>ERZ1023261.44-NODE-44-length-67957-cov-7.483344_pt1 | contig 67957 bp, 69 predicted proteins | sample MGYA00521234_ERZ1023261 | MGnify/ENA primary metagenome ERZ1023261 (study PRJEB32759, sample SAMN07749871) | skin metagenome | biome: transportation; feature: city; material: polyester macromolecule | host: Homo sapiens | place: Hong Kong:TC line | collected...
CGCCGGCGCCCGAGCCGACGCCGGCGCCCGCTGCATCCCCTGCGCCCGCGCCGGTCGAGGCCGCGGCACCCGCGCCGACGCCTGCGCCCGCGCCGACGCCGGCACCTGCACCTGCGCCGACTCCCGCACCCGCACCGCGGCCGACGGTTGAGCTCGCCCGTGACCCCGCGATGCCGGCGCCGCGCCGCTTCTCGCCGGTGGCGCGTCCCGAAATCCCCAAGCCGCAGCCCAAGCCCGAGCCGAAGCCCGCGCCCGCCGCGGCTGCTCCGCAGACCGCCTCGGGCACGAGCGGCAACGCCGCGCGTCCGATGCCCGCGGGCACGATGGCGTCACGCACCGCGCCGCCCACGCGTCCGCAGCAGCGCGACCGCAAGTCGGACGAGCGCCGCGGCGGCAAGCTGACCGTCAACCGCGCGCTCAACGAGGACGGCGCCCGCGCGCGCAGCCTCGCCGCGCTGAAGCGCGCGCGCGAGAAGGAGAAGCGTGGCTTCGGCGGCCCGCGCGAGCCGCAGGCCAAGCAGGTCCGCGACGTGCAGGTGCCCGAGGCGATCACGGTGCAGGAACTCGCCAACCGCATGGCGGAGCGCGGTGCTGATCTCGTGAAGGCGCTGTTCAAGATGGGCTCGCCCGTCACCATGACGCAGACGATCGATCAGGACACCGCCGAGCTGCTGGTGACCGAGTTCGGCCACAACATCGTCCGCGTCTCCGATTCGGACATCGACCTGGCGCTCGACACCGCGCCCGACGCGGAGGCCGATCTGCAGCCGCGTCCGCCGGTGGTGACCATCATGGGCCACGTCGACCATGGCAAGACGAGCCTGCTCGACGCGCTGCGCGGCACCGATGTGGTGCGCGGCGAGGCCGGCGGCATCACGCAGCACATCGGCGCGTATCAGGTGACGCTCAAGGACAAGTCGAAGATCACCTTCCTCGACACGCCGGGCCACGAGGCGTTCACCGCCATGCGCGCGCGCGGTGCGGACGTGACCGACATCGTGGTGCTGGTGGTCGCCGCCGACGACGGGCTGATGCCGCAGACGATCGAGGCGATCAACCACACCAAGGCGGCGGGCAAGCCGATGATCGTCGCGATCAACAAGGTCGACAAGCACGACGCCAACCCGCAGCGCGTGCGCGAGCGTCTGCTCGAGCATGACGTGCAGGTCGAGGAAATGGGCGGCGAGACGCAGGACGTCGAGGTCTCCGCGCTCAAGAAGACCGGGCTCGACGAGCTGATCGAGAAGATCCAGCTCCAGGCCGAGCTGCTTGAACTGCGCGCCAATCCCGACCGTGACGCCGAAGGCAGCGTGGTGGAAGCCAAGCTCGACAAGGGCCGCGGCCCGGTCGCGACCGTGCTCGTCACCCGCGGCACGCTCAAGGTCGGCGACGTGTTCGTCGTCGGTGCGGAGAGCGGCAAGGTGCGTGCGATCGTCGACGACAAGGGCCGCCAGCTTAAAAAGGCGGAACCGTCGATGCCGGTCGAGGTACTGGGCATTACGGGCACGCCATCGGCAGGCGACCAGTTGCAGGTGGTCGAGAACGAGCAGCGCGCGCGCGAAGTGGCGGAATATCGCCAGGGCGTGTTGACGCAGAAGCGCACCACCTCGGCCCCGGCCAGCCTGGAGAGCATGTTCTCGGCGCTCGCCGCGAACAAGGCGATCGAATATCCGCTGGTCGTCAAGGCGGACACGCAGGGCACCGTCGAGGCGATCGTCGCGTCGATCAACAAGATCTCGACCGACCTGATCCGCGCGCGCGTGCTCCACTCGGGCGTCGGCGGCATCACTGAAAGCGACGTGACGCTGGCGGGCGCCTCGGGCGCGCCGATCATCGGCTTCAACGTCCGCGCGAACGCCAAGGCACGCGAGATCGCCGAGCGGCAGAAGGTGGCGTTGAAATATTACGACGTCATCTACGACCTGATCGACGAGATCCGCGCCGGCATGGCGGGCGAGCTCGGTCCCGAAGCGTTCGAAACCGTCGTTGGTCGCGCCGAAATCCGCGAGGTCTTCTCGGCCGGCAAGCACGGTCGCGCGGCGGGTCTGCTCGTTACCGACGGTGTCATCCGCAAGGCGCTCAAGGCACGTATCACGCGTCAGGACGTCATCATCTACCAGGGCGAGATCGCCAGCTTGCGTCGCTTCAAGGACGACGTGGCCGAGGTCCGCGCCGGGCTGGAATGCGGTGTGACGTTCACGCAGAACTTCACCGACATCAAGGCGGGCGATTACCTGGAAACCTACGAGGTCGAGCTGCGCGAGCGCACGCTCTAAGCAGCGATGCTCGGCCCCGTCACGCCCGTGCTGCGCAGCTTCGACGAAGCGCGTACGCGGGCGTTCTACCTCGACTTTCTCGGCTTCGAGCTGGTGTTCGAACACCGGTTCGAGCCGGGGATGCCGCTCTATCTGGGCGTGCGACGGCGTGAATGCGTGATCCACCTGTCCGAACATCACGGCGACGCGGCGCCCGGTGCCGCGGTGCGGATCGCGTGCGACGACGTGACGGCCTATGCCGCCACGCTTCGTGACAAGGGGTTCGGAAACGCACGACCGGGCGCGCCGCAGCCGACGCCATGGGGCACGCGCGAGTTCGCGGTGCACGATCCCTCGCACAACCGGCTAATCTTCTTTACCGACATGAATGGTGACGATCATGAATGACCAGCAGGGCGAACGCTCGGTCCGCACGCTTCGTGTCGGCGAGCAGGTGCGCCACGTCCTGTCCGAGATCCTCCAGCGCGGCGACGTGCATGACGAGACGCTCGCTCGCCACGTCGTCAGCGTCACCGAGGTACGCATGTCGCCCGACCTGCGCCACGCGACGGTGTTCGTGAAACCGCTGCTCGGCCGCGATGAGGAAGCGGTGCTGAAGGCGCTGCGCACCAACACCGCCTATCTCCAGCGCGAGGTCGCGCACCGCGTGCAGAACAAATATGCCGCGAAGCTGAAGTTCCTCGCCGACGAGAGCTTCGACGAGGGGAGCCATATCGACGCGCTGCTGCGTCGCCCGGAAGTCGCGCGCGACCTCGACGCCGAATAACGCGCCTCCGCCGTGGCCAAGCTGTATTTCTATTATGCCAGCATGAACGCGGGCAAGTCGACCAACCTACTCCAGGCCGACTTCAACTATCGCGAGCGCGGCATGGCGACGATGCTGTTCACCGCCGCGATCGATGATCGCTTCGCCGCGGGCACGATCACCTCGCGCATCGGCCTGTCCGCTCCGGCAACCCCGTTCGACACCGCGACCGACATCGCCGCGCAGGTCGCAGGCCAGCACGCGCAATCACCCATCGCGTGCGTGCTGGTCGACGAGGCACAGTTCCTCACTGACGCGCAGGTCGACCAGCTCGCCTGGCTCGCCGATACACTTGGCATACCCGTGCTCGCCTATGGCCTGCGCACCGACTTTCAGGGGCAGTTGTTCCCCGGTTCGGCGCGGCTGCTCGCGCTCGCCGACTCGCTCATCGAGATCAAGTCGGTCTGCGCGTGCGGGCGCAAGGCGACGATGAATTTGCGCGTCGACGACAGCGGTCGCCCGATCGCGCAAGGCGCGCAGACCGAGATCGGCGGCAACGACCGCTACGTCGCGTTGTGCCGCCGGCATTTCAGCGAGGCACTGGCGGGGTGACCCGCGGGCGTGCTCGCGTCGCCTGACCCGCATGTACCGCCGGACCCGCTCGGTTCCGCACCAATCACCTCCCCACCCACTCGTCATCCCGGACCTGATCCGGGGTCCCGCTTCTTGCAGCGGTGGAGTGCGCGAGAAGCGGGATCCCGGCTCAAGGCCGGGATGACGCAAGTGATTCGGATCAAGCAAAAGAAAACCCCGGCCGGTCGCCCGGCCGGGGTTCATCTCATTCACCACTCGGTGCGGCTCACGCCTTGACGGTTGCCGCCTTGCCGCCCTTCTTCTTGGGCTTGGGCGCCGCGGGCTCGATCGTGAAGGCGAGCGCGTTGTCCTTGAGCTTGACCGTCACCTCGCCGCCGTGGACGAGCTTGCCGAACAGCAACTCCTCGGCGAGCGGCTGCTTGATCTTCTCCTGGATCAACCGGCCCATCGGACGCGCGCCGTAGAGCTTGTCATAGCCCTTGGTTGTCAGCCACGTCTTTGCCTCGTCGTCCAGCTTGATGTGGACGTCGCGGTCGGCGAGCTGCAGTTCGAGCTGGAGGATGAACTTGTCCACCACACGCGCGACCACCTCTGGCGGCAGGTAACCGAACGGCACCACCGCATCGAGGCGGTTGCGGAATTCGGGCGTGAACATCCGCTGCACCGCCTGCTCGTCCTCACCCTCGCGTGTCAGATTGCCGAAGCCGACTGTCTCGCGCGCCATGTCGCTCGCCCCCGCGTTGGTCGTCATGATCAGGATGACGTTGCGGAAATCGACCGTCTTGCCGTGCTGGTCGGTCAGGCGACCGTTGTCCATCACCTGCAACAGGATATTGAACAGGTCGGGATGCGCCTTCTCGATCTCGTCGAGCAGCAGCACGCAGTGCGGGTTCTGGTCGACCGCGTCGGTCAAGAGACCACCCTGGTCGAACCCGACGTAGCCCGGAGGCGCACCGATCAGCCGGCTGACCGAATGGCGCTCCATGTACTCCGACATGTCGAAACGCTGGAGCGGGATGCCGAGGATGGTCGACAACTGCTTGGCGACCTCGGTCTTGCCGACGCCGGTCGGACCCGAGAACAGATAGTTGCCGATCGGCTTCTCCGGCTCGCGCAGCCCAGCGCGCGCCAGCTTGATCGCCGACGACAGTTTCTCGATCGCGGCATTCTGCCCGAACACGACGCGCTTCAGATCGGTCTCGAGATGCTCGAGCACCTTCTTGTCGTCGGTCGACACCGATTTCGGCGGGATGCGCGCCATCGTCGCGATCACCGCTTCGATCTCCTTGGCGGTGATCGTCTTCTTGCGCTTGTTCGGCGCCACCAGCATCTGCATCGCGCCGACCTCGTCGATCACGTCGATCGCCTTGTCGGGCAGCTTGCGGTCGTTGATGTAGCGCGCCGACAGTTCCACCGCCGACTTGATCGCCTCGGGCGTGTACTTGACCGAATGGTGCGACTCGAACGCGGAGCGCAAGCCCGCGAGGATCTTGATCGTGTCCTCGACCGACGGCTCGTTGACGTCGATCTTCTGGAACCGGCGCAGCAGCGCGCGATCCTTCTCGAAGTGGTTGCGGAACTCCTTGTAGGTAGTCGAGCCAATGCAGCGGATCGTGCCGCCCGACAAAGCAGGCTTGAGCAGGTTGGATGCATCCATCGCGCCGCCGCTCGTGGCGCCCGCACCGATTACCGTATGGATCTCGTCGATGAAGAGCACCGCGTCGGGCATCTTCTCCAGTTCGTTGACAACCGCCTTCAACCGCTCCTCAAAGTCGCCGCGGTAGCGCGTGCCCGCGAGCAGCGCGCCCATGTCGAGCGAGTAGATGACCGCGGGCAGCAGCACCTCGGGCACGTCGCCCTCGACGATCTTGCGCGCCAATCCTTCGGCAATCGCGGTCTTGCCGACACCGGGATCGCCGACATAGAGCGGGTTGTTCTTGGAACGACGGCACAGGATCTGCACCGTACGATCGACCTCGGCCGAGCGCCCGATCAAGGGATCGACCTTGCCGGTCTTTGCCTTCTCGTTCAAGTCGACGGTGAATTGCTTGAGCGCGCTCTCGCCCTTCTTCCCCTCGGCCTTTTCCTTTTTCTCTTCCTCCGCACCCTTCACGCTGGTCGCCTCCGGGGTGGCGTTGCCCTTGCCAACGCCGTGGCTGATGTAGCTGACTGCATCCAGCCGGCTCATGTCCTGCTGCTGGAGGAAATAGACCGCGTAGCTCTCGCGCTCGCTAAACAAAGCGACGAGGACGTTCGCGCCCGTCACCTCGTCGCGGCCCGAGGACTGGACGTGGAGGATCGCGCGCTGGACGACGCGCTGGAAGCCGCTGGTAGGCGACGGATCGGTGGCAGCGTCGACCTTGAGCGCCCCCAATTCGGTATCGAGATAATGCGCGACGGTGGTTTTCAGCTCACCCGTGTCGACCCCGCACGCGGCCATGACCTGGCTGGCGTGCTCGTCGTCGATCAGGGCGAGTAGAAGGTGCTCCAGCGTCGCATATTCGTGACGACGCGAGGACGCGGCCTCGAGCGCCTTGTGCAGCGTGGTCTCGAGAGCGCTGGCGAAAGAAGGCATTTGTTACTTACTCCTGTCGGGCGCCGCCCGGGAGGCGATGCCCTTTGCACCTATGTCGGTAGTGGTGCCCGCCGCATCAAGCCGCGCGCCCTCTGCGCCATTGCTGGAATAAACGTGCACGTTGATCGATTGGCTCCGACCCGAACACAAGCGTCGACCATCGGTCGAACGATCGCCCACCCACCTCGTCGCGGCCGTGATCGGCGCGTGCGGGCGGGCGAGGCCGATCATCGCGCGCGGCGCCTCACGATCGGAACCCCGACTTGAACAGCGCGTCCGCGCTGGCGCGGTGGCTGACCGCCCCGTCGATCTTGGCGCGGCAGCGCGCGATCTCGCCCTGCAACGCGGTGACGCGCGCCTCCAGTTCGGCGACCGAGAGACGATCGAGATCCTCGGCCAGCAAGGCCGTCAATGGATCGTCGCCGCGGCGACCGAGGATATCGTCCAGGTCCACGGCGATGAACGTTGACCCTGCCCGACGCGAAGTCAATAAGGCCGCCGCGAAATGGGGGAAATCGGTGATGGGTGACGTGCCCGAGACGATGCTGGCGATCGACCCGGATGCGCCGGGCGGACCCGAAGTGCTGGTGCCGGTCGAGCGCCCCGTGCCCGCCCCCGCGAGCGGCGAGGTGCTGATCCGTGTCGCCGCCGCCGGGGTCAACCGTCCCGACGTGCTGCAGCGCAAGGGCGGTTATCCGCCCCCGCCGGGCGCACCGCGCACGCTCGGGCTCGAACTCTCAGGCACGATCGTCGCGGTCGGCGACGACGTTGACGCGGCGATGATCGGCCAGCCGGTCTGCGCGCTTGTCGCAGGCGGCGCCTATGCCGAATATGCGGTCGCCCCGGCCGCGCAATGCCTGCCGGTCCCCGAGGCGCTGTCGATGGCCGAAGCCGCCGCGCTGCCCGAGACGCTGTTCACCGTGTGGACCAATCTGTTCGAGCGCGCCTTCGCGGTCGAGGGCGACACCGTCCTGGTCCACGGCGGCACGAGCGGCATCGGCACGATGGCGATCGCGCTCGCCAATCTGTTCGGGCTGACGATCATCGTCACCGCCGGCTCCGACGCCAAATGCGAGGCCGCGCGCAGCCTAGGCGCGCACCACGCGATCAACTACAAGACGCAGGATTTCGCCGCCGAGGTGAAGGCGATCACCGGCGGCAAGGGCTGCGCCGCGGTGCTCGACATGGTCGGCGGCGATTACGTGCCGCGCAACATGCAATGCCTGGCGGACGACGGCCGCCACGTCTCGATTGCGGTTCAGGGCGGCGCGACCGCGACCGTGCCGATCTTCGAGATCATGCGCCGTCGCCTGACGCTGACGGGCTCGACGCTGCGCGCGCGCGATGCGGCGTTCAAGGGGCTGGTCGCGGACGAATTGCACAAGACAGTGTGGCCGCACGTCGAGGCGGGTCGGTTGAAGCCCGTCATGGATCGTAGCTTTCCGCTCAGCGAAGCGGCCGAAGCGCACCGGCGGATGGAGGCCGGCGACCATGTCGGCAAGATCGTCCTGACGCTCGACTGAGCTTCAGCCCTTCACCCCAACGAGAAACGGCGCACCGGGCATCCCCGGCGCGCCGTTTTTGTTTCAACCCCGCCGCAGCGGAAGCGACTTAGTTGCTGTCGCTGTTATCGCCGCCATCGGTCGCGACCAGCACCACCGCGACAATCACCGCCAGGATGCCGATGTTGATCAGCGTCGTGCCGGGCACGGCAGCGCCGATCTGGCTCGACTTGGCCGCGGGCGCCGCGGCGCGGATCGACAGCGACTGCGCCGGATTGGCGCGCACCGGCGCGGGTGCGGCGATCGCGCCGGTCGAAACGGTCATCAGCGCGGCCGCAGCGGCGCCACCCAGCATGGACTTGAACGAAACCATGATAATTCCTCCTGTTGGCGCTCGCTTCCTTCGTGCCGGCGCGCAAGTCAACACGGCCGCACGCCCCCGAGACGCGTGGCGCGCGTATAAGCAGAAGCATGTTGCAACCGTGAGACAATCCTGCGTCGCGCCCGCGCTGACGCGGAACCGTCACGCCCTTGTCGTGACCGCGTCATGCGCCCGAGACGCGGACGTAACATGGCCGGTCTAAGACCTTTCTCGACCGGGAGAGCCTCGCCATGACCGCCAAGACGATCGCGCGCCTTGCTACGGCACCGACCAGCAGTGCCGACATCACCGACCTGTTCGACTTCGTCGCCGCGCGCCCGCCCAAATCCGAGTTCGACACCCCGGAACCCGAGGGTCATACGCGTCGCCGTTACCGCACCGTGTGGATCAGCGACGTGCATCTCGGCACGCGCGGGTGCAACGCAGACCTGCTGATCGACTTTCTGGATCATGTCGACAGCGACACGATGTACCTCGTCGGCGACATGATCGACGGCTGGCGGTTGAAGAAGCGCTTCTACTGGCCCGCCGCGCACAACGACGTGGTGTGGCGGCTGATGAAGCGCGCGCGCCGCGGCACGCGGATGATCTACATTCCGGGCAACCACGACGAGATGTTCCGCCAGTTCGCGGGTCTCGACTTCGGCGGCATCCAGATCCGGCGCCGTGCGATCCACGAAACCGCCGACGGCCGCCGCCTGCTGGTGCTGCACGGCGACGAGTTCGACGCGATCACGCTGGCGCACACCTGGCTCGCGCACGTGGGCGACGTCGCCTATCACGCGCTGATGGAGGTGAACCGCTGGGTCAACGCCTTCCGCCGCCGCGCCGGCATGCCCTATTGGTCGCTGTCGAAACACGCCAAGGCGAAGGTGAAGAACGCGGTCGCGTTCATCTCGCGCTTCGAAGAGGTCGTCGCGCAGGCGGCGGGGTCGCGCGGCGTCGACGGCGTCGTGTGTGGTCACATCCACACCGCCGAAATCCGCGACATCGCGGGGGTCGCTTATTACAACGACGGCGACTGGGTGGAGGGATGCACCGCGCTGGTCGAGCATCACGACGGACGGATGGAGCTGCTTCACTGGGCCGACGAGATCGCGCGTCGCACGCGCGAGAGCGCCGCGGTCGCGCCGCTGACGCTCGCGGCCTGAACCCTGTGCGGATCGCGATCGTCACCGATGCCTGGGCACCGCAGGTCAATGGCGTCGTCCGCACGCTGGAGGCAACGCGTGCGCACCTGCTCGCGGCGGGACACGAGGTGCTGGTGATCGCGCCCGACGCCTTTGCCAGCCTGCCGTGCCCGACCTATCCCGAGATCCGTCTCGCGCTCGCGGGGCGATCCGCGGTCGGCCGCCGCTTGGCCGCCTTCGCGCCGCACGCGATCCATGTCGCGACCGAGGGCCCGCTCGGGCTCGCGGCCCGGCGCTGGTGCGGCGTGCGCGCGCTGCCGTTCACCACCGCCTATCACACGCAATTCCCCGATTACGTATCTGCGCGCACCGGCGTCGATCCCGAATGGGTGTGGCGCTACGTTCGCTGGTTCCACGCCGCGGCCGAGGCCGTGCTCGTCTCCACCCCGACGATCGCCGACACGCTCCACCACCACGGTCTTGCGCACACACGACTGTGGGGGCGCGGCGTCGACCTCGACTGCTTCACGCCCACCGGTGCGACTGACCCGACGATCCGCGCGCTGCCCGGCCCCGTGCTGCTCTACGTCGGGCGTGTCGCGGTGGAGAAGAACCTCGACGCATTCCTCGCCGCACCCGTTGCGTGCAGCAAGGTGGTGATCGGCGACGGTCCCGCGCTTGCCACTCTGCAACAGCGTTTTCCCGCCGCCCACTTCCTCGGCCGCCGGTCGGGCGCCGCGCTCGCCGCCGCTTATCGCAGCGCCGACGCGTTCGTCTTTCCCAGCCGCACCGACACGTTCGGGCTCGTGATGATCGAGGCGATCGCCTGCGGCACGCCGGTCGCCGCCTTTCCGGTCGCCGGGCCGATCGACGTGCTGACCGGCGCGACCGGGGCGATGAACGACGATCTCGGCCGCGCGATCGACACCGCGCTGACGCTCGATCGTGCCGCCTGCGCCGCCGCCGGGCAGCGCTTCACCTGGGCTGCCAGCACCGAACAGTTCCTCGCCGCCCTCCAGCCGATCGGCGCGGCGCGCCTCGCCGCCTGAAGCGCGCGGACGCGCGGCGCCGCCGCGACCTGCACGCCCCGCTTGCCCTCGCCCGCCCCACGCACTAAGTCCAAAATGTTGCGGCCGCTCCGGTAAGGGGCGGCCCTTTGCATTTATGGAGTTCCCGCATGGCCCAGCCGCTCATGCCCCACGCCACCGCTTCCTGGCTGGTCGACAATACCGCGCTCTCGTTCGAGCAGATCGCCGACTTCTGCGGCCTCCACATTCTGGAGGTGCAGGCGATCGCGGACGACACCGCCGCGACCAAGCTCACGGGGCGCGATCCGATCCGCGCGCACGAGGTGACGCAGGAAGAGGTCGACCGCGCGCAGGCCGACCCCGACTATCGCATGCAGATGACCAAGGGGCCCGAGCAGGTCCGCCGCACCAAGGGGCCGCGCTATACCCCGGTGTCAAAGCGGCAGGACAAGCCCGACGGCATCGCCTGGATCATCCGCAACCACCCTGAGATTTCGGACGGGCAGATCTCGCAGCTGATCGGCACCACGCGCACGACGATCGCCGCGATCCGCGATCGCAGCCACTGGAACATCGCCAACATCACGCCGAAGGACCCGGTCACGCTCGGCCTCACCAGCCAGCGCGAGCTCGACGCTGCGGTCAACAAGGCGGCAAAGGCGGCAGGCATCGAGCAGCAGCAGACCGACACCCGTCTCGACGGCGACCGTCAGGCGCTGATCGCGTCGCTGCGTGCCGAGCGCGATCAGGCCGCGCGCGACGCCGAGAACATCGAGAACGGCTACGACGAGGGCGCCACCGCGCGCCCGGCGTTCGAGGACCCGTTCCGCCGCTGAGCCACGCGCCGGCTGTCTGACAGCCTGGCCGTGCGACGTACGAGAGCCGCGACCGGAACGCCGGTCGCGGTTCTTTGCATCATCGATCCAGGTCGACCGTCATCTCGGAACGCCACGAAGCGGATCGCCGGGGCTGCGATGTCAGACCCACACGCGACCACCACCGTCATCCCGGACTTTATCCGCGATCCCGCTGCCTTCTCCCGCCCCGTCCAGAAAGCGGGACCCCGGATCAGGTCCGGGGTGACGAATGGATGTGCGTCAGGGCCGCAGCGAAACGGTCCGAAGTGACCGTTCACTTATCCGACATCCTGCTTTCGCGTGACCTTCCGCGTCGCCCACCCGGCCGGCACGCCCGACCGCCGACGCCCGCATTAAGCCGCCCGCTTCATTATCTGCGTGACGCCGCCCACTCACGCCCGCTAGCGTCCGCGGCATGGCGATACACCACCAGCGCGGATTGATCGGCGACGAGGGACTGACCCCGACCAGCGCCGCCGGCCTCACCTATCCGTTCGGTGACCACGCGCCGCGTCCCGGCGAGCTGGTGACGATCGCGCCCGGCATCCGCTGGTGGCGCGTGCCGATGTCGGGGCCGCTCAAGCACGTCAACGGACTGGTCCTCGACGATCACGACGAGCACGGCCCCGCGCTGCTCGCCATCGACACCGGCACTGCCAGCCCGCGCACGACCGAGGCGTGGCGCGCGATCCTCGACGGTCCGCTCGCCGGAGAGCGGATCGGGCGCATCCTGTGCACCCACATGCACCCCGATCATCTCGGGCTCGCCGGCTGGCTGTCGCGGCGGTTCGACGATGCACCGATCCTGATGACGCGCACCGAATGGCTGACCGCGCGAATGCTATCGTCCGACGCGCGACCCGAGGTGCCAGACGAGCAGGTCGCCTTCTGGCGCGGCGCGGGCTGGAACGACGACCAGATCGCCGAGGCCAGCAAGGGCGGCTTCGCGCGCTTTGCCAAGATGATCTCAGCGCTGCCGCTCGGCTACACCCGCATCCGGGACGGCGAGGTGCTGCGCATCGGCGACGCCGACTGGCACGTGGTGGTGGGCAGCGGCCACTCGCCCGAGCACGCCTGCCTGGTCGACTACGAGCGCCGCATCCTGATCGCGGGCGATCAAGTGTTGCCGCGGATCAGCTCCAACATCTCGCTCCACGCCGGCGAGCCCGGCGCGGACCCGCTCGGCGACTGGCTGTCCTCGATCGCGCGGTTCCGGCGATTGCCCGACGACCTGCTCGTCCTGCCCGGCCACGGCGACCCGTTCCACGGCCTCCACGCGCGGCTCGACGCGCTGGAACAGGAGCATCGCGACCGGCTCGACGCGCTCGTCGCGCACATGACCGAGCCGCGCCGCGCGGTTGATTGCTTCGCGCAATTGTTCCGCCGTCCGATCGGCCCCGACGTGATCGGCATGGCGACCGGCGAAGCGCTCGCGCATCTGCGCCACCTGGAGGTCACCGCCCGCGCGGTCCGCACCACGCGGGACGGCGCGTGGTGGTATTCGCGCGCCTGACACACCATTTACGTTCCGTGTCGAGCTTCACCACCCGCCCCCGCCCATTGCCGCAGATCGTTCGCGTCATCGACCTGGAAACCACCGGCTCCGCCCCGCCCGCGCACGCCGTGTGCGAGGTCGGCTGGCAGGACGTGGCACTGGGCGAGGACGGTCGTTGGGAGCTTCACGGTGACGGCGGCAACATCCTGGTCAACCCAGGGCGCCCGATGCCGCCCGTCACGCAGGCGATCCACCACATCCGCGACGAGGACGTCGCCGACGCGCCTTACTGGCACGACGTCGCGCGCCAGGTGCTCGACCCCTACCCGCGCCGCATCGCGCTCGCCGCCCACCGCGCCGCATTCGAGGAGCAGTTCTGCACGCCCGCGTTCACGCGCAACGCCGACTGGATCTGCACGTGGAAATGCGCGCTGCGGCTTTGGCCCGACAGCCCGTCCTTCTCCAATCAGGTGCTGCGTTACTGGCGCAAGCCGCACGGGCTTGAGCACGAACGCGGCCTGCCGGCGCACCGCGCCTTCCCCGATGCCTATGTCACCGCGCATCACGTGCGTGATCAGTTGAACGAGGCGAGCGTCGCGCAGTTGGTCGAATGGTCGAACGAGCCAGGCCTGCTGCCGCGCGTCCGCTACGGCCCCGATCGTGGCAAGGAATGGCGCGAGATCGAGGAGGAGAGCCTGGTCAAGTTCATGACCGATCGCGATCCCGATATCCGCTTCACCGCCGAAACCGAGATGGCACGGCGGCGCGGTGGCGGTCATGTCGGCCGCGCGACCGCGCAGGAACTGCTGCTGTAAACACCGGAACCGGCGGCGATCATAACCTATCGCACTTGTGATAGGTCCGTTTAGCTGCTTATCGCGGGCGCGATGGCCCGTTCGTCCACCCTGTTCGTGTCCCCCGCCGAGAGCCCGATCGGGAAGCGGCTGACCGCGCTGATGTCGATCGGCTTTCTCGCGCTCGTCGCCGCCGGGATCGCGGCGGCGTGGATGACGCAGCGCAATCAGGTCCACGCACGCTGGGTCGAGCACACCTACCGTGTCGAGAACACCATCCTCGACCTGCGTCGCCTGATAGAGGAAGGCGAAACGACGCGGCGCGGATATCTGCTCGCACCCGACGTCCCGATCCTCAAGGATGCGTACCGAAAGGCGGCCCAGGCCCTGCCGCTGCGGCTCGCCGCGCTCAACGATCTGATCGCGGACAACGATTTGCAGCGCCGCAATCTGGTGACGCTCAACCGCCAACTCGTCCCGATCGTCGAAGCGCGCGCGCGCTCTATCGCGCTGATCGATGGGGGCGACGTGGCGGAAGCGCGCGACCTGTTCCGCGCCGAAACCGCCTCGCGTCGCATGATCGGCGTGCGCCGCACGATGGACCGCATGATCGGGATCGAGCGCGTCCTGCTCACGCAGCGTGATCGCGAATTGCAGAACGCGATCCGCACCTTCTACATCATGCTGGCGCTGACGGGCGTGCTGCTGGTTCTGGTTGCGGCGATCTCGCTCGCGGCCGTCCTGTCCTATACCCGCGACCTCGCCCGCTCGCGCGACACCTTGAACGAGTTGAACGCCAATCTCGAGACGATCGTGCAGGATCGCACCGCCGACCTGACGCGCGCGAACGAGGAGATCCAGCGGTTCGCCTATATCGTCAGCCACGACTTGCGCTCCCCGCTCGTCAACGTGATGGGCTTCACCGCCGAACTCGAAGCCTCGACCCAGTCGCTCTCCACGCTGATCGATCGTGCCGAGGCGGAGGCGCCGCAGCTCGTCAGCGAAGACGCGCGCCTGGCGGTGCGCGAGGATCTGCCCGAGGCGATCGGTTTCATCCGCACCTCGACGCAGAAGATGGACCGGCTGATCAACGCCATCCTGATGCTGTCGCGCCAGGGGCGTCGCGTGCTGTCGCCCGAGCCGATCGACATGGTCGCCTTGCTCGAGAACATTCGCGACGCGATGACGCACCGGCTGACCGAGGCCGACGCCGAGCTGGTGATCGAGCAGCCGATGCCCGACCTCGTCAGCGATCGGTTCTCGATCGACCAGATCCTCTCCAACCTCGTCGACAATGCGGTGAAATATCTGAAACCGGGCGTCCCCGGCCGAATCACCGTGCGCGGGCGTCGGCTGGGCGGCCGCGCGGTCATCGAAGTGTGCGACAACGGTCGCGGCATCGATCCGCGCGATCATGCGCGCGTCTTCGACCTGTTTCGCCGTTCGGGCACGCAGGATCGGCCCGGCGAGGGCATCGGGCTCGCCACCGTCCGCGCGCTCGTCTTCCGTCTCGGCGGACATATCGATGTTTCATCGACACTTGGCGAAGGGGCCACCTTCCGCCTAACGCTTCCGCTCTCGCTCGAACCGCAGGACCGAACCGAATGAACGCCCCCAATCCTCAATCCGTCAACATCGTGATGATCGAGGACGACGAGGGCCACGCGCGCCTGATCGAGAAGAACATCCGCCGCGCGGGCATCCTGAACGACATCCGCCATTTCACCGACGGCACCACCGCGCTCGATTACCTGTTCAACGCCGAAGACGGTCCGCAGCGCAACGGCCCCGCGCTCGTCCTGCTCGACCTGAACTTGCCCGACATGAGCGGCACCGACATTCTCGCGCGCATCAAGGGCAGCGACGGACCGGTGCGTCGCACTCCCGTCGTCGTGCTGACCACCACCGACGACAAGGTCGAGATCCAGCGCTGCTACGATCTGGGCGCCAACGTCTACATCACCAAGCCGGTCAATTACGAGAGCTTCGCGCAGGCGATCCGGCAGCTCGGCCTGTTCCTGTCGGTGATCCAGGTGCCCAACCTGGACGACGGGCGCTAAGCTGGCGTGAGCGTGCGCCGCGTCCTCTACATCGACGACGACGCCGGTATCCGCCGGTTGGTCTCGCGCGCGCTGCAGCGTCGCGGCTACGCGGTGACGACCGCGGACGGCGGTGAGGCGGGCGTCGCCGCGGCGGCGAGCGAGCGGTTCGATCTGGTTGCGGTCGACCATTACATGCCCGGGATCGACGGGCTGGAGACGCTCGCTCGGTTGCGCGCGCTGCCCGATGCACCCGCGATCGTCTACGTCACCGGATCGGAGGAAAGTCGCGTCGCGATTGCCGCACTGCGCGCCGGTGCCGCCGATTATGTCGTAAAGACGCCGGGCGAGGATTTCTTCGACCTACTGGACGCGAGCTTCGCGCAGGTGATCGAGCGCCGCGCGCTGGAGCAGCAGACGCTGCGCGCCGAGGAGGATCTGCGCGCCAGCAATGCGCGGCTGGAGGCATTGCTCGCCGAGGTCAATCACCGCGTCGCCAACTCGCTCCAGCTCGTCTCGGCGATGGTGCGGATGCAATCGAGCGCGCTCTCCGACCCTGCCGCGCGCGCCGCACTGGAGGACACGCAGCGCCGCATCACCGCGATCGCGCAGGTCCACCGTCGTCTCTACACCGGCGACGCGGTCGAGAGCGTCGACATGCACGAATATCTGACCGCGCTGATCGACGAACTGACCGCGACCTGGTCGACCCCCGCCACGCCGCGCGCGCTGAAGCTCGCGGCCGAGCCGGTGCGGCTGCCGACCGACCGCGCGGTGTCACTGGGCGTGATCGTCACCGAACTGGTCAGCAACGCGTGCAAATACGCCTATCCGCACGGGCCGGGCGAGGTGCGCGTCGCGCTGACGCGCGAGGGCGACGCACGCTTCCGCCTGTCGGTCGAGGATGACGGTGTCGGCATCGGCGACGCGGTGCCCAAGGGAACGGGGGTCGGCACCAAGCTGATCCGCGCGATGGCGCAGAGCCTCGACACGATCGTCGAATACGATTCGACCCACCGCGGCACCCGCGCGATCCTCGCCGGTACGCTCTGACGCCAAGACCGCGTCGCGGACGTCCCCGCCCGCCGGTCAGGCCGCGCGTGCCTGCCGCTCGGGCGTGAACTCAACCTCAAGCCGTCGCAACGCGTGAACGAAATTGTTCGGCGCGATGTCGATCCCGCCCGACCAGCGGATGTCGGGGAAGCGCTGAAAAATCTGCCGGTACGCTTCCTCCAGCTGCACCTGCGCGGTCATCCGCCCGATGCAGATGTGCGGGCCGTAACCGAAGGCGATGTTCTTTTCCGCGTTGGCGCGCGTGATGTCGAAGCGGTCGGGGTCGGGGAACATCGCGGGATCGCGGTTCGCCGCGCCGTAATACATGATCACCTTCTCGCCCTCGGCGATCATCTGTCCGTTCAGCTCGACGTCGCGGGTGGCGGTACGGCGCATGTAGATGACCGGCGAGACCATCCGCGTGATCTCGTGCACCGCGTTGGTCAGCAGGCCGTCGTCCGCCTGCAACCGTGCCTTCTGCTCGGGATGCTCGGTGAACAGCTTCATCGCGCCCGACAGCGAATTGCGCGTCGTGTCGTTGCCCGCGAACACGATCAACAGCCACGCACCGTCGAGATACTCGCCCGGCAGTCGCTCACCCTCGACCTCGGCGTTGGCGATCGCGCTCATCAGATCGTCGCGCGGATCGGCACGCCGTTTCGCCAGCATGTCGCGGCCGTATTCGAACATCTCACCGACGTTCTTGTTGAACAATTCGATGAAGGCCGCGATCTGCGGGCTCGGCTCGGACAGACCGGCTAGCTGCTCGATCTGCTCGGCCGCGACCTGCTGCGCGAGTTCGAGGAAGTGGATCCAGCCGATGAACCGCTCACGATCCTCCGCCGGCACGCCGAGCATCTCGCATAATGTAAAAATTGGCAGACGCTGCGCGAACTTCTCGACGAAATCACATTTGCCCAGCGGCGCCATCGCGTCGAGCAAGCGCGTCACCTCCCCACCGACCCGCGCGCGCAACGCCTTGACGTAGCTGGCGGTGAAATATGGCATGTGCTCGCGGCGAAGCTGCCGGTGCGGTCGCCCGTCGAGGTTGATCATCGAATTGGTCGAGGCGGAGAACAATGTCGGGTGGCGCGTCTCCTCCGGCCCGAGCCCCATCAGGATGCCGCCCGCTTCCGACGAAAAGGTATCGGGGTCGCCGTTGACGCGCTTCACGTCCTCATATCCGGTCACCGCCCAGAAACCGACGCCCGCGTCCGCGCCGCCGGTGCGCGGTCCTTCGTGCCACATCACCGGCGCCTGTTCGCGCATGGCAGCGTAATCGGCCCAGGGCTGACCGCCGGTAAAGGCGCGGATGTCGGTCAGCCGCACGTCCGGCAGCGTCGGATAGGTGCGCGGGAAGTTCGGGCCCGGACGCCCCTCGACGATATGGTCGCTGACCAGATGCATGCGGCTCTCCTCCTCGCCCGGCAGGCTGTTGCCCACCGTAACTTTTGTTCTGGCGAGACTAAGCGCGTTCGTCGCGCGCGCAAAGTGCTTTCTAGCGGCGGCGGAACGAGGCGCGCGCGATCAGCACGCCGATGCCCAGCAGCACGATCGGCGCGAGCCACAACGGCCAGGTCTTGCCCCCGACCGGTGGATCGAAGGTCACGTAATCGCCGTAGCGCGCGATCAGCCACTGGCGCACCTGATCGGGACGCTCGCCGCCCGCGATCCGCTGCCGCACCAGCGCGCGCATGTCGCCCGCCATATCGGCGTCCGAATCGGCGATCGACTGCCCCTGACAGACGAGGCAGCGCAGCGTTTCCATCAGCGCGCGCGCCTCAGCTTCCTGCGCCGGATCGCGAAGCTGCGTGTAGGCGAGCGCGGCGGGGGGCCGCTGCGCGCTCGCGGGCGCAGCGGCGAGCGCAAGCGCGAGCGCGACGAGGAAGCGCCGCTTCACTCCGCCCGCTCCGCCTCGGCCAACGCCCGTTGCAGCGTGGCGACGTCCTCGGGCCGGATATCGCCGACGTGCTGCATACGGATCACCCCGCGGCCGTCGATCACGAACGTCTCGGGCACCCCCGACGAGCCAAGCGCTAGCTGCAGCCGGCTGGTCGCGTCGTCGCCGATCCGCGCATAAGGATCACCGTTGCGACGCAGAAAGCCGGTGATCGCGGGCCCAGTATCGCGGATCGCCACCGCGTCGATCCCCACGCCCGCGGCCTTCAGCGTCATCAACTGCGGTGCTTCGGCGATGCAGGGAATGCACCAGCTCGCGAAGACGTTGAGCAGCCGCGGCTTCCCCTGCCGGAAGTCCTTGTCCGACAGCCCCGCCTTCCCCGCAACCGCGGGCGGCAGGCTGAACGCGGGCAGTGGTTTTCCCACCATCGCGGAATAGACCGTACGATCGGCGGGCAGATACAGCCCCCACATCACCACCGCGACGATGACTCCGAACGCGCATAACGGCAGCCACACAAGCCAGCGCTTGGACCTACCCTGGTTCACGCGAACCACGCCATCTCGGCGCGGCGCCGCCGCCGCTGCCACCCGCGCCGCTGATGCCCGACGATCGACAGCGCGCCGCCCGCGGCAATCATCGCGCCGCCGAGCCAGATCAGCGTCACAAATGGCTTCCACCACAATCGCAACTGCCAACGCCCATCGTCACCCAGCGCGCCGAGCACGGTGTAGAGCTGCCCACCGGCCAGCGTCGCGATCGCGCTCTCGTTGGTGGTCGTCACCGGCGTGGTGAAATACCGCACCTGCGGGGCAAGCACGAACGGTGCGTCGTCGCCCTCGCGCACCGACAGCCGCGCCTCAAGCGCGGTCCAATTATCGCCGATCACCGGGCGCACCCCGTCGAGCGTGACCGTGAACCCCGCGACGCGCACCGGATCGCCGACATAGACCGCCGCCAGCCGCTCGGTCGTGAACGCGCTCGACGCCGCCATGCCCGCCAGGCTCACCGCCACGCCCAGGTGCGCGATCACCATCCCCCACAAGGTCAGCGGGGCGCGGCGCAGGTTGCGTTTCGCGAGCGGCGCGACGCTCGCCACCGCCAGCCCGGCGGCGAGCCCTAGTCCGGCGGTCGGCAGCACGCCGATCCATCCGCCCAACACGAACACGCCCACGCCCGCGAACAAGGCGGCGGCGATCGGCCATTGCAGCCGCTCGATCACCGCCGCGGCCTCATCGCGCCGCCACCGCATCAAGGGCCCCGCCGCCATCACCGCGACCAGGATGAGCGCGAGCGGCCCGACCGTCTTGTCGAAGAACGGCGCCCCGACCGACAATTGCGTGCCCATTGCGCCAGCAACGATCGGGTAGAAGGTGCCGATCAGCACGACGCCCAGGATCACCGACAAGAGCAGGTTGTTGACCACCAGCGAACCCTCGCGGCTCAGCGGATCGAACACATTGCCCTGCCTGACCGTGCCGACGCGCGCGCCGAACAGCGCCAGCGCCCCGCCGATGTAGATCACCAGCAACGCTAGGATGAAGCTGCCGCGCGTCGGGTCGACCGCAAAGGCGTGGACGCTCGTCAGGATGCCCGACCGCACCAGGAACGTGCCGATCATGCTCATCGAGAAGGCGACCACCGCCAGCATGATCGTCCAGGCGCGCAGGCCATCGCGCGTCGCCAGCACGCTGACCGAGTGGAGCAGCGCGGTCGCCGCCAGCCACGGCATCAGGCTCGCATTCTCGGTCGGGTCCCAGAACCACCATCCGCCCCAGCCGAGCTCGTAATAGGCCCAGTACGACCCCGCAGTGATCCCCAGCGTCAGGAACACCCATGCGCCGAGCACCCACGGCCGCATCGCGCGCGCGAACACCGGCCCGACGTCGCGGGTGACGAGCGCACCGACCGCGAAGGAAAAGGCGACCGACAGCCCGACATAGCCGGCGTAGAGCGTCGGCGGGTGAAAGGCGAGCCCCGGATCCTGCAACAGCGGGTTCAACCCCGCGCCGTCGGCGGGCGGCGGATCGGCGCGCGCGAACGGATTGGAGGCGATCAGCAGGAAGGCGTAGAACCCCAGCGCGATCGCCGCCTGCGCACCCAGCGTGGCGATCAACGTACGCTCGGGCAGCCGCCGCTCGAACTGCGCGACCGCCGCGCCCGCCAGCCCCAGGATCGTCACCCACAGCAGCATCGAACCCTCGTGGTTCCCCCATGCGCCCGCGAACTTGTACAACCACGGTTTCGCCGAATGGCTGTTCGCCGCGACCAGCGCGACCGACATGTCGGAGCCGAGGAAACACGCGATCAACGCCGCCATCGCGACCGCGACCAGCGCGCCCTGCACGATCGCGACCGGCCGCATCGCCGCCGCGACATCGGCGCGCCCACGCCTGAGCGCGATCACCGACAAGGCGATCTGCAACACCGCCAGGGTCGCGGCGAACCACAAGGCGGCCAAGCCAAATTCAGCGGTCATGCGGAGAAAGGATCAAGCGTCACGTCACCCGCCGCCTTACCTGCCTGCGCCGCCGAGAGCCAGCGCGGAGCGGAGCATCATTCTTTCGCGAGCGCATGCTCTTGGCGACGGGATGCTCGGTGACGACCGTTGGTGTTGAATTGTCGACGGTGAGGTCGATGAGCCCTCTGCGCCAAGGGACGGATCGCTTTTTAGGAGCCGCGGCAGACGATCCCGACTGCCTGATGTGGTTCTTCTATGATCGGCGCGAACGTGGGCAGGCGCGAACCAACGACGCCAAGCTGCTGTCGATTGCTGACGACGCGCTGCACCGGGCGATTTGGATGAGATGCGAGAACGGTGCGGTGCTCGCGTTCCATGACGGCGGTTTCGACGTCGATGGATGCGGTAGATCAGGTGAACGCGTCATGGCGACTGGCTTCCCGATCATCCCGAGGGTTTGGCATGTTCGATCGAGGCATGCGACTTCAGGGATGAGATCGTTCGTTGAAGCTCTATTATCGCTTGGTCGGCTCGGCCGCTTTTCGGCGGCAGATGTGCCCCTTTTCCGGTATGAAGCACTTCAACCCTAGGCGACGTAGAACACGCTCACCGAGGTAAGCAGCAGACCTGCTGCCACGAGGGCGAGCACGACGAATCGACGGGCGCCAAGCCGCTTCGGGTTCGGAAGCGTGATCATTCCCGGCTCATGCTGCTCGATGGCGCGCAGCGCGGATGCGTAGCTCTCTTCTTGTGCATGCAGGCGGTGCGCCACGAGCGCCGTTCCGAACAGGATCGGCCCTGCCAGCAGACCCGCCGCAGCCAGCCAGAGCGGTCTGGTGGTGGCAATCGCCGTCAACACGCCTGTGACGAGAGCGAGGTTGAGGCCGATCACCTGAAAGTAGAGGCGTCCAAAGTGCAGTCGATGATCGGCCAACACCCGGTACTGCACAAAGGTCTTGTCGCTGATCTGCACGGATTTGCCTCGGCTTCTTCACGTTCCCTTGACCGCGCGATGGGATGACGGTCTGAAGGTGGCAACGGGGTAGTTGATGTGCGTATTCTTCTGGTGAACGTACCACATCCGGCGATCGGCAGTCGCATCCCGAAGGAGCAACTGCCTCCTTTCGGCCTGCTGTGTGTAGGCGGTCCGCTGATCGATGACGGCCATGACGTGACGCTCATCGATGGCGAGCTTGGCCCCATGCCGCTCGGGACCTTAGTAGCGGAAATCGTCCGTCAAGCACCGGATGCGGTGCTGTTCGGCCATTCGGGGTCGTCGTCAGGTCATCCCATCATCGCAGAGGTGTCCGCCGCCGTGGCGCACGCGCTGCCCATGGCTCGCATCGTATATGGCGGCGTCCACCCGACCTATTTCTGGCGTGAGATCCTGCGGGACGAACTCCATGTTCACGCGATCGTTCGCGGTGAGGGCGAGGAGACCGCGCGCACGTTGATGCGCGCGCTCGAGCAGGGCGGCCCGCTGCATGACGTACCCGGTATCGCGTTCCGCCGCGGCAACGAGCCGGTCGGAACAGCGCCTGCGCCCGTCATCACCGATCTCGACGCCTATCGGATCGGCTGGGAACTGATCGACCACCGCCGGTACAGCTATTGGGGCGGCAAGCGCGCGGTCGTCATCCAGTTCTCACGCGGCTGTCCGCACCTGTGCAATTATTGCGGGCAGCGCGGCTTCTGGACGCGCTGGCGTCACCGTGATCCGGTCAGGTTGGCTAGAGAGATCGCGCACCTGCACCGCGAACACGGCGTCGAGGTGTTCAACTTCGCCGACGAGAATCCGAGCGCCGGGCGCAAGCCTTGGCGTGCCTTTCTCGAGGCGCTTATCGCCGAGGACGTCTCGGTCACGCTGGTCGGCTCGACCCGGGCCGACGATATCGTGCGCGATGCCGACATCCTGCACCTGTACAAGCGCGCCGGCTTCGAGCGCTTCCTGATGGGGATGGAAAACACCGACGAGGCGACGCTCAAGCTGATCCGCAAGGGCGGTGCCGTCGCCAAGAATCGCGAGGCGATCCAGCTGCTTCGCCGGCACGGTATCCTGTCGATGGTGACCTGGGTGGCAGGGTTCGACGATCAGACCGATCGAGACCTGTTCCGCGGCTTGCGGCAGCTCATCTCCTATGACGCCGATCAGATTCAGGCGCTCTACGTGACGCCGCATCGCTGGACGCCCTTCTTCCGTCTGGCGGCCGACCGGCCCGTGGTGCAGGCGGACAAGACGAAGTGGGACTATAAGCATCAGGTGCTCGGGCTCAGCCGGATGCCGCCCTGGCGCTTGTTTCTCTGGGTCAAGCTGATCGAAGCGGTCGCGCAGCTGCGGCCACGCGCCCTGCTACGTTGGGCGTGGCATCCGGACCCCAAGATCCGGCACGCGATCAGGTGGTATTATCGGATGGGCCGGCGGGTGTGGTTGCACGAGATCGCAGGTTTCCTGTTCCGTGATCGACGGAGCAACGACGGCCGAACGGTCGCTGACCATCTGGGCGCCGCTCAGGATCACGAGGAAGAAGCATCACGCGTCGCGCCTCGGCGGAAGGTTAGGACTCCCGCTCCCGCTTCCGCGTCAGCCGCATAGAGGCGCATCTTGCTCTCCACCGGCAGCAACATGCGGAAGGGTGCTTAGGTCGCGCCAGGGCTTTAGGGTGTTGAAAAGGCGAGCAAGGTCGGACTCAACGAGCGGCCGCTACGAAAACATAGTCCGGATGCACTGCGGCATCTGTCATCAACCTCGTTCGTGGCTCGCTACGTCGAGGCGGCTTCTGGTAATCTTCGTGTGCCAGATAGCCTGTGACGCACCCGCGGCGACCAAGCGGTCTGAAACCACGCAGCTTGATGCCTATTCGGCCGTGGAAGCGGGAAACGGTGTCAGAATAAAGGATCGATCGATCCGCTGACGTCTCCCCGCACAATGTGAGCCGGTATCCAACAAACGCATTCAGATCACCCCGAAGATCCTCGATGGTGGGTTGATCGCCAGCCATGGATACTGCGAGAAAAAAGAGAGTAGCTGTGATCATCAGATCATCAACCTTGCATAATCGCTAACTCCGCATTGACGCCAACCTCTCGCAAGTTCACGCCATCGTCTACCGATATGCTTGGTGCCGCGAGTCTGATCTACGCGGGCTGAGCGCGCCGCCCCTCCCTCTCACGCAGGTTCCATCACGGCCAGGATGTCGTCGACCTCGCCGACCGCGATCGCGCTATATTCGTCGCCGATCGCGTAGGGCAGCAGCACGCGCCGCCCGTGCAGCAGCCCGCCGCAGCTGTAGGTGACGTTGGGCACATAGCCGCCGCGCTGCTCAGCGCTGGGGAACAGCAGCGGCGACGGGGTGCGCATCAGCACCTTGGACGGATCATCCTTGTCGAGCAGGCACGCGCCGACGCAGTAACCGCGCACCATGCCGACGCCGTGGGTGAACACCAGCCAGCCCTCGTCGATCTCGATCGGCGAGCCACAATTGCCGAGCTGGACGAATTCCCACGGGTATTTGGGCGCCATGATGATTTCGCCCTCCTCCCACACGTCCATGTCGTCGGAGCGGAGCAGCCAGATGTTCTCGCTGTCCTGCCGCCCCAGCATCACGAACTTGCCGTCGATCCGCCGCGGGAACAGCGCCATCCCCTTGTAGCCGGTCATCCGGCCCTTGAGCGCGCGCATCTCGACTGTACGCGCGTCGACGCCGCGCAGCATCTCCTGCCGCGCCTCCTTGCCGTCGAAGGCGGTATAGGTGCCAAGGATGCTGCGCGTACCGTCGTCGTCGGTGAAATTGACCAGTCGCACATCCTCGATTCCCTGCCGCTGGCTCGGCAGCACCGGGAAGATCACCGTTTCCGACACGTCCTGGCTGTCCTCGCAGATCAGCCGGACCCAGCCGTCGTCGTGCGGCTCGACCTGCGGGGGCACGCCGTTGCTGCTGGGCGGATCGAGCGTCACGCCGTCGCCGCCGTCCCATTCGCCGGTGCGGAACGTCACGGAGGAGATATGCCCCTCGCCGATCCCGCGCAGCGACATCAGGAACCGGACCGATCCGGGGGTCGACGGCGCCTGGTCGTGCAGCGCCACCACGCTGGGGTTGAACAGCGCGGCCGACTCGAACGCATATTCCTGACTGAAATAAGCCCCGACCAGCAGCCGGTCGGTCTCATCGGTGCACGGATCGCCGATCTCGCCGCGCATCGCATCGTAGCGGCGCAGGAACGTGTCCTGCACGTTTCGATGCCGCTCGCACATCGGCACCATCAGCAATTGCCGCATGCGCGCGCGCATGTCTGGCGACAGCGCGAGCAACCGCTCCACCGCCGCCTTGATGCGCGGGGTACGCCCGTCGGCGAACGCATCGGGGTAGCCGAACGAGAACGGGCGCACGACCGTGCGGGACGGATCGGGGTGGAGTTCAAGCTCCAGTTTGCGGAACACGTCCGCCGCCTTCATCGCCTTGGGGTGCAGCCCGGGCGCCTGGATCGGCTGTTGCTCGCGCAATTGCGCCTCGCTGTGGGGAGGCACCTGCGTGTTGGCAGCAGCTTGGGTGGCCGGTGGCTCGGCCTGGTCGGCCTGCTCGGTGGCTGCGTAGCGCTGTTCGAGGCTCTGCGACATGGAAAGCTACTCCGGCGCGCGGTGCCTGACGCATCGCACTCGCGCCCCCAACGGCGTTGGGTAGATTCCGCTCCCGCCGCGATGCAAAACGTCACGCGCGGGCATGCGATGATGCAGATCAGCAACCTGGCCGAATGACGCGAGCGTCACCCGGCCGGTTCGTCACTCCCTCAACGACGCTCGTACGCCTTGGGCAGCGCACCCTCGGTCGGCGTCAGATAGCGGTCGCGCAGCTCGGTCTGGCGCGATCGCATCGGCTGCGGCTTGCCGTCGATCCAGATCGCGACCGGCTTTGACGACAGCTCCAGCGGATCACCGTCCCACATCACCACGTCGCCGCGGCGGCCGGCGCGAAGCGACCCGATCTCGCCGTCCATTCCCAGCGCCGCCGCCGGCCCGCTGGTGATCGCGGCGAGCGCGTGCCCCCAGTCGAGCCCGGTCGCACCCGGCACGCGCGTGATCGCGACCAGATTGCCCGCGAACTGCTTCACGACATGCTCGCCCGGCGCGTCATTGTAGCCGAGGGTCGAGAGCGCCACCGTCACGCCCGCGGCCGACATGCGCCCGACGTTCGATTCGGTCGCGGCGACCTGCTCGAACGAGGCGGGCAGATCGGCGAGCGCCTGCGCGATCACGGGCACGCGCGCGGCGGCGATCTCGCGCGCGACCAGCCAGCCTTCGGCGACGCCCACCAACACCAGCTTCACCTGCGGATAATCACGCTTCAATGACAGCACCGCACGGATGTCGCTCGCGCGCTCGACATGGACGAGCAGCGGCACGCGCCCGTCGAGCACCTGCACCAGCGCCTGCGCGTCACCGCGCTTGATCAGCGCGTCGCGCCCGCGGCCGTCGAATGCGGCGGGGCTGCGGCGGTAATCCTGCGCCTGCGCGAAGGCGTCGCGAAGTGCGGCATAAGCGGCGGGGCGGCTACCCCCGGCCTGCTGCGCGCCCTCTTCGCCCAGTTCGACATATTGGAACGCGCGCGGGCGGATCACCGCGTCGGCGTCGCCGCCCAGCCCGATCACCGCGCCCTGCCCTGCGAAGATCGACCCCGCGGTGCGCGGCGAGACGATCGCGCGCGTCACCCCGCCCAGCCGCTCGTTCGCGATCAGCACGCTCGACGGATTGATCGCGGGTGCGATGTCGATCGCGGCGTTGAACGGCGATTGCCGCGCGGTCACGTCGTTGCTTTCCTCGACCCCGGCGGCATCCTCCAGCCCCAGGTTGGAGAAGCCCGCGACGAAGCCGGGCGCGACCCATTTGCCGGTGGCGTCGATCACCTGCGCACCCGCGGGCACCGCGACCCCGCGTCCGGCGGCGACGACCCGGCCGTCCTGCACCACGACAGTACCGCCCGGAATCGGCGCGGAGCCGTCACCGATCGCCACGGTACCGCCGGTGATCGCGACAGTCTGCGCGGTTGCGGGGGCCGAGATGAACGCAGCGGCAGCGAGAAGGAAAGCGCGCTTCACTTGACGTCTCCCGAACCCGGCTGGCCGAGCTCAAAGTCACTCACCGGCCGCAGTCGCGGATTGTCCGCATCGTACAGCATCGCGCCGTCGACCCACACCTTCTCGGGCCGGGTATAGACGCTGAACGGATTGCCGTTCCACAGCACCACGTCGGCCATCTTGCCCGCGACCAGGCTTCCGGTCTTGTCGGCGATGTGGAGCGATTTGGCGGGGTTGAGCGACAGCCACTTCCACGCCGCCGCGTCGCTGATCTCGATGCCAGCGTGCCGCGCGGAAGCGAGCACCTTGGCGACTTCCTGGTTCAATCGCTGAATACCGTTCTCGTCGTCGGAATGGATCATCCCGCACGCGCCCGATTTCTCCAGGATCGCCAGGTTCTCACCGATCCCGTCGTAACTTTCCATCTTGAACCCGTACCAGTCGGCCCAGACCGCGGCGCAGGTGTTGTTGGCGCGCAGCAGATCGGCGATCTTGTACGCCTCGACCGCGTGGTGGAACGCCTCGACGTGGTAGGCGAACTCCTTTGCCATATCGAGCACATTGGCCATCTCGTCAGCGCGGTAGCAGTGGTTCTGCACCAGGATTTCGCCCGACAGCACGCCACGCAGCGTGTCCATCGCGATGTCGCGGTCGGGCATGTCGCCGCCGTCGGCGTCATATTTGTCCCACTTGCGCTTGTACGCCGCCGCCTTCGCCCAGGTCGCGCGGTCGACCGCGATATTGCCCATCCGCGTCGACGGCTCGCGACCCTTGGAGCCGTAGACGCGCTTGGGGTTCTCGCCGCAGGCCATCTTGAGGCCGTAAGGCGCGCCGGGGAACTTCATCCCCTGCGTCGTGCGCGCGTAGACGTTTTTCAGCACCACGCTGCGCCCGCCGAACAGATTGGCGGAGCCGGGCAGGATCTGCAGCGTGGTGACGCCGCCGTTCGCCAGCGCGCGGCTGAACCCCGGATCCTGCGGCCAGACGCTGTGCTCGGCCCAGACATCGGCGGTGACGGGCGCGGTCGCCTCGTTTCCGTCGCTCAGCGCGCGGATCTGCGGGCTGGGGTAATCGCCCAAGTGGCTGTGGATATCGATGATGCCCGGCGTCACGAACTTGCCGGTGCCGTCGATCGTCGTGACGCCAGCGGGTGCCGACACGCTCTGCCCGACCGCGACGATCTTGCCGTCGGCGAACAGCACCTGCCCGCGCTCGATCCGGTTGCCCTCGCCGTCGAACACGGTGACGTTGGTGACGAGCGTCGGCACACCCGGATAAGCGTGATAGGTCGAGGGGAACGGATCGCGCGAGTAAGGCTTGGGCGGCGCCTTTCGGGCCGGTGCATCGTTCGACGCGCTCCTCGGCCGGGCGCTCCCCTGCGTGCACGCCGACAGCATCAATGCGACGCTCGCCAGCATCCCCAGCGCCCGTCCGGCGCGCCCCGTTCTCATTCCCTGCCCCCGTTCTCGTTGTGGCAGCGATCCTGACGCGGGCGCCGGGGCCGCGCAAGCGCTAAACGATCGAGCTCGCCAAAGCCGTGTTCGATGAACAATTTGAGACAGACGTTACATCATGCGCCGCTGATCGACGTAGAGGTTACCGAAGATTAATCGATTAACGCTGATCCACTTATGTTGATTTTTACAAACGACTATATTGACGCACTTCGATCCAACGTTATTTGTAGCGTCGACAACAAGGAGCCAGGCGAAGTGAACGACGACGTGACGACCAACAACACGGTTGAGCTTGCAACCGAACTGACCATCGCCTGGCTTTCCAATCCCAACACCCGCGCCGCCAGTGAAGACGTGCCCGCCTTCCTGCAGCAGATGCATCAGGCAGTAAGCAATCTAACCGGCACCGGCGCACCCGAAAGCACCGAAGAGCCGCAGACCGAGTACACGCCCGCGGTGTCGGTGCGTAAGTCCTTGGCGTCGAAGGATCACATCATCTCGCTGATCGACGGCAAGCCGTACAAGACCTTGCGTCGTCACCTCGCCGGCCAGGGCCTGACCCCGGACGAGTATCGCCAGCGCTACGGTCTGAAGCCCGACTATCCGATGGTCGCGGAAAACTATTCGGAAGCGCGCCGCGATATGGCGAAGAAGATCGGTCTCGGTCGCAAGGCGGGTCAGACCAAGAACAACGCGTCCGAGCAGGCGGACGAGGCCGAGGCAGCACCCGCGCCGCGCCGCGGCCGCAAGCCTGCCGCCACCGAGGCCTGATCCCTCGCCACCTTTCTCCTCGCCCTTGATCGACGTACGCGCCGCACTCGCCACCCGGGTGCGCGCGCTGGTCGGATCGGGCGAGGTCGATCTGACGCGCCCGCCCGGCGACGACGGATTGTTCGGCCCGGACTCGGCCGCGTGGCGCGTCCACGGCGATTTCTCCGCCATGATGATCGGCGGCATTTCGGCGCTGCTGTTGCAGATGCTGCACCCGCTCGCGCTCGCGGGCGTGTGGGATCATTCAGGCTTCCGCGACGATCGCCACGGCCGGTTGAAGCGCACCGCACGCTTCATCGCCGCCACGACCTTCGGCTCGACCGCGACCGCGGAGGCATCGATCGCGCAGGTTCGCCGCATCCACGATCGCGTCATGGGCACGCTGCCCGACGGCACACCTTATACCGCCAACGATCCGGCACTGCTCACCTGTGTCCATGTCGCCGAGGTCGACAGTTTCCTGCGCGCCTATCTGCGCTACCGTGATCCCCGCATGAGCGTGGCCGATCAGGAGCGCTACGTCGCCGAAACCGCGATGGTCGCCGAAGCACTCGGCGCGACGGACGTGCCGCGGTCGCGCGCCGAGATCGAAGCCTATTTCGCGCGCATCCGCCCCGAGCTGCGCGCCGACCACCGCACGCGCGAGGTCGCAGCGGCACTGCTCGCGCCCGGTGATGACAAGGCTACCACCTCGGCGATGAACCTCGCGGTCGCCGCCGCGATCGACCTGCTGCCACCCTGGGCGCAGGCGCTGCACGGCCGCAGCCTGCCCGCCTTCGCCCGCCCCGCCGTTCGCATGAGCGCGAACGGCATGGGTGGCGTGCTGCGCTGGGCGTTGAAGCGCTAAGCAGCCCCAAGCCCGCCGTCACTCCGGACCTGATCCGGGGTCCCGCTCCTCTCGGCGTCGGTCGAGGAAGAAGCGGGGTTCGGGCCAAGCCCGGGATGACGGCGGTGGGATCAGTTACTCAGTTCACCACCACGGTGACCGCGCGGCGGTTCTGCGCGTAGCTCGCCTCGTCCGAACCGAGCGCGACCGGGCGTTCCTTGCCGTAGCTGATCACGCTGATCCGCGACGGCGAGACGCCGCGCGCCGCGAGATAATTCTTCGCCGCATTGGCACGGCGATCACCCAGCGCCAGATTATACTCGCGTGTGCCGCGCTCGTCGGCGTGACCTTCGATCGTGACCCGCACATTGGGGTAGCGCGTCAGCCACTGCACCTGCGTGTCGAGAACCGCGCGCGCCTCGCTGTCGATGTCATATTGATCGAGCCCGAACAACACGGTGTCGCTGGTCACCGATCGTTTGAAGTCGGCCGACGATCCCGGCGTCACCGCGCCCGCACCACCGTTCAGCCCGCCATTTGGGTCCTGGTACGCCGGCGGCGGCGCCTCGCCGGCGGCGGGCGGCAGGACCGCGGGGCGCTTCTTGGAGCAGGCCGCGGTCGCCACCAGCGCAGTCGCCAGCAACATCGTCGTCGTCAATCGTGCCATCATGCTTCTCCCGTGATGATCCCCTGGATGCCCCCAAGGCGGCGCGTTTGCGCGAAGGTAACGCGCGCTGCTGGTTGAACCAAATGCTTACGGCTGAAGCGGTCCCCACGCCGGATCGGACCCGTCGAGCGGCGTCGGGATGCGCCGCGCATTGACCCCGGTCAGATCGACCGACCACAGATCGGCCTTGCCGCCGCTGCCACCCCCGGTGCGGAAAAAGGTGATGACGCGGCCGTTCGGCGACCAGCTCGGTCCCTCGTCCTGATACCCGTCGGTCAGCAGCTTCTCGCCCGAGCCGTTGGGGCTCATCACGCCGATGCGGAATGATCCCGACAGCTTGGTGAACGCGATCAGGTCACCGCGCGGGCTCCACACCGGCGTCGCGTAGCGCCCGCCGCCGAAGCTGATCCGCTGCTGGTTCGACCCGTCCGCGTTCATCACGTAAATCTGCTGCCCGCCCGACCGGTCGCTCTCGAACACAATTCTGGAGCCGTCGGGCGAGTAACTGCCGCCGGTGTCGATGCCGGGCGAGTTGGTCAGCTTCTGCGGGGTGCCGCCGCCCGCGCTCGACACGCGGTAGATGTCGGTGTTGCCGCCGTCCGCGCGCGAGAACAGGATCCAGCGGCCATCGGGCGAGAAGCGCGGCGCGAACGTCGTCGCCGCATTCTGCACGACCAGCCGCTGCTTGCCCGTCCCGATATCGTAGACGTAGATCGCCGGGTTCTTGCCGACATAGCTCATGTAAACGATCGACTGCTGGTTGGGCGCGAAACGCGGCGTCAGCACGATCGACGACCCCGCGGTCAGGAAGCGATGGTTGGCGCCGTCCTGATCCATGATCGCCAGCCGCTTGATGCGATTGCCCTTCGGTCCCGTCTCCGAGACATAGACGACGCGGCTGTCGAAATACGGCCCCTCGCCGGTCAGCCGCGCATAGATTGCGTCGGCGCATTTGTGCGCGGCACGACGCCACTGCGACGGCGGCACGACGAAGCCCTGTCGCACCAACTCGGCGCGCGCGGTCACGTCGTACAGGTAACAACCGACCGTCAGCGACCCGTCGCCGTTGGCACGAATATAGCCCTGCACCAGCGCCTGCGCGCCCGTCCCGCCCCAGTAATCATAGGCGGGCGCGGTCACCTCGGGGAACATCACCGTGCGCAATTGCGCGGGCGGGATCGGGGTGAACAGCCCCGATCCGCGCAGATCGTTGGCGATGATGTCGGAGAGCTGCCGCCCCAGCGCATCGGTCGATCCCGCCGCGGTGCTGGTGACCGCGGGCGTCGGCATCGCCGGGATTGCGATCGGCATCGGCGCGGAGATGCCGCCCGTCACATCCACCTCCAGCGGCGGCGGCGTCTGTCCCGGCGCGGCTTGCGCGGGTAACTGTGGCGGTTGGGCACCGGCAGGCGGGTTGAACGAAACGGGCGGCACGTCCTGCGCCAGCGCTGGCGCCGCGAGACAGGTCAGCCCGAGAAGAAGCGCGCGAATCCTCACCGCAATTTCCAATTATAGTTGATGTTGCTCCACCCCCCGTTGGCGGTGGCATAATATTCGGCCGGCAGTTTGAGCGGCGAACACCCCTTGAACGCTGCGATCCCCAGGTCGACGACGCGGCGCGCGTAACGCTGGTTGTCGTCATCGACGCCGCGCTGACGCACTACGGTCGGCGTTGCCGACAGCGTACCGTCGCGGTTGAGCCGCAGGCTCAGCGTGGTCACGATCTGGTTCGCGCCGGGACCGGGGTCGACCTGACGATCGGCGCAAGGCTGGATCTGCCGCGCGATCGCCTGCTGAATCGCAGCGAGCGCGGCACCGTCGACCCGCGCGGCCGACGGCGGTGCGTCGCTGCTCTTCGCCTTGCTCGGCTCGGCGGACAGACCTTTGAGGAAGTCGGAACCGAGCCGCCCGCCGCGCGGCCGCTCGGCCCTGGCGGTCTCGGTCGCGCCGCTGCCGCGGTTGGCGGCAGGCTTCGCCGCGGGCTTGCCCGACGATTTGGCATCGCTGGTCGCGTTGCTCGGCTTGGACGCGCTCGCCTTACCGCTGCCGGTCTGTGCCGCGGGCTTCTGCGCCGGTTTGGCAGCAGGTTTCGCCGGGGCCGGCTTGGCCGCGGGCTTCGCAGCGGATTTCGCCGGCGCTTTCTGCTCGGCCTCGCGCACCGCGGGCTTGGGTTTCGGCTGCGGCTTGGGCGCGGGGACCGGCTTGAGCTTGGGCTGCGGTTTCGGCGGCGCGGGCTTGGGCGCGGGCTTGGCGGGCGCAGGCTTCGGCTCCGGGCGCGGTTCGGGCTTGGGCTCTGGCTTAGGTGCCGGTTTGGGCGGCGGTGCCGGCGCAGGTGCAGGTGCAGGCGCTGGCGCCGGTTCGGGCGCGGGCTCCGGCTCGGCGGCGGGCGGCGCCGCGTCCTCGGGCTCGCCTTCTTCCGGCGACACGCGCTCGGACGGTGCCTCGCTGCTCGCCGGCGCGGCCGCCTCCAGCGCGACCTCGGGCACCAAGCTGACCTCGACCGGCGTCTGCTTCAGCTTGACCGGATTGGGCGTGTCGAGAAAGCCGAGCGACATCGCGCCGAACAGCAGGACGTGTCCTGCGACGGCAACGCCGAGACCGACCTTCTCGGTGCGGTCCATCAATCCTCCCCGACCGTCACCAGCGCGACACGGTTCAACCCGGCGCGGTTCAGCTCGCCCATCACGCGCATCACCTGCCCGTAATCGAGCTTGCGGTCAGCGCGCAGATACACCTGCGGCGGCTCGGACCCACGCGCCGCCGCCGCGATCGCATCAAGCCGCGCCGAAAGCGTGTCGAACGACATCTCTTCCTTTGCGATGAAGATGCGGCCCTGTTCGTCGAGCGAGATTTCGGTCGGCTGCTTTTCCTGGTCGAGCGGCTTGGCGCGGCTGTCGGGCAGGTTCACCGGCACGCCCGCGGTCAACAGCGGCGCGGTCACCATGAAGATGATCAGCAGCACCAGCATCACGTCGACCAGCGGGGTCACGTTGATGTCCGCCATCGGCGCGCGCCGCCCGCGGCTCCGCCCGGAAGGAAGATGCATCGCCATCGCGTCGGCCTCTCAGCGCTCGCGGTCGAGCTGGCGCGACAAGGTCGCGTGGAAGCCATCGGCGAAGCGGTTCAATCGCGCCTCGATCCGGTTGATGCCGTGGCTGAACCGATTGTACGCGATCACCGCCGGGATCGCCGCGAACAGCCCGATCGCGGTCGCGAACAGCGCCTCGGCGATGCCGGGTGCCACCACCGCCAGGCTGGTGTTCTGCTGGCTCGCGATCGAGGTAAAGCTGCGCATGATGCCCCAGACGGTGCCGAACAACCCCACGAATGGCGCGACCGAGCCGACGGTCGCCAGCACGTTCAGCCGGTCGGACAGTTCGTCGATCTCCTTCGCGACCGCCGCGCCCATCGTGGTGGCAAGCCGGTCGCGCGTGCCCTCGCGGTCGATCACCTGTCCCTGCGTCGAGCGCCGCCATTCCGCCACGCCCGCCGCCAGCACGCGGGCCGACGGCAGATCGGCATTGCCCTTCGCCTTGTAGAAGGCGTCGATATCCTCCGCCTTCCAGAAATCGCGCTCGAACGTCTCGGTCGCCTTGCGCGTGCGCCCGACCTTCAGCCAGAACATGACAATGATCGCCCAGGTCCAGATGCTGGCGAGCAGCAGCCCCAGCATCACGCCCTTCACCACCCAGTCGGCCTGAAGGAACAAGGCGATCGGCGACAGCGTCGCCGCGTCGGTGTTCACTATCGGGTTCAAGTGACAGGCTCCCCAGTATCAAGATCGTTGGTAGGCGTTAGCGTGCGGTACAGGTCGAGCCACGCCGCCGGTTGCCGCCGCGGTCGCCCGTCGGGTCCGACCAGCGCCGCGGTGACGACGCCGCGCGTCAACAAGAGCGCGTCGCGCCTGACTGTCTGATGAATGACGACGCGCGCGGGCGTCACGGCCTCCACAGTGGACTCCACCACCAATGCGTCGTCGAGCCGCGCCGGCGCGGCATAGCGGATCTGGAGGTCGTGGATCGCATAGGCGCCGCCTCCGCCCTCGAAATGCGCGCGCTGGTCGATGCCGGCAACGCGCAGCATGTCCGACCGCGCGCGCTCCATGTAACGCAGGTAATTGGCGTGGTAGACGACGCCCGACAGGTCGGTGTCCTCGAAATAGACGCGCAGCGGGAACAGGTGCACCCTGCCCTCGAAGCCTCCACTCGCGGGCATTGGTCCGCCATCCGACATTCGTCGCGCTTTAACCAAGACTTGGGCGCGACGGAAGACCGCTCGCGGCAGGCTCGACACGCCGGTCGAGCGCGACCTAGTTCAGCGCGGACGCGTCCACGCTGATCCGCGGCAGGTCCTTTGCGACCAGCGGCGTCGCGCTCGCGGCGGGAACGACCTGCGTCACCACTTGCGCGCGTGGCTCACCACCCGGCACCGGCTGTACCGTCGCGGCGGTTGCCACCACGGGTGCGGCGAGCGGGCGCGGGCCGACCGGCACCAGTGCCGCCTGCGTCCGCCACGCATCATAAGCGCGAAAGAAGTTGGTGAAGGGCTGGTCCAGCGCCGCGAGCTGCACGCTCGCGAACTGCGCGAACTCCGCCTCGGGCACGGTCGGTGCGGCCGACAGCGCCTGCTTCGCCGCGGCACAGAAGCCAGCGCGCGCGAAATCCTGCGACCAGTAATTGTAGAGCCGTGTCATCGCGTCGTCGTAACTGTCGCGCCAGTCGCCGCCACGCGCCTTGAACTCGGCCGACAGGCTGGCCTCCGCCTTCGCCAGTACCGCTTTGCGCGCGGTCAGCATCGTGTTGTACGCCGCCGTCGTCTGCGCCTCGTCGCCGTCACGGCACGCGAGCGCCGCGACGTTCAGCGCGGTACGCAAATGCCACATCGTCGCGGCCTCGGTCAGCGCGCGATTCGGCGTGGCATAGCTGCCGTCCGCCATTCGCACGGGGATGACCATGCCCGGCCGCCCGCCCTTGGGCATCGGCGCCACGGCCGGCGCGGGCGCTGGCAGCGTCGCGACGACCGGCGGCGGTGCGGCGACCTTCGCGCAGCCACCGAGCAGCGCGACGACACCGACGACGGCGAGTTGATGGAGCGGCAACCTACGCATCACAAATCCTTCCCGCCCCCCGGCAGGACTCGCTGACTACACGGCCAATGGTTAACGCACGGTAATCATGCGGCGAAGCGTTCCCGATGTTCGTCGGCATCGTCGTTCGCCGCGCGCTCGCCCGCAGCTCTCCGCGATCGGCGCTGCCGACCGGCCCTGGCGATACGACGACCCACCAGGCGCGCCATCGTGCCCGAAACACCGCTGCATCGCGATGCCGTGATGGTCAGCACCGCGACGCCCGCCTCCACCAGCGTGCCGATCTCGAATGTCAGCGCCCATGAGACGAATTCCGGTGCGGCCAGCGACAGGAACCCGATCAGGTCACCCGCCTCGAACCACATCGCCGTGCCGACCACGACCGTGACCGCAACGGCCATCAGGATGTGCGACGGCGTGATCCGGTTGAGCGCAGCAGCGGGACGCTCGACCAACAGGTGGCGCAACCCCCGCACGTAACGGGCCTCGGGCGCGACCAGCATCAGCAACCATGCCCCGATCAACGCCGCACCGATCACCGCCATGCCGTCCTCCCGCGATAAGACCCAGCCTAGCGCATTCGGCGGGCGGCGCGACCGTCGCTCGCGGAGGCGCTTGGGCCCGAGTGCCGCGACCCCGCGGTTACGCCGCGCGGGCGCGCAGCGCGTCGGCGGCCTCGTTCATCAACTGCGCGATGATGTCGGCGATCGGTTCCTCGCGGGTCACCATGCCGACCGACTGGCCCGCCATCACGCTGCCGTGCTCGACGTCGCCGTCGATCACCGCGCGGCGCAGCGCACCCGCCCAGTAATGCTCGATCTCGAGCTGCGCCTCGGCCATCGCGACCGCACTCTCGTCCAGCCGCTGCGCGACCTCGCGCTGCTTGGCGGTGAACAGCTCACCGCCCGCATTCTTGAGCGCGCGCACCGGGATGACGGGCAGGCGCGGGTCGATCTGCACGCTCGCCACCGCGTCGCGCGCGCTCGCGCGGATGAACGCGCGCTTGAAGTTCGGATGCGCCACGCACTCGGTCGCGCACACGAAGCGCGTGCCGAGCTGCACGCCTGCGGCACCCATGTCGAGGTAACCCGCGATCGCCTCGCCGCGGCCGATCCCGCCGGCGACGAAGACGGGTACCTTGTCCGCGATCTCGGGCAGCATCTCCTGCGCGAGCACGCTGGTCGACACCGGGCCGATGTGCCCGCCCGCCTCCATCCCCTCGATCACCAGCGCGTCGACACCGCTGCGGATCAGCTTCTTCGCCAGCGCCAGCGTCGGCGCGAAGCAGATGACCTTGGCGCCCGATGCCTTGATCGCCTCCAGCGAACCCTTGGGCGGCAATCCGCCCGCGAGCACGACGTGACCGACGCCGTGGCTGGCGCAGACCGCAATCAGCTCGTCCAACTGCGGGTGCATCGTGATCAGATTGACCCCGAACGGCCGCTTGGTCAGCGCCTTGGTGCCTGCAATCTCCGCGTCGAGCAGCGCGGGCGTCATCGCGCCGCACGCGATCACCCCGAACCCGCCCGCGTTCGACATCGCGGCAACCAGGTTGCGCTCCGACACCCACGACATCGCGCCTGCCATGATCGCGACCTCGGACCCGAGAAAGGCGCAGCCGCGTTCCATGCGGCGGGACAGGCGATCGGCGCCGACGTTGTTCATCTCGTTCATGGACAAGCCCTAGCGCGGGCGGCGCAATGGAGAAAGCATGAAGCAGGCATCGGGCGAACTGGCGATCCAGACCCGCGGACAAGGGCTGGTCGAGATCACGGACGAGGTGACGCGCTGGCTGGACGGGCAGGCGATCGAGACCGGGCTGCTGACGGTGTTCTGCCGCCACACCTCGGCGTCGCTGCTCATCAACGAGAACGCCGCCCCCGCCGTCCGCCGCGACATACAGCGCTATTTCGCAAAGGTTGCGCCTGAATCACGCGACTACGAACACGACGACGAAGGCCCCGACGACATGCCCGCCCATCTGCGCACCGCATTGACGGACGTGTCGCTCTCAATCCCGATCGCACGCGGCGCGCCCGTGCTCGGCACGTGGCAGGGCATCTACCTGTTCGAACACCGCGCCGCACCGCACCGCAGGCGCGTCGCGCTCCACGTCATCGGCGAGTGACGCTCCCGTCATCCCGGGCTTGACCCGGGATCCCGCTTGTTCGCGCCCGACCGATTGAAGCGGGGCCCCGGATCAAGTCCGGGGTGACGATGGTGAAGCGCATTACTCAGGCGACATGCGCCAGCCTAATCTCCCCTCGCTTCCAGGGAGGAGAGCGCGTCAGCGCCCCACGAAGCGCCAGCGTTGAAAGCCCCTTACGCCGCCTCCGCGTCCAGCCCGTACGCCGTGTGCAGCACGCGCACCGCCAGTTCGGTCTCGTCCTCATGGATCAGCACGCTGACCTTGATCTCGCTGGTCGAGATGGCGAGGATGTTGATCCCGCGCGCGCCCAGTGTCTCGAACATCGTCGAGGCGACGCCCGCGTGGCTGCGCATGCCAACGCCGACGACGCTGATCTTCGCCACCCGCGTGTCGTGGATCAGCTCGCCGAAACCGATCTCGGCGCGCGCCTGATTGAGCGCCTCGATCGAGCGCGGCAGGTCGGCCGACGGCACGGTGAAGGTGACATCGGTCGCGCTGGTCGATCCGCTGCTCCTGTGCGCGATGTTCTGGATGATCATGTCGACGTTGATGTTCGCTGCCGACAGCGGCGCGAAGATCGCCGCGACCGAGCCGGGCTTGTCGGGCACGCCCGTCAGCGTGATCTTGGCCTCGTTCTTGTCGTGCGCGATGCCGGTGATGAGCTGGCGTTCCACGTCTTCGATCTCCTCTTCGCCCACGATCATCGTGCCGGGCAATGTATCCGCCGCGGGTGCATCCTCGCCGGTCAGCGAGGACAATACCTGCACGCGCACCTGTTCCTTCATCGCGAGCCCGACCGAACGCGTCTGCAACACCTTTGCGCCGACTGACGCCAGTTCGAGCATCTCCTCATACGTTACCTGACGCAGCTTGCGCGCGCGCGGCACGATGCGCGGGTCGGTGGTGTAGACGCCGTCGACGTCCGTGTAGATGTCGCAGCGGTCCGCCTTCATCGCCGCCGCGACCGCAACCGCCGAGGTGTCCGACCCGCCGCGGCCCAGCGTCGTGATCCGCCCGTCTTCGCTCACGCCCTGGAACCCCGGGATCACCGCCACCTCGCCCGCCGACAGGCTCGCGTTCAGCGCTTCGGTGTCGATCTCCCCGATCCGCGCCTTGGCGAACGCCTGGTCGGTGTGGATCGGCAATTGCCACCCCAGCCACGACCGCGCGCTGACCCCGATCGCCTGCAGCGCGATCGCGAGCAATCCGCTCGTCACCTGCTCGCCCGAGGCGACGACGACGTCATACTCGCGCGGATCGTACAAGGGCGACGCCTCGCGGCAGAAGCCGACCAGCCGATCGGTCTCGCCCGCCATGGCGGAGACGACCACCGCCACCTCGTTGCCCGCGTCGTGCTCGCGTTTGACGCGCGCGGCGACCGAACGGATGCGCTCGATGCCCGCCATCGAGGTGCCGCCGAACTTCATCACGATGCGCGCCATGCCGCTGGTCCAAACGCCTTGGGGTAAGAGGGCGGTCCTGATAGGATCGCGCCATGACGACCGCAACCGTAACAACCGCGACGACCTCCAGCCCGGTTCACGCATCGGTGATTGACCGCGAGGCGGCGCATTTCGGGCGCATGGCGGCGGAATGGTGGGATCCGAAGGGTTCGTCGGCGATGCTCCACCGCCTCAACCCGGTCCGGCTGCGCTACATCCGCCAACGCGTCGACAGCCACTGGGATCTGGACGATCAAAGCTTTCAGGCGCTGCGTGGGTGCCGCGTGCTCGACGTCGGCTGCGGCGCGGGGCTGCTCGCCGAACCGCTCGCAAGGCTGGGCGCCAGCGTCACCGCGATCGACGCGGCGGGCGAGAGCATCTCGGTTGCGCGCGACCATGCCTCACGCCGCGGGCTCGCGATCGACTACCGCGTCGGCGGCGTCGAGGCAGCGGCGGGCGAGCGTTTCGACCTCGTCACCTCGATGGAGGTGATCGAGCACGTTGCCGACCCCGTCGCCTTCGTGCGCGGGCTCGCCGACGCGGTCGCGCCTGGCGGCTTGCTCGTCATGTCGACGCCCAACCGCACCTGGCTGACCCGCCTGGCGTTGGTGGAGGGGGCGGAGCGCACCGGCGTCATCCCGCGCGGCACGCACGATTGGGACAAGTTCCTCACCCCCGAGGAACTCGCGGCGATGGTGCGCGACGCGGGGCTGGAGGTGATCGACACGACCGGGCTGATCCTGTCGGCGAGCGGGTTCGCGCTCGGTCAATCGACCACGCTCGATTACTTCCTGACTGCACGGCGCGCAGACGAAGGATCGTCGCATCAAGTCGCCACGGTCACGCTGCCCAACCCGGTGGTGACCTCACACACAACTGTATGAGCGCTGCCGCGCAATCCGGTGAAGCAGGCTAATGAGCGATCAACGATTGGTGCTGACACTAATGCGGCGCACCAGACCTGCGTTTGGTGGTGCCTGAACGAACGTCATGAGGCGGTCGTAACCCTCGCCACCGCAACACGACCATAAGCTAGCGACTGCAGCGATAGACGAGAAAAGTTGATTACCCGCGCGGCGACGCCTTCGCGGCCTTTGCCCATTGCGGCGCACTCGAACGGCAGGTCGCGCTGATCACCGGAAACGAAAGGTCGTTGTTGCGCGCGAGTGCCGCCGGCATCGCCGCCTGACACTGCGCCACGTTGCTGTAGCGCACCGTGTCGACTCGCGCCTCCGTGCACGCGGTGTTTGCATCACCGCAGCCCATGATCGCCATGACGAAGAACGCAGCTTCCATGATCCGCCCTTTCCTACGTCGTTCAAAACGCGGGATTAGTAGAGGGGTTCCATCTGCACTATTGACAAGCCTGGGGCTTTGCGCCGTTCCGGATCAACCCTGCGCGCATTGACGAAGCAGGTCGCGCACCCGACATCACGCGCAATGCCTCCCGATCCGACCGTCAAGACCGGCCCGGAGCGTCCGCTGCTGCCGACGATCCGCCGTTTCCTCCCCGATCTGTGGCCCAGCGACGCGCCCGGCATGAAGCTGCGCGTGGCAGGCGCCATGACGCTCGTCATCGCGTCGAAACTCGTCCAGGTCTATGGCGCGCCCTTCGCGCTCCAGGGCGCGATCGACGGGATGGGGGTCGCTACCACCCCCGTCTCGCTCGTGGTGCTGCTGATCCTCGGCTACGCCGCCGCGCGCTTCGGCTCGACACTGTTCGACAACCTTCGCAACACCGTGTTCGAGCGCGTCGGTCAGGAAGCGACCCGCCGCCTCGCCGCGCGCGTGTTCCGCCACCTTCACCAGCTATCGCTGCGCTTCCACCTCGAACGTCGTACGGGCGCGGTGACCAAGGTGGTCGAGCGCGGGACCAAGAGCATCGACACGATGCTCTACTTCCTCCTGTTCAACATCGCGCCGACGATCCTCGAACTCGCGCTGGTGCTCGGCATTTTCTGGGTGAAGTTCGGCTGGCCGCTCGTCGCCGCCACGCTGGTGATGGTCGCGGTCTACATCTGGTTCACGCGCATGGTGACCGACTGGCGCTCGAGCTTGCGCGAACGGATGAACGACCTCGACACCGGCGCGGTCGCGCACGCGGTCGACTCGCTGCTGAACTTCGAGACCGTCAAATATTTCGGCGCGGAGGAGCGCGAGGCGCGCCGCTACGACAATGCCATGCGCTCCTACGCCGATGCCGCGGTCAAGTCGGAGAACAGCCTCGCGTGGCTGAACGTCGGACAGGCGTTCATCACCAACCTGATGCTCGGCGCCGGCATGGCCTATGTCGCCTGGGGCTGGAGCCAGGGGCGCTTCACCGCGGGCAACGTCGTGCTCGTCTCGACGCTCCTGTCACAGCTGTTCCGCCCGCTCGACCTGCTCGGCATGGTCTATCGCACCATCCGTCAGGGGGTGATCGACATGGGCGCGATGTTCGACCTGATCGACACGCCGTCCGAGGTCACCGACGCCCCCTCCGCGCAGCCGCTGTCAGTGGCGCGCGGTCACGTCCGGTTCGAAAACGTACGCTTCGGCTACGACGCCGACATGCCGATCCTGAAAGGCATCGACCTCGACGTCGCGCCGGGCAGCACTGTCGCGGTGGTCGGCCCCTCGGGCGCGGGCAAGTCGACGCTCGCGCGGCTGATGTACCGTTTTTACGATCTGACCGGCGGGCGCATCACGATCGACGGACAGGACATCGCAGCAGTGACGCAGGCGAGCTTACGCGCCGCGATCGGCATCGTGCCGCAGGACACGGTGTTGTTCAACGACACGATCGGCTACAACATCGCCTACGGCCGCGCCGACGCGACCCAGTCCGAGATCGAGGGCGCAGCCAAGGGTGCGGCGATCGCCGGGTTCATCGAACGCCAGCCCGACGGTTATGCGACACGCGTCGGCGAGCGCGGGCTGAAACTGTCGGGCGGCGAGAAGCAGCGCGTCGCGATTGCGCGCACCCTGCTCAAGAACCCGCCGGTGCTGATCCTCGACGAGGCGACCAGCGCACTCGACAGCCGCACCGAGGCCGAGATCATGGACACGCTGGAGGCGATCGAGCGCGGGCGCACCACCATCGTCATCGCGCATCGCCTGTCGACCATCGTCCACGCCGACCAGATCGTTGTGCTCGAGGCTGGGCAGATCGTCGAGCGCGGCACCCACGCCGAGTTGCTCCGTCGCGGCGGGCTCTACGCCGAGATGTGGGAGCGCCAGGCCAACGAACGCGAAGAGGCGGAAGCAGAGGCGGCGTGACCCTTCCTCTCTCCTCCCTGACAAGGGAGGGGCCGGGGGTGGGTAGGTGCAACACGAAGCGCCGCCGCCCGCAAGGGAACGCTAGCCCTCTCTTCTTAGGCAGGAAAGCAGCTCCCCCTGCGCAGCCGATCGTTCACCACACCGTCAGCCACCCTGCCCTAATCGTTGCACAACATTGCGCTTACCCTTGAAGCGCACCGCGCCCGGGTGCATCACACGCACCATACACGCCCCAAGAGGAACAACGATGCGTCTGCTCGCTGCCACTGCCCTGATGACCCTGATGTCGACCACCGCGATCGCCCAGACGGCCGCGCCCAGCGCCGCAGCGAATACGGCGCTACCCGCCTCCAACCCGTTCGCGCAGCCCAGCACCCTGCCGCTTCAGGCGCCGCCGTTCGACCGTATCAAGAGCAGCGACTACGCCCCCGCGCTCCTCGCCGGGATGGCGCAGCAGCGCGCGGAGATCAACGCGATCACCCGCCACCGCTCGGCCCCGACGTTCGAGAACACGATCGCCGCAATGGAGCGTTCGGGCCGCCTGCTCGAGCGCGCCAGCATGGCGTTCTACGGCGTCGTCGGCGCCAACACCGACGACACGCTGCAGAAGACGCAGGCCGACCTCGCGCCGAAGTTCGCGGCGCATCAGGACGCGATCAACCTCGACCCGGCGCTCTTCGCGCGCGTGAAGACGCTCTACGACCAGCGCCAGTCGCTGCGCCTCGACCCCGAGCAATTGCAGGTCCTGACCCTCACTTACGAGGGGATGGTCCGCGCCGGCGCACAGCTCTCGGCGGCCGACAAGCAGACGCTCAGCCAGTACAACAGCCAGCTCTCGACGCTGGAGACCGCGTTCCAGCAGAAGCTGCTCGCCGCCGCCAAGGCCGGTGCGCTTGTCGTCGATGACCGTGCCAAGCTCGCCGGGCTGTCCGACGCGGAGATCGCCGCGGCCGCCGACGCCGCCAAGGCGCGCGGGCTGGACGGCAAGTACGTGCTGACGCTCCAGAACACGACGCAGCAGCCCGAACTCGCCACCATGAAGGACCGCGCGACGCGCGAGGCGTTGTTCAACGCCAGCTGGACCCGCGCGAGCAAGGGTGACGCGAACGACACCCGCCAGACGATTGCGCAGATCGCGCTGCTCCGCGCGCAAAAGGCCAAGCTGCTCGGCTTCCGAACCTGGGCCGATTACGTCCTTCAGGACCAGATGGCGAAGAACCCGAAGACCGCGCTCGGCTTCATGCAGCAGCTCGGAACCCCGGTGGCCGCCGAGCAGCGCCGCGAGGCCGCCGAGCTCCAGGCGCAGATCAAGGCAACCGGCGGCAACTTCCAGTTGAAGCCCTGGGACTGGGACTTCTACTCGGAGCAGGTCCGCAGGGCGAAGTACGACCTCAACCAGGACGAGCTGAAACCCTATTTTGAGATCAACAAGGTGCTGACCGACGGCGTGTTCTACGCCGCCAACCAGCTCTACGGCCTGAACTTCAAGCGTCGCACCGATATCCCCGTCTACCAGCCCGACGTGATGGTCTACGAAGTGACCGAGGAGAATGGCGCGGTCGTCGGCCTGATGTATTTCGACTATTGGAAGCGCGACAACAAGAACGGCGGCGCGTGGATGTCGAACTTCGTCAACCAGTCGCGGCTGAACGGCACCAAGCCCGTCATCTACAACGTCGCCAATTTCACCAAGCCGTCGGCGGGTCAGCCCGCGCTGATCAGCTTCGATGACGTGACGACGATGTTCCACGAATTCGGCCACGCCTTGCACGGCCTGTTCGCCAACCAGACCTATCCCAGCGTCTCGGGCACCAACACCGCGCGCGACTTCGTCGAGTTCCCGTCACAGTTCAACGAACACTGGGCGCTCGATCCCAAGGTGCTGCCGCACTACGCCGTCAACTACAAGACCGGCGCGGTGATCCCGCAAGCGCTTGTCGATAAGATCAAGCGCGCTGGCACGTTCAACTCGGGCTATTCGTTCGGCGAGGCGCTCGCCGCGGCCGAGATGGACATGAGCTGGCACTCGCTGACCGCGGCGCAAGGGCTGCAGAACGCCGATGCATTCGAGCAGAAGGCGCTCGCCGCCACCGGGCTCGACGTGGCGGACGTGCCGCCGCGCTACCGCTCGCCCTATTTCCTCCACATCTGGGGCAACGGCTATTCGGCCGGCTATTACGCCTATAGCTGGACCAAGATGCTGAGCGCGAACGCGTTCAACTGGTTCGAGCAGCACGGCGGCATGACGCGCGCGAACGGCCAGCGTTTCCGCGACATGATCCTGTCGAAGGGTCACACGATGGATTACGCGCCGATGTTCCGCGCCTTCAACGGTGCCGACCCGCAGGTCGCGCCGCTGCTGAAGGACCTGGGCCTGAACGCCGACGGCTCGCGCGTCGCGCCGAGCACCGGCGCCACGCCCAACAGCGACGGCCCGGTCCCGACCGCGCCCGCCCCGCGCCCCCCCGCACCGGGCAAGATCGGCAAGTAACGCCTAACCAGCCACCGTCACCCCGGGCTCGACGCCGGGGTGACGGGCGGCACCTCACCCCAGCATGTCGCGCGTCTCGGGGTGCTTCTCCATATACGCCCGCACGAAACGGCACTGCGGCACCACCTTCAACCCGCGATCGCGCGCGGAGTCGAGCGCCGCCTGGATCAGCTTGGATGCGACGCCGCGCCCCTCGATCTCGGGCGGCACCTCGGTATGCGTGAACACGATCGTGTCGCCCTCCAACTGATACGCCGCGACTGCCCGGTACCCGTCGACGGTCAGTTCGAACTCCTGCTCGGCCTTGTTGTCGATCACGCTCTTCATATCGCTTCCCTTCGTCGCGAGCCCCAACGCCTCGCCCCGCTCGCCTGTTGCGCGACACGCCCGCAATACCGATAGGGATGCGGTGAACGACCCCAGGCACGAATTACAACGCATCTTCGGCTTTCCCGACTTCCGCGGCGTCCAGCGGCAGGTGGTCGACCGCACGCTCGCCGGGCAGCGCACGCTCGCCGTCATGCCGACGGGTGCGGGCAAGTCGCTGACCTACCAGCTTCCCGCCGCGATGCTGCCGGGCACCTGCGTCGTCGTGTCGCCGCTGATCGCGCTGATGCACGACCAGTTGCGCGCTGCCGAAGCCGTTGGCCTCGCCGCCGCGACGCTCACCAGCGTCGACGAAAACCGCGCCGAGACGATGCAGCGTTTCCGCGACGGTCAGCTCGACCTGCTCTACGTCGCACCCGAACGCGCCTCGAACACGAGCTTTCGCGATCTGCTCTCCGCCGCCCCGCTCGCGCTGTTCGCGATCGACGAGGCGCACTGCGTCAGCGAATGGGGCCACGATTTCCGTCCCGACTACCGCCTACTGCGCCCGCTGCTCGACAGCTTCCCCGATGTGCCGCGTCTGGCACTCACCGCGACCGCCGACGCGCACACCCGCGCCGACATCCTGGAACAGCTCGGCATCCCGCCCGAGGGGATGATCGTCGCAGGGTTCGACCGCCCCAACATCCGCTACACGATCCAGCCGAAGGACAATCTCACCCGCCAGATCGCCGACGTGGTACGCGACACAGAGGGCCCCGGCATCGTCTACGTCCAGACGCGCGCCGCGACCGAGAAGATGGCCGCCGCGCTCGCCGTCACCGGCCGCCCGACCCGCGCCTATCACGCCGGGCTCGACCCCGCGATCCGCGCCAAGAACCAGCGCGATTTCGTCGCATCCGAGGACATGGTGATGTGCGCCACCGTCGCGTTCGGGATGGGGATCGACAAGCCCGACGTCCGCTTCGTCGCGCATGCCGGGCTGCCCAAGTCGATCGAGGCCTATTACCAGGAAACCGGCCGCGCCGGACGCGACGGCGACCCGTCGGTCGCGCATTTGTTCTGGGGCGCGGAGGACTTCGCCCGCGCGCGACAACGCATCGCCGAGATGGAGCCCGAGCGCCACGCCGGCGAGCGTCAGCGCCTCGCCAGCCTCGGTGCACTGGTCGAAACCGCGGGCTGCCGCCGCGCGATTCTCCTGCGCCACTTCGGCGAGAACCCGCCCGCCACGTGCGGCAATTGCGACAACTGCCTCTCCCCCCCGCGCTCGACCGACGCGACCGAAGTCGCGCGCAAATATCTCTCGGCGGTGTTCCGCACCGGTCAGATGTTCGGCATGGGCTATATCGAGAGCGTGCTGACCGCGAAGTCGAGCGAGCGCAGCCTGATGAACGGGCATGAGCAACTCTCGGTCTGGGGCATCGTCGAGGGCGACGACGCCGCGCTGCTGAAACCGGTCGGCCGCGCGCTCCTGCTGCGCGACGCGCTGCGCACCAACGAACACGGCGGATTAGAATTCGGCCCCGGCGCGCGCGCGATCCTCAAAGGAGAGGCCGACGTCGCCCTGCTCGAAGCGCCCGCGCGCACCAAACGCCGCCGCGGCTCGGGCTCGGGCACCGCCAACCCGACCGACGATCCGCTGTTCGAGGCGCTCCGCGCGCGTCGCCGCGATCTCGCCAAGGAACAGGGCGTGCCCCCCTACGTCATCTTCCACGACTCGGTCCTGCGCGAGATGGCCGAGGCCCGCCCGCGCGACGCCTGGGCATTGGGGCGGATCACCGGCGTCGGCCAGCGCAAGCTCGACGCCTATGGCGACGCCTTCCTCCAGGTCATCCGCGAACAGGGCTGAGCGCTTAGGCCCCCCCTGAAAGGGAGGGGCTGGGGGCGGGTCGGCTGCGGGGACGGTCCCACCCACCTCCGACCCCTCCCTTCCAGGGAGGGGAGAGGCGCGCGTATCTCGACGCCGCCGGGCAATTTGTCCCTCACACCCTCGTGACGCACGCCCCGCCATCGCCTATCGCCACGCCCATGGACATCCGCCGCATCGACGCGCGCATCGCCGTCTCGCCCCAGATCGACCCGGCCGACATCCCCGCGATCAAGGCGGCGGGCTACAGCGCAATCATCAACAATCGCCCCGATGGCGAGGAAGCCGGCCAGCCATCGGGTGACGCAGTCCGCGCCGCGGCGGAGGACGCCGGGCTCGCCTACACCTCAATCCCCGTCACCCACGCCGGCTTCTCACACCCGCAGGTCGCCGCGATGATCGACGCGATGGCGCAGGCGAATGGCCCCGTGCTCGCCTACTGCCGCTCGGGCACGCGCTCGTGCAACCTGTGGGCGCTCGCCGCCGCGGGGCTCGGCGAGGATCAGGACGCGCTCGTCGGCAAGGGCGCGGAGGCGGGCTACGACCTGAACGGCCTGCGCCCGCTGATGGACGCGGTCGCGCCCGATCGGGGTGACCAACACCAGTGACCACGCGTTCGGCAAGGGCCGCGTGATGCTGGGGTTCGGCCGCCCCAATCGCCTGCTGCGCTCGCCCGACGAGGTTATCGGCGCGATTACGGAGACGGGCACTGCCTTCGCCGCGATCGACGCGCTCGTCTCCCATGACGGGCGCTCGGGGCTGGCGATCGACGCGCGCGGCGGCGTGCTCGCGGTCCGCCTGCGCGGCGCACGCGCGATCGCGCAGGTCCTACCCTGGACCGCGCTGCGCCAGACGGTCGAGGGAATCGTGATCGAGGGCGACCGCCGCTTCGGCACCGTCACGCTGATCGGCATCACCGCACTCGACGTCCGCCGCCTCGGCCAGCCAGAACACAGCCCCGACGATCAAGGCGCGTAACCTTCCACGCTCTCCGCGCGTTCACGCTGCGCGAACAGGAGAGCAGACGATGGCGAGCACCCCCGATCCCCGTCCCGACCACGGCGAACACGATCCCGAACAGACCGGCGTCGAGCCGACCGAGGCCGACGGCATCGCCAACCCCGAACAGCCGCCGATGGATGACGACGCCTCCGGCCTCCCCGACAAGGAAGGCGACCAGTTAGGCGATTTCGCCTGACCACGCGCGCGGCGCTCATCCGACGAGGATCAGCGCCGCACCCATCAGGATCGCTGAGACCGCCGCGACGCGCTGCACGGTCAATTGCTCGCCCAGCGCGAACACCCCGATCAGCAGCGCGGTGACCATTCCCGTCTCGCGCAGCGCGGCGAGCGGCGCGGTCGGCCCCATCGACAAGGCGATCAGCGCCAGGCCATAGGTCACGATCGACAGCGCGCCCGCGGTCGCCCCGGCGCGCCACTGCCGCCGCACCGCGCGCAGCATCGCACCGCCGCCGATCGCGGTGAACATCACCACCGACAGCGCTCCGATCAGCACGAAGTCCCAGACGATATAGCTCGCGACGCTCGGCGCCGCGCGGACGCCGTGCGCGTCGGCAACCGTATAGGCGGCGGTCATCGAGCCCGTCAGCATCGCCCAGCCGAGTGCCGCGCGTGTCAGGTGTCGCGCCATCCCCAGCATCAGCATCGCCCCGCCGATCAGCACGATGCCGGCGACCTGGCTCATGCCGACACGCTCGCCCGCGACCCCGATCGCCACTGCCGCGGTGACCAGCGGCGCGGTGCCGCGCAGCACCGGATAGGCCGCGGAAAAGTCCGCCACCGTGTAGGTGCGGATCATCGCGTACAGATAGACGACGTGGACGACCGCGCTCACCGCCAGCCAGTTCCACGCCCCGCTCGGCCATGGCACCCATGCAATCGCGGGCAGCAGCAGCAGCGCGCTGACCCCATCGGTCGCCGCGCGCCCGGCCATGATGGCGTGACCGCCCGATCCGCCCGCCGCCGCACCGCCGCGGCCTTTCACGATCGCGTTGACGATCGCGTGGATCGACCCCGACGCCACCATCATCCCAGCGGCGATCAGATAGGCATCCATCGCCCGCCAGCCTGGCGCGCGGGCGCTGCCCGCGTCAACGCCTCAGCCTCGGCGCGCACCCGCGTCAGGTCACCAGCTTGCGCAGCCCTTTGATCGTGTCCGCCTCGTGCGCGGGCTTGTCGGTGCGGATGCGCGCGATGCGGGGGAAGCGCATCGCCAGCCCCGATTTGTGTCGTTTCGATTCGTGGATCGAATCGAACGCGATTTCCAGCACCAGCGACCGCTCGACCTCGCGCACCGGGCCGAAGCGGTTGGTGGTGTGGTGCCGCACGAAGCGGTCGAGCTGGCGCAGTTCCTCGTCGGTGATCCCCTGATACGCCTTGCCGACCGGCAACAGCTCACCCTCGCCCGCCGCCCCGCCGGTCCAACAGCCGAAGGTGTAGTCGCTGTAATAGGATGATCGCCGCCCGTTGCCGCGCTGCGCGTACATCATCACGCAATCGGCGGTCAGCGGATCGCGCTTCCACTTGTACCACAGCCCCGCGCGCCGCCCCGCGACATAGGGCGCATCGCGGCGCTTGAGCATCATGCCCTCGATCGCGGCGTCGCGCGCGCCCATGCGGATGGCCTCGAGCGCGGTGAAATCCTCTGCCTCGACCACCGCCGACAGGTCGAAACGATCGGGGTCGAGCCGCGGCATAAACGCCTCCAGCCGCGTCCGCCGCTCGGTCCAGCCCAGCGCGCGCAAATCCTCCGCGCCGTCGAACAATATGTCGTACAGCCGCACGAACGCCGGGCTTTCTTCCAGCATCTTCGCCGACACGACCTTCCGCCCGAGCCGCTGCTGCAGCGCGTTGAAGCTCGCCGCACCCCCGCCGTCCTCGAGCGTGCCGCCCTGCACGTCGCCCTTCACCATCAACTCGCCGTCGAGCACGCCGGGCGTCCGGAACGCCGCCGCCACGTCGGGAAAGGCGCGCGTCACGTCGTCGCCGGTGCGGCTGTAGAGCCGCGTCTCGCCGCGCCCGTCCGCACCCACGACATGAACGAGTTGGACGCGAATACCATCCCACTTCCACTCCGCGACATAGTCGGACAGGTCGACGCGCAGGTCCTCCAGCGGGTGCGCCAGCATGAACGGGCGAAACACCGGCACGTCGGCGGGCGTCGGCTGCTCGCCCTGCCCTTCGGCCCAGGCGAACAGCGTCGGGTACGGCGGCTCCAGCCCGTGCCACACCTCCTCCACCGCATCGACGTCGAGCCCGAACGCGTCCGCCAGCGCCTGCTTGGCCAGCCGCGACGACACGCCGACGCGCAAAGACCCCGTCGCCATCTTGAGCAGCGCGAACCGCTCCTCCGCGTCCAACCGGTCGAGCATTCCCGCCAGCACGCCGCCCGCATCCGATCGCGACAGGTGCATCAACCGGTCGATCACCGCGGACACGGTGAGCGGCTCGGCGTCCACCACGTCCGCAGGCTCGGGCCACAGCAGCGCGATCGTCTCCGCCGTGTCGCCGACATATTCCCGGCTCATCCGGAACAGCACCGGATCGAACCGTTCTTCGATCAGCGCGCGCAACAGCGCCGGCTTGACGCCCGGCAGGTCGAGGTCCCCCGTCAATGCCGCCATCGCCCAGCCGCGATCGGGATCGGGCGTCACACGCAGGTAATCGCCGATCAGTTTCAACTTGGCGTTGCGCGACCGGGTATAGATCAGCGAGTCGAGAAGCTGCGCGAAGGCGTGCATGGGGGCGTAACGATCGCACGAGCCGCGGGCTCCCGCGCTGACCTAGCATTAGGCTGCCCGCGTGAAGAGCCTGGGCGCGTCCGCAGCGTTGCGACGTGAACGCTAAGCTGATCGCCGCTCGACGACTAGCTGCGATCAGGATGCGCGCTTGGCGTCGATCACAGCATCGCGCAGGCGTACCATCTCGGAAAAGGCCCGATCGCCGCCCGCGAAGAACGCCTGCAACGATGCGGCGTGTTCCTGCTCGATCTGCGCGCGGGTTGGCGCCGGTGCACCGGGCAGCGGTGGCGGTCCCATGCACTCGAACACCGTGTTTCGGTCAGCCCTGGCGCGCTTCGCCACGGCCCGCTTGTAATCGGCGGCGAGCTTGGTGCGGCGCAGCGATTGGACAAAGACACGGTCGCGATCCGCCCTGGCACGCACATAAGCGTCGACGTCGGCGGGCGCGCAATGCGGAACGACGAACATCTGGTAATTTTTGACCGCTTCACGAAACTCTGCCCGCGTGGCCTCCGTCGAACCGACCCGCGCGGAGGCGTGTTCCGACACTAGCAACCCCACCGCAACGATCCACGCGTGCCGCATGATGCTATGATCCTTCACCGTTCCTCAGCCGGAACGATAACCTGGTGAGGCAGCAACGTAGCAACATCCTGCGCAACCACATAGCACCCCAGAGACGTGCATCCATCGGGTGAACGACACCCTTGCGCCCGCGCGCGCCGCCCGTACACCGCCGCGCCATGCGCCGCCGTCTGCTCCTCGTCCTCACCGCCCTGCCCGCGCTCATCGCGGCGGCATTCGCATTCGGCGTGTGGAACGCGCGCGCGGACCCGGTCATCCGTCGCGAGACGATCGAGCTCGGTGACTGGCCCGCGGGCGCCGCACCGGTCAGCGTCGCGGTGATGAGCGACATTCACATCGGCAGCATGGCAATGGACGAGGCGCGGCTGACGCGCATCGTTGCGCAGGTGAACGCGCTCCGCCCCGATCTCGTGCTGATCGCGGGCGATTTCATCAACGGCTACGGCGCTCAGGATGCGCTCGACGTGACGGACGCGCTCACCGCGGCGCTGTCGCACCTGCGCGCGCCACTGGGCGTCGTCGCGGTGCCGGGTAATCACGACCACGGCACCAGCATTGTTGCGGTGCGCGATGCACTCACCCGTGCCGGCGTCACCGTGCTCGCCAATCGCGCCTTGCGCCTGGGCCCGCTCGCGATCGGCGGCGTCGACGACGATTACAGCCGCGCCGATGACCTGCCCGCCACGATGGCGGCGCTGGGTCGTGCAGGCGGCGCGGCATTGCTGCTCACCCACTCGCCCGATCTAGCGACCAAATTGCCCGCGAATGCGCCGTTCATGATCGCCGGGCACACGCATTGCGGACAGGTCCGCCTGCCCGTGATCGGCCCGCCGATCCTGCCCGTACGCACGCACCACCGTTTCCTGTGCGGGCTGGTGCGCGACCACGGGCACCAAATACTCGTCACCGCCGGGCTCGGCACCAGCGACGTGCCCGTCCGCTGGCGCGCACCGCCGGACGTATGGCTGCTCACCCTCGGTCCGGTACGCGCGCGATAGGAGTGACGGCGCCGTCGATCAGCGCCGCCATGACCGTCCCTCAGCCCTTGCGGCTCGCCTCGAACAGGAACCAGGCGCGCTCCTCGGCCTGATCGATCCAGTCGTCGGCGAGGCTCGACGTCGCGGTGTCGTTGGCTTCCTCCGCCTTCTCTCGCGCGCGGCGCAGCGCCTCGACGAGCTTCAGATTGTCCTCACGCAGCTCGGCCAGCATGTCGTCGGGCGAGACGAACTCGCGGTCGTTGTCAGCCACCTGCTGGCGCCGGCTGATGTCGCCGATCGAACGCAGCGTGGTGTTGCCGGTCTTGCGCACCCGCTCGGCGATCGCGTCGGTCACGCCCAAGATCTGCGCCGCCTGATCGTCGAGCATCAGATGATAGTCGCGGAAATGCGGGCCAGACACGTGCCAGTGGAAGTTCTTGGTCTTGAGATAGATCGCGAAACAATCCGCCAGCGCGACGTTCAGCGCGTCGGCCGCGGTCATCGTGTCGTTGCGGGCAAGGTCGGTCGGGGTTGCAAGCTTGGGGTCGATGTCGGCCACGGCGCTGGGTCTCCGGTGATGCGTTGATTTCGCCTCCACAACGGTCGCGCGCTCAAAACGCTCCCGCTAGACCAACCTGAGCGCGTTGAGGCCGATCACCACCCCCGCAATCAGCAGGATCGCCGCCGCCGCGATCCGCAACGCCTTGAGCGGCAGCCGCAGCCATCCCGCCTCGCCCAGCGCGACGGCAACGACGTTGACCGCCGCGCCGCCGATCACCGCACCGACCATCGCCGCCCAGGGAAGCGTGCTGCGCCCGGCCAGCGCCGCGACGACGAACTGCATCCGATCGCCGAAGGCCATGATGACGAGCCCCGCGATGCTGGTGAAGGCGGGGCCGGTACGCCACCCGTCCAGAGCGTCGGGCCGCTTGAACCGAACCCCGGTTCCCGCACCCGCCAGCACGAGCGCGAGTGCCAGCAGCAGCAACCGCGCTTCCGGCGTCAGCAGCGCGGTTACCGCCAGTCCGGCCGCCACTCCGATCGCGTAATTGACGCTGAGCGCCACCACCGCCGCCGCGACCACCAGCGCCGGCGAGCGGAACCGGTCGGCGAAGATCGCCGCCAGCCACGGCGTCTTGTCGGATATCTGGCAGATCGCGCCCAGCACGATCGCCGCCATCAACGCGTCCACCGCGTCAGCCCGCGCGCCTCACGCCGCGAAACGCACCTGGCACGCCGCCGCGAACGTGTCGGAGGCGGCCGCATCCTGGCGCTCGCAGAGCACCGCCTCGCCCAGCATCGCCAGCCAGGCATGGACGATCGGCCCGTGATCGCCCCGCGCCAGCGCGCGCTCCAACTGCTGCGCGACCGCGAGCGCGGGCAGCATGCCGTGCGCGCGCGCCACGCGGCGGATCTGGTCGACCTCGCCCGCCAGCTTCGCCGGCCCGCTGCGCCACTCGATCGCCGCCACGCGCCGCGCCAGATCGGCCCTGATCGCCGCCGCTCCGTCCGTTTCCTGCCGCCCCGTCTGCATGCCCCACCCCGCTTGTTCTCGCCCGCTTCATGCGCCCGACAGGGTTAACGCGCCGCTAAATGCAGCGACCGATCGCTGGCGCGACGCACGCGCCTTGACTTGGGGTCACGAATCCGTCATTCGCCCTCACCAGACGCGGCAAGGCAGCCCAGCGGGCACGCCTCGCCGCTTTTTGTTTTCTATTCGTGCACAGGATACGGTCATGGCAAAGCCGACCACCGTCAAGATCAAGCTCGTCAGCTCGGCCGACACCGGGTTCTTCTACGTCACCAAGAAGAATCCGCGCACCCAGACCGAGAAGCTCTCCTTCCGCAAGTACGATCCTGTCGTGCGCAAGCACGTCGACTTCAAGGAAGCCAAGATCAAGTAATCCGCACCGGCGGCCCCTCGCCGCCCGCGCGATTACGTCAGGGTTCCGAAACCGCGGTGGAGCGATCCACCGCGGTTTTGTCGTATGCGCAGGTAACCCGCTCACCAGGAGGGAGAGGAGGTCACACTAGCGCGCCTACCGCCTGCATGAACCGCGCAAGGCTGATCGGTTTCGACACATACGCGTCCGCCCCCGCCGCGCGGATGCGCTCCTCGTCCTCGCGCCCCGAATAAGCGGTCACCGCCATGATCGGTATGTGGCGCAGCGCCTCGTCCGCCTTCAGCTCCAGGATCAGTTCGTATCCCGTGACGTGCGGCATCTGGATGTCCATGATAATCAGGTCGGGCATCACCTCGCGCGCGCGCGCCACCGCCTCGCGCCCGTCGCGCACCGCCTCGGCCGCGAAGTCGTGCGCGCGCAACAGGTCGCAGAACAGCTTCAGGTTCAGTTCGTTGTCCTCGACAACGAGCACCCTTTTTGCCACGCGATCATTCACCCCCATCGAACCTCGTGAGAGATAGGCAATGCGTGAGCCGCTGACAAATAGGAACGCGGCCGATCCCGACGTCGCCGCCGCGCTGGCGCTCTCCGCGCTCGCCTGGGTCCTGTCGGACGACGATCGCGCCGGGCGGCTGCTGACGCTGACGGGCCTCGCCCCCGGCGACCTGCGAGAGCGGCTGGGCGAACCCGCGGTGCTCGCCGCCGTGCTCACCTATCTTGAAAGCTACGAACCCGATCTGATCGCCTGCGCGCACGAATTGGATGTCCGCCCCGAAGCATTGGTCGCCGCGCGCGCGACGCTGGAGCATTCATGAACCGACCCCTGCTCATCACCGACTGCGACGAGGTCCTTGTCCACATGGTCCGCCACTTCGCCGACTGGCTTGGCGAGGCGCACGAGGTCGACTTCACCTTCGGCTCGTGGGAACTGGCGAAGAACATGCGCCGCCGCTCGGGCGAGGCACTCAGCCAGGAGGAAATGTACGGCTTCCTCCACGGCTTCTTCCCCGAACAGATGCACCGCCAGACGATTGTCCCGCACGCGCGTGAGGCGATCGCGGCGCTCGGGTGTCAGGCCGACGTCGTGATCCTCACCAACCTGCAACAGCAATGCCAGACGCACCGCGTCGAACAGCTCGCCGCCTTCGGGATCGAGCACCGCGTCGTCTGCAACCAGGGCGGCAAGGGCGGCCCCGTCGCCGCGCTCGTCGCCGAATATGGCCCTAGCGTCGCGGTGTTCGTCGACGACCTGCCCGTCCATCACCAATCCGTCGCCGATCACGCTCCCGAGGTCTGGCGGCTCCACATGGTGTCCGAACCGCAACTCGCCGCCGGTATCGCCCCCGCGCCCGCCGCGCACGCGCGCATCGACGACTGGCAGGAGGGTCAGTCGTGGATCGAGGCGCGCTTCGCTGCCGCCGAGCCCGCCCCGCCGGTCGAGGCGTTCGCCACCACTTGACCTCTCGGGTCACCGCGCCCAATCCGCAGCCCATGACCGATCAGATCGACCGCAAACTCGCCGACCTCGGGCTCGAACTGCCCCAGGCCGCCGCCCCCGTCGCTTCCTATACGCCCCTCGTGGAAGCGGGCGGGCTGCTCCACATCTCGGGCCAGTTGCCCTTCAAGGACGGGCAGATCATCACCGGGCGCCTGGGTGACGACGTCAGCCTAGAGGCGGGCCAGGAGGCGGCACGCGCCTGCGGCCTGATGCTCGTCGCGCAGATCCGCCAGCACCTCGGCAACCTCCAACACGTCAAGCGGATCGTGAAGCTCGGCGTGTTCGTCAACTCGACCCCCGACTTCACCGACCAGCCCAAGGTCGCGAACGGCGCATCCGACCTGATGACCGCCTTGTTCGGCGACGCGGGCAAGCACGCCCGCTCCGCGGTCGGCGTCGCGGTCCTGCCGCTCGGCGCCGCGGTCGAGGTCGACGCCATCGTCGAGATCGAACGCTCGCTGTAAGCCGCCTGCTCCCCTCCCCGACAAAGGAGGGGCCGTGGCTGGGTGGGTTGCGCACTCCCCGTTGAACCGGAGCACCGACCTTCTCCTCCCGTCATCCCGGGCTCGACCCGGGATCCCGCTTCTCTTCCTCACCTGTCAAAGAAAACGGGATCCCGGATCAAGTCTGGGGTGACGAAGGTGATCTAACAAGCCAGCCGCGCGCGAACGCTGCTCGCCACCACGAGCATACCCCTACCCCTCATCCCCACCCGCCCCTATCTTGGCGCGCAATGACCGCCATCACCGCACGGATCGCCGACGGCGTCGCCCAGATACCCGCCGCCGAATGGGATGCCTGCGCCGGCACCGCCAATCCGTTCACCACCCACGCCTTCCTGAAGGCACTGGAAGACTCAGGCAGCGTCGGCGGGCGCAGCGGCTGGCAGCCGATCCCGCTGATCGTCGACGGCGACGACAATGTGCCGATCGCCGTCGCGCCGGCCTATGCCAAGAGCCACAGCCAGGGCGAGTACGTCTTCGACCACGCCTGGGCCGATGCCTGGACGCGCGCCGGCGGCGATTATTACCCCAAGCTACAGGTCGCCGCCCCCTTCACGCCCGTCCCCGGCCCACGCCTGCTGCTGCGCGACCCCGCCGCCGCGCCGTCGCTGATCGCCGCGATCGAGGCGGTGACGCGCCAGCACGACCTTTCCTCCGCACACGCCACCTTCGTCGCGCCCGACCAATTACCGCTGTTCGAGGCCGCCGGCTGGCTGATCCGCGAGGGCACGCAATTCCACTGGCAGAATGAGGGCTACGCGACCTTCGACGACTTCCTCGCCGCGCTCGCCAGTCGCAAGCGCAAGGCGATCCGCAAGGAGCGTAGCCTCGCGGTCGAGGGCCTGACGATCCGCCACCTGACCGGTGCGGAGATCGGCGCGCGCGAATGGGACGCCTTCTGGACCTTCTATCAGGACACCGGCAGCCGGAAATGGGGGACGCCTTACCTGAAACGGGCCTTCTTCCCGCTGCTGGGCGAGGCGATGGGCGACCGCGTGCTGCTGATCCTGGCCGAGCGCGACAGCGTACCGATCGCGGGTGCACTCAACCTGATCGGCGCGGACGCGCTCTACGGCCGCTACTGGGGCTGCACCGAGGACGTGCCCTTCCTCCACTTCGAGCTCTGCTATTATCAGGCGATCGATGCCGCGATCGCGCGGGGATTGAAGACCGTCGAGGCGGGAGCGCAGGGCGAACACAAGCTCGCCCGCGGCTATTCCCCCGTCCCCACCTGGTCGGCGCATTTCATCCCCGACCCAGGCTTCCGCCACGCGGTCGCCGACTTCCTGATACGCGAACGCGCCGCGGTCGAGCGTGACCAGGAGTTCTTAGGCCAGATGACGCCGTTCAAGCGCGGCTAAATGAGACAAGCTCGCCTCTCTGGAAGAGAGGGGCCGGGGGTGGGTAGGCGCAGCTCGGACCGCCTCCCCAGCGAAACGCCGCCTATTTCCCGATCGCGCCGCTCGCGATCAATCGCTCGCGCCGCCGCCGCATGAACTCGACTATGTAGTGCGGGATACCCAGTTCCTCGTCGCTCGCCTCCGGCGCGGGCACCGCGTGATCGATGCGGAACAGCACCGACGCGCTCGTCGACGATCGCCACACTGGCACCAGCCCCGGGGCGAAGCGCGCGTCCCACTTGGGCGGGCGGATCAGCCAGACATAGTCGAACGCGTCGCGCGGCAGCCGCGCGATCGCGTAATTGACCGGCCGCCACCATTCGCCGCGGCAGCGGACCGGCGTCACGATCTGCGTCGGATCGTGCGCGTAACCGCCGGCGGCGTCGTAGCGCACGGTCAGCAACTGCCCACCCGCCATCGACCATTGATCGTCGGTGTACGCCAGCCGCCGCTCAAGTGCGAGCGCGGGCATGTGCTCCAGCCGGCTCATGCGCCAGTCGTTGTGGCAATTGTGCCCGACGAACGACAACAGCCGCGCGCCGACCGGCACGTGGTCGAGCGCGACCAGTTCCTGATCGTAATCGCGATCGAACTGCGCGAAGCTGATCGTGGTGCCCGCAATGCGCACCAGGAAAAAGGCGAAGCCCACCGCGGCCAGCACGTTCGCGTGGCGGAACGACTGGCCGGGCTTGGGCCGGATCGCGATCACCGCGATCGCCAGCATGAAGGGGGCAAGCCGCATGTCGGCATAGGCCGATCCGAACACGATCCGCGGCAGCAGGATGAACACCGCCAGCATGAACAGCGCCGACAGGCCCAGATGGCGCGAATAGGTGATCCGCGGATCGCGCAACGCTTTGAACAGCACCAGGTAGATCACCGCCACGCTCGCGACGTCGAACCACAGCCAGCGGTCGCGCAGCGCCATCAGCACCCACATGATCTTGGTGCGCCAGTAGAAGAAGTCGGCCGTCTGCCCGGTCACGTCCGCGCCCGATCGCCACGCAACCATCAACACCATCGGCAGCGCGAGCGGCACGCAGCCGAGGCCAGCACGGAACCAGCTCGCCACCCAATGCCCCGACTGGCGATCCTTGCGCAGGTCGTGCTGGCGGATCATCTCGGCCGAAAAGGCGAGCACGCCCAGCACGCCCCAGCCGAAGGTGTGACATACCCAGAGCAGGCACGACAGCGGCACGAACACGATCGCGCGCAGTCGCAACCGCCCCAGCCGCGCCATCCGCAGCCACAGCGCGAACAGGCACAGCGCCAGCCCCATCGACAGCGCGAAATTCACGAACCCGAACTGGAACGGATATCCATAGGCGAGCGGCAGCGCGAACAGCGCAGTCGCCGGGATACGTCCCTGCACCTCGCGCGCGATCCACAGGAACCCCGCGACAGTCAGCGCGGGGATCGCCATCACGATCAGCTTGACCGCCGGCTCCAGACCGATGATCGGCGCTAGCGGCTCGATCAGCAGGTCGACGCCTAGGTTACCGATCAGCGACCATTCGAAATTGTACCAGTCCGCCAGCCACGCGTGCGCGCCGCGGTCGAGCTGGACGCGGTAGCGCCCCATGTGCCCGGGCAGGTCGACGATCGGCGGAATGTCGGGCCAGATCAGCGGCACGCACGCGATCAGCGCCGCCAGCACGACGAACCACCTAGTCTGCCACCAGTGCCGCTCCCCCGCGTTCATCGGCAACGCCTTACGGGCGACAGGCCCCCGCCCGCAAGGCTGTCGTCACCCACATGGATCGGACAAGCCGCCGTGGATGGGAGGGGGGGCGGGCGATCAGCGCTGGTCCGACCGCCCCGCGTAGACGATCAACGATCGCGCCGTCCGAGCAAGCGCAGCCTGAGCGCGTTCAGCTTGATGAAGCCGGCCGCATCGCGCTGGTCGTACGCGCCCTGATCGTCCTCGAACGTCACGACCTTTTCCGAATACAGCGTATTGGGCGACTTGCGCCCCGTTACCGACGCCAGCCCCTTGTACAGCTTCAACCGCACGGTACCCGACACCTTCTCTTGGCTGAGGTCGATCGCCGCCTGCAACATCTCGCGCTCGGGCGAGAACCAGAAGCCATTGTAGATCAGCTCGGCATAGCGCGGCATCAACTCGTCTTTCAGATGCGCCGCCCCGCGGTCGAGCGTGATGGCCTCGATCCCGCGGTGCGCTTCGAGGTAGATCGTGCCCCCCGGTGTCTCGTACATGCCGCGCGACTTCATGCCGACGAAGCGGTTCTCGACCAGATCGAGCCGCCCGATGCCGTGCTTGCGTCCGAGCTCGTTCAGCGCCTCCAGCAGCGTCGCCGGGCTCATCCGCTCACCGTTCAGCGCTACGCCGTCGCCGCGCTCGAACTCGATCTCGATCGTCTCCGGCGTATCGGGTGCGTCCTCCGGGTTGACCGTGCGCGAATAAACGTAATCGGGCACCTCGTCCCACGGGTCTTCCAGCACCAGCCCCTCGCTCGAGGTGTGGAGCAGGTTGGCGTCGGTCGAGAACGGCGCTTCGCCGCGCTTGTTGTGCGGGATCGGCACCTGCCGCGCTTCGGCCCATTCGATCAGCTTGGTGCGGCTGTTCAGATCCCACTCGCGCCACGGCGCGATCACCTTGATGTCGGGGTCGAGCGCATAGGCCGACAGTTCGAACCGCACCTGGTCGTTGCCTTTGCCGGTCGCGCCGTGCGCCACCGCGTCCGCGCCGGTTTCCTTGGCAATCTCGATCAGCCGCTTGGAGATCAGCGGACGCGCGATCGAGGTGCCGAGCAGGTACAGCCCCTCGTACTGCGCGTTCGCCCGCATCATCGGGAACACGAAATCGCGCACGAATTCCTCGCGCAGGTCGTTGATGTAGATATGCTCGGGTTTGACCCCCATCAGTTCGGCCTTAGCGCGCGCGGGCTCCAGCTCCTCGCCCTGGCCGAGGTCGGCGGTGAAGGTCACCACCTCGCAGCCGTAGGTTTCCTGCAACCATTTCAGGATCACGCTGGTGTCCAACCCGCCGGAATAAGCGAGAACGACCTTCTTGATGGGCTCGGACATGCGTGGGGGTGCTCCTGGATACGGGCAATCAATCGCGCGCGCCCTATGCGCGCGTGCGCGGCCATGCAACCGTTGACGCGGCGTCGGGGTCCGCGCGGAGACTTTATAACATAGGCTTGCCCTGGTCTGCGAACCGGCGCAGAAACCATGCCGTAACAAATGCTACGAACAGGGGAAGCTCGCATGAGGAAGATCGCCGCGCTCGCCGCCACCGCCGGACTCGTCTTCACCGCCGCCACGGCACAGGCGGACGAGGGCATGTGGACCTTTGACGGCTTTCCGGCAGCGCGGATGAAGGCGACGTACGGCTGGGCACCGGATCAGGCGTGGCTCGACCGCGTGCAGGCCTCCGCCGTCCGCCTTACCGGCGGCTGCTCGGCGTCGTTCGTCTCGGCGGAGGGGCTGATCCTCACCAACCACCACTGCGTTGCGCAATGCGCGCAGGACCTGTCGTCGAACAGCAAGGATTATCTGAAAGCAGGCTTCATCGCGGGCGACCGCGCACGCGAGCAGAAATGCCCGGGCCAGCAGGCCGAGGTGGTGACCGAGATCACCGACGTGACCAAGCCCGTCACCGCCGCGATCGCCGCGCTGTCTGGCGAAGCACTGACCAAGGCACGTGACGCGCAGATCGCGCAGATCGAGGCGCAGAACTGCACGGACAAGGCGACCACCCGCTGCCAGGTCGTGACGCTCTACGGCGGTGGTCAGTACAAGCTCTACAAATATCGCAAATATTCGGACGTGCGCCTCGTCTGGGCGCCCGAGTTCGCCGCGGCGTTCTTCGGCGGCGACCCCGACAATTTCAACTTTCCGCGCTACGATCTCGATGCCTCGTTCCTGCGCGCGTACGAGAATGGTCGCCCGGTCAGCACCCCCGCGCACCTGCGCTGGAACCCGCGCGGGCCGATCGCGAACGAGGCGACCTTCGTGGTCGGCAACCCCGGCCGCACCCAGCGCCTGCTGACGCAGGACCAGCTCGCGTTCCAGCGCGAGGTCGCGATCCCGCTCACCACCACGTTGTTGTCCGAATGGCGTGGCCGTCTGATCGCCGCCGGCGCGCAGAGCGAGGAGCGCCGCCGCGAGGCGCAGGATTCGCTGTTCGGCACCGAGAACAGCTACAAGGTCTATTGGGGCCAGGCGCGCGCGCTCGACGACGACGCCTTTGCCGCCACCCTCGCCAGGAACGAGGCCGACCTGCAACGCCGCGCGGGCACACGCTACGGCACGCCCTGGGCCGATATTGCCGCCGCCGACCGCAGCCTGCGCAACATCTACCTCGATTATTATTTCCTGGAGAGCCGCGCCGGCTGGACCTCGGACCTCTACGCTTATGCCAAGGCGCTGGTCCGCGCCGCGGCCGAGCGGCAGAAGCCCAACGCCGATCGCCTGCCCGGCTACACCGACAGCGCGCTGCCGCTGGTTGAGAAGCAATTGACCGATGCCAAGCCGATCGAGCCCTGGCTGGAGGAAGCGAACCTCTCCTTCTGGCTCAGCAAGGCGCGCGAATATCTCACCGCCGACAATCCGCAGGTCAAGGCGCTGCTCGGCCGCGAGTCGCCCGAACTGCTCGCGCGTCGCCTCGTCTCGGGCACCAGGCTCGCCGATCCGGCGGTCCGCAAGCGGCTGTTCGACGGCGGCGCGGCGGCAATTCAGTCGTCGAACGATCCGCTGATCCGCTTCGTCCTCGCCAACGACGCTGCCGCGCGCAGCTTGCGCCAGCAATATGCCGCGCAGGTCGACGCGCCGGTCACGGCCGCGCAGGCCAAAATCGCGCAAGCCCGCTTCGCCGCCTATGGCGCGGGCAATTACCCCGACGCGACCTTCACGCTGCGCATCAGCTTCGGGCGCGTCCAAGGCTGGAACGAGCGCGGACGCGCGATCCCGTACCAGACCATTGTCGCCGGCCTCTACGACCGCGCGACCGGCGCCGACCCGTTCGAGCTCGCCCCCGCCTACGCGCGGGCGAAATCGTCGCTGAACCTCGACACGCCGTTCGATTTCGTCACCACCAACGACATCATCGGCGGCAATTCGGGCTCGCCCGTGATCGCGCGCGATGGCTCGGTGATCGGTGCCGCATTCGACGGCAACATCCACTCACTGGGCGGCAATTTCGGCTACGATCCGAAACTCAACCGCACCGTGGTCGTCTCGGCAGCGGCGGTGCAGCAGGCGCTGGAGAAGGTCTATCCCGCGCCCGCGCTGGTGCGCGAACTGGCGGCGCGCTGATCGCTCCTCTGGGGACGCGCGCGCCGGACCTCGTTCGGCGCGCCTGCGTTCATCTGCCGTACAAACGACGGGCGCCAACACGGCGCCCGTTTCCTTTGGAAAGAACCTCCACGATGACCCGCGCCCTGTTCCTCGCCGCCCTTGCCCTTCCCCCGCTCGCGCTGACGCAGGTCGCGCCCGCCACCGCGCAGGAAACGCGCAAGAGCGCCGAAACGAAACTCGACGGTGAATTCGCCGCGTCCGACACCAATCACGACGGCTTCCTCAGCCAGGCCGAGGTGCTCGCACGGATGAGCAACATGAAGGTGTCCGGCGGCAAGCGGCTCGACCCCGCGCAGGCCAAGAAGATCGCCACCCTGTTCATGGCGCGCGCCGACACCAACAAGGATGGCAAGGTCAGCGAAGCCGAATCGCAGGCGCTGATGGCGAACGTCTTCTCAAAATACGACCTCAACCACGACGGCCGCGTCGACGGCCAGGAAGCCGCCGCCGCCCGCGCCGCCGCCAAGGCTCAGGCGACCAGCGGCCCGCCCAAGGGACGGTGAGCGACGGATCGGCTACCCCAGCGGCTGCGGCTCAGGCCCGAGCGTCACGGTTCGAACCTCACACAGGCCCGATACGCGATCGTTGCATTGTGACTCAGAAGGCGTAGCCGCCCCGCACCTCGACGCTGCCGAACGTTCGTTGCGCATCATTCACCAGCGGCCCCTGACACGACGCCGTACTGTCGCTAACGACGACCTTGGCCCCATGCGCCCGCAACCGTCTCGCGACGACGCTCATGTCGGGCGCCTTGCCGCCACCTGCGCCCTCTTTCGCTCTGCTACACAAAAGGAAGGCTTCGTTCCCGTCCAACTGCCACCGCTCGACCGCGAGCCGCAGCACCTCTTCATACGCTGGCATCATCCCCGCATCGTCGAAGAACACCAGATAGGGCCCGGGAAGCGGATCGCGCTCGGGCAAGGCATTTGCCGGAACCGGCGGCGGCGGCGGCGTCTGCCGCGCGACCGCCGGACTGGCGACCGCGTATATCGCAACGAGCCACAGCATGTCGCGGACGGTCCCAATCACGCGCATTATCCCCTCACCCCCGCAGCCGCTGTTCCCCCTCAAGCATGTAATCGCGCGTCAGCGGCAGTGCATCGCGGTCGCGCGTGAACTGGATCTGGAAATTGACCAGCGGACCGTTGGTGAATGATACGATCGCGCCCGCCAGATAATAGGTCCACATCCGGAAGAACCGCTCATCGTACAGCGCGACGATCGCGTCGCGGTTCGCCACCGTCCGCGCGTACCATTCGCGCAACGTATAGGCGTAGTGCAGCCGCAGCACCTCCACGTCGCTGACGAACCAGCGAATGTAGTTGTTCGCCTCCAGCACCTCCGACAGCCCCGGAATATAGCCGCCGGGAAAGATATACTTGTCGGTGAACTGATCGGTGAAACCGGGACCGTCGGCGCGTCCGATCGTGTGGAGCAGCATCACGCCCGTAGGGGTCAGCAGGTCGCGGCATTTCTCCAGATAGGTGCGGAAATTGCGCACGCCCACATGCTCGAACATGCCGACCGACACGATGCGGTCGAACGTCTGGTCGAGCGCGCGATAGTCGATCAACTGGAACTTGACCTTGTCCGCGACCCCGGCCGCCGCGGCGCGCGCTTGCGCCACCTTCAACTGTTCCTCGGACAAGGTGATGCCCAGCACCTCGGCGCCCGTCTTGGCGTGAATGTACAGCGCCATCCCGCCCCAGCCGCAGCCGATGTCGAGCACGCGCATCCCCGGTTCGATCGCCAGCTTGGCGACGATGTGCGCCTTCTTGTCCGCCTGCGCCTGCTCCAACGTGTTGTCGGGGTCGGTGTAATAAGCGCAGCTGTACTGCTTGTCGGCGTCGAGGAAGAGGTCGTACAGCCGGTCGGACAGGTCGTAGTGATGCGCGACGTTCTTCTTTGATTCCAGCGCCTTGTTGAGCCTGAGGAACCGGTGGCGGAACACACCCTTGATCGTGCGCCAGCGATTGGCGCCCAAGTGGTTGGTGCCGTTCTCCCAGCGCGAATTGGCTGTGGCGAGCGTCAGCAGGTCGAGGATGTCGCCTTCCTGCAACGTTACGCGCCCGTCCATGAACGCTTCCGCCAGCCCTAGCGCGGGGTCGGCCACGATCGCGCGGTAGACGCTGCGCTCATGGATCGTGAAGGTGACGGGCTTCAACTCAGGGTCCGGCGCGCCGAAGCGGGTGCGCGAGCCGTCGGGTTTGATGAGGGTCAGGTCGCCGCGGCGGATCGCGCGGCGGAGGAAAACGTCGATCAATGCCATGCGTGCACCCGCTAACGGATCGCGCGCCAGGCTGTCACTAGCAACAGGGGGAAACGGTCAAATTCCCGCGTACCAATCGTAGTCGACGTTATCTTCCCAATAGCCGCCCTGCCCCTTGCCGATACCCGCCAGGCTGTCGACCGCGGTGATCTTCATCAGATATTTCGCGTGCTTGTAGCCTAAGTGCCGCTCGACGCGCAGCCGGCACGGCGCGCCGTGCCCGACATCGAGGAACCGGTCATTCAGCGCCCAGGCGAGGATCGTCTGCGGGTGGAATGCGTCGACCATGTCGACCGACTCGTAATAAGGCGCGCCGCCGTACAGATCGGCGCAGGTGAACACGACGTAGCGCGCCGCGTCGCGTACCCCCGCCTGTTTCAGCACGTCGCCAAGGCGCGGCCCCTGCCACTTGCCAATCGCGCTCCATCCCTCGACGCAGTCGTGCCGCGTGATCTGCGCGCGCTGCGGCATCTGTCCAAGATCGCTGAGCGACAGCGACAGTGGCCGCGCGACCAGCCCATCGACCTGCAACCGCCAATCGGCGAAGCGCCCGCTACGCAGCGCATTATACGCCGCCGTCCCCGGATCGCGCGTCCCGTTGGTGCGGAAATAGGGCGAGCGCTGGTCGGACGTAAATTCGGGCGCGAGCGCATCACGGTTCATCAGCGCGCGCTGGAGCGCGCGGTGCATGTCTTCGCCCTTGAAGATGATGTCGCGCACCTGCGGCTGCGCGATCACGCGGTCGCACCCCGACAGCAGCAACCCTGCGCCGCCACCGGCGATCAGTGTCCGACGCCGGATCATCGTACCGCCTCCGTACCCCGCGCGGGATGCGACAGGTCCTTCGCCGCCGCCTCGCCCGCTGGTGTCTCCGCGCGCGCGTCGCGCGCGCTGCCCGGCACGCGCCACTTGCCCGAAATCATCGACCACAATTCGCGCCGCCACCCTGCCAGGATGACGAGCACCAGATGCACCACCACGAACGCGGTGATTGCCGCCATGGTGATGAAATGGATCGAGCGCGCCGACTGCCGCCCGCCAAACAGCTCCAGCAGCCACGGCCAGCCTGCGTCCATCCCCGGCGACATCGCCAGCCCGGTCAGGATGACGAGCGGAAGTGCTACGAACACGACGCCAGCGTAGGACAGTTTCTGCAACGGATTGTACGCGCCTGGATGCGCCTCGTCGTGGAACTTGAATTGCAGATGCGCGCGCACGTCGGCGGCGAGATGCGCGGGGCTCAGGTCCTTCGCGCGCACCGCCAAATCGCGCTGAAAATGCCGGTTGATCAGGCTCGCGATCATGTAGCCGAGCAACCCGAACGCGAGCACCAGTGCGAAGAACAGGTGCCAACGCCTCGAAATCGCCAGATTGTAATTCTGCGGGATCGTGATCCACGCCGGAAACCGCGGCAGCGTCGCCCATGCAGGATCAAAATTCGCGCCGTACCGCCCCCAATAGAGCCGCGGGTGCGCGTTGCTGATCCCCAGCCCCGACCCGATCAGGACGAAGATCGCGACCGCGTTGATCCAGTGCCACACGCGGGTAGCGAGCGAGTGGCGCCGGATGGTGACGGGATCAGCGATCGGCGTTGCGTCCATTTCCAACCCATATCAGTTTACGCGCCATGACCGAATGGCATTTCTACGAACCCGCGAACGGCCACGGCCTCGCGCACGATCCCCTGAACGCGATCGTCGCCCCGCGCCCGATCGGCTGGATCGGCAGCGTTTCGGCCGCAGGCGTGCGCAACCTAGCACCCTACAGCTTCTTCAACCTGCTCAACTACAAGCCCCCGCTGCTCGCCTTCTCCTCCAACGGCTGGAACGATTCGGTCGCCAACATCGAGCAGACACGCGCCTTCACCTGGAACCTCGCCACCCGCGCGCTGGCCGAGCAAATGAATGCCAGCGCCGCCACCGTCCCGGGCGAGGTCGACGAGTTCACGCTCGCCGGCCTCGCGGTCGCCCCGTCCAACAAGATCGCCGCGCCGCGCGTCGCGCTCAGCCCCGCTTCGTTCGAATGCGTGCTGACGCAACTGATCCGGCTCGAGACAAGAGATGGCGCGGCCGTCGACACCTGGCTCGTCATCGGCGAGGTCGTCGGCATCCACATCGACCGCGCGATGCTGGAAGACGGCGTGTACCAGACCGCGCGCGCGCACCCGATCCTGCGCGGCGGCGGCCCGGCCGATTATTTCGAGATCACCGAAGCGGCCAAATTCGCGATGAAACGCCCGGGCTAGCGTCCCTCGCGCATCGGGGTGAAGCCGAGCAACCGCGAACAGAGCCGGTGGCCAGCCGGAGGAGAGCCGTCCCCTCCGCTACGACGACACCCGGCGCCAGTCACACGTCGCGCTCGACCGGTCCACCGCACACACCCGCGCGGCGCGCGACACGCCGCGCACCGAGATGAAGGGGACGCCAGCGCCCGCCGCCACCTGCGCCAGCGCGCACGCCTGCCGGTGCGCCTGTGGCTGCGCGGCGAGGTGGACGAC
>ERZ1023261.45-NODE-45-length-67700-cov-13.659960_pt1 | contig 67700 bp, 65 predicted proteins | sample MGYA00521234_ERZ1023261 | MGnify/ENA primary metagenome ERZ1023261 (study PRJEB32759, sample SAMN07749871) | skin metagenome | biome: transportation; feature: city; material: polyester macromolecule | host: Homo sapiens | place: Hong Kong:TC line | collected...
CCGGCTGGGACAAGCTCACCTCCCCCGGCGCCCCGCAGGCCCTGATCGTGGTGCCCACCCGGGAGCTGGCCGTGCAGGTCGGGTCGGACCTGACCGCCGCAGCCCGCACCCGCAACGCCCGCGTGGCCACGATCTACGGCGGGCGGGCCTACGAGCCGCAGATCGAGGAGCTCGAGCGCGGCGTCGAGGTGGTCGTGGGCACCCCCGGGCGCCTGATCGACCTGCACCGGCAGAAGATCCTCAACCTCTCCCAGGTGCACGCCGTCGTGCTGGATGAGGCCGACGAGATGCTGGATCTGGGATTCCTGCCGGATGTGGAGCGGATCCTCTCCGCCGTGCCGGACAAGCGTCAGACCATGCTGTTCTCCGCGACGATGCCGGGCCCGGTGATCGGCATGGCCCGGCGGTACATGTCCCATCCGATGCACATCCGCGCCTCCTCCCCGGATGATGAGGGGGCGACGAAGAAGGACATCACCCAGGTGATCTACCGGGCGCACCCGATGGACAAGGACGAGCTGATCGCCCGGGCCCTGCAGGCCGAGGGCCGGGGCCGCACCATCATCTTCACCCGCACCAAGCGGGCCGCGGACCGGCTGGCCCGGGAGCTGGTGGACCGCGGATTCGCGGCCGGGGCCATCCACGGGGACCTGTCCCAGGGTGCCCGGGAGCAGGCCCTGCGCGCCTTCCGCAACGACAAGGTGGACATCCTGGTGGCCACCGACGTGGCCGCCCGCGGCATCGACGTCACGGACGTGACCCACGTGGTCAACTTCCAGGCCCCGGAGGATGAGAAGACCTACCTGCACCGGATCGGGCGCACCGGCCGGGCCGGCAAGCGGGGCACCGCGATCACCCTGGTGGACTGGGAAGATGTGCCGCGCTGGTCCCTGATCGACAAGGCCCTGGACCTGGGGGTCCCGGAGCCGGTGGAGACCTACTCCTCCTCCCCGCACCTGTACGCGGATCTGGGCATCCCGAAGGGCACCAAGGGGCGCCTGCCGAAGGACAAGCGCACCCACGCCGGGCTCGAGGCGGAGCGCCTGGAGGACCTGGGCGGACCCGAGTCCCGCTCCGGGAAGGGCGGGTCCTCCCGGGGACGCCGCTCCGGCGGTTCCCGGTCCGACGGCGGGCGCTCCCACGGCCCCCGCTCGGGTGGTTCCGGCCGGTCCCGGCGCTCCGAGGATCGCCCCGGCCGTCAGTCGCGCGAGCAGCGCGGCGGCGACAACACGGCGGGCTCGGGCGAGTCCGGTGAGGGCCGCCCGCGGCGTCGTCGTCGGCGCACCGGGGGCTCCGGGTCCGCGCAGGGCGCCTGATCCGATCGCGCGTGCTCCTCGAGGCTGACGGCCCGGACCTGGTGGTCCGGGCCGAGAACATGGATGTGCTGCCGCAGCTGCCGCGCGGCGCCTTCTCGATGATCTACGTGGATCCGCCGTTCAACACGGGGCGGGCGCAGGTGCGGCGCACCCTGACGACGGCCCCGGCCCGAGACGGGCAGGCCGCGGACCGCACGGGGTTCAAGGGACGCGGCTACGCCTCGGTGCTGCAGCGGCTGACCCGCTACGACGACGCCTTCGAGGACTATTGGGGGTTCCTGCTGCCCCGGCTGGAGCAGGCCTGGGAGCTGCTGGCCCCGGACGGCACCCTGTACCTGCACCTGGATTACCGGGAGGTGCACTACGCGAAGGTCATGTGCGACATGGTCTTCGGCCGGGAGTGCTTCCTGAACGAGATCATCTGGGCCTACGACTACGGGGCGAAGGCCCGACGCCGCTGGCCCACCAAGCACGACAACATCCTGGTGTACGTCAAGGACCCGAAGGCGTACCACTTCGACGCCGCGGAGGTGGATCGGGAGCCGTACATGGCCCCGGGGCTGGTGACCCCGGAGAAGGCGCGGCGCGGCAAGATGCCCACCGACGTGTGGTGGCACACCATCGTCTCCCCCACGGGGAAGGAGAAGACGGGGTATCCCACACAGAAGCCGGTAGGGCTGGTGCGCCGCATGGTCGCGGCCTCCTCCCGTCCCGGGGACTGGGTGCTGGACTTCTTCGCCGGCTCCGGCACGCTCGGGGCGGCGGCCGCGTCGCTGGGGCGCCGCTACGTGTGCATCGACAGCAGCGAGGAGGCCGTGCGCGTCATGACCGAGCGCCTGCCCGCCGCGCGGGTCCTCGACCAGCCCGATTCCGCCCGACTCGGCCCGTGACCACGGCTCAGCCTCCTGACGGGTTCAGCGGTTTCCGTCCCGCCATCTCCCGGATGGCCGCCAGCACCTCCGGATCCGTGGTGTTCTCCCCCAGCCGGTTGGGTTTGCCCTCCCCGTGGTAATCGGAGGAGCCGGTGACCAGCAGGTCGTGACGGGCCGCTAAGTCCAGCAGCCAGCGCCGTCCCGCCTCCGGGTTGTCCCGGTGGTGCACCTCCACCCCGGCCAGCCCCTCCTCGACCATCGCCTCGAAGGTCTCCTCCCCCACCACGCGGCCGCGGGCGCTGGCCACCGGGTGGGCGAAGACCGGCACCCCGCCGGCCGCGCGCACCAGCCGCACCGCGCGCACCGCGTCGATGGCCCGGTGCGGCACGTAGTACGGGGAACCGCCGCCTAAGATCGTGGCGAACACGGCCGAGCGGTTCGGGGCGACACCTGCGGCCACCAGGGCGTCGGCGATGTGCGGGCGGCCCACCGTGGCGTCCCGGCCCGCCTGGGCCAGCACGTCATCCCAGGTGATCGGGTAGTCCTCGGCCAGCAGCTCCACCATGAGCCGGGCCCGGACCCGGCGGGCCCGGCGGGTCCGCTCGATCTCCCCCAGCAGCGCCTCATCCCGGGGGTCCTGGAGGTAGCTGAGCAGGTGCACGGAGATCCCGCGCGGATCCTGGCAGGTCACCTCCATGCCCGGAACCAGCTCGATGCCGCAGCGCTCGGCCTGCTCTGTGGCCTCGGCCCAGCCGGCGGTGGAGTCGTGGTCGGTCAGGGCGACGGCGTCCAGGCCGGCGGCCGCCGCGGCGCGCACCAGCTCGGCCGGGCTCTCGGTGCCGTCCGAGACGGTGGAGTGGGTATGCAGATCGATGCGCACAGCCACAGGCTACCGCCGACCCGCCGCTGACCGGCGCGTGCGCCCCGCGTTATCGTGGGCACATGACTTCCCAGAACCAGACCCCCGCAGAGACCCCCCTGCCCGAGGGGGAGAACCAGCCGCTGGGCGAGCGGGTCACCAACCGCTCCCAGCCCCCGCGCTCGGCCGCCTTCAAGGAGTTCATCGGCTCCCAGTGGGCCCCCCGCTCCGAGCAGCTGCCGGCCCGCGCCGAGGTGGCCGAGGCCGCCGCGCGCCGTCGAGCCGCGATCTCGGCGAAATTCCCCGGCGAGCGCCTGGTCATCCCGGCCGGCCCGCTGAAGGTTCGCTCCAACGACGTCGACTACCGCTTCCGCCCGCACTCCGCCTTCGCGCATCTGACCGGGTTGGGCGTGGACCACGAGCCGGACGCGGTGCTGGTCATGGAGCCGCTGGCCGAACCCGCCGCGGACGGCTCCGGGCACGAGGCCACCCTGTACTTCCGGCCCCTGGCCGGGCGGGACACGGACCAGTTCTACTCCGACCCCCGCTACGGGGAGTTCTGGGTCGGCCCCCAGCCCACGCTGGAGGAGATCCACGCGGAGTACGGCATCGCCACAGCGGACCTGTCCGAGCTGGAGGTCGCGGTGACCAAGAACGCCGGGAACCGGGCCCTGGGCGGGGTGCAGGTGCGCCTGGTGCGCGAGGTGGATCTGAACGTGGACGCCCTGGTGGACACCTCCCGGTACAACACGGGGGTGGACCTGGAGCAGGCGGACACCCAGGACGCGGCCCTGACCGAGGCCCTGTCCGAGCTGCGCCTGATCAAGGACGAGGTGGAGGTCGCGAACCTGCGCCGGGCGATCGCCGCGACCGTCACCGGCTTCGAGAACATCATCCGCGCCCTGCCCGCCGCGAAGGCCCACCGGCGCGGGGAGCGGGTCGTGGAGACGGCGTTCTTCTCCGCCGCGCGCACCGAGGGCAACGACGTCGGCTACGAGACCATCGCCGCGTGCGGGAACAACGCGACCGTGCTGCACTGGATCCGCAACGACGGCACGGTGCGCGACGGCGAGCTGATGCTCGTGGACGCCGGCGTCGAGGATGACACCCTGTACACCGCGGACATCACCCGCACCTTCCCCGTGGACGGCACCTACACCCCGGTGCAGAAGCGCATCTACGACGCCGTGCTCACGGCCTCGGAGGCGGCCTTCGCCGCCGCGAAGCCCGGCAACCGCTTCCGGGACGTGCACGCCGCGGCCATGCGCTCCCTGGCCGAGTCTCTGGATTCCTGGGGGCTGCTGCCGGTCTCCGTGGAGGAGGCCGTCTCCGATGAGGGCGGGCAGCACCGCCGCTGGATGCCGCACGGCACCAGCCACCACCTGGGTCTGGATGTGCACGACTGCGCGCAGGCGAAGCGGGAGCTGTACATCGACGGGATCATCGAGGAGGGCATGGTCTTCACCATCGAGCCCGGCCTGTACTTCAAGGAGGATGACCTCGCGGTGCCCGAGGAGTACCGGGGCATCGGGGTGCGCCTGGAGGATGACGTGCTGATCACCGCGGACGGGGCGCAGAACCTCACCGCGGCCCTGCCGCGCACCACCGAGGAGATCGAGGCCTGGATGGCCGAGCTGGCCGGCTAGTCGCCCTCTGCGCTCCCGAGGGAGGTGAGATGAGGGTTCCGTGTTGAGATGCGAGGATCCGGCATCTCAGCGGGGCCTAGCGGTGGTCCTCGTCGCGGATGCCGTAGCGGGGACGCCCGTCGGGCAGGTCCTGGTAGTCCGCGGCCTGGGTGCGCCGGGGGTTCTGCCCGCCGGTCTGCCCCGCCTGCTCCTGGCCGGTCTGGTGCTCCTGGCCGGGCTGGGAGCTCGACTCCGCGGCGTCGGCTTCAGGGGTCCCCGGCTGGGCGGCCGGTCCGGCCTGTCCGGGTCCGGCCTGCGGCGCCTGCCCCCACCCAGGCTGCCCCCCGGACGGCTGTCCCCCACCGGAGCGGGGATCGCCCTGCGGGCCGGGGGCCCCGTATCCGCCCTGGCCGTAGCCCGGTCCCTGCTGGGGAGCACCCGGGCCGTACCCGCCGGGGGCACCCGGCTGCTGGCCCGGGGCCGGGCGGAAGGGGCTGGGCGCGGCGCCGCCGCCGAGCAGACGCCGGGCCTCCTGCGCCTCCTGCGGGGAGCAGACCAGCTCGTAGCTGCCGGCCACGATCTGCCCGACCGCCGTGTAGTTGCGGGCCCCGCCGTTGCGGGAGTAGCTGATCACCGCCAGGATCATCCAGAAGAAGATGCCCAGCGGCACCGCGGTGGTGAACGCGACGGCGGGGCTGTCCTGGGCGAAGGCGATCATCAGGAAGGCCATGACCACCCCGAAGAACGCCCCCTGCAGGGCCCCGGAGAGGGCGACCTTGGCGTAGGAGAGGGTGCCCACCACGTGCTCCACCTGGCGCAGGTCGGTGCCCACGATGCTCAGATGCTGCACCGGGAACTCCCGTTCGGCCAGCAGATCCACCGCCGCCTGGGCGTCCTCGTGCCGCGAGTACCGCCCCACCGGCACGGTGGAGGACAGCTGCAGCGAGCGCTGGTCGGCGAGCCTGTTCTTCCCGGAAGTAGCCATGTCCACCATTGTCCACAACCCCGCCCCCGCGCGCGGGAGGGCCCGCGGATGATCGCCACCGGTGAACCGCGCGCGGACCTGCGAGGGCCCGGGATCCCGCCCCGGGCGCCGGGTAGGCTGGATGGGTGAGCAACCAACCGAGCAGAATCTTCATCGCCAGACTCCTGGGCCTGGACGTCTTCGACCCGCTCGGCGACCGGCTGGGACGCCTGCGCGACGTCGTCGTCCTGAACCGGGACAATCTGCCCAAGCACCCCCGCCCCCTGGTCGTGGGCATCGTCGTGGAGGTGCTGGGCAAGAAGCGCGTCTTCGTGCCGATGACGCGGGTGACCAGCATCGACTCCACCCAGCTGATCGTCACCGGCCTGGTGAACCTGCGCCGCTTCGAGCAGCGCGGCGCCGAGGAGCTGGTGATCGGGCAGATCTTCGACCGTCGGGTGGAGTTCGTGGACGGCTCCGGGACCGCGACCATCGAGGACTGCGCGATGGAGCAGTCCAAGAACGGGGACTGGTCCATCTCGGAGCTGTTCGTGCGCCGGGTGGGCGCCGGGGGCGGGCTGATGCGCCGCAACCGCAACCAGGCCCTGGTGGTGGACTGGGACGAGGTCACCTCCGGGCGCAGCGCGGACCCGCAGGGGGCCGAGCACTTCCTGGCCACCCACGAGGACTCCCAGCCGGCGGACCTGGCCGACGCCCTGCAGGATCTCAACGAGAAGCGGATGCTGGAGGTCGCCGAGGAGCTGCAGGATGAGCTGCTGGCGGACGTGCTGCAGGAGCTGCCGGAGGATGACCAGGTGCAGATCCTGTCCAACCTGGACCTGCAGCGCGCCGCGGAGATCCTCGAGGAGATGGAGCCGGACGATGCCGCGGACCTGCTCGGGCTGTTCACCGACGCCCAACGGGAGACCCTGCTGGAGCGGATGGAGCCGGATGAGGCCGACGACGTCCGGCGTCTGCTGGAGTACGAGGAGGGCACCGCGGGCTCGCTGATGACCCCCGTGCCGATCATCCTGCCGCCGGAGGCCACCGTGGCCGAGGCGCTGGCGCAGATCCGGCAGGAGGAGATCAGCCCGGCGGTGGCCGCAGCGGTGCTGGTGTGCCGCCCGCCGCTGGAGACCCCCACGGGCCGGTACATCGGGATGGTGCACATGCAGCAGCTGCTGCGCTTCCCGCCGCCGGAGCCGGTGGGCAACATCATCGACCGCAGCATCGAGCCGGTCCGGGACATGGCCTCCCTGGAGGAGGTCTCCCGGGTGCTGGCCACCTACGATCTGACGATCATCCCGGTGGTCAACGGCCACGACCGGCTGGTCGGGGCCATCACCATCGACGACGTCCTGGACGCGCTGCTGCCGGATGACTGGCGGACCAACGACGACGGCACCCCGGTGCGGAAGGCAGGTCGGAAGTTTGAGTGAGGCATCGAAGTCCCGGCGCGCCCGCGAGGTGCGCCCGGCCGGTCTGGATACGCCCCTGGAGTCCAAGCCGCGCTGGTACCGCCGCTACCGGCCCAACCCGGAGGCCTTCGGCGTGGTCTCCGAGGGGATCGCCCGGTGGATGGGCACCCCGCAGTTCCTGGTGTGGATGACGGTGTTCGTGGCCGTGTGGCTGGGCTGGAACACGTTCATGCCGGAGAACCTGCAGTTCGATCCCCGGGCCCTGAACTACACCCTGCTGACCCTGATGCTGTCCCTGCAGGCCTCCTACGCCGCTCCCCTGCTGCTGCTGGCCGACAACCGCCAGGCGGACCGGGACCGGGTCCAGGCCGAGCAGGACCGGCAGCGGGCCGAGCAGAACCTGGCCGACACCGAGTACCTCACCCGGGAGATCGCCTCGCTGCGGATCGTGCTACGGGAGGTCGCGACCCGAGACTTCGTGCGCTCGGAGCTGCGGGATCTGCTGGAGGAGCTGACCGAGGACGAGGACGACGCCGAGGAGTCCGGCGGCGAGCGGCCCGGGCGGCGCAAGCGGGTCAAGTCCAATCCGGAGACCAAGACCTCGATCCTGGATCTGGCCCAGGCCGATGAGACGGGGCCCGGCACCTCGCTCGGGGCCGCGGGCGAGCCCGGGAGGTCCCGCGGGGCCGGCTCGTGAGCCCCGCGGTCGAGGATCTCGACGCCGCCCTGGGCCGTGCCCTGGCCCGGGTGATCGACCCCGAGCTGCGTCGGCCCATCACGGAGCTGGGCATGGTGGACTCCGCCGTCGTGCGGGAGGGCCGCGCGGAGGTCTCCGTGCTGCTGACCGTGCAGGGCTGCCCCCTGCGCGGCACCATCGAGCAGGACGTGCGGGAGGCGGCCCTGACGGTCGCGGGGATCGACGACGTCGCGGTGAGCGTGGGCTACATGAGCCCCGAGCAGCGGCAGCGGCTGCGCGAGCGCCTGGGCCACACCCGGACCAATCCCTTCGCCCAGCCGGATTCCCTGACCCAGGTCTACGCGGTGGCCTCCGGCAAGGGCGGGGTCGGCAAGTCCACGGTCACGGTCAATCTGGCCGCGGCCCTGGCCTCCCAGGGCCGCTCCGTGGGCATCGTGGACGCGGATGTGCACGGCTTCTCCGTGCCGGGGCTGCTGGGGATCACCCAGGCCCCGACCAAGCTGGAGGACATGATCCTGCCGCCCGTGGTGGAGGTGCCCCACCGGACCCGGGAGGATCCCAGCGCGGGATCCGTGCGGGTGATCTCCATCGGGATGTTCGTGGACGGCAACCGGCCCATCGCCTGGCGCGGCCCGATGCTGCACCGGGCGCTGGAGCAGTTCCTCACGGACGTGCACTTCGGGGACCTGGACGTGCTGCTGCTGGATCTGCCCCCGGGCACCGGGGACATCGCGATCTCGATGGCGCAGCTGCTGCCCACCGCGCGCCTGCTGCTGGTCTCCACCCCGCAGCAGGCGGCCGTGGAGGTGGCCGAGCGGGCCGGGACGCTGTCCCTGCAGACCGGCCAGGAGGTGATCGGCGTCGTGGAGAACATGGCGGCCATGCTCCTGCCGGACGGGTCCACGATGGAGCTGTTCGGGGCCGGCGGCGGGCAGCGGCTGGCGGGGCGGCTCACCGAGGATCTCGGCTACGACGTCCCGCTGCTGGGCTCGGTGCCCCTGGATCTGGCCCTGCGCGAGGGCGGGGACGCAGGCACCCCGGTGGTGTGGTCGGCTCCCGAGTCCCCGGCCGGCTGCGCGCTGCGGCGGATCGGACAGGCCCTGGGCTCCCGGGGCCGGGATCTGCCCGGGCGGTCCCTGCCGCTGAATCTCTGAAGCGGTGGGTCGGGGGTCACCGCCGCGCTGATCGGGTGAGCCGGGCTCAGGTGGCCTCGGTGTCGAAGGGGGCCAGCTCCCCCGGCGCCAGGCGCACCAGGTTCTCCTGCGGCGGCCGGTTGGCCCAGGCCCGCTCGCGGCGCTGCTCTTCCTCGTCCTCGCGCAGCGCGTCGCGCACGATGCGGCGCGGATCATACTGGCGGGGGTCGTAGGCTCGCCAGTTGAAGCCCTCCAGGTCCGGCCCCAAGGTCTCCTTGACCCCGTCCTTCGCCTCCATCGCGGTGCGCCGTAGGGACTTCACGAGATCCCGCAGCTGCGCCGCGTACTCGGGCATGCGCTCGGGCCCGATGACGAAGAAGACGATGACCGCGAGCACGAGGAACTCGCCGCCGTTGATACCAAACACAGTTGGCAGAGTATCAGTCGAGACCCGCGCGATCCCCGCCCGCGGCGGGTGATGCTCCCGACGTCGGGGCCGGGGCGGCGGGGAGCGCGCGACGGATCAGTCGGTGATGGGCTCCAGGCACTCCTTGAGCGTCTGGGCCTCCTCCTTCGTGATCTCCAGGACCATGCGCCCGCCGCCTTCCAGCGGGATGCGCATGATGAGGGATCGCCCCTCCTTGACCACCTGCATGGGGCCTTCGCCGGTCCGGGGCTTCATCGCGGCCATCGTCGCTCCTTCACAGATCTCTGGACGGTTCCTGATGGACGGTCCCCCGAGTGGTCCGGGCCGCACACCTTCTCCCATGATAGCCCGGTCACGTCCGGATGCGTCAGCCCGGGAGACGATCACGGCGGGAAGTCCCCGCCGCTGGGCAGCTTCTTCCAGTGCCACAGCCACCCGACCCACAGCAGCTGGCCCAGCCCCGCCCCCACCAGCAGCAGCACGCGGTAGGCGCGGGACCGGGAGACCTCCACCAGAGGTGCGGCCAACGGGAAGGCCGGCAGCAGCAGCCGGAAGGTCGAGGACTGCGGGAAGAGGAACACCAGCAGATAGACCGCGTAGCAGCCCAGCCACATCCGCACCGCGCCGGGCAGGCTCCCCCGCACGGCCCGGGAGCCCAGCAGGGCCCAAGCGCCCAGCAGCAGCAGGGCCAGCGCGAGCCACCCGGCGTCACCGAAGAAGACCCGGGCCTGCTGGAACCACGGCTGCACGGGCAGCAGGTGCTCCCCGCGCCAGGCGGTCTCCGTGGCGGTGTAGGCGTCGGGCCGCCCGGTCACGGCCCAGGCGATGCCGGGCCAGATCAGGGCGCAGGCGCAGGCGAACAGGGCCAGGGCCAGCTCGGCGCGGGTGCGTCGAAGCGCCAGCAGCGTCGCCCGCCCCGCCGAGGCGGAGGCGGCCCCGGACTCGGACCGCACCTGACGCACGGTGCGCAGCCAGCCCACCAGCCACCACAGGCCCAGGGCGGCGCCCAGGGGCACCCCGACGGGCCGGGACAGGCAGGTGGGCACCAGGAGCACCGCGCAGATCCCCCACCGCCGGGCCGTCAGAGCCCAGAGCACCGCGACCAGGAACATCAGGTTCATGGACTCCGCGTACGGCACCTGCAGGATCGGGGCGATGGGGTTGAGCAGGACCAGGGCCGTGGCCAGGGCCGGGCCGGCGTCGATCGTGCGGGCCGGCGAGGTGAGCCCGGCGGAGCGTCCGTCGCGGCGGCAGGCCCGGAAGAAGCCGTAGAGCAGCACCGCGGTGACCGCCCCGCAGGCCAGGGAGATCGCCGCGCCCGCCGGCACGAAACCCAGGCCGGTGATCCGCATCAGGGCGCGGGTGGCCAGCGGGAACAGCGGGTAGAAGGCCCACGGGTTCTGCCGCACGTGCCCGTCGAGATCGGTGGGCAGCTGCTGCGGGTAGCCGGTCGCGGCGATCTGCCGGTACCAGTCCGCATCCCAGATTCCGATGAACCTGCCGTAGTCCATCGGCCCGTCCACCCAGGGGTTGGTCCCCTGCTGGCGGGCGACGAGGCTGAAGACGATCCAGCCCCAGACCCGGGTCAGCAGGTAGATGCCCAGGAGCACGACCCACACGGGCAGGCGCCCGAGCGTCGGGGCGACGGTGCGCGCGAGGCGGCGGCTGAGCCGGCCGGCGGGCCCGGCGCCCGGTGCGGGCCCGGGGCCCGGCGCGGCGGTCGCGGCGTCGGACTGGGTCACCGCTCGAGGGGGCCGCGGGCCGGGCCGGGGGTGTCCAGGCCGTCCTCGGACAGGCGCTCGGCGGCGCTGATGCGATCGGTGCCCAGCACAGCACAGGAGATGATGACCACGGCCATGACGATCAGCGTCAGGCCCACGAGCACGTAGTTCATGCTCCTCATCCTCCCATTCCGTCGGGGGCCGCGACGCCGTCGCGTAACGTGCGTGACATCACCTGTTCCTATAATCTGATTCACATAATGTCCGCACCACCGAACGGGGTCCCATGCCCAGCACCGCTCCGCTGACCGAGACCGCCCTGATCTCCCAGGCCGGCGCCGAAGTGCGCCTGTCCGGGGTGCAGAAGCACTTCGGGGACCTGCACGTGCTCAAGGACATCGAGCTGACCGTCGCCCCCGGCGAGGTCGTCGTGCTCATCGGCCCCTCCGGCTCGGGCAAGTCCACGCTGTGCCGCACGATCAACCGCCTGGAGACCATCGACGGCGGGGAGATCACCGTGGACGGCCAACCGCTGCCGGCCGAGGGCCATCAGCTGGCCCGGCTGCGCTCCGACGTCGGCATGGTCTTCCAGACTTTCAACCTCTTCGCCCACAAATCCGTGCTGGACAACGTGACCCTGGGACCCATCAAGGTCCGCGGCAAGTCCCGCAAGGAGGCCGAAGCCACGGCCCGAGCGCTGCTGGAGAAGGTCGGAGTGGCCGATCAGGCCCACAAGCTGCCCGCGCAGCTGTCCGGCGGTCAGCAACAGCGCGTGGCCATCGCCCGCGCGCTGGCGATGAAGCCGCGGGTCATGCTCTTCGACGAGCCCACCTCCGCCCTGGACCCGGAGATGATCACCGAGGTCCTGGAGACCATGGAGTCCCTGGCCCGGGAGGGCATGACGATGATCGTGGTCACCCATGAGATGGGCTTCGCCCGCAAGGCCGCGGACCGGGTGGTCTTCCTGGCCGACGGGCGCATCCTCGAGCAGAACACCCCCGAGGAGTTCTTCACCCACCCGCAGACCGAGCGGGCCCGGGACTTCCTCGGCAAGATCCTCAACCACTGACGCCCTCGCAGCACCGCACCCGAAGGAGCACACCATGACCCGCCGCACCCTCCTCCGCCGCCTGAGCACCGCCGCCGCCCTCGGCGCCGTCGCGACCCTCGCCCTGACCGGGTGCGGGGACTCCGGCTCCGACGGCGACACCGTGCGCATCGGCATCAAGTTCGACCAGCCCGGCCTGGGCTACCAGGACGGCGACACCTACACGGGCTTCGACGTCGACGTCGCGAAGTACGTCGCCAAGGAGCTCGGCTACGACGAGGACCAGATCGAATGGGTCGAGGCGCCCTCGGCCAACCGGGAGAACATGCTGGCCAACGACCAGGTGGACATGATCTTCGCGACCTACTCCATCACCGACACCCGCAAGAAGACCGTGGACTTCGCGGGCCCCTACTTCGTGGCCGGCCAGGACCTGCTCGTGAAGGCGGACAACACCTCCATCACGGGCCCGGATGACCTCAACGGCAAGAACCTCTGCTCCGTCAAGGGCTCCACCTCCGCCCAGAAGATCAAGGACTCCTACGCCCAGGGCACCAACCTGGTGGAGCAGTCCGGCTACGCCGACTGCCTCGGGGCCCTGGAGGCCGGGACGGTAGATGCCGTGACCACGGACGACATCATCCTGGCGGGTCTGGCCTCCACGGACGCCAACAAGGGCAAGTTCAAGGTGGTCGGCAACACCTTCACGGAGGAGAAGTACGGCGTCGGGCTGCCCAAGGGCTCGGACAAGTGCCAGAAGATCAACGAGGCCATCACCAAGATGGAGGACGACGGCACCTGGAAGAAGGACCTGGACGAGGCCACCAAGGGCGCAAACTTCCACTACAACGAGAAGCTCAACCCGCCCAAGCCGGATTCCTCCTGCGCCTAGGGGCCCGCCCGCCGTGGATCAGTTCCTCTCCCTCTTCCGCCAGTACGACGTCCTCGGGGCGTTCTGGGCGAACCTGCAGCTGACCTTCTGGGGCGCGATCGGCGCCTTCATCCTGGGGACGCTGCTGGCCCTGATGCGCATCTCTCCGGTGCCCTCCCTGCGCTGGCTCGGCACCGGCTACGTGCACCTGCTGCGCAACACGCCGCTGACCATCCTCATGGCCGTGGCCGTGCTGGGCTTCTGGACCCAGCTGAAGATCACCCTCTCGGATGACTTCAATCGGAACTTCTTCGCCTGGGCCGTGGTCATGCTGGTGGTCTACCACGCGGCGTTCGTGTGCGAGGCGATCCGCTCCGGGGTCAACACGGTGCCCCTGGGGCAGGCGGAAGCGGCCCGCGCCATCGGCCTGGGGTTCCTGCCGGCTGCGCGGATCGTGATCCTGCCGCAGGCGCTGCGCGGGGCCATCACCCCGCTGGGCAACACGCTGATCGCGCTGACCAAGAACACCACGGTGGCCTCGGTGGCCTCGGTCGCGGAGGCCTCCGGGCTGATGAAGACCATGATCGAATTCGACTCCGACGTGATCCTGGCGATCTTCTTCACCTTCGCCATGGGCTTCGTGATGATCGTGATCCCGATGGGCCTGATCACCACGTGGGCGTCCCGGAAGTGGGCGGTGAGACGATGAGCGCGCAGCGCAGCGTCCTGTTCGACGCGCAGGGGCCCCGGGCCCAGCGGATCACCCTGGGGTTCAACGTGCTGGGTCTGGTCCTGGTCGCCGGCATCTGCTGGTGGATCCTGGCCGGGCTCGCCGCCAAGGGTCAGCTCGACGCCGAGCACTGGGACTTCCTGTTCACCTCCCGGGCCTGGCGCAACTTCTTCCTGCCCGGCCTGGAATCCACGCTGAAGGCCGCGGGCCTGGCGATCGTCACCTCGGTGGTCTTCGGCCTGGTCTTCGGCATGGGCCGGCTCTCCGGGCTGGCCCCGGTGCGGTGGGTGTGCACCGTGATCGTCGAGTTCTTCCGCGCCGTGCCGGTGCTGCTGATGATGATCTTCTTCTATCTGTGGCTGGGCGGGCTGGGGGTGGTCAGCCCCCGGCAGCTGCCGCTGTACGCGGTGGTGCTGGGCCTGACCCTGTACAACGGCTCGGTGATCGCGGAGCTGGTGCGCTCCGGGGTGCAGCAGCTGCCGCGCGGGCAGGGCGAGGCCGGTCTGGCCCTGGGTCTTTCCCGGGCGCAGGTGCTGCGGATCGTGCAGCTGCCGCAGGCGCTGGTGGCGATGCTGCCGTCCCTGCTCAGCCAGTTCGTGGTGATCCTCAAGGACACCGCGCTGGGCTACATCATCACCTACCCCGAGCTGCTGGCCGCGGCCCGGCGGCTGGGCTCGGCGCACTCGATGCTGCAGGCCCTGCTGATGGCGGCGGCGCTGTTCATCGTCATCAACGTCCTGCTCACGGCCCTGGCCGGGTGGGTCTCCCGGTGGCTGAGCAGCCGCACCTCCGGGCGCACCCGCCCGGATGCGACCGCCGCGGTGGACCCGGTCTGACCCGCCCGCCCAGGTTCGAGCCCGGTCCGATCCGCGCCGCGGTGTTCCCCGCGGCGCCGTCCGGGTCAGTCAGTCAGTGAGCCAGCCGTGCAGGGCCGAGAAGCAGTCCCGCACCGCCTGGGCGCTGACGTGCTCGTCGTCGGTGTGGGCCAGCAGGGCGTCCCCGGGACCGAAGTTCACGGCGGGGATCCCCGCGGCGGAGAAGCGGGCGACGTCGGTCCACCCGTACTTGGGCTTCGGCTCCCGGCCCACCGCGGCGACCAGCTCCCGGGCCAGCGGGGCATCCAGCCCGGGCCGGGCCGCGGCGGAGAGGTCCGCGAACTCCAGGGCGTACCCGGCGAACAGCTCCCGCACGTGCTCCTGAGCCTGCTCCAGGGTCTTGTCCGGGGCGAAGCGGTAGTTGACGTGCATCCGGGCGGCATCCGGGATGACGTTGCCGGCCACCCCGCCCTCGATCTGCACGGCGTTGAGACCCTCGCGGTAGTCCATGTCCTCCACGGTCACGGTGGCCGGGCGGTACTCCTCCAGGATCCGCAGGGCCGGGCCCAGCCGGTGGATCGCGTTCACGCCCTTCCAGGCGCGCCCGGAGTGGGCGGCCACGCCCTCGGTGCTCAGCCAGAACCGCAGGGTCCCGTTGCACCCGCCCTCGATGGTCCCGTCGGTGGGCTCCAGCAGCACCGCGAAGTCCGCGTCATCCACCAGCCCGGGCTCCTCCCGCAGCAGCCGGCCCAGGCCGGAGGCCTCCGCGGCCACCTCCTCGTGGTCGTAGAACACGTAGGTGACGTCCCGGCGCGGCGCGGTCAGGGCGGCAGCCAGGGCCAGCTGCACCGCGACCCCGCCCTTCATGTCCGTGGCCCCGCGCCCGTACAGGATCCGCTGCCCGTCGGCCTGCTCCCACCGGGAGGGCACGGTGCCGCGGGCCCCGGGGGTCGTGGGCAGCGGGACGGTGTCCAGGTGCCCGGCCAGCACCACCCGCTCGGCCCGGCCCAGCTCGGTGCGGGCCACGATCGCATCATCGTTGCGATGCACCCGCAGGTGGCCCAGCGGCGTGAGGGCCGCGTGGACCGCGTCGGCGATCGACGTCTCCTGCCCGGAGACGGAGGGGATGTCCAGCAGGGCGCGGGTCAGTTCGGCGACGTCGCCGGTCAGGTCCAGGGCGTGGGGTGCGCAGGGGGAATCGTGCATGGTTCCACCCTAGGCGGCACAGCCGGCGGACAGGGGCGGCTGACGGGACTGACATGCCCGCATCCGTAGACTGGTGCCCATGACTGATACCACCCCTGAGAACACCTCCGCCGAGCGCCGGGTCGCCGCCCTGGGTCTGGCCACGACGGTCGCCGCGGGCGAGCACGCCGGCACCGTCCTGGACGTCTGGTACCCTTCCCCCCGCCTGGGCGGGAACCCCGAGGAGTCCGTGCGCGCGGGCCTGGAGGAGGCCGCGGCCGATGACCCGGCCCGCAACGTGATCCAGCGGGTCGTGGAGACGGTCGCGGATCTGGACGCCGCCCCGGCCGACGCCGCCGACGCCTGGCTGCGCCTGCACGCCCTGTCCCACCGACTGGTCCGCCCCAACGGGCTGAACCTGGACGGGATCTTCGGGCACCTGGCCAACGTGGCCTGGACCAGCGCCGGACCGGTGCTGGCCGCCGAGCTGGAGGGTCTGCGCCTGGGCCTGCGCGCCCGCGGGCCCCTGACCGTGTACGCCGTGGACAAGTTCCCCCGTATGGTGGACTACGTCGTGCCCTCCGGGGTGCGCATCGGGGACGCGGATCGGGTGCGCCTAGGCGCGCACCTGGCCGAGGGCTCCACCGTGATGCACGAGGGCTTCGTGAACTTCAACGCCGGGACCCTGGGGGCCGCGATGGTCGAGGGCCGGATCAGCCAGGGCGTGGTCATCGGGGACCACACCGACGTCGGCGGCGGCGCCTCGATCATGGGCACCCTCTCCGGCGGCGGGACCCAGCGGATCACCCTGGGCGAGCGGGTGCTGCTGGGCGCCAACGCGGGGGTCGGGATCTCCCTGGGCGATGACTGCGTGGTGGAGGCCGGACTGTACGTGACCGCCGGGACCCGGGTCACGGTGCGCACCGAGGCCGGGGCCGACGTCGTCAAGGCGGTGGACCTCTCCGGCACCCCGGGGCTGCTGTTCCGCCGCAACTCCCAGACCGGCACCGTGGAGGCCATCGCCCGCTCCGGCGGTCAGGTGGAGCTGAACACCGCGCTGCACCAGAACTGAGCGGCGCCGCCCGCGCCGCACCACCATCAGAAAGGGACCCCTCAGATGAAGATCATGGTCACCGGCGGAGCCGGGTACATCGGCTCCCACACCGTCCTGGCCCTCCTGGAGGCCGGGCACGACGTCGCCGTGCTGGACAACCTGGCCAACTCCTCCCGCGTCTCCCTGGACCGGGTCTCGGAGCTGGCCGGGGGACGGCGGATCGCCTTCCACGAGACCGACATCCTGGATGCCCGCGCGACCACCGAGGTCTTCCAGCGCGAGCGCCCGGACGCCGTCATCCACTTCGCCGGTCTCAAGGCCGTCGGCGAGTCGGCCGAGACGCCGCTGTGGTACTACCGCACCAACGTCACCGGCACCCTGAACCTGCTGGCCGCGATGGAGGCCAGCGGCTGCCGGTCCCTGGTCTTCTCCTCCTCCGCGACCGTCTACGGGGCGCCTGAGGAGATGCCGCTGACGGAGAAGCTGCCGCTGGACGCCCAGTCCTGCTACGGGCGGACCAAGGAGCACGTGGAGGACATGCTCGTGGATCTGGCGGCCGCAGACTCGTCCTGGAACATCGCCCTGCTGCGCTACTTCAACCCGGTGGGCGCGCACCCGTCGGGTCGCATCGGCGAGGACCCCACCGGGGTGCCGAACAACCTGCTGCCCTTCATCGCGCAGGTCGCGGTGGGCCGGCGGGAGAAGCTCAAGGTCTTCGGCGATGACTACCCCACCCCGGACGGCACCGGCGTGCGGGACTACATCCACGTGATGGACCTGGCCGACGGCCACGTCAAGGCGCTGGCCGCGATCGCCGAGCGGGGCGGGCTGCACACCTGGAACCTGGGCACCGGCAACGGCTACTCGGTGCTGGAGGTGCGCCGGGCCTTCGAGGAGGCCTCCGGACGGGAGATCCCCTACGAGATCGTGGACCGGCGTCCGGGCGACGTCGCCGTGTCCTACGCGGATCCTTCGGCGGCCCTGGCCGATCTGGGCTGGTCCGCCGAGCGGGACCTGGCGCAGATGTGCGCGGACCACTGGAACTGGCAGAAGACCAACCCGGAGGGCTACCCCGCCGCCTGAGCAGGGGGCGGGGCCTCGATCCGGCGGCCCCGCCCCCCCATCTCCGCCTCCCGTCTCCGGGCAGACGACGACGCCGCGGCCCGCTCCCCTCTCGTCGAGAGAGGGGAGCGGGCCGCGGCGTCGTCGTGCGGGCGGGGCGGAGGAACCGGGCTACTTGGCCGGGTACTCGCGGTGGGTGGGCCCGGTGTAGACCTGGCGCGGGCGGCCGATCTTGGTGGCCGGATCCTCGACCATCTCCCGCCACTGCGCGATCCAGCCGGGCAGGCGCCCGATCGCGAACAGCACGGTGAACATCTGCTCCGGGAAGCCCATCGCCTTGTAGATCAGGCCGGTGTAGAAATCCACGTTGGGGTAGAGCTTGCGCTCGACGAAGTAGTCATCGGCCAGCGCCTTCTCCTCCAGGCGCATCGCGATGTCCAGCAGCTCGTCGTCCCCGCCGATCTTGTGCAGGATCTTGTCCGCGGTGGACTTCACGATCCGGGCCCGGGGGTCGTAGTTCTTGTAGACGCGGTGCCCGAAGCCCATCAGGCGCACCCCGTCCTCCTTGTTCTTGACCTTCTCCATGTAGTCCTCGGGCTTGATGCCCTCGGACTGGATGCGGCGCAGCATGTTCAGCACGGCCTCGTTGGCCCCGCCGTGCTTGGGCCCGTACAGGGCGTTGATGCCGGCGGAGACGGAGGCGAACATGTTGGCGTCCGCGGAGCCGACCAGACGCACCGTGGAGGTGGAGCAGTTCTGCTCGTGGTCGGCGTGCAGGATGAACAGCTGGTCCAGGGCCTTGGCGATCTCCGGGTCGATCTCGTAGTCCTCGGCCGGCACCCCGAAGCACATCCGCAGGAAGTTCTCCGCGTAGTTCAGGTCGTTCTGCGGGTAGAGCATCGGCTCCCCGCGCTGCTTCTTGAACGCGTAGGCGGCCAGGGTCGGAACCTTGGAGAGCAGGCGGATGGTGGAGACCTCCACCTCGTGCTCGTCGTGGATGTCCAGGGAGTCCGGGTAGAAGGTGGACAGCGCGGAGACCGCGGAGGCCAGCACCGGCATGGGGTGGGCGGTGCGGGGGAAGCCGGAGAAGAAGATCTTCAGATCCTCGTGGACCATGGTGTGGCGGCGGATGAGGGTGTCGAAGTCCTCGAGCTGCTCGGCGGTGGGCAGCTCCCCGTAGATCAGCAGGTAGGCGACCTCCACGAAGCTGGACTTCTCGGCGAGGTCCTCGATGGAGTAGCCGCGGTAGCGCAGGATGCCCTCATCGCCGTCGATGTAGGTGATCGCGGACTGGGTGTTGGCGGTGTTCATGAACCCGGGGTCGTAGGTCACGTGTCCCCCGGTGGCGCTGCGCAGCTTCGCGATGTCGAAGGCGGAGTTGCCCTCGGAGGGCTCCACCGCGGGGAACTCGACGCTGGAGTCCCCGATGGTGAGCGTGGCGTTGTCGGACATGATTCCTCCCGTGTGGTGGCGTGGCGTCCTCGCGCGCGTCATCGGCCCGGAATCCACCGGGGACGACGTCGATGCGGCGGCGGGCCCGCGCCGTCCTCGGCGTCGTACCCATCCCGGCACCCGCCCGCAGGCGTGCGCGAGGACACACTTCAACTCTCCCCCAGCCTACTCGGTCCGAGGTTCGGCTCACGAATCGGGGAGGGGCCCGCCACAGGCGCGGCCGACGTCGCGTCGGCGCCATCGGCGGCGCCTGCGGAGCGTCGGCGGGTCGAGGTCGGGTCTGGGCGCCTCAGCCGCGCAGGCGACGGGCCGCGGCGGCCACCCGCTCATCCGTGGCCGTCAGGGCGATGCGCACGTAGCCGCTCCCGGCCTCGCCGTAGAAGGTCCCGGAGCCGGGCACGATGCCCAGATCCGCCAGGCGCCCGATGGTCTCCCAGGTGTCCTCCCCCGCGGTGCACCACAGGTACAGCCCGGCCGCGGAGTCCTCCACGCGCAGCCCGAAGGCCTCCACCGCGGGCTTGAGCAGCTCGCGGCGGGCCCGGTAGCGGTCCTTCTGCTCGGCCACGTGCGCGTCATCGGTCAGCGCGGCGATCATGGCCGCCTGGACCGGGGCGGGCACGATCATCCCGGCGTGCTTGCGGGTGTTGATCAGGTTGGCCACCAGCTCCCGGTCCCCGGCGACGAAGGCCGCCCGGTATCCGGCGAGATTCGACTGCTTGGACAGGGAGTAGACGGACAGCAGCCCGGTATGGTCCCCGTCGGTGACCTGCGGGTCCAGCACCGAGGGCACGCGGGCCCCGCCCCGGGCCTCGTCCCAGGCCCCCCAGCCCAGCTCCGCGTAGCACTCGTCCGAGGCGACGACGGCGCCGATCCGCCGGGCCTGCTCGACGATGCGGCGCAGGGAGGCGGCGTCGCGCACCGCACCGGTGGGGTTGCCCGGGGAGTTGACCCACACCAGGCGCACACGGTCCCGCACCTGCGGATCCAGCTCCTCGAGGTCCTCCGCGGCCACGGCGCGCGCCCCGGCCAGGCGGGCCCCGATGTCGTAGGTCGGGTAGGCGACGCGGGGCCGCACGACGACGTCCTCGGGACCCAGGCCCAGCAGGGTTGGCAGCCAGGCCACCAGCTCCTTGGACCCCACGGTGGGCATCACCGCGGCCGGGTCCAGGCAGGTCACCCCGCGGCGTCGGGCGTACCAGGCGGCCACGGCCTCGCGCAGGGCCTGCGTGCCCTGGGTCGTGGGGTAGCCGGGGGCGTCCGCGGCGGCGGCCAGGGCCTCACGCACCAGCTGCGGTGTGGGATCCACCGGGGTGCCGATGGACAGGTCCACCGTGCCGTCCGGGTGTTGCGCGGCGCGCTCCCGGTACGGGGCCATCTGGTTCCAGGGGTAGTCCGGCAGCTGCAGTCCGAGGCTCATGGGTGCGGCTACTCCTCGCCCTGCGGGGGCAGGGACTGGATGAACGGGTGGTCCGCCTCGATCTTGCCCATGCGCGCGGCCCCGCCCGGGGAGCCGATCTCATCGAAGAACTCGGCGTTGGCGGTGAGGTACTCCTCCCACTCCTCGGGCAGGTCATCCTCGTAGTAGATGGCCTCCACGGGGCACACGGGCTCGCAGGCGCCGCAGTCCACGCACTCGTCGGGGTGGATGTAGAGGGTGCGCTCCCCCTCGTAGATGCAGTCGACCGGGCACTCCTCCACGCAGGCCCGGTCCTTGACGTCGACACACGGCTGGGCGATCACATACGTCATGGGGACCCTTTCACTGTGCCCGCCGGGGTGATGCCTCCGACGGCGCGGCGGCGCGCGATTTCCGCCTCAGGGGCGGAAAAGGCCCCGCCTTCTTCCTGGCTGATCAGTCTAGCCCGGCCAGTCTGGCACACCCAGGGCCGGGCCGGGGACTGTCGGCGGGATCACTGCGGCCGATGACGCCCGGTGACGGCAGGCGTCAGCGTCGTCTGCGGCGTCTTCCCCCGGCCGGCCGGCTCCCGCGCAGCACGGTGCGGTCCGCGACCACCACGCCCACGGCGGTGGCCAGCACCGTGCCCAGGGTCCAGATGATCCCGGCCACCCCGATCGGGGCCTCCAGGGTCGGGATGACCAGCCGGGAACCGGAGCGGGCGAGGGTGAAGAAGCCGATGAGGACGAAGGCGGCAAGCCCGGGCACCAGGGTCATCCCCCGGCGTCGGGTGTATCCGGCGGTCCACACAGTGGCGGTGAAGACGCCGAGCACGGCGAGGATCGCACCCCAGGGCAGGTACCAGCCGTCGAAGTAGGCCACCGAGGCGTGCAGCATCGTGCCGAGGAAGCCCAGCAGCAGCCCCACCACGACCGCGGTGATCGCGGAGGAGATCGGACCCGCGGGCTCCTGCTCGGGGTCCGCGGCGTCGGGACTGAGGGCATCCTCGCCACGGTCGCTGGTGCTGAGCGCGCCGGCGGGTCGGGCGTCCGCCCGGGCGGCCAGCAGCCGGTAGGTCTCCACCGGGCTGATCGGCTGCACGACGTCGTTGGAGTAGCGGAAGGTGTGCCCGGGGTCCACCCGGATCTGGGTGGCGTGGGCGGCCATGGCCCGCTCCTTGGCGGGCAGGTCCCCGTGGATCACGGCCTGGCGGCGGGTGTCTCCCGCGTCGGCCTCGCCCTCCTCGCCCCAGACCAGGCGCGGCAGGGCGCCGTCGGGCAGCAGGGGCAGGGCCGCCATCACGGCCTCGTGGGTGCGCCGGTGGTCCGGGTGCCCGTAGCCGCCGTCGGCGTCGTAGGTCACCACGACCTCCGGGCGCAGCCGACGGATCTCGGCGGCCACCGCCTCGGCGGCCTGGGACAGCTCCGCGCGCATCAGGCAGTCGGGGGCCGCGTTCGGATCCGGGGCGGCGGTGCCGTCGGCGGCCCAGGACATCCCGGAGTCGCGGAAGGCCCCGCCCTTCGGGCGCTCGGCGAAGCGGTGCCCGGTGACCCCCAGGGCGTTCAGGGCGGCACTCAGCTCGGTCTCGCGCAGGGCCCCGAGGGCGTCCCCGGGATCCTGCGGGTCCCGGGTGCGCACATCCAGCTCGGCGTGCTCGGGGCCGATGACCTCGCCCATCTCCCCGCGGGACATGGTCAGCAGGTGCACGGCCGCGCCCTCCCGGGCCAGCCGGGCCATGGTGGCCCCGGTCGAGGAGGATTCGTCATCCGGGTGGGCGTGGACGAACAGCACCGTGGCCGCCGACGCCGCGAGGCCCTCCGGCAGGAGGGTCGTCACGGCGTCGGCGTCCCGGTGGGCGCCCTGCTGCGGATAGCGCGGGTGGGCGGCGTCGGCCTCGGTCATCGGCGTGGCGAGCCCGGGGCGCTAGTTCGCGCGGGTGCGGGCGCGGAACGCGCGCACGCGGTCGTGGGAGTCGAGGATGACCTTGCGGATGCGGATGGCCTCCGGGGTGATCTCCACGCACTCGTCCTCGCGGGCGAACTCCAGGGACTCCTCCAGGGTCAGCTTCTTGGGCGGGGTGAGGTTCTCGAAGGTGTCCGCCGTGGAGGAGCGCATGTTGGTCAGCTTCTTCTCCTTGGTGATGTTCACCTCCATGTCATCGGCCCGGGAGTTCTCCCCGACGATCATGCCCTCGTAGACCTCGGAGGTCGGCTCCACGAAGAACGTGCCGCGCTCCTGCAGGTTGATCATCGCGTAGGGGGTGACCACCCCGGCGCGGTCGGCGATCAGGGAGCCGTTGGTGCGGTACTCGATGTCCCCGGCCCACGGCTCGTAGCCGTCGGCGTAGGAGGAGGAGATCCCGGCCCCGCGGGTCTCGGTGAGGAACTGGGTGCGGAAGCCGATCAGGCCGCGGGCCGGCACCCGGAACTCCATGCGCACCCAGCCGGTGCCGTTGTTGGTCATGGTCTCCATGCGGCCCTTGCGGGCGGCCATCAGCTGGGTCACCGCGCCCATGAACTCGTCCGGGACGTCGATGATCATGTACTCGATCGGCTCGTGGACCTTGCCGTCGATGGTCTTGGTGACCACCTGCGGCTTGCCCGCGGTCAGCTCGAAGCCCTCGCGGCGCATCTGCTCCACGAGGATCGCCAGGGCCAGCTCGCCGCGGCCCTGGACCTCCCAGGCGTCGGGGCGCTGGGTCGGCAGGACCTTGATCGAGACGTTGCCGATCAGCTCCTTGTCCAGCCGGTCCTTGACCTGCCGGGCGGTGACCTTGGCGCCCTTGACGCGCCCGGCCAGCGGGGAGGTGTTGATGCCGATGGTCATGGAGATCGCCGGATCGTCCACGGTGATCAGCGGCAGGGGCTTCGGGTTCTCCGGGTCGGTGAGGGTCTCGCCGATGGTGATGTCCTCGATCCCGGCCACCGCGACGATGTCGCCCGGCCCGGCCTCCTCGGCCGGCACCCGGTCCAGGGCCTGGGTCTTCAGCAGCTCGGAGATCCGCACATTCTTGATCTGCCCGTCCTGCCGGGCCCAGGCGACGGTCTGGCCCTTCCTCAGGGTGCCGTGGAAGATGCGCAGCAATGCGAGGCGGCCGAGGAACGGCGAGGAGTCCAGGTTGGTCACGTGGGCCTGCAGCACGCCGTCGGGGTCGTAGGTCGGGGCCGGGACGTGCTCCAGGATGGCCTGGAACAGCGGCTCGAGGTCCTCGTTCTCGGGCAGGGCGCCGTCGGCCGGCTGCTCCATCGAGGCGCGTCCGGCCTTGCCGGAGGCGTAGACGACGGGCACATCCAGCACCGCGTCCAGATCCAGGTCCGGGACCTCGTCGGCCAGGTCCGAGGCCAGGCCCAGCAGCAGGTCCATGGACTCGGAGACGACCTCGTCGATGCGGGCGTCGGGCCGGTCCACCTTGTTGACCACCAGGATCACGGGCAGCTTGGCCGCCAGGGCCTTGCGCAGCACGAAGCGGGTCTGCGGCAGCGGACCCTCGGAGGCGTCCACCAGCAGCACGACGCCGTCGACCATGGACAGGCCGCGCTCGACCTCGCCGCCGAAGTCGGCGTGGCCGGGAGTGTCGATGACGTTGATGGTCACCTTCTCGCCGTGGGAGGCCGGACCCGCGTAGGTCACGGTGGTGTTCTTGGCGAGGATGGTGATGCCCTTCTCCCGCTCCAGGTCACCGGAGTCCATGACGCGGTCCTCGACGTCGGCGTGGTCGGAGAAGGCGTGGGTCTGCTTGAGCATGGCGTCGACGATGGTCGTCTTGCCGTGGTCCACGTGGGCGACGATGGCGACGTTGCGCAGATCGGAGCGCGTGGCGGTGCTGGAGGTTTCTGACATACGGGGAGTGAGCCTTCGATCGAGGATGCGTGCGGGGCGGGCCCGCGCACGCGGACTGCCGTCCCATCATACGCCCGCGCGCAACCCCGCCCCTCCCGCCGCCGCATCCCCTCAACCTCACCTCCCCCTCCCACTCATTCCCCTTCCCCAGCGCCGAGTCATCGATCTCGACCGAAAATCGCCGAATTTCCGGTCGGAAGTGATGACTCGGCGCGCGGGGTGCGGGGGCTGTCCACAGGTGGAGGCTCGGGGGTGGCGGCCCGGCAGGGGGTCGGGGACAGTGTGGGCATGGCAGCGATCCCCTCCCCCGAGCCACCCCGGGCCGACGTCGACGCCCTGACTCGCGCCGAAGCCCAACTGCGCGGCGTCCCGGAGGCGCTGCTGCGTCGGCGCTCGACGGTGCGCCGGGATCCGGGGATCTACGCCCCGCCCGGCCACGAGATCACCGCGTGGGACGTGGTCGCCGCTTTGGCCCGGGCCATCCCGGGATCCGCGATCAACGGGCTCAGCGCGGCCCGGCATCACGGCTTCCGATTGCCGCGGCACCTGCAGGAGGATGAGACCCCGCACCTGAACACCCCGCCGCTGCGCTCCCCCGTCCGACGCCGCGGCCTGCGCAGCACCCAGTACGCCTACGCCGCCTCGGATCTCACCCGCACCCCGGAGGGCCTGGCCGTCACGACGCCGGAGCGCACCCTCTACGAGATGAGCCTGCGCCTGGGCCATGAGGATCTGGTGGCCGCCGGGGACGGGATCCTGAACACCCACGCGGACGGGTACGACGCCGGCCGCCCGCCGCTGTGCACCCCGGAGGATCTGCGTCGGTACCTGCGGGCCCACCGGGGCGCGCGGGGCATCCGCGCCTTCGACCGGGCCGTGGCGAGGATGCGCCCGGGATCGGATTCCCGCCCGGAGACCTTCCTGCGCCTGGCCTGCGAGGATCACGGCATCGACGGACTGGTCCCGGGATTCGCCGTGCGCAACACCCGGGGGATGCTGCTCTTCCAGGCCGATCTCGCCCTGCCGAGGCTGCGGCTGAGCATCCAGTACGAAGGCGCCCACCACGACCGGCCCGAGCAGGTGCGCCGCGACGTCGAGCGGGCCCGGCGCACGGCCGAGGCCGGATGGGTCGAGGTGCGCATCACCGCCGCCGACCTGCGCGAGGCGGTGTGGTGCGCGGGATCGCGGATGCCGCGCGCCGTCGCCATCATCCTCCGCGCGATCCGCGACCACGACGCCGCAGCCACCCCCAACGACGCCGAGTCATCGATCTCGACCGAAAATCGACGAATTTCCGGTCGGAAGTGACGACTCGGCGCGGGGAGCGGGGTGATGCGGGGGTCAGCTGACCTCGGCCAGCAGCTTGGCGCGCAGCTCGCGGCGCTCGCGCTGCTGATCCGGGTCCGGCAGGGGCACCGCGGCCAGCAGGCGCTGGGTGTACGCCTCGCGGGGGTGGCGCAGGATCTGATCCCGCGGCCCCTGCTCCACGATCTTCCCGTGCTGCATCACGCAGATGTGGTCCGCCAGGGCGTCGATCACTGCGAGGTCGTGGGTCACGAACAGGCAGGCGAAGCCCATCTGCTCCTGCAGCTCCTTGAACAGCTCCAGCACGCGCGCCTGCACGGAGACGTCCAGGGCCGAGGTCGGCTCGTCGGCCACCAGCAGCTTGGGCTTAAGGGACAGCGCGCGCGCGATGCCCACGCGCTGCTTCTGCCCGCCGGAGAGCTCGTGCGGGTACCGGTTGCGGTAGGAGCGGGGCAGCTCCACCTGATCCAGCAGGGTCTCGATGCGGTGCTGCAGCTCAGCACCCTTGGCGACCCCGGCCAGGTACATCGGCTCGCCGATGGACTCGCCGATCGGCAGGCGCGGGTTCAGGGAGGAGGAGGGATCCTGGAAGACCATGCCGACGTCCTTGCGGACCTGGTTGATGACCCGGCGCCCGGCGCCCTTCAGCTCCTGGCCGGCCACCACCAGCGACCCCTCGGCGACATCCAGCAGCCCCACGGAGGCCCGCCCGATCGTGGACTTACCGGAGCCGGACTCCCCCACCAGACCCACGACCTCCCCGGCGTGGATGCGCAGATTCGCGCCCTCCACCGCCCGGAAGGCCGGGACCCGGCCCTGCTTGGGGTACTCCAGGGCCACGTCCTTCAGCTCCAGGACGGTCTCGCCCTCGCGGGGCGGGGCCACCTGCTGCAGCTCCACGGTGGCCGGGCGGGTGCCCTCCGCCGCGTCGTCCAGGGCTGCGTTGACGTCGACCTCCTCGCCCTCGCCTTCGCCCAGGTGCAGCACGGCCGCCAGCAGGGCCTTGGTGTACTCGTGCTGGGGGTTGCCGAAGACCTCGTGGATCTCCCCGGTCTCCACGATCCGCCCGCGGCGCATCACCGCGACGCGATCGGCCAGGTCCGCGACGACGCCCATATCGTGGGTGATCAGGATGATCGCGGAACCCAGCTTCTTCTGCAGGTTGCGCATCAGGTCCAGGATCTCCGCCTGCACGGTCACATCCAGCGCGGTGGTCGGCTCATCGGCGATCAGCAGCTTGGGGTCGGTGGACAGGGACTGCGCGATCATCGCGCGCTGGCGCTGACCGCCGGAGAGCTGGTGCGGGAAGGAGTCGAAGGCCTTGACCGGGTCCGGCAACTCGACGAGCTGGAGCATCTCCAGGGCGCGCTCCTTGGCCTGGGCCGGGGAGATCTCCCGGTGCAGGCGCAGCGTCTCCACGATCTGGTCCCCCACCGTGTACACGGGGTTCAGCGCGGTCATCGGCTCCTGGAAGATCACGGCGACGTCGTCGCCGCGCACCTTCAGCAGCTCGCTGTTGGACTGCCCGATCAGCTCCTCGCCGTTGAGCTTCACGGAGCCGGTGACCTTAGCATTGGAGGGCAGCAGCCCGATCATGCCCATCGAGGAGACGGACTTGCCGGAGCCGGATTCCCCGACGATGGCGAGCACCTCTCCGGCGTCGACGTGGTAGCTGATGTCCGTGGCGGCCGGCACCCACTGGCGGTCGACGCCGAAGGCCACGGACAGGTCCTTCACCTCCAGGACGCGCCCGGTGGGGTTGCCGACGACGGGCTGGGACCCGGTCTTGGTGCGGCGCCACGGGATGGCTCCGGTGCGGGGTCCGGAGCGGCGGGCGGCCCGTTCGGCGGCGCGCCGCTCGGTGCGGGTGGCGGGCCGCTGGGCGGCGGCGTCCTGGGCGGAGTCCTCGGCGGGGGTTCCGCTGGGGGTGTTCTCGGTGGTCATGGGAGCTCTCTCCTACGGGTGGAGCCGACCGGCGCGGCGGTGGCCGGGGCGGGTCGGGTCTGGGACGATGTGGGCATGGCGACGAGATATCTGCGGGAGGAGGGGGCGACCCTGCGCTCCCGTCCCATGCTGGTCCTGGTGGTGCTGGTGGAGCTGGTGCTGGCGGGGCTGCTGATCAGCGTGACGGTGCACGACGGCGCCGCCGCCGGGCTGCGGGCCTTCGGGCCGTGCGCGTTCCTGGGCTACCTGATCTGGTGGTTCCTGGCCTGGCCGTGCGTGCGGCTGAGCCAGGAGGAGATCACCGTGGTCAACCCGGTGCGCACGCACCGACTGGGCTACTCGGACCTGATCGACGTGCAGACCCGGTACGGGCTGCACCTGGTGACCCGGCACCGGCGCATCCAGGCAGTGGGCGCACCCGCCGGCGGGGCGGCCACCGCGGTGTGGGGGCAGCGCACCGCCCACATGCCGGATGATCCGCACCTGGGCTTCCGCGGCGAGGGCGCGAGCCTCATGCCCAGCGACCTGCGCTCCACCGCCTCCGGCCGGGCCGCGGAGGTCATCCGCGGCCACTGGCAGGAGCAGGTGGAGGCGGGGACCCTGCGGGAGGAGGCGGAGCCGGTCAGCACCGCCAACACCACCCAGCTGGTGATCCTGGCGGTGCTCGCCGCGGCGGCCGCGGCGGGCCTGCTGCTGTGAACGCATCGACGCTCTCCGGTTCCTAGGCGTTCTTGCCCGGTCCGACGTCGCGCACCGGCTGCTCGCTCTGCAGATCCACGTCCACGCGCCCGTCCGGGTCCAGCCCGTTCTCCGCGGAGTGGGCGGTCACGGTCTTGGCCCGACGCGGGTTGAACTTCTTCTGCCGCGGATCGAAGGCATCGCGCAGGCCATCGCCGATGAAGTTGATGCACAGGCAGATCACGACGATGAACAGGCCCGGGTACCAGAACAGCCAGGAGCGGGTCGCGAAGGCGGACTCGTTGGCGCTGATCAGGGAGCCCAGGGACACGTCCGGGGACTGCACGCCGTACCCGATGTAGGACAGCGAGGTCTCGATGAGGATCGCCGAGGCCATCAGCAGGGTCACATTCACGATGATCACCCCGACCGCGTTGGGCAGGATGTGCTTGAAGATGATCCGGCTGGCGGAGGCCCCGGCCAGGCGGGCGGCGTCGACGAACTCCCGCTCGCGCAGGGAGAGGAACTCCCCGCGCACCAGGCGGGCCAGGCCCGTCCAGGCCGCCAGGCCGATCAGCAGCGCCAGCGCGGTGATGCGCTGCGGGCCCTGCGGCAGGTGGCTGATGACCATCTGCCCGAGGACCGCGGTGAGCACCAGCAGCGGGATGATGATGACGATGTCGGTCAGACGCATCAGCACGGCCTCGACCCAGCCGCGGAAGTACCCGGAGACGCCGCCGATGACGACGCCGATCACCCCGGCGACCAAGCCGACGATGACCATCACGAACAGCGAGGTCTGCGTTCCGCGCATGACCATGGCGAACAGGTCGCGCCCGGTGGTGTCCTGCCCGAAGGGGTGCTCACCGAGATGGAAGAGCCCGATGGTGGGCTTGCCGCCGTTGGTGACGGGCATCATCTCGGAGTAGTCGTACTTCCACCAGCCGGGGATCGGGCCGAAGCCGATCGAGGAGTACGCCAGGACGATGATCAGGAACAGGATCACCAGGGAGACGATGGCCCCGCTGTTACCCATGAAGCGCTTGCGGACGATCTGGCCCTGGCTGAGTCCCTTGGTCTCGGCGTCGGGCTGGACCTTCTCCAGGCGCATCTCGCGGGTCTCGGTGGTCGGCTCCTTCGGCTCCGGAGCCTGCGATGCTTTCGTGGCGCTCATGCTTTCACCCTCACGCGCGGGTCGAGGACCGAGTAGAGCAGGTCCGCGACGAGATTGAAGACCATGGCGGTGATGCCGGTGATCAGGAAGAAGCCCATGATCGGGTAGATGTCCAGCTGGCCCAGGGAGTCGTTGAACAGGTTCCCCATGCCCGAGAAGCCGAACACCTTCTCCGTGATGACCGCGCCGCCGATGATGCCGCCGATGTCGAAGGCCACGAGGGTGGCCAGCGGGATCAGCGCGTTGCGGAAGGCGTGCTTGACCACCACGGAGCGCTCCGAGACGCCCTTAGCCCGGGCGGTGCGGATGTAGTCCTGGGACATGATCTCCAGCATCGAGGCTCGGGAGTACCGGGAGTAGGAGGCCAGGGCCAGCAGGGTCAGGGCGATGGTCGGCAGGATGAGGTGGGTGTAGCTGTCGATCCCGGTGATCCAGAAGTCCCCGGACATGCCGGGAGTCGCGGAGTTGGCGGTGGCGATGGGCCGTCCGGAGATCCGGCCGTCGCGCATGTACGCGGGCCAGGACTGCATGAACCGGTCCAGCACGACCAGGCCCGCGACGATGAAGGCGGTCCACATGGCCACCTTGACGGACTGGCCGAGGTCGTAGGTCTTGCGCAGGCGTCCGACGACCCAGCCGATGCCCGCCCCGATGAGCAGGGTGAGGATGCCCAGCAGGAGCATCATCAGCCAGGTCGCGCGGTTCAGCAGCGGCTGGATCGGGAAGTAGAGAGCCAGGCCGACGACGACCGAGGCGATCCCGGCGTACAGGGCCGTGCGGTTGCGCAGCCCGGCCAGGAGGAAGGTGAAGGCCACCGCCGTGAGCACCCCGAGGATCGCGATCAGCGGCAGGCCCAGGGAGGGGCGGGCGAACCAGCGGGTCACGCTGAGGAAGATGAGGATCGCGAAGGTCAGCGCGAAGCCGAAGAGCCCCAGCAGGACCCGGGTGCGCATCCTGCCATAGGAGGCGAGGAACCAGATGATCCCGGCGACGAGCCCCACGGCCGCCGCGCTGGCCACTCCGATGGTGGGATTGCGCAGGAAGTTGTTGAAGCCGATGGCCCCGTACTGCTTGAGCAGCACCGCGATCCAGAAGGAGGGCAGGGAGTAGCAGACGAAGGCGAGGAAGGTGATGCCGTAGTCCAGGGTGGAGTACTGCCGCAGCGCGGCGACCACGCCGAGGGCCACGCCGATGATGATCGCCAGGATCGTGGCGGCGGTGATCAGGGTCAGGGTCTGCGCGATCGCGCCCTTGAGGGCATCGGTCACGGCCTGGCCCTGGAAGGTGGTGCCCAGGTCGCAGGTGGTGCCCAGCGGGTTGAGGCAGCCCAGGGCCCCGCCGAGCCACATGAAGTAGCGCGGGATCAGGGGAACGTCCAGATGCAGGGCTTTCTCGCGGGCGAGCATCTGGGACTGAGCGGTGGGCGAGGGGTTCTCGCGGAACTCCTGGAGGGGGTCACCGGCGTAGGTGACCAGAACGTAGACGAGGAACGTGGCGGCGAACAGGATCAGTACCGCGGCCACGAGCCTTCGGACGGTGTACATCAGCATGGCGGCATCCGTGGGGTGGGAGGGAAGCGGGCATCGCAAGCGCGATGGCGGGCGTCAGCGGCGGCTTCTCGCCGGTGACGCCCGCCCGGTGCGGCCGGGCTCCCTGGGGTGCCGGCCGGTTCGTCACGTGCTCGCGACGGTGCGAGGTGGGTTCAGGACGGGATCAGTTCTTGATGTCCCACTTCTCGACGTTCCACCACACCTGGGTGCTTCCGGGGTTGAAGGTCACGTTCTCCACGTTGTCCTTCACTCCCACGACGCCGGCCTGCTGGAACAGGGGGAGGCCGTAGGAATCATCGAACAGATCCTTGTCGATGTCGATGGCGAGGTCCTTGACCTTGTCGTCGTCCCCGACGGTGGTGCGGATCTCGTCAGCCTTCTTGTTGACGTCCTCGTTGTCGTAGCCGTTGTAGTTGCCCCCGCCGCCCGCGGCGAAGATCTGGCTGTAGGAGGAGTGGCCCACACCCGGGGAGGTCCAGCCGAACAGGGAGGCGTCGTAGTCACCTCCCGGCAGCTTCTTGGACCAGTCCGCGGCCCCCAGGTCCTCCACGTTGAACCCGGCCTTCTTGGCGGATTCCTGGATCATCTGGAAGATGTCCGCGCGGGCCTTGTTGCCGGAGTTGTACAGCAGGCGCACGGTGGGGGTCTTGCCGCCGAGCAGCTCCTTGGCCTGGTTGATGTTGGCGTCCATGTCCGAGGAGGGGTACTCGCTGGAGTTGTTCTTCTCCACCGCGTCCTTGTACTCGTCCTGGGAGTTCACGTAGACCTGGGAGTCCAGAACCGCGGCGTCGGAGTTCATCGGCTTCATCAGCTTGTCCACGATGGACTGGCGCGGGATGGTCAGCAGGAAGGCCTTGCGGGTGTTCTCGTCCTTGAACACGTCGGAGTTGAAGTTCAGGTCCACGTGGTCGTAGAGGAGCTGGTCGCCGGTGAGGGTCTTGACGCCGTCGGCATCCTTGAGCTGCTGGATGGTGTCCACGTTCGCCTGCGGGGAGATGACCTGCACCTCGCCGTTGTTCAGGGCCTGGAGCTGGCCGTTGGCGTCGCCGATGGAGCGCATGGTGATCTCGTCGATCTTGGGCGCATCCCCGGTATACTTGTCGTTCTTCTCCAGGGTCACGGACTGGTTCTCGACGATGTCCTTGATCATGTAGGGGCCGCTGGCGACCAGCAGGTCCTTGTCATCGGGCATCTTGGTGGTGTCGAAGCCGGTGTTCCAGGCATCCGCGATCTTGGACAGCTGCTCGTTCTTCTCGCCCGGCTTGGCGGAGGTCAGGGTGTTCACGAGGTCCTCCTCGCTCATCCCGGCCTTCTTGGCGACCACGTGGGCGGGCAGGCCGACGTCGAACGCAGTCTCCCAGTCGATGTACGGCTTGGAGTAGGTCAGGGTCATGGTGCGCCCGTCATCGCTGAACTCCGGCATGCCGGTCAGCCCCAGGCCCTCGCTGTCCCCGGCGTAGTCGAAGAACTGCTCGCCGTCCTCGCCCTCGCCGTTGAAGTGCCCGGACTGGGAGGCCCAGGCCAGCAGCAGATCGCCCTTGTCGATCTTGTTGCCGTCGGACCACTGCTGGTCCTCGTTGACCGTGTACTTGACCTTCAGGGGGTTGTCGGAGATCTTCTCGAAGCTGCCGAAGTCGTCGTTGTGCTTGACCTCGAGCTTGTCGGTGATCGAGTAGAAGCCATTGTGGGTAGCCGTGGCGATCTTGCTGTTGATGTCCGTGTTGCCGGACGAGGAGCCGGTGTTCAGGGACGAGAAGGTGTTCAGCTCGGCCACCGAGATGGACTTGGTGGAGCCGCTGTCCCCGTCGCCGCCGTTGTCGGTCGATGCGCAGGCGGAGAGGGCGAGGGCGGAGACCGCCGCGACGCCGATGGCCTTGGAAATGCGGGAGAAGCGCATTTCGCCTCCTAGAGGGGTCGTACGAAGTGACTCGTGGTGGGTGTGCCGCACCCGCCGTCGGCGGTCCATCCCGTGGCTCAGCGGTGGCCGATGCCTTGTGAAGGGCAACACATGTGTGAGTATCGTAAACCAACTTCGTTGCCGGCGTGTAACCGGTGACGTTCGCATGTCGCCTCGGCGTCATCCGACGTCCCCGGCGACGCCGAAGGGCCCGCCGGCGCCCTCCCCCGCTGGGGTGGGCGACGGCGGACCCTTCGGACTCACCGGCGGATCAGGCGCGTCGGGGTCGGATCAGGAGTCCGATCCCTGCTCGCGCTGCTGACGGCGACGCCGGGTCCGCTCCCCCGGGCGCGCCACCTGGGTGCGCCGGGCGAAGGAGGAGGACCAGTCGTGATCCACGGAGGGATCGTCGGGGCTGGCCGCCACCGTCGCGTTGCGCTCGCCCAGCTGCTCCTCCAGCTGCGCGAGGTTCTCCACCATGCGCCCGTTCACGGTCTCCGAGATCTCCTCGGTGAGCTCCTGGCGCACCTGACGCCGCTGGGCGCGCACGTACAGGTTGTGCTCCTCGCTCAGCGACTTGAACAGGGAGATGCACATCAGGCAGATCACCACGGAGAACGGCAGGGCCGTGAGGATGGAGACCGTCTGGATGGCGTTCAGCGAATCCGTGCCGCCCGCCCACAGCAGGGCGGTGGCGGTGCCGCCGGCCACGAACACCCAGAACACCCGCACCCAGGTCTTGGGGTTGGGGGAACCGGAGGAGGAGATCATGCCCAGCACCAGCGCACCGGAGTCCGCCGAGGTCACGAAGAACACGATGATCAGGATCACGCAGCCGATGATCAGGGCGGTGGAGGCCGGCAGGTCCTGGAGCATGGTGAACAGCACCGAGTCGCTGGACAGGTCGGCCAGGCCGCCCTCGCCGAACAGCTCCTGGTGCAGGGCGGTCCCGCCCATCACGGCGAACCAGAAGAAGGACATCGCGGCCGGCACCAGCAGCACCGCGAAGACGAACTCGCGCACGGTGCGCCCGCGGGAGACGCGGGCGATGAACATGCCCACGAAGGCGGACCAGGAGATCCACCAGCCCCAGTAGAACGTGGTCCAGGCGCCGACGAAGTCCTCGCCCGCCTGCCCGTCCAGGGCGAAGGTGGAGAAGGTCATCTGGATGACGTTCTGCAGGTACGCGCCGATGGACTGGACGAACTCGCGCAGCAGGAAGATGGTGGGGCCCATGATCAGCACGAACAGCACGATCACGGCGGCCAGGATGAGGTTGCCGTTGGACAGCCACTTCATGCCCTTCTCGAGGCCGGTGACCACGGAGAACAGGGTCACGGCGGAGAGCACCACGATGATGAGGGTGTAGCCCCAGTTGCTGGTCAGGTCCACGTGCAGGAAGCCCATGCCGGAGGCGATCTGCATGACGCCCAGGCCCATGGAGGTGGCCACGCCGAACAGCACGCCCACCAGCGCGACGATGTCGATGACGTCGCCCCACACGCCGTTGATGCGCTTGCCCAGCAGCGGCTTGAGGGCGAAGCGGATGGACAGCGGCATCTTCTTCCGGTGCGCGGCGTAGGCGATGGCCATGCCGACGATCACGTAGATGGCCCACGGGTGCAGGCCCCAGTGCAGGAAGGAGTAGGACATGCCCGCCTGGGCCACCTGCTCCCGGGTGCCGGTGACCTCTGGGGCGGGATCGACGAAGTGCGCCAGCGGCTCGGAGGCGCCGTAGAACACCAGGCCGATGCCCATCCCGGCGGCGAACAGGAAGGCCAGCCAGGTCATGAAGGAGTAGTCCGGGGTGGAGTCATCCGGGCCGAGCTTGATGTCCCCCAGGCGGGAGAAGCCCAGGTACAGCGCGAAGATCACGAAGATCGCGACGATCGCGGTGTAGTACCAGCCGAAGTAGCCGATGACGTCGGTCTGCAGCGCGGAGAAGATGTCGTTGGCCTTCTCCGGGAAGGCCAGCGTGAAGCCGATGAACAGGGCCATGATGACGGCGGCCGGGATGAACACGCGCTTGTCGATCTTGTCGCGCTTCATCTTCTCGGCCAGCCGGTCGGGCACATCGCCCACGCTCAGGTCGGGTTTGCGGGTCAGGAAATTAGCCATGGAGCACCTGTATTCGCACCTCGAGGTTCAGGATCGATGAAGGATGGACTGCCGCACCCGCCCCGCGGGGCGCGCGAACGCCCCTCGCGGACGGAGGCGGCGCGCCGATGCCCGTCGGACATGGGACAACGCCCGCCCGGCACGCGGGTGGGTACCGCACTACGGTAGCCAACCATCAGCAGGCTTCCAAATATCCGCGGGAAAGGGTGAGCAAACTCGCCCCGCCGGACCGTCCGCCGCACCGGGCACCTCGCGGCGCGTCACACCCGCCGCGCGGTGCGTGCGTCCCGGCCCCCGCGGGAGGACAATGGCCCCATGAGCGATAACCTTCCCGACATCACCCAGTCCCCCGCCTGGCAGGCCCTGCAGGAGCACCACCGCGAGCTGACCCCGGACCTGCGGGGCTGGTTCGCTGAGGATCCCGAGCGCGCCGAGAAGCTCACCGTCACCGCCGGGGACCTCTACGCGGACCTGTCCAAGAACCTCATCACCGAGCGGACCCAGGACCTGCTGCTCCAGCTGGCCCGCACCGCCGACGTCGAGGGCCGGCGCGATGCCATGTTCTCCGGCGAGCACATCAACGTCACCGAGGACCGCGCGGTGCTGCACACCGCGCTGCGCCGCCCCGAGGGCTCCTCCCCCGCCCTGGAGGTGGACGGGCAGAACGTGGACGAGGACGTCCACGCGGTGCTGGCCCGCATCTACGACTTCGCGGACCGGGTCCGCTCCGGGGAGTGGACCGGGATCAGCGGCAAGCGCATCGAGACCGTGGTGAACATCGGCATCGGCGGCTCGGACCTGGGCCCGGTCATGGTCTACGAGGCCCTCAAGCCCCTGGCCCAAGAGGGCCTGTCCGCCCGGTTCATCTCCAACATCGACCCGACCGACGCCGCGGAGACCGTGGCGGACCTGGACCCGGAGACCACGCTGTTCATCGTGGCCTCCAAGACCTTCGGCACCCTGGAGACCCTGACCAACGCCCGGGTGTGCCGCACCTGGCTGCTGGAGCGCCTGCGCGAGTCCGGCGCCCTTGACGGCCAGGACGACGCCGCGGCGGTCGCCAAGCACTTCGTGGCCGTGTCCACCGCCCTGGACAAGGTGGAGGCCTTCGGCATCGACCCCGCCAACGCCTTCGGCTTCTGGAGCTGGGTGGGCGGGCGCTACTCCGTGGACTCCGCGATCGGCACCATCCTGGCCGTGGTGCTGGGTCCGGACGTCTTCGAGGAGCTGCTGGCCGGCTTCCACACGATGGACGAGCACTTCCGCACCGCAGCACCCGAGGCCAACCTGCCGCTGCTGATGGGCCTGATCAACGTCTGGTACGTCAACTTCTGCGGCGCGGACTCCCACGCGGTGCTGCCCTATGACCAGCACCTGCACCGCTTCCCCGCCTACCTGCAGCAGCTGACCATGGAGTCCAACGGCAAGTCCGTGCGCTGGGACGGCTCCCCGGTGACCACCGAGACCGGGGAGATCTTCTGGGGCGAGCCCGGCACCAACGGCCAGCACGCCTTCTACCAGCTGATCCACCAGGGCACCCGCCTGATCCCCGCGGACTTCCTGGCCTTCGCCGAGCCCGCGCACCCCACCCGCGACGGCGACGCCGACGTGCACGAGGTGTTCCTGGCGAACTTCTTCGCTCAGACCAAGGCCCTGGCCTTCGGCAAGACCGCCGAGGAGGTGCGCGCCGAGGGCACCGAGGAGTCCGTGGTGTCGGCCCGGGTGTTCTCCGGCAACCGCCCGACCACCTCGATCATGGCCCCGAAGCTGACCCCGTCCGTGCTGGGCCAGCTGATCGCCCTGTACGAGCACATCACCTTCGTGGAGGGCACCATCTGGGGCATCGACTCCTTCGACCAGTGGGGCGTGGAGCTGGGCAAGCAGCTGGCTCAGCAGCTCACCCCGGCCGTGGCCGGAGACCGGGAGGTCCTGGCCCAACAGGACGCCTCCACCCGCGGGCTGATCGACTACTATCTGAACCACCGCAAGTAATCCCGGTCACCCCCGGTGGACGACGGCGGCCGGTCTCGCAGCAGCGCGGGACCGGCCGCCGGCGTCTGCCGGAGGAGGCGCAGAGAAGGCCCCGCGACCACGAGCACCGAGGACCCACCATGACCGAGAACCCCCAGCACGGCCGCCCCTCTCCTGATGCCCGGCAGCCGTCCGCACCCTCCGGCGCCCCCGCGCCATCCCCGCAGCAGGGGGCCTACCAGACGGCCCCCGCCGGATACGGCGGCCCCCAAGTCCAGGGCGCAGGTCCCCGCCCCGGGGTCGGCATGGGCCGGGCCCTAAAGAACTGGTGGGGCTACAAGTTCCAGGGGCACGGCCGGGCCTCGCGCTCCGAGTACTGGTGGGTGGCCCTGGCCCTCGCCCTCCTCAGCGCGGTGCTGCTGATCCTCATGATGGTCATCACCTCCGCGACCGCGGAGCAGATCACCAGCTACAGCCAGCACAGCCAGTACGGCTACTACTCCGGGACCGACGTCCGGCTCAGCGGCGTCGGCATCGCCACGACGCTGATCACCACCGTGATCCTGCTGGTGCTCGGCCTGCTGACCATCCCCCTGCAGGTGCGCCGTCTGCACGATGCGAACATGAGCGGCGGCTTCTGGTTCCTCAGCCTGGTCCCCTTCTTCGGTGGGATCATCCTGCTGGTCCTGATGTGCCTGCCGTCGAATCCGCAGGGGCAGCGCTTCGACACCCCGGAGGACATCGGCCGGCCCTAGCAGCAGCCGCCCCCCCCGGCCGGCCGCCTGCCGCGTCCACGCCGAGGCCGCCCGCCCCCGGAAGCGCGTCTTCCGGGTGCGGGCGGCCTCGTCGTATCCTCAGTCCTCCAGCAGGCTGCCTACGGCCAGGCGCACCCCGTGGTCGATCCGATCCTGGGGCATCTGGCGGGTGTCCGGGACGTGCAGGAAGCCGGCCCGGGACACGGCCAGCCGCTCGGCGCGGGCCAGGGCCTCGAACATCACGCGGTTGCACACATAGGTTCCGGCCGTCTCCGAGATCCGGGCGGGCAGGCCCGCCTCCTGCCAGGTGCGGAGGATCCGCCGGATCGGCAGGGAGGAGAACAGGGCCGCGGGCGCGGCCGGGTCGATCCACTCATCCCGCGGCTGCGCCCCGGTGTTGTCCGGGATGCGCGCATCGGCGCAGTTGAGGGCGACCCGCTCCACGCACAGCTGCTCCCGCCCCACGGCCACCCCGAGGCACACCACCGTCTCCGGGCGGACTTCCCGGATCGCCTCGACGAGGGCCCGCGGTGCCGCCCGGTACTCCACCGGCAGGATCCGGGCGCGCACCCGCGGCAGGGCCTCCGCCGCGGCCAGGGCCGCACTGCGGCTGGGGTTCTCGCTCAGCCCGCCGAAGGGCTCGAAGCCGGTGACCAGCACGGTCCCGCCGCCATCGCGCTCCGGTCCCCCGGCGGGACCGAACCGGTGCGGGCACGAGTGCCCGTCGGCCTCCGCTGCGGCGGGCTCGCTCGTGTCATCGGCTCGGCTCGCGTCGTCGGCTCCGCTCATCCCACGAGCCGTACTCATCCGAGCAGCTCCGGGCGCACCCATTCCGCCCCGCGCACGTGGCGGTCCGCGAAGGCCAGCACGGTCTGGTACCACAGCCGGGAGTTGCCGGGCTTGAGCACCCAGTGGTTCTCATCCGGGAAGTACAGGAAGCGGTGCCCCAGCCCGGGGTCGGTGCGTCGGCGCAGGTCGGCCCACAGCAGGTGCGCCTGGGAGACGGGCACCCGGTAGTCCAGGTCCCCGTGGATGACCAGCATCGGCACCTGGATCCGATCGACGCAGCGGCTCGGGTCGTTCTCGGGCCCCTGGGCGCCGTCGCGATCGAACAGCCACTCCTGCCACACGCCGTTGTCCGTGGTCCGGGCCATCACGTCGGTGTCCCACAGGGAGGCGTGGGTGACGATGCACCGGAACCGGGTCCCGGTGTGCCCGGCCAGCCAGTTGGCCATGTACCCGCCGTAGGAGCCGCCCAGAGCCGCGGTGCGCTCGGCGTCGACGTCCTCCCGTTCCTGCGCCGCATCGGTCAGGGCCAGGACGTCGCGGTAGGGCTGCCCGCCTAGGGCGTCCGTGCCGCGGTCGATCATGTCCTGGCCGTAGCCGGTGGACAGCGCCGGATCCGGCAGCAGCATCGCGTAGCCCGCGGCCACGAAGGGCCAGGGGTTCCACCGCCAGGTCCAGGAGTTCCACGAGCCCCAGGGGCCGCCGTGCACGAAGACCAGCAGCGGATGCGGCCCCTGCCCCTGCGGCAGGGCCAGCCAGGCCCGGATCGTCGCGCCGTCGTCGGCCCGGGTGCTCACCTCCTCCAGGCGCCCGACGCCGCGGGTCACCGGGGCCGCTGCCGGCAGGGCGGTGACCTCGGCAGGTCCCTCCTCCGGCACGTCCAGGGCCACGGCCTCGGCCGAATGGTCCACGGCGTCGCGCAGGGCCGCCAGGCGTCCCGGCCCGGTCACGGTCAGCGCGGAGAAGTGCGCCTGCTCCTCGGTCAGCCGCCGGGCGCAGGGCTGCCCCACGCGCGTGGCCCATACCGCCCCGCGCCCGCGATCATCCGAGGTGAACACGAGGGTCTGCTCGTCCAGCCAGAGCGGGTTCTCGGGCCAGCGGTCCAGCTGCGGGGCCACCGGGGTGCGCTCGCCCGTGTCCAGCTCCAGGACCTCGGCCGAGACCTTCAGGGACTGCCCCGGCAGGGACTCCCGGTACCGCAGCAGCACCAGCCGGGACCCGTCCGGGCTGAACGGGCCCGGGGCGAAGGAGGTGGATTCCGCCTCGGTCTCGGCCTCCGGGTCCGCGGGCAGCGCCAGCGGGCGCGGGGCGGATTCGTGCTCCAGGTCCACCAGCCACACCCCGGTGCGCACGTGGATGCCGCGGCGCACCGCGGACACGGCCACCGCGGCGGTGCGGCCCTGCGGGTCGGGTTCGAAATCCTCGAGGCGGCCCTCGGGCATCCGGATCCTCCGCGCCGCGTACTCGGGGGCGTCGGCGGTGAACAGGGCGGGCTCGCCCGGGCCCAGGTCGTGGTCCCAGGAGCGCACCGGGAAGGACTCGTGCAGCACCCCGGAGACCTTCTGCTTCCGACGGCGGGCGCTGAGCTCGTCGTGGGCGCCCTCATCCGGCGCCGAGGGCAGCACCGGGGCGGAGAACACGAGACGACCGCCCCGCACCCGCAGCTTCCCGATGCCGCCGGCGCGGCGCAGCACCGGTCGGGCCTCCCCGCGCGGGGGCAGGGCCCACAGGGTCTGCTGGGAATCGTCCTCGGCGGCCTCGTCCTCGCGCTCCAGGCTCAGCCACGCGGTGCCGTCCTCGCCGACCTCGTGCAGGCGTGCCCGGGCGCCTGGCTGGGTCAGCGCCTGCGGCAGGTCCTCGGCGGGGACTCCCGGTGCGGCCAGCAGGTGCACCGCGGTGCGCCAGGAGGCGCCGTCGGGATCCAGGGACTGCACGGTGGCCAGCACGGTGCCGTGGCGGTTGGCGTCCAGCCCGGTCAGGCGGTCCGCGGCGAACAGGTCATCCAGGGAGGTGATCGGCTGGGTCATGGCTCACACTCTAGTTCCGGGCAGCCCCGGCAGGACGCAGTCGCGGGTCAGCGGCGCCACGTCCGGGCGGGTCATCGCCTCCTGCGGGCTCAGCCACAGCAGCTCCTCGATCTCCGCGTGCGGCTTCAGCCGGGCGAGCTGACCGACGTGCCGGGTGGATTCGGTCCAGGCGAAGACCTCCCCGATCAGCCGGTGTCCAGCCTCGTTGGCCGCGGCGGTCTCATAGCGACCCAGCGGGGCGAGCTCACCGAGCGGGATCCTCAGCCCCAGCTCCTCGCGGATCTCGCGGGCCGCGGTGGCCTCCGGTGCCTCGTCCCGCTCCGGTTTGCCGCCCGGGAGCATGAACGCGGCGGTCCCGCGCTTGCGCACGGACAGGAAGCGGCCGTCGCGGTCGGTGATCAGCACGGCGGAGACGGTGATGGTCGGCATGGGCTCCACCCTAGTCATCCGACTCCGCTCCGGGAGGCCCTGCGGCGTCAATCCCGGGGGCGCCCGGTCGAGGCCGCGGAGGACTCCGTGGTGGTGGTGGTGGTGGTGGCGGTGGTGACGACGCTGTAGTTGGCCTGCTTCACGTGGGCCTGGCTCGCCTCGGCGGGACTGAGCGCGCCGACCCCGCCCACGGCGAGCAGGGCGATGGCCCCGACGCCGCTCAGGCGGCGCAGCAGCGAGGTCCGCCGCCGGCCGGTGGTGATCCGGGTCTTCGAGGCGCCGAAGTCGGGCTCCTCGCGGCGGGTGGTCGAAACGGGGGTGGTGGATGCGGTGGTGTTCATGTCCTCCACGATCCTCAGGAAGGCTGTGCTCGGGCTGTGCCGCGGTGCTCCGCTTCCCTGTGCGTCCCCGCCCGCCCCGGAGCGGCGGCGAGGAGGCAGGCTCAGCGCCGGTGGCGGCAGAAGTCCCGCAGCACCACGGCCTGGTTGTGCTCCTCATCCTTCGCGGCGTAGACGAAGGTGACCGTCTCCTCTTCGGGCAGCCCGTCCAGGGCGGCCTGCTGCTCCGTCCCGCGCAGCTCCTCCCGGTAGCGGCGGGAGAACTCCTCGAAGCGCTCGGGGTCGTGCCCGAACCACTCGCGCAGCTCGGTGGAGGGCGCCAGGTCCTTGGCCCACTGGCGCAGCCGCGCGGCGTCCTTGGCGATCCCGCGCGGCCAGATCCGGTCCACCAGGACCCGGGCGCCGTCGCTCTGACTCGGCTCGTCGTAGATCCTCTTGATGCGATAGCTCGTCATACCTCCACGCTAGGCCCGCGGGTCTCGACGCGCGGGTTCCGTGACGCGAGCCCGAAACGCGGCGTCAGAAGCGCGGCGCCCGGAGCGCACCGACCCCGGGTGAGCGGCCGCACATCCGGTATATTGGCCGGCGGAACCGAACCTCCATCGACGCAGGGAGCATGTCGCCTCATGGCAAAGATCATCTACACCCAGACCGACGAAGCGCCGCTGCTGGCCACGTACTCGTTCAAGCCGATCGTGGAGGCCTTCGCCTCCACCGCCGGCGTCGAGGTGGAGACCCGCGACATCTCCCTCGCCGGGCGCATCCTGGCCCAGTTCGCGGACCGGCTGCCCGCCGAGCAGCGCGTGGACGACGCCCTGGCCGAGCTGGGTCAGCTCGCCCAGACCCCCGAGGCCAACATCATCAAGCTGCCGAACATCTCCGCCTCCCTGCCGCAGCTGAAGGCCGCGATCGCGGAGCTGCAGCAGAAGGGCTACGACCTCCCGGACTACCCGGAGGAGCCCGGCACCGAGGAGGAGACCGAGATCCGCGAGCGCTACGACCGGGTCAAGGGCTCGGCCGTGAACCCGGTGCTGCGCGAGGGCAACTCGGATCGGCGCGCCCCGCAGTCGGTGAAGAGCTACGCCCGCAAGAACCCGCACCGCATGGGAGCCTGGTCCCCGGAATCCAAGACCAACGTGGCCACGATGGGCCACGACGACTTCAAGTCCAACGAGCAGTCCGTGGTGCTGCCCGCCGATGATCGACTGACCATCCGCTTCACCGGTCAGGACGGCACCCAGCGGGTCCTCAAGGAGGGTCTGAAGGTCCTGGAGGGCGAGATCGTGGACGCCACGGTGCTGCGCGCGGCGGCCCTGGACGAGTTCCTCCGGGAGCAGGTGGCCCGCGCGGCCGAGAAGGACGTGCTGTTCTCCGTGCACCTGAAGGCCACGATGATGAAGGTCTCCGACCCGATCATCTTCGGCCACGTGGTCCGGGCCTTCTTCGCGGAGGTCTTCGAGACCTACGGCGAGCAGCTGGCCGCCGCGGGCCTGTCCCCCAACAACGGCCTGGCTGCGATCCTCAACGGCCTGGATGCCCTGGATGAGGACACCGCCCGCGGGGTGCGCGAGGGCATCGAGCGCCGCCTCGAGGAGGGCCCGGCGCTGGCCTACGTGGACTCCCGCAAGGGCATCACCAACCTGCACGTGCCCTCGGACGTCATCGTGGACGCCTCGATGCCGGCGATGATCCGCACCTCGGGGCACATGTGGGGGGCGGACGACGCCGAGCACGACACCCTGGCCGTCATCCCGGACTCCTCCTACGCCGGGGTCTACCAGACCGTCATCGAGGACTGCCGTCGCAACGGCGCCTTCGATCCCACCACCATGGGCTCGGTGCCCAACGTGGGCCTGATGGCCCAGAAGGCCGAGGAGTACGGCTCCCACGATAAGACCTTCGAGATCCAGGGCGAGGGCACCGTGGAGGTGCTCGACGCCGCCGGGAACGTGCTGATGAGCCACGAGGTGCACCCCGGGGACATCTGGCGGGCCTGCCAGACCAAGGACGTGCCCGTGCGCGACTGGGTCAAGCTGGCCGTGCGCCGGGCCCGGGAGTCGGACACCCCGGCCGTGTTCTGGCTGGACCCGCAGCGCGCCCACGACGCCAACCTCATCGCCAAGGTGGACGAGTACCTGAAGGAGGAGGACACCGAGGGGCTGGATCTGCGCATCCTCACCCCGGAGGAGGCCACCCAGTTCTCCCTGGACCGCATCCGCGAGGGTCAGGACACCATCTCGGTGACCGGCAACGTGCTGCGCGACTACCTGACGGACCTGTTCCCGATCCTCGAGCTGGGCACCTCCGCGAAGATGCTGTCCATCGTCCCGCTGATCAACGGCGGCGGGCTTTTCGAGACCGGGGCCGGCGGCTCGGCGCCCAAGCACGTGCAGCAGCTGCTGGAGGAGAACCACCTGCGCTGGGACTCCCTCGGCGAGTTCCTGGCCCTGGCCGCCTCCTTCGAGCACCTGGCCTCCAGCACGGACAACGCCCGGGCGAAGGTCCTGGCGGACACCCTGGATGCGGCGACCGGCCGTTTCCTGGAGGAGAACAAGTCCCCGTCCCGGAAGGTCGGGGAGATTGACAACCGCGGCAGCCACTACTGGCTGGCCCGCTACTGGGCCGAGGAGCTGGCCCACCAGCAGGCCGACGCCGAGCTGGCCCGCGGCTTCGAGCGGATCGCCCGGGAGCTGGTGGAGAACCAGGAGAGCATCGAGCAGGAGCTGCTGCAGGTGCAGGGGCGGCCGGTGGAGCTCGGCGGGTACTACCGGCCGGAGGATGAGCAGGCCGAGCCGGTGATGCGTCCCTCCGCGACGCTGAACGCGATCATGGATCGGCTCACGGCCGCCTGATCGACCGAGCACCGCATCTGAAAAGACCGGGGGAGGTGGTTCGCCGAGGGGTGAGCCCCTCCGCCGGCCGCGTGCGGGCCCGTATTCTGGGAGGCATGAGCGAGACGAACCACGAGAACCAGAATGCCGCCGGGAACGGCCCGGAGCAGGAGACCATCGGCGCGGGCTCCGCGCAGAACACCAGCCTGGAGCGGGAGCCGCAGGAGTGGACCACCGGGGATGAGCCGATGACCGACGCCCAGCGCAGCTACCTGGACACCCTGGCCAAGGAGGCCGGTGAGGAGCTGCCCGCGGATCTCACCAAGGCCCAGGCCTCCGAGCACATCGACCGCCTCCAGAAGGCCAACCCCCGCGCCCAGGGCTGATCGCCCGACACCGAGCCCGGCGGCCTCGACGGCCGGCACCCGTTCACAGACGGGTGCCGGCCGTCTCGCGTGCCAGCAGGTAGGTCAGCCCGCCCAGGCCCAGCAGCGCCCCCATGATCGTGAAGGCCGGAGTGATCGCGGCCTGCGTGGCCGCCGGGCTGACGAGGTTCCCGGAGCCGGAGACCAGAGCCAGCAGCATCGGCCCCACGACCTTGCCGGATGCGCCCAGACCGTAGCCCAGGCCCAAGCCGCTGGCGCGCACCGGTGTGGGGAACAGCTCCGCCCCGTACGCGTTGAGGATGCCGAAGGCGCCGTCGCCGAACAGCATGATCGCCGCCATCGCCAGATAGAACACCCCCACCGGGCCCAGCTGAGCGGACCCGGCGTGCGCGGCCCACAGGCTCGCCGCGGCCCCGCCCAGCCCGCAGACCAGCAGCACCGGGCGCCGCCCCACGACGTCGGCCAGACGCGCCGCCGCGAGCCGACCCACCAGGGAGGCCAGGGAGATCCCGATGAACCAGCGAGCGGCCTGCGCGGGGCTGATCCCCTGAACCTGGACCAGCAGGGTCTGCCCCCAGGACTGCACGGTCACCGAGCCGGTGACGAAGCAGAAGGTGCCCACCGCGACGATCGCCAGGACACCGCGGTGCCGAGTGAGGATCCGCCGGTACGGGGCCGGCCGATCGGCCCGCGCATCGGGAGCGGGCACCGGCGCCACCTGGCCCGCCGGGATCTCCAGGGCCCAGGCGACGGCGGCCCGAGCCTCCTCCTGCCGGCCGCGGGCCGCCAGGAAGCGGGGTGACTCGGGGACGCGCAGGATCCACACCACCAGGAGGATCGGCAGCGCGCCCAGGGCCATGAGCCCGCGCCAGGTCAGCGGCTCCAGCAGCAGCCAGGTGCTCACCGAACCCAGCAGCAGCCCCACCGGAATGAACACCGAGGCCAGCCCGGACAGCCACCCGCGACGCGCGGCGGGCACGAACTCCTGGATCCACGGGATCGAGACGATGTTCAGCCCGCCCACCCCGATGCCCACGAGCAGCCGCAGACCCGCCAGCAGGGCCCACCCGCCGTCCGGGGTGAGCACGGACAGCCCGGTGAACACCGTGAAGATCAGCACCGTGGCCACCAGGGTGCGCCGGCGCCCGATGACGTCGGAGACCCTCCCCCACAGGATCGCGCCGATCATCGTGCCGATCCCGGAGGCCAGCAGCACCAGCGCAGACTGCCAGAAGGTCAGCCCCCAGGGCTTGGTCAGGTCCGAGACGATGAACCCGATGAGGAACATGTCGAAGAACTCGGCCGTATTGGCCAGCACGGCCAGGAGGATCAGGGATCGCTGCCTCCCGGTGAGGGCGGCGGCGTCGATCTGGGAGAAGGCATCGATCTCCCGGGATGCTGCGGGGCCGAGGCTTGCGGGCCGGAGGGGTTCCGGGTCCGCAGGCTGGCCGGGATGGTCGCTGCTGCTCGGGGTGGAGGGCACGGTGAGTTTCTCCCGGGATGGGGTGCGGTGCTGGTGGGATGCGGACAGGCGCAGACCCCGACGGACCTGTGCGGTCCGACGGGGTCTGGGCCTGGGGCCGCCTGCGCCGCGGGAAGCGGGGCGGGCGGCCGGAGGGCTCAGCGGCGGGGACGGCCGTCCTCGTCCACCTCGATCTCCTCCTTGCGCACCTCGCCGGAGACGCGCTCGGTGGACTCGGTGGCCTCCTTGTTCAGGCTCACCCGCTCGGTGGCGACGGTCTCGGTGGACACCACGGGGCGCTCCTCGTAGGTGGTCACCACGGTCTCCTCACCGTCGCCGGTGAAGGCGTCCTCGGCGCCGACCTTGGCCTCGGGGGAATCGGGGTCGATGCTCTCGCGCTGGATGTGCAGCTCCTCGCGGCGCACGGGGACCTCGACGGTCTCGGTCTCGGTGACCACGTGCTTGCGCAGACGGGCCCGCCCGGTCTCGCGGCGCTCGGCCTGCCCGGTGGCCCGCAGCCGCTCCTCGTGGGCGACGACGTCCTGCGTCCCCGCCGTCTGCCCGCCGCGGGTGTCGGCGGCGACGCCGTCGGTGCCGTTCTGCACCGCGGTGCCGCGCTGCTGGGCCGCACGCTCCTCGGCCGGGGTGTGCCCGTCGTGGGCTGCGGCGGCGCGGTCATCGGTCGCGGTGCCCGCGGCCGCGGTGCCCGCCGTGCCGGTGTGATCGCGTCCGCGGGTCTGCGCCTGCGTCTCGGCGGCGGCGTCGTCGCGGCGCGTCCCGGAGTCCATGGAGTAGTACTCGTAGAGGCGCTGCTCCTCCTCGGGGCTCAGCGAGCCATCGTCGTCGATGGTCGGGGCGCCCTTGATGAAGTCCTTCTCGTAGGGCACCGTGATGCCCTCGTCGGTGGTCTGGGCCCGGTCCAGGGGGACGAAGGTCTCCTTGGTGCCGAACAGGCCGGTGTGCACGGTGGCGAAGGTGGGCTGGTCGGTCTGGTCGTCCAGGTAGATCTCCCCGACCCGGCCGATCTTCTCGCCGTCGCTGCCGTAGACGGTGGCGCTGCGCAGGGATTCGATGCTGCTGTGGTTCGTCATCTCATGACCCTCTCGTCATTCGCGGCGCGGACCGGATGGTCCGCGACGGTCGGGTCCCCAGATGGGTCCGGGCAACGCCGACCGTGCCCTCAACCTATGCCCGGGCGGTGACCCGGTCAACACCCGGGCAGCACCTCAGGGCGAACGCGCAGGATGACCGGAAGAGCGATCTGACGTGGTAAGAGACCACCGCACCGGGACGGCGGCGCCGGCATGGCAGCCGGACGGGTCAGCGTTTGGCGAGGTCCTCGGCCCCGGAGATGTCCACCTGGTCCAGGGGCACCAACCGGTCCCGGGTCAACACCTTGTGTCCCAGCCAGACGGCCAGGAAGATCGGCAGGCCGATGTAGGAGCTGGCGACCTTCAGCAGCTCGCCGTCGAAGACCGCCTCGTAGTTCTGCCCCAGGATCACCACGATGCACAGCGTGAAGGCCACCAGCGGGCCCAGCGGGAACAGCGGCGCCCGGTAGGGCAGCTCCGAGAGCTTGCCACCCTGGGCCAGAAAGGCCCGGCGGAATCGGAAGTGGCACACCGCCACCCCCACCCAGACGATGAACCCGGACAGCCCGGAGATGTTCACCAGCCACGTGTAGGCCTCGCCCTGTCCGAACAGGGATGCGATGAAGCCGATCAGGCCCACAGCGGAGGTCGCCAGCAGCGCCCGCAGCGGCACGCCCCGGTCGTTGACCTTGGCGAAGAACCGCGGCGCCTGCCCGTCACGGGCCAGGCTCAGCAGCATGCGAGTGGAGGCGTACAGCCCCGAGTTCCCGGCGGAGAGGATCGCCACCAGGATGACGGCGTTCATCAGCGACGCGGCGAAGGCGATCCCGGCCCGCTCGAAGACGAGGGTGAACGGGGAGGAGGCTACCTCGGAGGCGTCCGAGGCCAGCAGGTTGGGGTCCGTGTACGGCAGCAGGAAGCCGATCACCACGATCGCCCCGATGTAGAAGAGCATGATGCGCCAGAACACCGTGCGCAGGGCCCGGGGCACGTCCCGGCGGGGGTTCTGCGCCTCGCCGGCGGCCACCCCGATCATCTCGGTGCCCTGGAAGGAGAACCCGGCGATCATGAACACCGAGATGATGCTGAGCACCCCGCCCTTGAACGGGGCCTCCCCCGTCGTCCAGTTGGAGAAGCCCGGGGAGGTCCCACCCAGCACGCCGAAGATCATCAGCACCCCGGCGATCAGGAACACGATCACCGCGACCACCTTGATCCCGGCCAGCCAGAACTCGGACTCCCCGTATCCGCGGGCCGAGAGGGCGTTCAGCCCGGTCAGCAGCACCAGGAAGGCCGCCGCCCACACCCAGCCCGGCACCTGCGGGAACCAGAAGGCCATGACGATGCCGGCGGCCACCAGCTCCGCGGCCACGGTGATCGCCCAGTTGAACCAGTAGTTCCAGCCCATCGCGAAGCCGAAGGACGGGGAGACGTAGCGGTGGGCGAAGGTCTGGAAGGAGCCGGCCACCGGCAGGTGCGCGGCCAGCTCGCCGAGGGACTGCATGAGCAGCAGCACCATCAGTCCGATGACGGCGTAGGCCACCAGCGCACCACCGGGCCCGGCCTGGGCGATCGTGCCGCCGGAGGCCACGAACAGGCCGGTGCCGATCGCCCCGCCGATCGCGATCATCTGCATGTGCCGGGAGTGCAGGCCTCGCTTGAGGCCCTCCTCCGTGCGCGCCTCGGAAACCGGCTGCGTCTGTGTGGCCACGGTGTCTCCCCGATCGGTCAGGCCTGAGATGTCAGTTCAGGCTACCACCGTGAAGGAGCGCACTCCGGCCTCGGGAGACCGCCTGCCGACGCCGCGGCCCGTCGCAGGCTCGCCGGTCCGGATGCGGCAGCCCTCGGCCCGCGGCTCAGCCCTGGGACTTCTCCCTGACCTGCCGCTGGATGCGGGTCAGCATCCCGCTCATCCCGTTCAGCCGCAGGGGGCTGACCGCCTCGGTCAGGGACAGCCGCAGCGCCAGATCCCCCGGAACCGACAGCACGGTCTGCACATCCGCCCCGTCCAGACCCTCCTGCAGGATCCCCGCGAAGCCGCGGGTGGTGGGAGCCTCCGGCGGCGCGGAGAAGAACAGGTGGACCACCCCGTCTTCCACTTCGGTGAGCAGGAAGATCGGCGACTGGCATTCCGGCACAGGCTCGAGTAGCTCGGGATGATCCGCCAGGCGCTCCGGCAGGGCGGGCAGCCCGTTGCTGAACTCCAGCAGCAGCTGCAGCCGATCCTGCGGGGCCAGTTCGGCGAAGTCGCGGACGATCTCGGCCAGGGTCGGGGGCAGGGAATCGGTGTTCGGCTGGGTCATGCCCGCGCTCACGCCGCCTCTCCGGGCTGCTCGCCCTTGACGATCGGCACCCGGACGACGTTGCCCCACTCGGTCCAGGAGCCGTCGTAGTTGCGCACGGTCGGGAAGCCCAGCAGGTGCTGGAGCACGAACCACGTGTGCGAGGAGCGCTCCCCGATCCGGCAGTAGGCGATGATGTCCTGATCCGGGCTGAGCCCGAGCTCCTCCTGGTAGATCCGGCGCAGCTGCTCGGCGGTCTTGAAGGTGCCGTCCTCGTTGGCCGCCCGGGCCCAGGGCACGGACCGGGCGGTGGGGATGTGCCCGCCGCGCAGGGCCCCCTCCTCGGGGTAGTCGGGCATGTGGGTGCGCTCCCCGGTGTACTCCTGGGGACTGCGCACGTCGATCAGCGGCAGCGTACCGATGGCCTCGCGCACCTGCGGCAGGTAGGCCCGCACGGGGGCGTCCTCGCGCTGCACCACGGGGTAGTCGGTTTCCTGCGGCCGCGGGGTCTCGGTGGTCATCTCCCGACCCTCCTCCTGCCACTTGGCGCGGCCGCCGTCCATCAGGCGCACGTCTTCGTGGCCGAAGAGGGTGAACACCCACAGGGCATAGGCCGCCCACCAGTTGGACTTGTCCCCGTAGATGACCACGGTCGTGTCCCGGGTGATGCCCTTGCGCGACATCAGGGCGGCGAAGCCCTCGCCGTCCACGTAGTCGCGGGTGACGGGGTCGTTGAGCTCGGTGTGCCAGTCGATCTTCACGGCACCCGGGATGTGCCCGGTCTCATAGAGCAGCACGTCCTCGTCGGATTCGACGACGACGACGCCGTCGTCGCCGCCGTGCTCGGCCACCCACGCGGTGCTGACCAGCCGCTCCGGGTGCGCGTACTCGGCGAACTTCTCGTTCTTCTCGATGGGCGCTGTCACAGTGATTCCTCCGTTGCCTTGGGCTGTGCGGGCGAGCCGTTCATCGTGGTGGAACGGCCGACTCTCCGACCATTATTCCCCCGGCGCGTGCTCGAGCGTCTGCCCGGTGACCTCCGGAGTCCGCCGATCCCCCGGCTTCGGGCGATCGGGCAGATCAGCGCCCGGGAGTCAGCGGAGGTCCGAGGAGGGGTCGCGCTCAGGCGGCGAGCAGCCCGGTCCCCACCCCGGAGCCGATGCGCGAGAGATCCGCTGACGCATCCGGGAGCGTCTCCCGAGTGTAGTGGACGTCCGCGCTGAGGAACGGCTCGCCGAGGATGGCCTCCAGCGCTGGGATGATCTCCTCGCGGGCCTCCCGCAGGATCCGTTCGCGGTCCTCTCCGGGAGCCAGGAGCAGCTCGATGACCACGCGCTCTGCGCCGGGGCGCCCGGTGAAGGAGACCTCGGCCCGGTGCACGGCCGGGCGCACGGAGATCCCGCGGGCGGCTGCCCGGGACAGCAGCAGGAGCAGGTCCTCCCGGGAGAGCTCGTGGGGGCGGGGTTCGGCGGCGAGCTCCTCGCGGATGGTCTCGGTCATGCTGGGCTCCCTGGGGTCGCGGTGCGGCTTCCACACCGCGGAGGGCTTCCGAAGGCGGCGACGCCCGGCCGTGGCCGCGACGTCTGCTTGGTATCGTATCCTAACTGTTGGTTATCCTAACAGTCTCGCGGGGCGGCACCCGGCGAGGACCCCCGGGGCGGAGTGCTCCGCGGGGATCACGCAGATTCCGGGTGAGGCTCGGCGCGAGAGGAGGCGGAGGCATGCAGCGCAGCGCGGACGAGGCCGACCCCAGCGGGTACTGGTACCGCGAGCCGGGCCAGATCAGCGCCGTCGAGGTCCTGAACCTGCTGCGCACCCACCGCCGCCACGAGACCGCCATGCGCACCCGGGTGCGCGGGGACATGGGCATGGGCGAGCGCGACATCGAGGCCCTGCGTCACCTGCTGGCGGCCCAGTCCCGCGGGGCGAGCCTGCGCCAGAAGGACATCGCGGTGGCCCTGGGGATCACGGCCGCCTCGGCCAGCGCGCTGGTGGATCGGCTGATCCGGGACGGCTACGCCGAGCGGGTGCCGCACCCGGAGGACCGCCGCTCCGTGGCGGTGGTGCCCACCGAACGCGGGGACCGCGAGGTGCGCGCCACACTGGCCCGGATGCACGAGCAGATGCTCGCCGCCGCCGAGCGACTCACCGAGGAGCAGCGCCGCGTCGTCGCCGGATTCCTCCGGGAGGTCACCGCGGCCTTCGGCTGAGCATCGGGCGAGGTCGGCGGTCTCAGTCCCGGCCCAGCCCCGTCAGCTGCGCGCGCACCCCGCGGGTGCGCTCCAGCAGCCGGGCCAGCCCCCGCAGGGCCCGCCGGGCCCCGTCCGCGTCCGTGCGCCGCGGCACCCGCAGGGTCATCTGCACCCGTCCCCGCTCCGAGCCCTCGCCGAGAGCGACGTACTCGATGCTCGCCCCGGGCTGCTCCGGGACCGGGTAGACGTAGCGGCGCACCCCCACCCGCACCGTGAGATCCGCGGCCTGCTCCGCCGGGGCCCAGTTCTGCTCGGTCAGCAGGGCGGTGGCCTCCTCCGAGCGCAGCGCGATCAGCAGGGACTCCGGGCTCGGGGCCGGCTTCGGCTCGGCGAAGGGATCCTCCGGCATCTCCGGGTCCGCAGGCTCCGCCGGGACGGGCTCCTGCGGCAGGTCGACGGTCAGGGACATGCGGGGTGAGGCGAACAGGGCCACGGGGATGCTCCTTCGGGGTGGGACGGGACGGTCGGGGGATGCGGGTCAGGTCAGGAAGACCCGCAGGGCGGAGAGCACCTCGGCCGGGCGATCCGCGTGCACCCAGTGCCCGGCGCCCTTGATGACCACCCGGCGCACCCGCGGGAACAGGGCCGCCATCGGCTCCCGGTCCTCGGCGGTGACGTAGTCGGAGCGCTCCCCCGTGATCCACAGGACCGGACCCGGATACGGCTCGGCGTCGGTGTCGGGCCAGCCCATGAGCACCGGCAGCCGCTCGCGCAGGCCGCGCAGGTCCGGCTGCCACGCCCAGCCCTCGGCCCCGCGCCGCAGGTTCTGCAGGAGGAAGGAGCGCACGCCGTCGGCCGGGATCGCCGCTTGCAGGGCGGCGTCGGCCTCGGCCCGGGAGCCCAGGGTCTGCAGGTCCAGGCCCAGCAGCGCGTCCAGCAGCTCGGCGGAGTTCCCGCGGGTCTCGCGCGGCTGGACCGGGGCGATGTCCATGACCACCAGGCGCTGCACGAGATCCGGGTGGCGCAGCGCCAGCTGCATCGCGGTCTTCCCGCCCATCGAGTGCCCGACGACGTCCACGGGGCCATCGGCGGCGAAGTCGGCCCGCAGGTGTGCCGCCACGGCGTCGGCCATCAGGGGGTAGGAGATCTCCGGGACCCAGTCCGAGGCGCCGTGATCCGGCAGGTCCACCAGCAGGCTCGTGCACTCCTGGCCCAGCTGCCGGGCGATGCTCGTGAAGTTGCGGCCGCGCCCGAACAGCCCGTGCAGGAACACCACGCGCCGCGGCCCGGAGCCCACCCGTGTGGAGGCCAGGTGCATGGCGGAGGGATCGACGGCGGCGGAGGTGCTCATGGCTCCAGGGTACCGACCCGGCGTCTAGACTCTTCCCATGGCTTATCACGCAGACTCCGCAGAGCTCCCCGAGAAGGAGATCCTCACCTGGGAGGCCTTCGGGACGTTCTCCCGGGAGATGGCGCAGACCATCGCCGACTCCGGCTTCGTCCCGGACATCATCATCGCGGTGGCCCGCGGCGGGCTGCTGCCGGCCGGGGCGCTGTCCTACTCGCTGGGCGTGAAGCTCTCGGACGCGATCAACGTGGAGTTCTACACGGACGTCGCCGAGACCCTGCCGGACCCGGTGCTGCTGGCCCCGATGCTGGACACCGAGTCCATCGCGGGCAAGAAGCTGCTGGTGGTGGACGACGTCGCGGACTCCGGGCGCACCCTGGACCTGGTGGTCCAGCTGCTGCAGCGCTACGACGCCGAGGTCCGCTCCGCGGTGATCTATTCCAAGCCCCGCTCGGTGGTCTCCCCCGACTACGTGTGGAAGCGCACCGACCAGTGGATCGTGTTCCCCTGGTCCGCCGAGCCCCCGGTCACCGCCCGCTCCTGACCCCGCCCGCTCCTGACCCCGCCCGCTCCTGCCCGGTCCCGTCCGGTGCTCAGCGGGCCCGGTGCAGCCGCTTCAGGTGCTCCCGGCGGGCCTTGGGTCGCTCGATGAGCATCATCGTCAGGCCCAGCAACCACACCGGCACCTGCACGGCCATCGCCCAGCGAAAGGCCGCGGAGGAGTAGGTCTCCGGGGTCCCGGCGCCCTGCGCATCCAGCAGGACCCCCACCAGCAGGACCGTGGTCAGCGCGGCCGTGAACCCTCCCATGTTGGTCAGGCCCGTGGCCACCCCGAGCTGGCGCACCGGGGCGTGGGTGCGCACGACGTCGAAGGCGATCATCGACAGCGGCCCGCCCAGGCCCGTGCACACCGCGGCCAGGCTCATCACCGGCACCGGGGCGGAGCCCGGCCAGGCGAGCACCAGCACCCAGGACAGCAGGATCGCCGTCGTCCCGCCGACCGCGATCCACACCCGGTGGGCCGAGAACCGGGAGATCACCGGCCCCAGCAGCACCGCCCCGGCCATCGACGCCGCCACGGTCAGGCTCAGCACCAGGTGGGAGGTCGCCTCGGGGTAGCCCAGGCCGCCGGTCATGAACGGGGTGCCCCACAGCAGCATGAAGCTGTGCATCGCGAAGACCGTGGAGAAGTGGATCCAGAAGGCCAGGCGCACCCCGGGCCGGCGCGCCAGCGAGCGCAGGGCCGGCAGCACCCCGGTGGATTCCGGGCCGATCACCGGGAGCACGTCCGTGACCACCGAGTCGGTGCGCTGCCCGGCCCGGGCCGCGGCCACATCCCGTCCGGTGGTGCGGTTGGTCCCGGTGATCCGCTCGAGGATGGTGCCGGCCCCGGGGGCGTCGCGCAGGACCAGCAGCACCAGCACCAGCACCGCGGCCCCCACCGCGGCCAGGGCCGCGAAGCCGGCGAACCAGCCCAGCCCCGCGACCAGCGCGGCCAGCGGGGCGACGGCCAGCAGCTGACCGACCTGCCCGGATAAGCCCGTGAGCTGGTTGACCACGGGCATCTGCCCGAGCGTGAACCAGTCCTGGACCAGGCGCACCGCGGCGGTGAAGATGCAGGCGTCCCCGGAGCCGACGAGGATGCGGGCGAGGATCGCCAGGGGGATGCTGTCCGTCGCGCCCAGCAGCAGCTGCCCCACCGCCATCACCGCGGTGCCGGCGGCGATCACCGTGCTGATCCCGAAGCGATCCAGCAGGATGCCTACGGGGATCTGCCAGCCGGCGTAGACCACCAGCTGCACGACCACGAACACGGACAGGGCCGTGGCCTCCGCGGAGAAGTGCTCCTGGGCGGCCGGGCCCAGCGCGGAGAAGGAGCTGCGGTTGATCACCGCGACGAGGTAGGCGGCCAGGCCCACCGACCAGATGATCCACTTCCTGGACGGGGGCTGGGCGGCGATGCCGGAGGCGGGGACGGACTCGTGCATGGGCTCCACCCTACGGGGCGGGACGAGGCTGCGGCGCCTCGGGCGGGCGGGATCCGCGGCGATGCCGCTGCAGGTCCCGCAGCGCCCGCGGGCGCTCCACGGCGATCATGATCCCGCCGAGCAGCCACAGCGGCAGCTGCACCGCCATGGCCACGCGGAAGGCCTGCAGGGAGTAGGTCTGCGGGGTCCCGGCCCCCTGCGCGTCCAACAGCAGGCCGACCCCCAGGACCGTGATCAGCGCGGCCGTGAACCCGCCCATGTTCACCAGTCCGGTGGCGACCCCGCGCTGGCGGGCCGGGGCGTGGGAGCGCACGACGTCGAAGGCGATCATGGACAGCGGGATGCCCATGGCCATCACGACGGCGACCAGCGCGGTCAGCGCGAAGGGCGCGGGCCCGGGCCAGGCCAGCAGCGCGATCCAGGACCCGGCCATCAGCCCGACCCCGCCCAGGGCCAGCTGCACCCGGTGCCCGGAGAAGCGGGAGATCACCGGGCCGAAGGCCAGCGCCCCGACCATCGAGGCGATCACGGCGATGTTCAGCACCGCGTGCGCGGCCGCATCGGAGTAGCCCAGGCCACCGGTCAGGAACGGGGTGCCCCACAGCAGCAGGAACGCGTCCGGGGAGAACATCGTGGCGAAGTGGATCCAGAAGGCCAGCCGGATGCCCGGGCGCCGGATCAGCGAGCGCACCGCGGGCAGCACCCCGGAGGAGCCGGGCCCCACCACCGGCAGGACCTCGGTGATGATCAGCGCCCCGGTGTCGGTGGGCACCGGCGCCGGGGTGGTCAGGATCTCCCGGCCGCGCCCGGTGATGCGCTCGGCGATGGTCGCGGCCCCCGGGCCCTCCCGCAGGAACAGCACCACCAGCACCAGGACCACCGCGCCGAGGGCGGCCAGCCCGGCGAAGCCGGCGAACCAGCCGAAGGCCCCCACGGCCAGGGCCAGGGGTGCCACGGCCAGCAGCTGCCCCACCTGCCCGGCCAGCCCCGTGATCTGATTGACCACCGGCATCTGGCGCGGGGTGAACCACTCCGCGACCAGGCGCACCACCGAGGTGAAGATGCAGGCGTCACCGGCACCCAGCAGGATGCGGGCCAGCACCGCCACCGGGACGGCCTCGGCGGCGGCCAGCAGCAGCTGGGCCGCGGACATCACGAGCATCCCGGTGGCCACCACCCAGGAGACGCCGAAGCGGTCCAGGCACACCCCCACCGGGATCTGGCACACGGCGTAGACCACCAGCTGCAGGAACACGAAGGAGGACAGGGCGGTGGCCTCGGCCCCGAAGTGTTCCTGGGCCACCGGCCCCAGCGCAGAGAAGGAGCTGCGGTTGATCAGGGCGAGCAGGTACGCGGCGACCCCGACGGCCCAGATGGCCCATTTGACGTGGAGGCGGCGGGTGAAGGACATGGGGCCCACCGTATCGCGGCGCCGCGGGGTCTCAGGCGGCCAGCTCCTGCATGCCCGCCACCAGAGCGTCCAGCCACCCGCCCACCGACTCCCGGGCCTGCGGGGAGTCCGGGTAGCGGCAGCGCAGGTGCGCCCCGTCCTCGCTGAGGATGAACCAGATCATCACCCCGTCCGTGCGGATCGCGGCGGAGACGTACTGGGCCTCCAAGCTCGCCGCGTTCTCCACCTGCACCGGCAGGCGGCGCAGGTCCAGCCAGGAGATCGCGAACATCCCCGGGGTCTCCGGCATCCCGCCCCACGGGGCCAGGATGGGCCGCAGCGGCCAGGAGCCCAGGCGCACCGCCTCCTTCACGGCCGCCGCACACGCCGCGGGTTCCGGATCCGGGGATTCCAGGACGGAGTTGGTGATGAACCAGCCCACCGAATCGTGCCAGGTCTCGTCGTAGCGGGAGTGCACGGGGAACACCGCGCGCAGCGGGATCCCCGCCAGCTCTCGGGTGATGCGCGTCATCACCGACACGGTCTGGGCCAGGGAGGAGACTCCGGCCTCCCGGGCGTGGGCGGCATAGGCGGCCAGCCCCGCGACGTCGAGGATCTCCCGCACCTCCACCCGCTCCGGCTGGTGCCGGGGATCCCCCAGCGGCAGGGGGAAGCGCGGCATGGACTGGTTGGCGTGCCCCAGGATCTCGGCCCACCGCTGGGCGATCTCCGGCGGGGCGGGCGGCATCCGCTCCAGGGCCGCGGTGTGCTCCGGGAAGCCGAGCACGGCGGGTCGCGGCCCGGTCCGCGCCGCGTCGGACGCGGAGGCCTCCGCATCCCGCAGGGCCGCCAGGAAGTCCCGCAGGATCACCAGCATGGACCACATGTCCACGTGGGCGTGGTCCGCGGCGATGGCCACCGTGGGCCCGGCGGCGGTCTCCACCACGCACAGCCGGTGCGAGGGCCGGGCGTACGGGGTGCACGCGGCGTCGAAGACCTCCCCGAGGGCGGCGTTGACCTCCTGCCCGGGGGCGATCTCGTGCTCGCGCCAGGCGCCGGGACCCACCTCCACGGCGTGCAGATGGGGGCCCTCCCCCGGCTCGCCGGGCAGGAAGACGGTGCGCAGGGTCTGGTGTCGGGCGATGACCGCGAGCCAGGCGTCGCTGAGCCGCTCCCGCGGCACCGGGCCCGGCAGGGTGAAGGTCAGGGCCATCCAGGACCCGGGACGCTCCCCCGCCCCGACGTGGCGCTGCTGGTCGAAGGAGATCGGCAGCTGACGGCCCGGCGCGGAGACCGCGACGTCGTAGCCCATGAGGCGCCCGAAGGGCAGCCGCAGGCGGGTGATGTTGGTCAAACGCATGGGGGTAACTTAACCAGAAGCATCGGGCGGGCGCGCGAGCGCATCCCGAACGGTGGACGGACGGACCGGGTGAGAGCGGGAGATGAGGCGCGATGGACGCTGACCAGGAACGACGCGGTGCCACGGTGATCACGGAGGGCGGGTTCCCCGTCCCCGGGGCGCGGCTGGCGTGGGAGCTCAGCGACGAGGGCGGGCACCCGGTGGTCCAGCTGCACGGCCTGACCTCCTCCCGCGCCCGGGACCGCACCCTCGGCCTGGATCTGGGTCGGGGCCTGAGCGGGACCCGGCTGCTGCGCTACGACGCCCGCGGGCACGGGCGATCCACCGGGCGCCCCATGCCCAGCGACTACCGCTGGCCCGTGCTGGCCGATGACCTGCTGCGGCTGCTGGAGGGGATCTTCCCCGGGGAGGCGGTGCACGGCGTCGGGCAGTCCATGGGTGCTGCGACCCTGCTGTACGCGGCGATCCGGGACCCCGAGCGCTTCACCGGCCTGACCCTGATGCTGCCGCCCACCGCGTGGGCCACCCGCGCCCGCAAGGCCGAGGAGTATCGGGCGGCCGGGGAGCTGGTGCGCCGCCACGGGGTCGAGGCCTTCGTGACCGCGGGGCTGGACGGGCCGCAGCCCCCGGCCAAGCCCGAGGCCCCCCGCACCGTCCCGGACGTGGACCCCGCGCTGCTGCCCTACGTCTTCGAGGGCGCCGGGACCTCCGATCTGCCGTCCCTGGCGCACATCGCCCAGGTGCACGTGCCCGTGACCGTGCTGGCCTGGGTGCGGGACCGGGCCCACCCGGTCTCCACGGCGCAGATCCTCGCCGAGACCCTCCCGACGGTGGACCTGAAGGTAGCCGCGACCCGTGAGGAGGTCAGCGCCTGGCCGGAGGTGCTGTGCGCCGACGTCGCCCGGAACGACGAGGCCGCTGTGTAGCCGACCTGCCGGGTGGGGGCCGGGCGCCCGGCGTCGTGCGGCGGCGTCGCTCTAGGGTGGGAGGATGAGCACCGAGTTCCGATCCCGCCGCCGGCCCTCCCCGATGGGCGGGGCCAAGCCCACCCGCGCGGACTTGGAGCGCTTCGCCACGGATGACCCGCACGCCCACGATGACGTGCTGCCCTACGGGCCCTACGCGGGGCGGCGGATGCGGATGCTGATCGTCGGGGTGAACCCCAGTCTGTGGACCGCCGCCGTCAACGCGCCCTTCGCCCGGCCGGGCAACCGCTTCTGGCCCTCGCTGCACGAGGCGGGGGTGACCGAGTATCGCCTGGACACCTCGCCGGGACTGAGCGAGCAGGACGAGGAGTATCTGCTGCGCCGGGGGTTGGGCATGACCAACCTGGTGGGTCGGGCCAGCGTCCGTGCAGATGAGCTGAGCCGCGAGGAGCTGCGCGACGGTGCGGCCGAGCTGGTGCGGCTGGTGCGCGAGTACCGCCCGGAGCGGGTCGCGGTCGCCGGGATCACCGCCTTCCGCACGGCCTTCCGCCGCCCGAAGGCCGCCCTGGGCCGCCAGGACGTCGCCGAGATCGAGGACTGGCCGGAGGACGTGGCCCTGTGGGTGGTGCCCCAGCCCAGCGGCCTGAACGCCCACGAGACCGTGCACACCCTGGCCGAGAAGTGGCGGGCCGTCTGGGAGGCGGACCTGGCCTGACGGACGGAGTTCCCGCTGACAGGCGGCCCGCCGTACGGTATCTCAGCGGTGGACGCCGGGGTCCGGGGACTCCTCGAGCTGCTCGGCGATGGAACAGAAGACGTCATCGGCGAGATGGTCGTTGTGGAACCGGGCGAACATGCTCGGTCCCTTGCGCAGCAGCCCCATCGCCAGCCGCGCCGCTCCCCCGGCCAGCTCAGGAGCAGCCAGCACTGCGGCCAGCTCGTCCGGGGTATCCGTGAAGATCTGCCGCACTGCTCCGACGGGTCCGTAGGAGACCTCCTGATGAACGCCGGGGTCCAGGACGGCGACGTCGGTGTCCGCAGCGACGTTGATGAATCCCTCGATCCGTGATCGGCCATCCCCGAGGGCCTCCCCGATCACCAGAGTCTCCACGTTGTTCACGCTGATCGCCGCCAGCCGCCGCCAGTCCGGACGGCGCCCCGTAGAGGGCAGAGCGGTCATCACCCAGAAGCGACCCTCTGTCACATGGGGCCAGGGCAGGCAGCGCCGAACGTAGCAGGCAAGCATCGCGACGACGTCGTCGAAAGCATCCTGCCGACGCAGCCGCTCATACCCCGAGCGAGCGCGGCGGCGACGCCCCGCGGACGCTGCGCGGTCCCCGATCACGCATGGCTCCGTCCGTCCATCCAGCCACTCGGCCTGCTCCTGCCGATCCACCAGCACGTCGAGGGCATCCGAGCGCAGAGGGAGGCTGACCAGATCGATGTTGCGCAGCGACACCCCCTGCGCGGCGAGTCGGGAGATCACGTCTCTCTCGATCTGGTTGAGCCGTTCCCGCTCTGCGGGCAGGAAGCTCACCGCGACGATCTCCCCCGGCCAGCGACGTCGGTGGGAGGCGAAACGCGACAGCAGATCCACGGTCTGTCCGATGTAGCGCTCTCCATCGGAGAACTCGAGGATGTAGATGCCCATCCTGGGTCTGTCCGGCTCCAGGATCGCAGCGAGTGCTGTTACGTCGTCGAGAACCCACCGGGTGAAGCGGGATGACGGGCTCCTGGATTCCATGCCGCCCATTCTCGCCCATGTCAGCGGGGAGGCGTCGGGGCGGGGGCCCGGGTACCCGCGGGCAGCAGGCCGGGAACCGCGCGCAGCAGCAGGAGCAGGAATGGCAGCTCCACCAGGGTCTGCACCACCACCGCGGGGGCGGCAGCGGACAGCTCGGCGGGCAGGGCCAGCACCAGGGGCAGCACCACCAGGGAGTTGCGGGCCACCCCGCTGAAGACCACCGCCCGCGCACCCGCGGCATCCAGGCGCAGCACCCGGCACGCCAGCGTTCCCAGCAGCGTCATCACCACGGCGAACAGCAGATACACCGGCACCAGCCCCAGCAGACGACCCAGCATCGGCAGCACCTGCCCGATCTGGGAGAGCACCGCCGCGGCCAGCACCAGGGCGGTGGTCGGCACCATCCCGGCCTCCACCACCTCGACCGCACGGGCCCCGGACCGGCGTCGGGCCGCCCACGTCTGAGCGGCGACGGCGGCCAGCAACGGCAGGAGGATCAGCACCGCGAAGGCCTCCAGGAAAGGTCCCGTCCGCACCGTGCCCGCGACCTGCGGGCCAGCGAGCAGAGCGAGAGCCGGCGGCAGGAGGAGCATCTGGCCGAACAGCAGCAGCGGGGTCGCGGCCAGGAGTCGGGCCCGATCCCCGCCGGCCATCCCCGCGAAGACCAGCACCCAGTCCACACACGGCGCCAGGAGCACGAACAGCACCCCGACGCGCAGCGCCGGATCCGGGACCAGCACGAGGGCCAGCAGCACCGCGAGGACCGGGGCGATCACGGCGTTCACGAGGGCCAACCCCAGCAGGAATCGCCGGTCCCGCAGCCCAGCGCTCAGGCGCGCGACCGGCACGCCGAGGAAGGTCTGGAACAGCAGCAGACCGAGCAGGGGCGTCAGGGCCGCTTCCGCCGGACCCGCGGCGTCGGGCACTCAGACTCCAATGCCCGCCGCGAGCGCGACGGCCGCCAGGTACACCCACACCAGGTGCCGCTGCGCCCACTGCCCCGCCGTCATGACACCCATGGTGACCCGCTCCGCGGCATGCAGGGGGATCGGTTGAGGTGCGGGGTTCTTGCTGAGGTGCGGGGTTCGTGCTAAGATGCGGCCCGCCGTGCGGCATCTCAACACAAACGCCGCATCTCAGCACAGCACCGACACCTCGACGGCGGGCGGCCCCGGTCAGCCCTCGGACAGGCCGGTGACGCGCAGGGTGATGTTGATGCGCCCGGTCTCCAGGCCGCAGTCGGCAGGTGCCGTGCCGGGGAAGATGCGCGGCACCCCGTGGAAGGCGAAGCGGGAGGGCCCGCCGAAGACGAACAGGTCCCCGGAGGCCAGCCTGAGGTCCGTGTACGGGCGGGATCGGGTCTCGGTGTTGCCGAAGCGGAACAAGCAGGTGTCACCGATGGATACGGAGACCACCGGGGCGGAGGAGCGCTCGTCTTTGTCCTGATGCATGCCCATGCGGGCGGCGTCGTCGTAGTAGTTGACCAGGGCGGTGTCCGGCACATAGGCGCGGGCCGCGGCATCGTCCCCGGTGGCCGCCGCGATGCCCTGCTGACCCATGCGCACCATCCAGTCCGGCACGGGCAGCACCCGCCGACCGTTCACGTCCACGGCCTCGCGGGTGTAGCCCTCGGGGCGCCAGTGCCAGCCCAGGCACACGGTGCGCACGCTCATCTCGTGTCCGCGGATGCTGGCCGCGCGCGGCGGGACGGGGCCCGCGGCCCACTCCCGAAACCGTGCGACCAGCCACCGCTGCTGGTCGAGCGTCAGCCAGCCGGGGACGTGGTGTGCGCCGTCGGGCAGCTCGACGGCGGGTCGGGCCAGCGCGTCGTCGCCGAACAGGCCGGGGCTGGTCGAGTTCACGCGTCCGTGCCTTCGAGGGTGAGCAGGGTGCGTTTGGCCTCCAGTCCGCCGACGTAGCCGCCGAGTCCGCCGTCGCTGCGCACGACCCGGTGGCACGGCACGATGACCGGCAGCGGGTTGGAGGCGCACGCTGTGCCGACGGCGCGCACGGCCTTCGGGCTGCCCGTCCCCTCAGCGAGCTGGCGATAGGTGCGGGTGACGCCGAAGGGGATGCGCTGAAGGCCCCGGTGCACCCGCTCGGCGAACCCCGTGGAGAGGCTGCGGTCCAGGGGCAGGTGGAAGTCCCGGCGCCGCCCGGCGAAGTACTCCCCCAGCTGGGTCGCAGCGTTTTCCAGGTGATCCCGGGCCTGTGGGGCGATCTCGTCCTGCGGGGCGAGATCGGTGGCGGCGTCGGCTCTCTCAGCGCTGCCACCGATGCGGCGGGTCAGCTGCTCCAGGACGACGTCGAACCCCTGTTGCTGGAAAGCCACGCGCACCAGCCCGCGGGGTGTGGCCGCCAGCAGCAGCGGACCGATCGGGGTGTCCAGGGTGCGGTGGGCGACGGCGGACTGGATCATGGGGTCATGATGCCACGGCCACCATGCGACAGGGGCGGGCGGGACGACGGGGGGGCGAGAATGTCAGGCGACCTGGATGCGCTGATCCCCGGTCACGTACTCGAGAGCCAGGTCTCCGCCGACGGCGTGTAGGTAGCTGCGGATCGTGCCGACCTTCGTGCTGTCGAGGTCCCCGCGCTCGATCTTGGACACCTGACGCTGCCCGACTCCGATGCGTTCGGCGAGCTGGGTCTGGGTGAGTCCGGCCCGCTCACGCAGTTCCCGCAGCCGGTAGGCCCGCACCTCGGCGAGCATCCGCTCCTTATGCTCCTCAACGCGCTCTCGATTCACGGGATGCTCGGCGAGGAACCGATCGAGTGTCAGTGCCATCCCGATCACTCTCCTCTCAGCGTGCGCAGATGATCATCGAAGATGTCATCGGCCAAGCGAATGTTCTTCTTGTACCACCGTGTCCAGTTGCCGGCCTTGTCACCTGCGATCAACATGATCGCCGCTCGCGCAGGATCGAAAGCGAAGAGCACCCGCACCTCAGACCGTCCGGACGAGCCCGGCCGAAGCTCCTTCATGTTGCGGTGCCTCGAGGTGTGCACAGTGTCGACGATCGGACGCCCGAGCTGAGGGCCTCGCTCCCCCAGCAGCTCGATAGCGGCGATCACCTGCTCACGGGAATCATCATCGAGGGACAGCAGCCACCCGGCTATCCGCTCGATGTCCACGCTCCACATGGCACGAGTTTAGACCGTGCAGGGTCTGCGTTCAAGACGTCGATCACCAGCGAACACGCGGAGCGCCACCCCTGCCGCTACCCCATCACCCCCTGGTCGAGGAGGAAGCCGGTGCCGCCGAGGAAGGACTCGAAGGCGTGCGGAGCGCCAGGCACGACCTCGAGGGCGGTCGGCACGCCCGCGTCGATGAGCCGCTCGGCGTAGCGGCGGCCCTCCTCATAGAACAGCTCGATGTCCCCGACGCCGATCCACGCGGGCGGCAGCCCCGCCAGGTCCTCCCGGCGGGCGGGCACCGCGTAGTCGGGCACGGACTGCGCACCGGGTTCCCGCCCGAGGTAGGCCGACCAGCCGACGGGGTTGGAGGTGTTGTTCCACAGGTAGTGCCGGATGCCGTCGAGGGAGCGGTCCGCGGCGGTGCGGTCATCGAGCATCGGGCAGAACAGCCACTGGGCCGCCGGCTGCCGCCCGCCGTCGTCGTGGATCCGCTGCACCAGTGCTGCGGCCAGTCCCCCGCCGGCGCTCTGCCCGGCGACGGCCAGACGCGCCGGATCGACGTCGCTCTCCCCCGCCCGCTCGAGGATGTACTGCCACACCCCGTGCAGGTCATCCAGCGCCGCGGGGAAGGGCGAGCCCGGGGCCAGCCGGTATTCGGCGGAGTAGACGACGACGTCGAGGTCCTTAGCCAGCCGCGCGCAGCGGGCGTGATCCTGGGCCGCAGATCCCACGATGAATCCGCCGCCGTGGATCCACAGCACCCCGGCCCGCTCGCGTGCCCCGGCGGGGGTGAACACGTGCACGCCCGCGCCCGGTCCGAGACGGTCGAAGCGGCAGCTGATCCCCTCCGGCAGTCTCCTGGGGGCGCGCATCCGGGCGCTGCCCGCCTGCATTAGCCGCAGCAGCAGGGGGTGCTGGACGGGTGGATTGGGGACGAACCGGAAGACCGGACGCAGCTGCGGGTGCAGGTCGGAGGGGCGCAGGCGCTCGTTCATCCTCGGTCTCCTCGGTGTCTTCTCGGAACGACGGTATGTGTTGATGGTGTCACCGGGCCATCGGTGAGGGAAGGCCTCACCCGCGGGGACCGTTCCAGGGGTTGATCAGCGCGACGCCCATCGGCTCGAAGTCCGCGCCAGTCGGCGACGGGGGCCAGGCGTTGGCTTAGGGCTTCAGCCTCGGCCGGAGGCTCTTCAACCTCGATAGACGTCTCGCCTGTTCCCCGCCGCGATGACCATGATGAGGAGTTCGTCATCGTGAATTTCGTAGATGACTCGCCAGTTGCCCGTGCGAACACGCCAGGCGCTGCGGCCGGTGAGCTTCTTCGACGCCGGCGGCCGAGGCTCGTCGGCGAGCAGGGAGAGCACGGCGAGGACTCGCTCCTGACCGTCACGGGGGAGCTTGCGGATCTGGCGACGCGCAGCGGATGTGACGCGAACCGTGTAGGTCACAGGCCGAGCTCGCGTCGAAGCTCGTCGAGCGTGACGCTCTCTCCCCCCTCGGCCTTCGCCGCATCGTAGGCTGCGATGTCCTCGAGCTCCTCGGCCGCCGCCATCAGTCGATCGAGGGTGTCAGCATCGACGATCGCACCCACCCGCCGATCATGGCGCGTGAGATATACGGGCTCGCTGTGGGCCCGGTCGATGAGCCGACCCAGCTGGTCACGCGCCTTGGTTGAGGTGATCTCCATGGCCCAAGAGTACCCCAGAATGTACATTCTCGGGAACATCAGTGCCCGAAGGTCGGGCCTCGGCGGCGCAGGCTCCTGCCCAGCATGTGGGCACTCATGAGCGCGCAGAACCGCCAGGCTCACCGGCCGAGCCGCCGCAATACCGAACGGAGTCGTCGCGACCTCGCCCGGCTTACACGGCGACCGAGCGTAATGCCCTCCTTGCCGTTACTGCCCCCTTGAGCCGCGCCTTGCTCGCGTCGGCGGGCACCCGCACCGTCACGAACTGCCAGTTGTTCGCGCCCCAGAGGGCGCGGTCCTCGCGGTAACGCAGCACGCCGTCGCCGTCGAGGCGCGCCACGACCCGGGCCTGAGCCGCGGTCTTGGGCATGTACCGGTCCACCTGGAAGGTGCGCTGCACCGCCTTCACTGCGGGGACGCTCGGACGGGTCGTCGGGCGCGTGGTGGGCGTGGTCGTGGGGCGCGTCGTCGGCGCGGGCACCGTAGTCGCGGGCGACGTGGGCCGCGGCGTGATCGCCGGGACCGAGGTCGTCGGTGCCGGGCTCGTCGGCCGGGGGGCCGTCGTCGGGTACACGCAGCACCGGAGCGGGGACGCCGTTTCTCCATGTGATGTCCCGTGTCGCCTGTCTGATCGACCCCGGCCTCACCTTCCTTAGCCGCGATGCCGAGGCCTGGTCCACGTTCTGCGGGCCGTCCGGGCGTGGACGGGCACGCCCGGCGCCGGCACAGAGCGTCCGAAGTGCCACGGGGCGGGCCGGCAGGCATGATCCGGGCGGGACGCGGCCCCCCCCACCGGCGGTGACCCTGCCGGGCCGCCGGGTCCGGACCCGGTCACGCGGCTCTCGGGACGGGCTGGGCGCGTACCTGCCGCTCTCAGCGCCCGCGACAGGGAGTTCCGCGAGTGGGCGACGGAGGTCGGGGGCCGGACATCCCGTTGTCGGCAGCTACGGTAGGGTCATACCGTCGGGCTCCCCGCCCGAGGGGCAAGACGAGGAGGTCAGCATGGCTCTGCGCGAACTCGAGTTCACGTCGCACAACGGCACCGACACCATCCAGGCCTGGGTGTACGAACCGGCGGTCACGCCGGTGGCGGTGGTCCAGCTCATCCACGGTCTCGGCGAGCACTCCCGCCGGTACCTGCACATGACGGCCGCGCTGGTGGATGCGGGGTTCGTCGTGGTCGCGGACGATCACGCGGGTCACGGTCGGACGGCGATGCAGTCGGGGACGTGGGGTGACGCCGGTGACGAGTCGGCGACGGTCATCGTGCAGGACGAGGTGACGCTGTACCGGAAGGCCAAGGAGCTGTTCCCCGACCTGCCGTACGTGGTGTTCGGCCACAGTCTGGGGTCGATGATCGCGCGGGCACTGGTGCTGCAGCCGTGTGTCGAGGTCGACGGGCTCGCGCTGGGCGGTATCGCCGTGGGCATGCGCGGTGTCGAGTCGACGCTGGATCGCGAGGCCCTGAAGGCTGCCGTGGCGGCCGACGGTTCCGCCCCCGCTGCGGATGCGTTGGTGGGCCAGCTGTTCGACGGCTTCTACGACCGCCTCGGCCCGGACTTCGGCCCGACGGACTGGGTGGCGCGCAACGCGGACGTCGTCCGTGATCACGGCCGCGACCCCTTCAACAACTTCGGCGCCCCCTTGAGCAACCGGTTCCTGCAGGGCTTCGTCGACGTGTACGACCAGGCCAACGGCGACGACTTCTTCGACCGCCTTCCGCAGGTTCCCGTCGCGATCTTCGCGGGCGCGGAGGACCCGGTGACCAACTACGGCGAGGGTGCGCGCGAGGTCGCCCGGCGCCTGGAGGAGAAGGGCCACGACGTCGAACTCCACATCTACCCCGACGTCCGCCACGAGGTTCACAACGAGCCCGAGACCCGCGCCGAGATGGAGAACTCCCTCATCGAGTTCGTCCACCGCGCCGCCGGGCGGGACGACGCCTGACCCCCGAGGCGCACCCGGCCGCTCGCGCCCAAGCACCGTAACGGGGCCCTGCCGTGAGGATCGTCTCTCGGCAGGGCTGAGCCGCCCAGCGAGGGGCTCGTCCATGGTGACCTCGCGAAGCGGAGGATGTCGCCGGTGGCGCAGCGAGGGCGAGAGGCCTGGCCACGGGTGACCTCGCCGAAGTGAAGGCGAGGATGCCGAGAGCAGGCTCCGCGACGAGTGCCTGAACATCAACAGCTTCTACTCGCTGTTCCACGCCCAGGTCGTGATCGGCGACTGGAAGACCGAATACAACCACGACCGCCGGCATTCATCGCTCGGCTACCTCGCACCCGTCGACTACGCTCGGCAATGCACCCATCAATCGGAAACCGACGACTCGCACAGCGACCGGACCGAATGAAGGGGGCGGCCCAGTCGACGATCGAGCAGATCTTGATCGGTCGTCCGTGCTCGTCGGCGTCGAACTGG
>ERZ1023261.47-NODE-47-length-67178-cov-12.622290_pt1 | contig 67178 bp, 49 predicted proteins | sample MGYA00521234_ERZ1023261 | MGnify/ENA primary metagenome ERZ1023261 (study PRJEB32759, sample SAMN07749871) | skin metagenome | biome: transportation; feature: city; material: polyester macromolecule | host: Homo sapiens | place: Hong Kong:TC line | collected...
CGTCGGGAGCCTCGCTGAGCAGGGAGGAGCGCAGGCCCGCGGAGCGCAGCTGCGGGGCGATGCGATCCGCGAAGGTGATCCGACGCCGCTGCGGCAGCCCGGCCCAGATCAGCCCCAGCCCGAGGGCCAGCATCAGCCCCAGCAGGATCAGCGCGGAGAGAGGCGTGCTCGTCATCGCAGGACCCTCCGTTCCGGGGGCAGGGCCCCGATGCGCAGCATGAGGCGGTAGGCCAGCACGGAGATCCCGGCCCCGCCGAGCATCACCACGTACCCGGCCAGGGAGTTGTAGGCCTGCAGGGCGGCCGGCTGCGTGGTCATGAGCAGCAACACGATCCAGGGGGCGGCGATGGCCAGCCGAGCGGCGTTGACCGTCCAGGACTGGCGAGCCTCCAGCTCGGCCCGGGTGCGGCTGTTCTCACGGAGGAAGCCCGCCAGCGTGCTCAGCAGCCTGCCCAGATCCGTGCCGCCGACCTCGCGGGTGACGCGCAGCGCCTCGCCGATGTTGTCCGCGATCGGATCGGACATCCGCTCTTTGAAGCGGTTGATGCACCCGTTGAAGTCTCCGGTCGCCCGGTAGTCCGTGGCGAAGGCCGCGAACGCCGGCTTCAGCTGCTCCGGACCGCGGTACTGCAGCTGGATCATCGCCTCCGGCAGCGACAGCCCGGCCCGGATCGCGGAGCGCAGATGATCCACCACATCCGGCCAGAGCCTGCGCACCCGGGCATCGCGCTGCCGAGCCTGCCAGGACACCAGCCCCCACGGGGCCCACGCCCCCAGAACCGCCGCGCAGGCGCCCAGGGCGTAGATCTGGGTCAGCGCCAGCGCGCCCAGCCCGCACACCACGCAGCTCGCGGCGCACAGACCCAGGAAGCCGCGCACCGAGACCCGGTCCACCCCCGCGTGGCGCAGGGCCACGAGGATCCGGGAGGTGCGCTCCGGACGGGATCTGGCCGTCGTCGGGCGCGTCCAGCAGGCGCTCCAGACCAGGAGCAGACCGATGCCCAGCAGCAGGCCGACCGCGGCGCTCATCGGGCCGCCTCCTCGGACAGATCCGCCGTGGGCAGCAGACCCTCCGTGCCGATCCCCCGGGTCTCGAACTTCAGTGGGCTGGGCACCTCCGCCGCGGTGCACACCAGCTCCGCGGCCATCCCGCCGATCCGGCGGAACATCGGCGAGGTCTCGATGACGCCGTTCTCCACCCGCTGTCCGATCGCCAGGATCTCCTGGACCCGACGGGTCCCACCGGGTTCTCGCCCGCAGTGCACGACGAGATCGAAGCAGGAGGCGACGCTGGGCACCACGAACTGGCTGCTGATGTTCTCCCCGGCAAACATGGAATACAGGGGATGCAGCAGGTAGCGTCTGAACAGGTGTGACGCTTCGTAGCGTGGGTCCACCCGCTCGCTCCTCAACTGTCGGCCGCGTCTTTGCACACCGCTGACGATCAGGCGCAAGCCTACGTGGCCCCTCGTCAATCGGCGGGCCCAAACTCGTCACCTAAAAGTTGAGGCAAGGCATCTCCTCCAGTTGACCCGAAGGCAGCCACAGGGGTCCTGAGGGCCTCTTGCCACCGCAAGTCCCGGTTCCGGGGTCCTGGCCCCAATCGTCCATCCCTAAGGGTACACTGAGTCCACACGATGCCGTCGCGCAGTTCACGAAGGTCGCCCTGACCTCTCGAACTCCACGACCGCTCTTCACGGATCGCAAAGAGTTGAAGGAGACGCGCAAACATGTCGGTGGGTTACCGTGCCGTGCTCGAGCTAGATAACAAGGAAGACGCGATCACAGTTGCCGAAGACCAGTTCCGAAGCTGGATCAGAGGGCTGAAGCGCAATCGAAGAGACGAGATCGAAGAAACAGACTGGGATGGGCCTGGGATGTTTCAAATTGGGCCGAGAGCCACTCTCAGCGTCGTGAAGCACGAGAGCGACGATAAGGGCCTGCGTCGACTCCTTATTGAGTTCGTCGACACCAACTCGCACGGACAATGGACGACTCGCGTGTATGCGACGTCAGCGCCCCATTCACGCCAGCACCAACAGGTCTTATGGTTCGAGTCCGAGGGCACAAACGAGTCCGGAAAACCACTTAGACCCGCAACACCAAACGTCGTTAAGCAAACTTTGCAGACCGTCGACGCTTACGACGGTAGAGTCCCTATACTCACAACACCACAGGTCGTGAAATACGATGATGTCGACGAACTGATCGAGCACATCACCGACGATCGTAGAGAGCTAGCAATCATTGTTGCTGCTTCAGTACCAAATATCCCGACACCCGTCTGGAAGCAAGCAATCGCCTCGTTGACACGAGATGCAGTCGGATGCGCATCGTTCTTTGTGCTCGAACCAGACGCAGAGGCGAAGCTAAACGAAGCACTTGGGTCGAGTCACGGGGTTCCACCGGGGGCATTACGTACGTTTGTGAGCGACGTTGACCTCAGCGACCGCGCTGACGGACGCCGGCACCGCATTTTGACGGCCATGACGCTGGAGAAGGGACTCAAACCCAATAGGAAGTTCAACGAAAATCTTGTGCGAACGATTTCGATCGTTCCTCGTCTACACCTGCTCGAAACGGACCTTCCCGCCGATCTGGTACGCACAGCCCGCGTCCTTCAGCGTGAGCAACTGAAGGCACATGTACTCGCACCTCCGGATCGGATCGTTTCGCCGCCGGAATTGGCATCGTTCGCCGCGCGGAAGCCGACACCGACACAGGAAGAGGCGTCAGAAGCAGTTAAGACGCCCACTCACGGGCCAGTCGATGCCAACGCTTCCGGGTCGAGGCCTGCGGATTCGGGGCCCGCGTGGCTTGGAGCGCTGACTGCCGCGGTGCACCGCATCCTCGGCCACGACGTCGTGGACGAAGCTGCGATTCGAGCCATAGAGAGCAAGTTCCATGAGCAAAGCGCCATGCTCCAGGCTGCGGAGAAGAATACCGAGAAACTCCTCGACTTTCGGGAGCAACTAGACGACCAAGTGACGAAACTCCGTCGCCAGCTGGAGGATGAACAGCTAGACCGGGCGCAGGCCGAAATCGATAGACGTGAGGCTGAAAAGAAGGTCAGGTCTCTCGAATACTGGCGCGATCAGCGCGAAGACCGGTTCGAATACGTAGAGTCCGTGGATGACTTGTGGGACAAGGATCCTGACAACGTGGTTGATATTCTTGAGCGCTTCGGCGACAAGTCGCGGTATTCAGAACTCCTGCGCTACGTGAATATCACCGATGCCGACAAAGCGCTCGACAGGGCGATAGCGCTCGACGAGATTGACCACACTGGAAGCTACGGCCCTGCGTTTTGGGAGTACATTCTCGTACTGAAGGACTTCATGAAGGCTAAGGTCGAGGGGAACTTTGAGGGTAACCTTCACATGTACCTTAATGCACCAAGCACAAAGGGACACAAGTGCCCCTCTCAGAGGCACAGATCCAATGAAAGCGAGTCCGTGCAGACAAACACTAAGATGCGCAGGGAACGGACGTTCCCGGTCCCCAAAGAAGTCGACCCTTCGGGTGAGGTATTCATGTACTCGCATTTCGCCCCCACGCATAGGGACCAAAATGCACCACGCATGTACTACTACCTCGACTTGGAGAACACCAAAAAGGCGTACATCGGCTACATTGGAGTCCACCTCACGAACACGAAAACAAACTGAGTGTTGCGACGGACACTGCTCGTAAGGGACCAAAGATTCAGTCTTTCGCAGGCGCGGGCACAGGCGCAGGCCCGACGTCGCCCACGATTACACAATGAGCACGAGGCGCTGGAGCGGGGATTACCGCGAAGAACCTACGAACATCTCCGCTTCGGGAGTCGCAGCCCGATCGTAAGAGGAACGTGTGCTCATGTGGCTCGAGGGCAGCCTGCACCTGGGCTGACTCGGCAGCCGATGCCGGCGACCGGCCGTTGCGGCATGGCGGCACTACTGTGCCTACATGAAGAGCGCTCTGAACGAACGCCAGCTCGAAGTGCTGCGGTGGGTCGCCGACGGCAGCCCGTCGGGCCGCTGGCCCGACGACGACTTCTCGTACAAGACGAGCGCTGCGGCTCTGAAGGCGCGAGGGCTCGTGACTGCTACCGGCCACGCCAGAACATGGGCCGCGGCGGTCACCGAGGCGGGCACCTACTACCTCGAGCACGGCTCCTACCCGCCCGAGCCGCACGTTGCCTGCGGTCGGGTTCGGGCTGGTGGCCACGAGCCAGCAGCCCTGCAGGACGCCAAGAAGCTGATCGAGCGCCTGAAAGCCGAGCGCACGGTCACCATAACCGATCCCGATACGTCGACTCGCGCGAGGTACCGTCGGGCGCTGAACGCCTGCAAGACCCACGGTCTCGTGCCCGCCGGTCAGGAGCTGCGCTTCACCGGCCGCGACAGCGGAGACATCGTCGTGAAGCTCGTCGACGGCTCGTCGGCCGCGGAGACCGACTGGGACCGGATCCGGCTGACCACCCGGAAGATCACCACCAACGTCGGTGCGCTGCGTACCGCGCTGAAGACGTCGACGATCCTCGAGCAGCTCAGCGAAGACCTCCGACCCCGCGCCATCGAGTTCCTGATCGACCTCGCCGAGCGCCTTCGCCTCGAGGACCTGCGGCTCGGTGCCAACGTCAAGCTGAAGACGCCGGAGCTCTTCCTCCAGGCCGGCACCCGGCGCAAGGACATCACGCTCACCGAGGCCCTCGACGAGGTCCCGCATGAGATGACCCCCGCGGAGCGCCGCGAGGTGCGGCGAGCACCATGGACACAGATCCCGCAGCACGACCAGATCCCCTCCGGCCGTCTGATGCTTCGAGTCGCCCGGGACGGTTCACACGAGGTCAAAAACAAGGCGCGCGGCTACACCTTCTACGTGCGGAACGCGGATGACTACATCGAGACGAAACGCAGGACGCTCGATCGTCAGGTCCGCCAGATCGCGCGGGCCATCAGGAAGGGCGTCGACGATGACATCGAGGCCCAGGAGCGGGCGGAGCAACGCCGCGAAGAGGCGCGCGTGGCGTACGAGCAGCAGCTGGCCGAGGAGCGTCGCATCCGGGAGGACGTGCGCAGCCGAGCTCACGAGAAGGCCCTCCTCGAGCTGCGGGAGGCCACCTTCGCCCGTGCCTTCCAGGCGTGGCAGCAGGCCGAAGAGCTGCGTGCGTTCGCCAGCCGCCTGGACTCCAGCGCAGTAGACCAGGGGCTGCTCGAGAAGCGCCCTAGACTGCAGCAGTGGCTGGAGTGGGCTAGGGCGTGTCTCCTAAGTTTGTGGACTCGCGGTGTGATGGTGGATGGGTGAGCCGACGAAGCGTGTTGTCCGACGCTCATTGGGAGACGATCGAGCCGCTGCTGCCCGCTCAGCGTCTCTGGTCAGGGAGGCCGAGGCGGGACCATCGGCAGGTTGTCGAGGGGATCATCTATCGCTACCGGTGCGGGATCGCCTGGCGCGACCTCCCCGCCGATTTCGGTCCGTGGCAGACGGTGTGGAAGCGCCACCGGGCTTGGTCTGGCGACGGGACCTGGAACCGCATCCTCGATGCGCTCCTGGTTCGTGCCGACGCGAGCGGGGAGTTGGACTGGTCGGTCGCGGTCGACTCCACGATCTGCCGCGCTCACCAGCACGGCACGAACCTTAAGCGCACCGCGGGGGGCACTGTGGAATCACAAGAATGTCCGAGTCGAGCCGGCTGATCACGCGCTGGGGCGTTCCCGCGGCGGGCTCTCCACGAAGATCCATCAGCTCGTCGACGGTCACGGCCTGCCGCTGGTGATCTTGTGCGGGCCCGGCCAGGGTGGGGACTCCCCGATGCTGGCCCCACTGCTGGACGGACTGTCGGTGGCCCGTAAGGGAGCCGGTCGGCCGCGCACGAGACCGGACATGCTGCGTGGAGACAAGGCCTACTCCTCCCGCGCCACCCGCCAGAATCTGCGCCGTCGCGGGATCAAGGCAGTAATCCCGGAACCTCGCGACCAGCAGCAGCACCGCCGCAACCGGGGCTCACGCGGAGGCCGGCCCGTCGGCCTCGACGCCGAGGCGTACCGCGGCCGCAACGTCGTCGAGCGCGGCTACAGTGACGTGAAGCAATGGCGCGGCCTGGCCACCCGCTACGACAAGCTCGCCCTGACCTACCGCGCCGGTGCCGTCCTCCGCGCGATCATCCAATGGCTCAACCACCTCGTTTGACGGCTCTTCACAGATGACGGTGTAGTTCGGTTCTGAATCCTCCGGTGTCGAGTAGGGCGCGGATGACGTAGTGAGCGAGATTGCGGAAGCCAAGCGCGGTGCCACGGAGGTGCTCGAGTCGGCCATTGATCGCTTCGGTGGGGCCGTTGCTGGTGCCGGGGTGGTCGAAGTAGGCCAGCACGTCGAGGGCCCGTCGTTTCAGGGTTCGACCGAGGGTGATCAGCTCGGTGAGCTGCGTGGGCACTCCGTGGGTGAGGTCGTCGATCACGGCTTGTAGAGCCTTCTTCCCACTCGCGCGGTCGGCGTGGCGGTAGGCGGCGACGATGCGCTGGTAGATGCCCCAGGTCGCTTCGACCTCGACGTGCTCGTCGCTGGCGAACACGGCTTTCAAGCGGGTGATCTGCTTGTCGGTGAGCAGGTCAGCGCCGGTATGCAACACGCGCCGGATCCCGTAGAGCGGATCCCCAGATCGGCCCCGATGGTCGAGCGTGGCTTGTTGGACGCGCTGGCGGCACTGATCGATCTTCTCGCCGGCCAGGGCGACGACGTGGAAGGGGTCCATCACCGCGGTCGCCTCGGGCAGGTCTTCGGCGGTCGCGGTCTTGAAGCCGGAGAACCCGTCCATCGCGACGACCTCGACCCCGTCCCGGAACTGGGCGGTCTGGCCCTCGAGCCAGGTCTTGAACACTCTCTTCGAACGCCCCGAGACCATGTCCAGGAGCCTGGAGGAGCCGCTGCCGTCGCGGATCGGAGTCAGGTCGATGATGACGGTGACGTACTTGCTGCCCCGACGGGTGTGGGACCACACGTGCTCGTCCACTCCGACGACGCGCACCCCGTCGAGGCGGGTGGGATCGTTGATCAGCAGCTGCTGGCCGGTGGCCAGGATCGCATCGTTGGCGGTGTTCCAGGCGACTGCGAGCCCGGCGGCGATCCGGGCGACGGACAAGCGATCGATGACCACGCCCTTGAGCGCCCACAGCGCGGCGTGCCGGGAGAGGACAGCGCGGGGCTCGGCCGCGGTCGAGGTGTCCTGACGCCACACGCTGCGGCAGTCCGGGCATCGGTAACGACGCACTCTGACCTGCAGCGTCGTGGGACGCCAACCCACCGGGACGTGGGCGAGACGCCGGACCACCGTGCCCCGGGAGACGCCTTGCTGGCCGCAACCGTGGCACCAGTTGTCCGGTTCAAGCACGCGACACTCCAACACCGATCGATGCGGCTCGATCAGCTGCCCCGTCACGGTCAGGCCCAGCCGGTCAACCTGGCTGAACGTATCGAGATCGGGCGCGGCGAAGGTAGCGTTGAGCACGTCGAGGTCTTCCAGATGGCGAGCGTAGGAACTTCCATCATCGGGAGACCTCGACCCTCACCCAGGCAGCGACGCGCCGGCCGCACCTACCTCCTCGATTACGAAGAGCCGGTTTTCCGGTGCCGGCACTCGCGCTATGCGTGTTCATAGCGGGGGTGTCGTGCATCAATCGCATCTGGTAAGCTCGCACCATGAGCGGATGCACAGCACCGAAAAGGGGGCACCGAACAGCCGGTGGCGCAGCGCGGTGCCCGGTTCACGGCGGACGATCGATAAGTGGATTCTCCCAGTCTCGGGGCCTCTCAGGCGCATCGACGCCGCCTACTCTCAGATCAGATGAGGTCGTACGCGGACTGGTCCAGGCAGGTTTGGATGCGGCCACGAGCGAAGCTTTCACCGGTGTGCTGGTCGACGTCGCGGTCACACTTAGCGAGGAGGCTTCAGCGCGCGGGAAGCCCGGACATTGGCTCTGCGTCATGCTCGCCGATGCGGCCGATGGCCTGGATCCAGCATCAGTCGCCGGTGTGATCGGTAACGTCTTTGCTGACGCGCTCGTCGACGTCGGCGTCCCCGAGTGGGCAGCCAGCATCGCCGGATGGGGGATCGCGAACGGTGCACGACAGATGCTTACTCACATTCTGCCCGGAGCTCAGCTCTGCCTTGGTCTGCGAGTACTCGGGATGCTTGTGTGTCCCGCGCCGGAGCCCTGCCCTGCTGGGGACCGTCTATCTGCACCACTATTGAAGGCCGCACTCGCGCAGAACACGAGCAACTGAAGACGCAGCCCGACGGCACGAACTGAGACACCTTGAACAACGATCCGACCCGTCACACAGTCCTAGGCACGATGGTCGACCGAGCTGTCTGTATGCCCTTTGCAAAGCTGCAGGTCCTTCGCAGAGGTCATCGTCGGCGCAAGGACGACGATGGGCCCTGGCAGACGGTCGCGTCTATCCGCGAGGACGTCGCAGACGGGGCCTCGTTCATCGTCCGGGCTCTGGACTCATCGAGTGTCGACCGCCGCTGGTCGAAGGCCGAGCTGGCTCTCGATCCCGCAGGCCCCTGGTGGTCGAAGACGCGCGACGACTACCTCGAGCTCGATGAGGCCTCCCAGGACTGGGTGCTCGAGCGGATCGAGGGGACTGCTGACAGGGCGGCGGCCGCCCTACAGGACCGCGCCGAGCAGAGGGACTGGTGCTGGCTCTGGTCACAGCCGTCCTTCGGCTCCCCTGGCAAGCTCCGCCCCACCATCACCCGTCCCGACCTTGTCGCTGGACTGGACTGGAAGCGCTGCGAGGTCATCGATCTGAAGACCACGGGCCGCGAGGAGCTCCGCAGCGCGGCGTCCGTGTCCCTGAAGAAGTCCTTCGCATCCTGGGCAGCGGCGCTCAGGCAACTGCGGTTCGATCCGGAGTCGAGCCTCGTACTGATCGTCTCCACCGAGCACGACAGGTGGTCGTGGATCGACGCCCCGCTCCCCGACCACGACAGCGAGTGAAGAGCGTCGTTCCGGCCAGAGACTGCGGCCCGAACATCTTCGCCGACGGCACCGCGACACACCGCCGTCCTACAGACGGCCACCGCACGGACAAGACCGCCGACGAGAGCGTCATCGCCCTGCGTGGCCGCGCCGCACTGAGCAGCCGCGAGGCCGCGGAGTTCCTGGGGATCGGGGACTCGACGCTGAAGAAGTGGCGGACGCAGGGCATCGGGCCGCGCCACGTGCATCGGTGGTCCGATCTACTCTCCCCCGGCCGACTTCGACTCGTTCGTCGAGGATCATCTGGCCGCATGAGGCGGCCGACGCGCCGCCCCCGAAGAAGCCCCTGGTGATGATCGTCACGGGCATCTGCATGCCGTGATGCCGCGGGGCAGTCACGTCGGTCGGCAGCAGGAGCGCCGCCCGAGCAGGAGGTCGGTCGGCCGCGCCCCAGGAGGGTCATGCGAGCAGGCGGCTGCGGGTGGTGCTGGTCTTCGCAGCAGAGGCTCGCAGCGGTGCCCAGGACCGGCCTGGCGGCCGGCGGGCCGGTAGGGGCCCCCTCGATCAGGAGGCCCGCCTCCCGCGAGGAGAGGCCTCCCCCGCTCGGTAGTGGGGGTCGTCGGATGAAGGGCTGGGATGGGCTGCGACAGGGTCTTGGAAGGAGGGATGGAGCCCTGCTTCCCTGACCCCCACTGCAGAGCAGGAGAGCGATCTCCCGGGCCGCCAGGCCCGGGCACGCCCCTACGGTATGTAGCACTCATCTGCTACACATGTTTGCGCTGGTCAACAATCACTTTTGGTGGCACGTAGCACCCTGATGTACCAGACATGTAGCAGATGGAAGCGACCGCGATCCATGCCGTATGCCCTGGTCACAAGGAGTTTAGGGAAGAGATGTAGCAGATAGAATCGAAAAGGGGCTCTTCGGAATCAAGGGTGTAGGTGGGGTCTGAATCCGCCGGCTTCCAGCAGCGATCGGGCGACATAGTTGGTGAGGTTCCGGAAGCCGAGGGCGGAGCCGCGCAGGTGTTCGAGGCGGCCGTTGATCGCCTCGGTCGGGCCGTTGGATGTGCCGGGACGGTCGAAGAACGCGAGGACGTCGGCGGCGCGCTGCTTGAGCGTCCGGCCGAGCTTGCGCAGCTCGGCGAGCCCGGCCGGGACGCCGCTGGTGAGGGAGTCGATGAGCTGCTGCATGACGAACTTCCCAAGGCCCTGGTCGGGTTCCCGGTAGGCGGTGACCATCCGCTGGTAGATGCCCCAGGTCGCCTCGACCTCGGCGTGCTGCTCGTCGGCGAACAACTCCTCGAGCCGCGCTTGCTGCTTCTCGGTGAGCAACCCCGCTCCTGTGTGGAGGGTGCGGCGGGCCTTGTAGAGCGGATCCTCCTTCCTCCCGCGGCGCCCGAATGCGTCGCGCTGGACGCGGCGGCGGCACTCGTCGAGTGCGTCGCCAGCCAATCTCACGACGTGGAACGGGTCCATCACCGTCACCGCGGCCGGGAGTTCTTCGACGGCAGCGGTCTTGAAGCCGGTGAACCCGTCCATCGCGACGACCTCGATACTGTCCCGCCAGGCCTGGGGGCGTTCGGCGAGCCAGGTCTTGAACACCGCTTTCGAGCGTCCCTCGACCATGTCCAGCAGCCGCGACGTTCCCGTCTTCTCCTGCACCGGGGTGAGGTCGATGATCACGGTGACGTACTTGTCGCCGTGTCGGGTATGGCGCCAGACGTGCTCGTCGACGCCGATCACCCGAACCCCGTCGAACCGTGCCGGGTCATCGATCAGGACCCGCTTGCCCTCGGCGAGGACCGCTGTGTTCGCCGTGTGCCACGACACACCCAGGCCCGCGGCGACACGGGAGACGGTGAGGTGGTCGATCACGATGCCCTCCAACGCCCACCGCACCCCGCCGCGCGACAGCTTCGCCCGCGCCGGTGCTGCCGCGGCGAGGTCTTCACGCCACGACCGCCCACAGTCGGCGCACTTGTAGCGACGGACGCGGACCAGCAGCGTCGTCGGACGGTGTCCGAACGGCTCATGCGCGAGCAGCCGCGTGTCCGTCCCGCGGGAGAGCGCCTGGCTGCCACAGCCCCGACACCACGGATCCGGCTCCGCAACACGGCACTCGATCACCGCCCGATCCGGCTCAAGGCACTGACCCACGGCCTGAAGACCGAGCTCATCGAGACGGCAGAACACGGTCAGATCAGGAGTCGCGAAGGTAGCGTGGAGCACGTCGAGGTCTTCCGGCAGATGGTCAGTGTGAGAACTTCCATCATCGGGAGACCTCGACCCTCACCCAGCCAACGACGCGCCCACCCCACCTACCCCCTCAACTGCGAAGAGCCGTCATCGCTACCTGGTTCTCATCGCTTCCACCGCAAAGCATTGATGTATGACTGGTCGAGCATTGAAGAGCATCCTCGGATCCAATGCTCGTTCCCTCCGGCGCTCCCGCGGCCTCACTCAAGAAGCGATCGCCGAGCTACTCGGCGTCTCACCCCGCTACTACGCGGGATTGGAACGCGGGGAACGGAACCTCACCCTGGACAGCATCGACACCCTGGCTGGTCAACTTGGCGTGCCCGCGAAGTCACTTCTGACTGAGACCAGCAACAGCGATGGCGACAGCAACCGCGCGGTGACAGTATAGAAGTCATGGGTTCCAGCACTGCCGTCGACGTCGTCCATCACCTCTACCTGCGCCCCGGAGACCTGCTGCCGTGCTGCGGCGCGATCCCCGGCCCCGACGCGAAGACCGACACATGGCATACCGGACATGACCTCGAGCTCTTGCTCGAGTGTGTCGGCTTCGGCCTGACGTGCTGCTCGACCTGCCTGTTCCCCGGCAACCTCGATGGCTGGACCCCTCTCATCTTCGACGAGGAGTCGGAGCAGGATGACACCGGAGACTCCGACGACCCATGGTGGGACGATCGGTGAGAGCGCCCGATGCTCACTCTGTCTGCTGAACGCGCTGGGATCGGTAGAACGCGCGCCCGATGAGCTGGCGAGCCCGCTCCGCGTCCGCATCTCCTGCGAAGATGATCTCGCTGACCCGGCTCAGCACGTCACCGGCACCGAGCACGGCCTCGTCGGTGCTCGCCTGGAGGTCCGGGCTCTCTTCGAACTGCGACTCACTGTTCGACTTCGCCTGCTGCACAAGCACATCGTCCTCACCGAGCTTGGCGAGGATGGTCGACACCGCGCCATGAGTGGTCTCCTCGGACTCCCCCAGCATCGACGAAAGCTCGCGCACGACCTCGAGGAGCGCCACCATCTTCGGGTCACGAGGCTCGCCGGTCGCGACCGCCGTCGTGCCCGTGACAGTGCCGCCTGTCGAGATGTCGATGTCGACGGGCTGTTCCTCGACGAGTTGGAGCCGCGTCAATTCGACGTCGGAGAGGTCGATCGTCTCCGAGACGTCGGTGTCCCGCAGGTGCGGCGCGAGCAGGCGCAGGTAGATGGCCTTCTTCGCCAGATCCGTGTCCTCGTAGTCGACGACCTGGGTCATGAAGTCGTAGAAGCTGAGGAAGGACGCCGTGTTCTTCCGGAACAGCTCGAGTTCGTTGAGCTCGATCCTGTCCTCGGTCAGCAGGGCGTGCCTGCGCCGGTCGTGGAACCGCTTGACGGCCGGACCGATGCTCTTCGCGAGTTTGCCGTTGACCTTCGACCCCTTCCCCGTGCCCTCGGTCAGGAACGCCGTTGCAGCCTCTTCGATCTCCTCGTCCTCGTAGATGTCGGCACCGTCGAGCCTAGACACGATGTCCCAGATGAGGTTCGGGTCCGTGGTCTCGTCGATCTGTGCGTCGTTGAAATAGGGCTCGAAGGCTTCCTGGATCTCGGCCGGCTCGTTGACGAAGTCGACGACCTGGGTCATCGCCGCGGTCTTCTTCGTGCCCTTGGCCGTCGTATGGGTTCGATTCAGCCGTGACAGGGTCTGCACGGCGGTGATGCCCGAGAGCTTCTTGTCGACGTACATGGCGCACAGCAGCGGCTGGTCGAAGCCCGTCTGGAATTTGTTGGCCACGATCATCACGCGGTACTGGTTACTCCTGAACTCCTGGCGAAGATCCCGCGCACCTGCGTTCATCGTCGCCTCGGTCAGCGTCTCCAGCCCGAGCTCGGCGCTGGTCTCCGCGTCCTCGACGGTGCCGGAGAACGCCACCAGGGTCCGGTAGTCCAGGCCCTTCGACCTGATGTAACGGTCGATCTCGCGCTTGTACCGCACAGCGCCGAGACGGTTGGGCGAGACGACCATGGCCTTGGCCGATCCGTCGAGCAGGTGGGCCACGTTCTCGCGGAAGTGCTCGACGATGATGGCGGCCTTCTGCGCGATCGTCGTGGGGTTGACCCGCACCCACTGCATCACAGACTTCTTGGCCTTGGTCTCGTCGACCTCGACGTCGAGGGAGCCAGCCACCTTCTCACCGAGGTCGAAGTACATCTTGTACGTCCGGTACCCCTTGAGCACATCGAGGATGAACTCCTCTTCGATGGCCTGCTTCATCGAGTACAGGTGGAAGGGCCGGGGCTCACCTTCGTCGCTGTCACGGTGACCGAACAGCTCGAGGGTCTTCTTCTTCGGCGTCGCGGTGAACGCGAAGAACGAGATGCCCTCATGCGTTGCACGGGCCGCCAACTCATGGCTGAGCATCTTGTTGATCATCATCTGCTCGGCGTCGACCTCGACCTCACCGGTCTCAGCGAGCTCTTCCTTCTGCTCGGCCGTGAGCACGCTCTTGAGGCTCGCCGCGGTGTTCCCCGACTGCGAGGAGTGCGCCTCGTCGGCGATGACCGCGAACTTCTTCGACTTGAACTCCTCAGCGTCCTGGAGCTTGTCGAGGATGAAGGGGAAGGTCTGGATCGTGACGACGACGATGAGCTTGCCCGACTCGATGGCGTGCCCCAGAGCGCCCGACTTCGAGGCCGTGTTCTCCTCCTTGAGGCTGGCGTACTCCCGGATCGCCTTGTCGTCGATGGTGCCCACGATCGACTGGTTGTCGCTGTCGATCTGCCGGATCGCCTCCTGCAGCTGCGCATCGAGGACGTTGCGGTCGGTGACCACGATGACCGTGTCGAAGACCTTGGTGTTGTCGACCTGGAGCCGGGCGAGACGATGCGCGAGCCACGCGATGGAGTTGGTCTTACCCGAGCCGGCGGAGTGCTGGATGAGGAAGCGCCGGTCAGGCTCCGCAGCTGTGACGGCTCGCTCGAGCTTCTCCACGACGTCCCACTGGTGGAACCGGGGAAAGATCAGCGTGTATGAGCGCTTCTGCCGGCCGCCGGCATCCCGGCTGCGCGACTCGGAGATCCAGATGAAGCGCGAGAGGATCGCCAGCCACGCGTCGCGCTGGAGCACCTGCTCCCAGAAGTACGCCGTCTTCTGGCCGTTGGGGTTGAGCGGGTTGCCGGCACCACCGTCCTCGGTGCCTCGGTTGAACGGCAGGAACCGCGTCTTCATGCCGTCGAGCTTCGTGGTCATCCAGACCTCGTCCTCGGAGACGGCGAAGTGGACCAGAGCTCGAGTGCCATTGCCCAGCAGGGCGAAGGGCTTCTTGCCCTTGGGCTGGAGTACGCGTTCCCGGTACTGCTGTTTGGCGTTCTCGACGGTCTGCGTGTTCTCCGTCTTCACCTCGGCCGTCGCCACAGGGACACCGTTGAGGAAGAACACGAGGTCGATGGAGTTGTTGCCGTCGCCATAGTGGACCTGCCGCATGACGCGCAGCCGATTCGCCGCGTACCGGGCCTCGGTCGACGGGTTGAGCGAGGTCTCGGGCCTCGCCTGCATCATGTCGAACTTCGCAGACCCGGCACCGAGACCGGCGACGTTGAAGCCCTTGCGCAGGGTCCGCAAGGCCCCCTCTCGGTCCGTCATGGGCTTGTCCAGACTGGCTGCCAGCCGGTCCAAAAGCATGCGTCGGCGCTTGTCCTCATCCGGCGACCCGGGCTTGATGAACTTCTCGAACGCCGCGGTCTGCGTTTCCTGGAGCCACGCGAAGACATCCTCCGGCACCAGGGCTCGATCGACGTCGTAGAGGTCATCGTTCTCCGAGTACAGCCAGCCATGGGCGGCCAGGTGCTCAGCGAGCTCTCGCTCGAACTCGATCTCCTTGTGCTGGCCGCTCATGCTGCCGTCCTGACGTCGATCTGGCCGGTGACTGCCGCAGTGATCAGCGCCGCGCGGCGTTCCTGCGACAGGGCGATGAGGTCCTCGGACTCGGAGATGAGCTCGTCGATGCGAGCGGTTTGCTCATCAAGATAATCCGAGATACTGCGCTGTTCGTCATCGGGCGGCATGGGGGCGGGCATTGCCTCCAACTTCTCGGCTGTAAGGTGCGGCATCGAGACAATATTACAGTAAGCCTCTATTAGTCCTTTTGCGCGAACGGCCTGCAGATAATATGCAATAAACCTACCGTCACCGAATGGTCGAATCCTATTCACGCTATTTTGATACCCCCAACCCTTTAAATCCCTTGACAGGAACGCGGCGCGGCCATAGCCTCCAATGCCGCCTTCGACCACCACAACGTCACCCCGTCGCAGCTCTAACGACCGCAGCTCAGCTGGACTGAACCACATCGTCTTGAACTCGCGGTCGGCAAGGACACCATTAGGTTGAATATTAGCGGCGCGCATGTAGGGAGCCTCTACATCCCCCTCTTTGGCCCGCGACTGAAGCATCTTTCCCAATGCCACACTCCCAAGATGCTTAATTCTGCCACTGACCCACCCCTTGGGTATCGCTCCAATCCAGGGCATGGGCGATTCGCCGAGCTGCTCTTCGTTGAGGCCACGAGTTACCGCCTTGGCAATCAGCCCTAAGCGTCGTTCCCTCAGCGTTTCGATGAGACCGCGCTGCTCGGTGACCAGCTCGTCGATCTTCTGCGTCTCGCGGTCCAGATAGTCAGCGATTGCCTGTTGCTCGTCGATGGGCGGGAGAAGGATTGGCAACAAAGCAACATCTGAAAACTTGAGGCTTTGTCGCACCCCACCGCCAAGTCCATAAAATACTTTCGCGAGGTCGTATGAGCGCATTAGGTATTCCGCGTACCTTGCATCAATGCCGGTCGGAGTCACCGCTAGGTATGCCGAGGTGATGATTCCTCGCTCTGCCACACGTGCCGACCGGAGGCTTCTCTTGTCGTTCTGCAAGTCGGTGAATCGAAAGATAATGTCGTCACGATCGACGATTTGATAGGTCTCGTAGGATTGCGGCACTAGACCATCAGAGGACGCGATATCACGAGGGATGATGCGTCCAAAGCTCAACGACAGTAGGTTGTTATCGAGCATTCCCGCGTTCTTGATCTTCTTCAGACTAAACGCTGCTCGAAACTGAGTCTGCTCCCAGTGGGACGGGACAGTACCGATCCAAGGGATCCCGCTGGCACGGAGCTCTAGGCGCTCGGTGTTCACGCCTCCACCGCCTTCAGGAGTGTCAGGATCTTGGCGACCTTGGCCTCGAGGTCCTTGTCGATCTCCTCGAGCGGCCGCGGTGGTACGTAGGTGTAGAAGATGCGGGTGAAGGGGATCTCGTAGCCCACCTTGGTCTTCTTGTGGTCGATCCAGGCGTCGGGCACGTGAGGGGCCACCTCGGCCTCGAAGTACTTCTCGATCGTCGCGTCCTTGCCATCAGCGCCGTCGCTGTTGCCGCCGTAGGTGAACGGCACGTTCTCCGTGTCACGCTTCTTGCTGTCCGGCTTCGGCTTGCCCTTGCGGTCGCGCACGATCTCGCCGTCGTCATCGACGAGAGGGCGCTCGACGGTGATGGTCCAGTAGCCGAACTCGCTGGTGGGCAAGATCTTGGAGTGCTCAACGTCCTCGTGGGCGTCGTAGATGCCGACGATCTCGTCGCGCTGGGCGATGGAGATCTCCCGGCGCTTGGAGCCCATGCCCTTGCGCATCTTCGTCCACATGCCGCTGGCATCAATCAGCTGCACGGTCCCGAGCCGCTCGGGTTGCTTGTCGTTGTCGAGGATCCACACGTAGGTGGCGATGCCGGTGTTGAAGAACATGTCGGTCGGCAGCGCGATGATCGCGTCGACCAGGTCCTCTTCGAGCAGCCACTGCCGGATCTTGCTCGGGCCCGACTCCGCTCCTCCGGTGAACAGCGGGGAGCCGTTCAGCACGATGGCGGCGCGTCCGCCGCCCTCGTGCGCAGGGCGCATCTTTGCCACGAGGTGCTGGAGGAAGAGCATCTGCCCGTCGCTGACGGGCGGGAGACCGGCGTTGAAGCGCCCGAGGCCGCCCGTGCGCGCCTCCTCCTTGACGAACTCCTCGGCGGCCTTCCAGTCAACCCCGTAGGGCGGATTGGACAGGCAGAAGTCGAAGGTGCGTCGGTAGAACTTGTCCTCGATGAGGGTGTCACCCTTGCGGATGTTCCCGATGTCCTGGCCCTTGGAAATCATGTCGGACTTGCAGATGGCGTAGGACTGGCCGTTGATCTCCTGGCCGTACAGGGTCAGGCGCGCGCTGGGGTTGCGCTCGTGCAGTCGCTCTTCGGCCACCGACAGCATGCCGCCTGTCCCTGCGGTGGGGTCGTAGACCGTGCGCACGACTCCCTCCCCGGTCAATGACTCCTGTTCCTCGGCGAAGAGCAGGTCGACCATGAGCCGGATCGCATCACGAGGGGTGTAGTGCTCGCCGGCCTCCTCGTTCGAGGCCTCGGCGAACTTGTAGATGAGGTGCTCGTACAGGTCACCCATCTCGGCGTTGGTGATGGCCTTGGGGTGCAGGTTCACCCCGGCGAACTTCTCCACCACCAGGTAGAGGCGGTTGTTCTCGTCCAGGACGTTGATGACCTGCTCGAAGCCGAACTGCTCGAAGACATCGATGTTCGAGGAGAAGCTCGTGACGTACTCGATGAGGTTCTCGCGCAACTGATCGGGGTCCTTGAGCAGCCGGTCGAAGTCGTACTGGCTCGTGTTGTAGAACGACAGCCCCGTCGCCCTGCGCATCTGCGCGTCGAGTACACCGCCGGTGTGCTTCTTCGCCAGGGCGCGCATCTCGTCGCGGGACGAGGCCATGAGGGCGTCGAGCCGGCGAAGGATCGTGAAGGGCAGGACGATGCTGCCGTACTGGTGCGGCTTGTAGACGCCGCGGAGCTGGTCAGCGATCGACCAGACGAAGGGACCGAGGTTGCTCATGTATGTGTGCGCTTCTCTGTAGGTGGAACAGATGGCCTTTACGTTAGACGGCACGACCGACGTTCCGTGGTCATAGACGAGATTCAAGTCCAGCGGCTCGACCATCCTCCCCCGCGCCGATGTCCTCACGGACGTCCGAGCCACCGTCGTCGCCGCTGTCCTCCGGCAGCAGCGCAGCGAGCCGGCGAGCCACCGATGGTCCCGGACGCGGGAACCTCCCGACGATGAATGCCGCCCAGTCATCAGCCGTTGTCGGCTGCACGGGCGGCTGCGGCTCTTCCTCGTCGGCAGGGTCGATCGCGGCTCGAAGTCCGGGTCGTCATCGACCTGCAGGACGTCGCTCTTCTCTCCGTCGTCGAGCTGCCGGCTCCACGCCTCGAGCAAGAAGGGCGATGGATCGATCTCGATCCTGCCGTAGTCGAAGACCCGCCCCCTGCTCGTCGCCCGATGGACGGTCACCGAGAGCAGGATCCTCACGATCTCGCGGCGGTCAGTCAGGTCCGCGTCTTCCCATGCCGAGACGAACGAGCCCGCGTCGATCATGCGGCGTAGCGCTGCCGAGGTGACAGGAGCGACCTGCTGATCGTGGAGCTGCTCGATCTGCTCCTCGAGCCGCTTATCCTCCACCGCGTAGGCGCGCATCGTGATCTGCTCCTGAGCGCGCAGCTGCTCGAGCTCGTCGCGCTCAGCTTCAAGAGACGCGATGCGTGTCGGCACGTCATGACCGGGTGCGGGCTCCTCAGTCTGATCACTGTAGGCCTCGGCCAGGTCCTCTCGGAACCCCGGGGAGCCGAAGAGATGTCGCAGCACGGCCTCGACGAGCTCGTCGACCTTGGGAGCGGTGACAGTAATTCGCCGGCATCCCTCGTGCTGGCAGCAGTAGGCGCGCGGCATCCGCGAGAGGTTCGTGCGGGCCTTGAGCCGGGCCCCGCACTCCCCGCAGAGCGCGATGTGCGAGAGGAGATGGCGCGGGGATGGGCCGCGAGGCACCGGAACGGATCTGCGAGCAGGGTCCGTCAGCAGCGCCCTGACCTTCAACCACGTGCCGTGGTCGATGATCGGTGCCCAGTCCGCCTCTCCGATGTCCTTGCCCCGGTGGACCCGCCTGCCGGCGATGGTGGGGTTCACGAGTCTCTGCCGCAGTGATTCGGGAGTCCATGTGGTGACGACGCCGGCGGGGTTCTCCTCCAGAGTCCGCCGGTTGGGCTTCATCGGGTTCGGGACCCCGCGGTCGTTCAGATCCCGAGCGACTCTGCGCAGCGTCGTGCCTGCCAGGAGATCGTGAGCTGCCTCAGCAAGGACCTTGGCCTCGGGCGAGAGCACTTTGGGTCGGGCATCATCGGGCAGGACGGGCACCAGCTCACCAGCAGGACTGATCTTCGGCTCTCCGCGCTCGTCGGCCAGCACGAAGGGCGTTTGGCCGATGAGAGCGCCGCTCGCGGCGTCGTGGACCCTTCCGTACCCGTAGGGGAGTCGGCCGTGAGGTCGCCTGGCCTCGGCATTACGGCGCACCGTCCGAACATTCCGGTCGCGGATATCCGAGCCTTCGCGCTCGGCCATCAGGGCGTCGAGCGTCGCCGCGAACGAGTCGTTGGTCTGCGTCATGTCGTAGCGCCGACCCTTGTAGGACAACTCGACGCCGGCGATTTGGCACGCGGCCCTCAGGGTTATGAACACCTCGAGGTCTCGGGCAGCCCTTGATGGCTCCCAGACGATCAGGATGTCGACGGCCCCGCGCTGGATCAGCTGCAGGACCTCTGCAAATCCCTCGCGCTTACGAGTGGCGTAGCGGCTGGCCGGTCGGTTGTCGTCGCGGATGGTCCTGATGACCTTGATGCCGTTGGCATCTGCCCAGGCCTGGCACTCTCGGAGCTGGTCGTCGACGCTCGTGCCGCGGAGCTTCGGGTCGTGCGACGCACGGCCGTAGATGAGTCCTCGCTGAGCCATGATCGCCAGCGTAGTACGTGCATGTCCCCTTTTCTATGTTTGCCCCGGCCAGCAGGGGCAGGGTGCAGATCTTGGTCACCGCGTCCCGGGCGGAGTTCGCGTGGATCGTGCACAGCCCCGGCAGCCCGGAGTTCAGGGCGATGAGCATGTCCAGTGCCTCCGCCTCGCGCACCTCCCCGACGATCAGCCGGTCCGGGCGCATCCGCAGCGCCTCCTTGACCAGCCGCCGCAGCGGAATCTCGCCGTGGCCCTCCAGATTGGGTTGGCGGCACTGCATGTTCACGACGTCGCGCAGCGGGACCTTCAGCTCGAAGATCTCCTCCACCGTGACCACCCGCTCTCGGGCGCCGATGCTGGCCGTGAGGCAGTTGAGCATGGTCGTCTTCCCGGCCTGGGTGGCGCCGGAGACCAGGATGTTCAGCCCCGCCCGCACGGCCGCATCCAGGAACCGGGCGGCATCCGGGGAGAGGGAGCCCAGCCCCACCAGATCCTGCAGCCGCCGGGCGCGGGCCACGAACTTGCGGATGTTGACGGACCAGTGCGTGCGGGTGATGTCGGGGATGGCCACGTGCAGCCGGGAGCCGTCCGGCAGCGAGGCGTCCACGAAGGGGCTGGACAGGTCCAGGCGCCGTCCCGAGCTGTTGAGCATCCGCTCCACCAGGTGCCGGATGCCCTCGGGGCTCAGCTGCATCCCGGTCAGCTGCGAATCCCCGCCCCGGGAGACGAAGACCGAATCCGGTGCGTTGATCCAGATCTCCTCGACCATCGGATCATCCAGGTAGGGCTGCAGCGGTCCGAATCCCGTGATCGCGTCATCCAGCCGACGCTGGGCCTCCTCCGTCTCGCCCAGCGGCGGCAGGACGCTCACCGCCGCCTTCTCCTCGTAATCGCGCACGGCGGTGCGGATCAGCTCCCGCACCTGCTCGGCGTCACCGAGGGGATCCAGCCCCCGACGGCGCACCATCTCGCGAACATCGGCCTCGACGAGGCCCAGGGCCTCGCCGGCTCCCCGACTCTGAGCCCTGACGGCGGCAGCGACCATGACCTCCCCCTCGTGTCAGCTGGATCACTTGTAGAGAGAAGATACAGGAGATTCTCGGACATAGAAGGGCCGGGGCCGAGCCTGTGGACAGCGCACCGGGCCCGACCTCCCCATGAGACGGCGTCGGGCCCGGCGCCCTCCATCGGGAAGGAGCCGGGCCCGAGAGGCCGTCGCGGCGGCGAAAGGCGCGGGGGGGGGGATCAGCCGCGCAGGTGCTCCACCGCCTCCTGGATGGCGCCATCGCGCACCACGTGGCCCTTCTCCAGGACCACGCCGCGCTCGCACAGCCGGGAGACCATGTCCAGATCGTGGGAGACCACCACGAGGGTCTTCCCGCGCTCGGAAAGCTCCTTGATCTTGCGGATGCACTTCTTCTGGAACGGCTCATCGCCCACCGCGAGGATCTCATCCACCAGGAAGATCTCCGGATCCGTGTGCACCGCGACCGCGAAGGCCAGGCGCAGGTACATGCCGGAGGAGTAGAACTTCACCTCGGTGTCGATGAAGTCGGCGATCTCGGAGAACTCCACGATCGAGTCGAAGTTGGCGTCGATCTCCTCCTTGGTCATCCCGAGGATCGCCCCGTTCAGGTACACGTTGTCCCGCCCGGTCAGGTCCGGGTGGAACCCGGCCCCCACCTCGATCAGCCCCGCGATGCGCCCGCGGGTCCGGATGTCCCCCTCATCGGGATGCATGACCCCGGAGATCAGCTTCAGCAGGGTGGACTTGCCGGAGCCGTTGAGCCCCAGCAGCGCCACCCGCTCCCCCTGGTGGATCTCCAGGGAGACCCCGTCCAGGGCGCGGAACTTCTCCGAGAGGTCCCCCTTGCGCCCCTTGATCAGCCACACGAAGCCCTCCTTCATCGATCGGGTGTGGCGCAGCACGAACTTCTTGACCACATGCTCGATGCGGATGACCACCGGTTCGGTGGAAGGCGAATAGGGCTCCCGGGGCGCGGACAGCTCCGGGTCGTCGTCGATCCAAGACACAGCGAATCAGAGCTCCTGGGCGAAGTTTCCCTCGAACTTCCGGAAGAGCAGATCCCCCAGGAAGACGAAGGCGAAGGCGATCACGAAGGCCACCGGCGTCCAGACGCTCAGCAGGTGGGGGTACACGTACCACGACGCCGGGTCCGGCCCGTGCAGGGTCGCGCTCCAGAACGCGTAATGGAACAGCTCCACGGAGATCGTGATCGGGTTGACCATGTACAGGTGCAGCAGCCACGCGCTGGCCTTCTCCTGGACCATCGTCCAGGAGTACATGATCGGGGACAGCCAGGTCAGCATCATCACCAGCAGGTCCACGATGTTCTCCGAGTCCCGGAAGAACACGTTGGCCACCCCGAAGATCAGCCCCAGCCCGTAGGAGAACACGGAGATCAGCACGATGCCGGCCAGCGCCGCGCCGATCTGCTTGGGGCCCGGGTGCCAGCCCACCGCGAAGCAGGCGATGAGCAGGACCAGCAGCTGCGGGACGAAGTGGATCAGCCCCACCCAGATGGTGGAGACCGAGAACAGCTCCCGCGGCAGGTAGATCTTCTTGATCAGCGCCCCGTTGCCCACGAAGCAGCGCGCCCCGTTGCCGAAGGCCTCGCCGAAGAAGTTGATGAGGATGATCCCGGAGAACAGGTAGACGGCGTAGTTCTCCAGCCCCTTGTTCAGCCCCAGGAACACCCCCAGCGCCAGGTAGAACACCAGGAACTGGACCCCGGGCTTGATGTAGGACCACACGATCCCCAGCACCGAGCCTCGGTAGCGGACCTGGATCTCCTTATCCACCAGGAGCTTGAGCAGGAATCTGTTCTTGAACACGTCCATGAGCCCCCGGCCGCGGCCGGGGGTCTGGAACTCGCGTGCGCTGATGTCGGTCATCGGGTGATCTCGGAGTCCGTATGCTCGTCGAAGGTCTTCTTCCACGCCTCGAAGGAGGTGATCCGGGGCGCGGCCTGGCGGTACTGCTCCCGCAGCCGGGGCCACTGGCGCAGGATCTGGGCGTGCAGGCGGGTGGCTTCGGTCAGCTTGGTGCGCAGCTGCTCCGGACGACGCCGGTACCAGGACACGGCAGTGCCCTCCGCGTTGGAGACCAGCGCGGAGTCGTACTGGGACATCCGCCACCAGCGGTTGTCCTGGTGGGCCACGTGCGCCTGCGGGTGCTCCCGGGTCTCCGGGTCCACCGGCTTGATCAGCTGCCTGGCCACCGTCTTGACCGCCCACGGCACCAGCGTCTTGTACGACGGCGCGGAGAAGCCGCGGCCGTTGCGCGGGGGCTTGGCCATGCGCGGCTCGGGGAAGGAGTCGATGTCCTCGCTGAACTGCGCGTCCGAGTACTCCTTCATCGCCGCGCGGATCTGCGGCAGCCGCTGCGGCTGGATCTCGTGCAGCTGATCCGGGCCAGCCAGCACGTCGCGCAGGGCCATGATGCGGCCCTCCTCCGTGAAGTACTGCATGGAGATCAGGTGCTTGACGTCCTGGTAGGAGGATTCGCGCAGCAGGCGTCCGCCCCGCTCGTAGGGCGAGTGCAGCAGCGCGGCGATGATGCGGTTGCGGATGTGGAAGTAGGCCTGCCAGCCGACGAGGTCGTCCTTGTCGATCCAGGACACGTGCCAGACGGCGGCACCCGGCAGGGAGACCGTGTGGTAGCCGGCCTCCTTGGCGCGCACGCCGTACTCGGCGTCGTCCCACTTGATGAACACCGGCAGGGACAGCCCGATCTCCCGGATCACCTGCGTGGGGATCAGGTCCATCCACCAGCCGTTGTAGTCCACGTCCACCCGGCGGTGCAGCCACGGGGTCGAGCGCAGGTTCGCGTGCAGGAAGTCGTGGCCCAGGACCTGCTCGGCCACCGGCTGATCCGGCTGGAACCGGTACCGGTTCACGATCTCGCCGAAGGTGTGCAGCACCGTGCGGTTGTACAGGTCGAACATGTGCCCGCCCACGATGGTGGGCTTGCGGCACAGATCCGCGAAGGTCAGCATCCGGATGATCGACTCGGGCTCCACCACGACGTCGTCATCCAGCAGCAGCGCGTAGTCCGAGCCGTTCTCCACGGCCTCGTACATGCCGCGGGCGAACCCGCCCGAGCCGCCCAGGTTGGCCTGGTTGATGATCCGCAGCTTCCCCTGCAGGGTGGCCGCGACCTCCTCGAACTGCGCCTGGTCCTGGACCTTGCGGGTGCCCTGATCCACGATGAGGATCTCCTGCAGATGCTCGAGGATCTGCGGGTTGCGTCCCAGCGAGCGCAGGTTGTTCAGGCAGTAGTCGGGCTTGTTCAGGGTCGTGATCTCCAGGGTGATCCGCCCCGGCTCGCGCCCGGTGCCCTGTGCGGTCTGCCATTCCGCCCCGCGCAGGGTCAGCGGCTGCGCCCCGGCCGCGAGATCGAACCAGTACCAGCCGCCGTCGCCGAAGGGCTTCAGCGGCAGGTCGAAGGTGGACGACGCCGTGCCGGAGACCCGCCGCGAGGCGACCCGCTGCAGCGAACCGCGAGCGTTGGACTTGTAGACGATGATGGTGCCCTCGCCCTCCGTCTCCACGGCCAGGCGCACGTCGGTGACCGTGGTCCACCGCTTCCAGTAGGAGGCGGGGAAGGCGTTGAAGTACGTGGCGAAGGACAGCCGGGTGCCCGGTCGCACCAGCGTGGAGCGGCGGTCGATGAAGTCCTCGGCGTGGGCATCCGAGCCCGACCCGGCGGCGGGGGCCGACCCGGCGGCGGCCGGAGCCTGCTTGCCGGGGGACTCCGTGCTGCCGAGGGATCCGTTCATCGTGGACAGCTGCACGCCGGCGGTCTGCCCGGAATCCACGTACAGGGCGACGGTGTCCATCTGCTCCGGAGCGGGGAAGATGACCCGCTGCAGGGTCGTCATCGGCTGTGCTGCGCGGCGCTGGTGGGCCGCGTCGGACGTGGTTGACTCGCTCATGCCTCGATCCCTCCGCTGACCAGCTTCTGCCCGCCCGAGAAGTGCGGGCGGATCTTGTTGTCGAACATGGACAGGGCCGAGCCGATGGCCATGTGCATGTCCAGGTACTTGTAGGTGCCCAGGCGCCCGCCGAACAGCACGTCGGACTCGCCGGCGGCCAGGTCCCGGTACTTCAGCAGCTTCTGCCGGTCCACCGAGGTGTTGATCGGGTAGTACGGCTCGTCGCCCTTCTCGGCGAAGCGAGAGAACTCCCGCATGATCACCGTGGCGTCCTTGGTGTAGTCCCGCTCCGGGTGGAAGTGGCGGAACTCGTGGATGCGGGTGAAGGGCACGTCCGGGTCCGGGTAGTTCATGACGGCGCAGCCCTGGAAGTCCTGCATCTCCAGGACCTCCTCCTCCAGGTCGATGGTGCGCCAGGACAGGTCCCCTTCGGCGTAGTCGAAGTACCGGTCCACCGGACCGGTGTAGACCACGGGGACCTGCCCGAGCACCTTGGACCGGGAGAACTCGTGGTCCTCGTCGAAGAAGTCGGTGTCCAGGCGCACCTCGATGTTCGGATGGCTGGCCATGCGCTCCAGCCACGCCGTGTACCCGTCCACGGGCAGACCCTCGTGGGTGTCGTTGAAGTAGCGGTTGTCGTAGGTGTAGCGCACCGGCAGCCGGGAGATGATCGAGGCCGGCAGATCCTTGGGGTCGGTCTGCCACTGCTTGCCGGTGTAGTGCTTGATGAAGGCCTCGTACAGGGGGCGCCCGATCAGCTGGATGCCCTTGTCGTTGAGGTTCTGCGGATCCGTGCCCGCCAGCTCCCCGGCCTGCTCCTGGATGAGGGCGCGGGCCTCGGCGGGCCCGTAGGCCGCGCGGAAGAACTGGTTGATGGTGCCCAGGTTGATGGGCATCGGGAAGACTTCGTCGTTGTGGCGGGTGTAGACCCGGTGCACGTAGTCGGTGAACTTGGTGAAGCGGTTGACGTACTCCCAGACCCGCTCGTTGGAGGTGTGGAACAGGTGTGCCCCGTAGCGGTGCACCTCGATGCCGGTGCGCTCCTCCTTCTCGCTGTAGGCGTTGCCGCCGATGTGGGAGCGGCGGTCGAGGATGACCACCTTCAGCCCCAGTTCGGAGGCGGCCTGCTCGGCGATGGTCAGGCCGAACAGGCCGGACCCCACGACCACTAGATCTGCGTTCACGCGAAACTCCTGTCGCTCTGGCTGCTCCGGGCGCGTCCCCCGCCCGCGAAGAGGTGGGAACCCGCCGGAGGCCGGTGTCTTCCGTCCCTGTCCCGTCCGACCGCGCACCGGGCGCGGGGCGGGACAGCACTCCTACACGACTCTAATGGACCGGGCCGCGTGGGTCTTCCCGGGGCGCCTGCGCCCCGCAGTTATCTCCCATCCCGGATGCCGGGCGTCATCGCAGCCGGTGGAGGAGGACACCTGTCAGCACGGGTCATCCACACCGGGCCCGGGCGCCCACCGACAGCCTGCCTCTCGGGGCCGCGCGGTGTGCTCCCCTGGTCCCATGCAGCTGCATCTGACGACCTTCGATCCCGTCTCCGCCCGCTCGGTGCGCCTGCGGGTGCAGGCCCCGCCCGCCTGCTCGGGCGCCGCGCTGGCCGAGGCCCTCGACGCCCATTTCGGCACGACCGGGGACTGGTCGGCCGACGGACGGATGCTGCGGCACCTGCAGGTGGGGACGGAGCCGCTGGTGGACGGGGCCGTGGTGACCCGCGGCCCGGCCGAGACCCTCCCGGGGGACGGACTGCTGGCGGTGGTCACGGAGGGCCCGGCCACGGGGGCCCACGCGACGCTGAGCCGCGGCGTCCTGGAGATCGGCAAGGACGCCGCCCGGCTGTGCCTCGAGGACCCCTCGCTGCGTCCCGTGGAGGGCAGGCTGCGGGTGGATCCGGACGGTGTGGCCTGGGAGGACGCCGACGGCCGACGCCGCGTCCTGACCCCGAAGGACTCCTGCCCGATCGGCCGCTCCCGCCTCACGCTGACGGATCCCCGCGCGCCCGCTCCCCAGCGCACCCGCCGGGGCCCGATGCCGGTGCGCCCGGTCGAGCTACACCCGCCCGGCTCCGGATGGCGCACCCTCGCCGTGACGATGGCCCTCCCCCTGCTGATCGGGGGTCTCATGGCGTGGCTGCTGGACCTGTGGATAATCCTGATCTTCTGCGTGATGAGCTCCGCCATGGCCGCGGCGCACTGGCTGAGCCGGGGCAGCTCGACGGCGAAGAACCGACGTCTGTTGGAGCGGGCGTGCGCACGGGACCTCGGCGACTGCGCCGCGGCCGCCCCGCCGTGGGGCGCCCGCCTGTTGCCGGGCGTCCCGGCACAGCCGCCCGAGGAGGGTCCTCCCTGGGTGCGCTGGGGTCGCGGGCGCCGCGCCGCGCACCTGCGCCCCGAGGGACAGCGCCACCAGCAGGTGCCCCTGATGGAGGCCGTGCCCATCCTCTCCCGCCTGGACCGACCTCACGTGCTGCTGGGCCCGCCGGCGGTGCAGGACGCCCTGATCGCGCAGATCCTGCTGGCCGGCTGGGAGATCCAGATCCGCACGCGCCACCCGATGCCCTCCTCCCACCCGCTGCTGCGGTGGAGCGCGCACCCCGGCGTCGCGGTGGTCCACGCCGAGGCCCCCGAGCCGTCGAGCCCCCGGACGGTCCTGGTCCTCCTGGAGGCGGCCCCGGCCCCGAGCACGGCGCTGCCGCGCGTGCGCATCGCCGACCCGGCCCGCGGGGTCAGGCTGCCTCCGGAGCCCGAGGCCATCACCGTGCGCCAGGAGGAGGCCGGGCTGCGACTGAGCGGACCCGAGGCCGCGGCGGAGAGCCTGCCCGGGCTGCTCGGGGAGCACCCCGTCCTGTGTACCCGCCCCGATGGCCTGGCCCGCAGCGCCCGAGCCGAGCTGATCCGGCGAGCCCGCGGGCGAGGACTGGCGGGATCCGAAGGCTCGGCGCTGCTGTCCGCGCGGGAGGACCTGTGCCTGGAGGCCACCGCCGACCGGTGGCAGAGGAACCTGGACAGCTGGGCACTGGTGGCCGAGCTGGGCCGACGCACCGATGCGGCGCCCGGGGATGATCCTGCCCTGCGGGTGGATCTGAACGAGCACGGCCCGCACTGCGTGATCGCCGGCACCACCGGCTCCGGGAAATCCGAGTTCTTCCGGGCCCTGCTGGCCGGTCTCGCCCTGCGCTACAGCCCCGAGCGGCTGAGCATGGTCCTCATCGACTTCAAGGGCGGGGCCAGCTTCGGGGAGCTGGCCCGCCTGCCCCACGTGCACGGCCTGCTGACCGATCTGGAGGAGGCCACCGTGACCCGGGACCTGACCTACCTGCGCGCGGAGCTGCGCCGCCGCGAGCAGCTGTTCCGGGAACTCGGGGTCGGGTCCTGGATGGAGTTCGTGCGCGGTCCCGCGTACCGGGATCTGAGCGAGCCGCTGCCGGAGCTGCTGATCTGCGTGGACGAGTTCCGCATGCTCGTGGAATCCCTGCCGGAGGCGATGCAGCAGCTGCTGCGCATCGCGACCGTGGGTCGCTCCCTGGGGGTGCATCTGGTCATGTCCACCCAGCGCCCGCAGGGGGCGATCTCCGCGGACATCCGGGCCAACGTCGGCATCGACGTGTGCCTGCGCGTGGCCTCGGAGGCGGATTCGATGAACGTCATCGGCTCCGGGGAGGCCGCGCGCATCCCGAGCACCCGGCCGGGTGCCGGATTCCTGCGCGCCGACGGCGCGCTCTCCGCCTTCACCAGCCTGTTCGTCGATGCCTTCCCGCGGCGCCGTCTGGACACCGGCCTGCGGATCCTGCCCGAGCAGATCCTCGAGCCGGCGCAGCCGGAGTCCCCGGGCCGCGGAGAGCCGGGGACGGGTCTGCGCGAGGACATCCGGCGGCTGCGCCGGCTGCATCCCGGCACACCCCCGGTGGTGCCTCCCGCGCTGGGCGAGATCCAGCTACCCCCGGATCCCGACGGCGGGCTGGCCCTGGGCCCGGCCGAGGTGCCCTCCCTCGGGTGGCAGGGCCATCTGTCCTGGCGGCCCGAGCGCCACGGACCGATCGACGTGCGCGCCGGCCTGCCGGAGCAGCGTCGGTGGATCCAGCACCTCGTGGATGAGGCGCGGGCCAGCGGCCTCCCGGTCTACGCGCTGGTCGCGGATCGCTCGGCGCTCGAGGATCTCGTGCGGGCTCAAGCGCAGGGCCTGGATCTGCGCGGGCTGGCCGGTGCCCCGCATCGGGAGTTCAGCGCCGAGCTGATCACCGGGCTGCTGGCCGTGCTGCGTCGGAACCAGCAGGAGGCCGGGCCCCTGCCCCCGGCCCTGCTGATCGTGCAGGGCACGGAGAAGATCGTCGAGGACCTGGCCCGCTCGGGGGCGGCCCCGGAGGCGGCGGTGGAGGAGCTGCTGGCCCTGGCGGGTCGGTCCTGGCACCTCTGCCTGCTCGGCGCCAAGGCTCCTCCGCGCACCCTGCAGGGGCTGTGCCCCAATCGGGTACACCTGGGCGACGGTCCCCGCGCCGAGTTCCTGCTGTCCCATCCCCGTCAGGCCAGAGACCTGGTCGGCGGACTGGCGATCGTGGAGGGCCCGCTGGCCCCGGGCAGCGAACCCGCCGGACTGCTGCCCCCGGGAGTCGGCCCCGATCGATCGACGTCGGACCTTCCGCGACCGGGCTCGGCTCTGCCCTCCCCAGGAGCCGCACGGCGCCGGCGCCCGGTCGACGGCCTGCCGCGATTCGTCGATCTGCCGTCACGGCTGCAGTGGCCGGTCGGCGAGGCCGCGGATGGGCATCAGCGCCAGATCCGGCCCTCGCGCCACGTGCTGACCCGGCGCGACCGCTGGTTCGCGGTGCTGGGCGTGCAGGCCCCCTCGGGGGCCGAGGCTGGACTCGAGATGCGCCCGGGCGACGTCGTGGGGATCTCCTCGCGCTCCGCGGCCGAGTCCGAGGCGGCGCTGGCCGCCCTGCTCTCCTTCAACCCCCACCTGGGCTTCCGTGTGCACCGGCCCCCGGGCCCGGGTGATCCGACGGCAGCGCCCCGCGGCCCACGCTCCCGCCCATCGGCCTCCCCCGACCCGCACAGGCCGGAGATCGCCGTCGTGTGCGATGCCCACCTGTGGCCGAGCTCGCTGTGGCCGGCGCTGGAGGAGACGGTGGACGCGACCGACGCCGCGGTGCTGCTGTTCGATCCGGGGCGCTTCTCGGCCTCGCGCACCCCGTGGGCTGCCCGGCTGCGGGCGGCGCCCTGCGGCGTCGTGCTCGGCCCGCGCAGCGGCTTGGAGGCGGACTTCCGCGCCGAGGTCTGTCCGCCGCACCCTGGCACACCCCCGGCGCTGACGGGGCTGCTGCTGCGACCCGACGGGGTCGTGCGCCTGCGCCTGGCCCAGCCGGTGCCCGCGGAGCGGGAGCCCGCGGGGGCAGGATCAGTCGCGCTCGGCCTCGGCGTCGCCGCCGATGCCGGCCAGCAGGTGGCGCTGGACCGGTGAGGAGAACAGCAGCATGAGGATCACCGCCCCCAGCACCCCGAGGAGCACCGCCAGGAGGCGGGAGGACGGGAAGATCAGCTGGATGGACACGAGGATCAGGAAGACCTGGGTGAGCAGGATCAGCGCGCGGGACCACAGCCTGCCGGCCCGCAGGCCGCGCGCGGCCGCCATCAGCCACACCCCGTAGCCCAGGTAGAGCAGCCCCATCAGCACGATGGCCCCGGCGGGCATCACGTGCGGGGAGAGGAAGGCCTGCACCGCCTGGATCAGGCCGACGACGATCAGCGCCGCCGCCTCCAGGGCCACCAGCGCGCACAGCAGCAGCACGGTCCGCGGCGGTCGGACTCGGGGGGCGTCGGCGGCTGAGGGGGTCGGGGGCGAGGTGTTCATGGATCCAGCCTAATCAGCCCGCCCCGACCGCCGACGACCCCCCGCTCCGACGAGCCTCGGCGCCGCTTTGCTTGTGCTGTCAAGGAAAAACCGATGTGAGATAAAACATCCGAGCGCATCGCCCGACCCTGGGCACACCCCTTGTTCACGCACTGTTTACGTGCGAACCTGTAACGAGTCACCGCACGAGGCCCCCGACCTGGCTTGGGGGCACTTCTGTCTGCCCTCCCGCCGCGCATCGCCTCCGTCGGGACGGCGTCTTCACACAAGGAGCGTTCATATGGATTGGCGCAGTCGCGCAGCCTGCCTCGACAAGGATCCCGAGCTGTTCTTCCCGGTGGGCAACACCGGACCCGCCCTCCTGCAGATCGAAGAGGCCAAGACCGTCTGCCGCAGCTGCACCGTCATGGACACCTGCCTGCAGTGGGCTCTGGAGACCGGCCAGGACTCCGGGGTGTGGGGTGGGATGAGCGAAGACGAGCGCCGCGCCCTCAAGCGCCGCGCAGCCCGCGCCCGCCGCGCCTCCTGAGATCCGCCCACCTGCATCGGGCAGTCTGAGGGCCGCCGACGGTCACCGCAACCGTCGGCGGCCCTTCGCGTCCGTCCGGGCCCTGCCCGGGCGGCTCAGGTCCCAGCCTCCCCCGGCACCTGCGCCGTGATGGTCACCGTCGTGCCGCCCCCGGGACGCGGCTGCCAGCGGATCGACCCGCGCAGCTCGCTGGCCACCAGGGTGCGCAGGATCTGCATCCCCAGCCCCTCCCCGCGCTGCGGCGGGCGGTAGGCCGAGACCCCGGATTCCTCGATGGGCGCCTCGCCCATTCCCACGCCGTCGTCGCTGACGGTCACCACCAGCTCGGCCTCCTCCCCGGGGAGCTCCCGACGTCGGCCGTTCAGGGTGACGGTGCCGGACTCCCCGTCCAGACCGTGCTCCACCGCATTGGCCACGATCTCGTTGATGATCAGCGCCAACGGCGTCGCCAGCTCGCTGGGCAGCTGGCCGAAGCGGCCCTCCTTGCGCGTCGTCACGCTCTGCCCCGGGGAGGCCACCTCCGCGGCCAGGCGGAACTGTCGGGCGATCAGTTCGTCGAAGTCCACATCCTGGCTCAGCCCCTGGGAGAGCACCTCGTGCACCATGGCGATCGTGGCGACCCGCCGCATGGCCTGCTCGAGGCCCTCCCGGGCTTCCGTGGAGGTCATCCGCCGCGCCTGCAGGCGCAGCAGCGCGGAGACCGTCTGCAGATTGTTCTTGACCCGGTGGTGGATCTCGCGGATCGTCGCGTCCTTGGTCATCAGCTCCAGCTCGCGACGCCGGATCTCCGTGACGTCCCGGCACAGCAGCAGCGCTCCGAAGCGCTCCTCCCCGCGGCGGGTCTGCCTTTTCAGCGGGATCGAGCGGAAGGTGATGCTGACCTTGGCCGTGGCCAGCTCGCTGCGCCACGGCATCCGCCCGGTCAGCACCAGAGGCATGACCTCATCGGCTTTGTCGGTCTCCGGCAGCAGCCCCCGGGTCATCTCCGCCAGCGCGGCCCCGATCAGCGGGCCGGAGTATCCCAAGCGGCGGTACACGGACACGGCGTTGGGGCTGGCTAAGGTCACCCGCCCCTCGGCGTCCAGGCGGATGACGCCGTCGGAGACCCGCGGGTTGCCGTGCGTGGCGCCCACGGGCGCTGCGAATTCTGGCCAGGCTCCGCGCGAGACCATGCTCAGCAGCTCCCGCGCGGTCTCCCGGAACACCGAATCCAGCCGTCCGTACATGCGGGAGGCGAAATCTCCGCTGTGCAGGGTCAGCACGGCGATCGTGCGCCCGTGGCGCACCAGCGGATACACCACGACCTTCTGCAGGAACTCCCCGCCCCATTGGATCTCCTCCAGGGACTGCACGGTCTGGTCGAACCAGCACCGCAGCGCCGCCTCGCCGATCTGCGGGTCCATGGGTCGGCCCACCATGTCCCGGTCGAAGACGGTCTGGGCGCTGGAGGGCCGCACGTGGGCCAAGCCCTGGAATCCGCTCAACGGAGCCGGCCCGCCCTGGGCATGACCCGACAGGTCCACCGAGACGAAGTCCTCCGGGAACCACAGCACCAGGTCCCCGCGTGCCAGATCGGCCACCAGCTGCCAGTCCCCGACCAGCAGATGCAGCCACTCGGAGTCCCCGGGGCCGAATTCGCCGGTCTTCAGAAGCGGTTCTGCAAGCGTCATGGGAGCCTCGCTGACGGTGGTCTCGTGGCGATGGGGTGGGCCCTCCCATCGTAGGCACGGCCGGTGCGCTCAGCGCCGATGCCGCCGCGGCCTGCGTTGCCCGGCGCCGCGACGACCCCCGGAAGCCCTCGACTGCTCGGCGGCCTCGGATGGGGTCTGGCCACCGGTACCCTCCGGCAGCGGGCGGACCAGGGCCGCCAGATCGCGCAGGTCCGCCGTCAGCGGCGAGCGCGGGGCCTCCTCCGTGAGGGTCCTGCCGCGCATCAGGGCCCGGTCACAGGCCGGAGGGTCCCACCGCAGGAACGCAGCGATCGGCTCCCCCGGTCCGAAGCGCGCCCAGGCCCGGCCGATCTCCTCCGCGGCGCGCTCCTCCGCGGCACCGGCGGCCTCGGCGCGCAGCTTGTTGACCACGACGGTCGGGGACGGCATGCTCGGCTCGAGCTCACGCAGCCGCTGCAGGTCCTCGACGCCGCGCACCAGCCGGGGCAGGCCGATCGGATCCGCCTGCCCGACGGCCAGGATGCGATCCGCATCGGCCAAAGCAGTCAGCGTCGCGGTGCTGCGCTGCGGCGCCCCGGGGTCCAGGACCCAGGACTCCTCCTGCTCCAGGCTGTAGCCGACGTCGACGATCACCGCGTCGTACTCCTGCCGGGCCAGGCGCAGCACCTTCAGCAGGGGTGCCCGGCGCACCTCGATCCAGCGTTCGGGCCGGGTGATCCCGGTGAGCACCTCCAGCCGACGTCGGCCGATCCGCACGACGTCGACGCATTCGGTCAGGCTCCCCGCGTCCAGCACGTCGCGTTCGGCGGCCCGGCAGGCCCGGGAGAGTCCGGAGCTCTCCTCGAGCAGGCCGAGGAAGGCCGCGATGCCGGCGCCGAAGGTGTCCGCGTCCACGAGCAGGGTGCGGTGCCCGGCCGCGGCCAGCTCGGCCGCGATCCCGACGGCCGCCGTCGTCGTGCCCGGGGCCCCGAGCGGCCCCCACACCACGGTGCTCTCGCCCCGGGCAGGGCTCTCCCGCTCCGCCGCGGGCATCTCGGTCGAGGAGCTCGCCGCGGCCGGCTCGGACGGGAGCAGATCCTCGGAGCCGAGGTCCTCGGGCACCGCGGGCTCGGCCGTGGCCGAGGCGATCTCCGGCACCGGGGTCTCCAGGGCTTGGCGGATCACTTCGGCGGAGGCGGAGGCGGGGATCGTGACCAGCCCCCAGTCCCCTTCCCCGGCGTCGGCTCCCATGAGCACGACGGCGGCCCCGGCAGAGCGCAGGGTCTGGACCAGGGAGAGGGTCAGATCCGGGGTGGGGCCCACGATCAGCACGGCATCGGCCAGGCCGCCGGAGACCGTGGCCAGGACCTCCGAGAGCTCGAAGCAGCTGCGCACCACGGTCAGCCCGGAGCGGCTGTCCTCGATGCGCGCGAGCACCTCGCCCTCGTCGTCACCGAGCAGGACCACCGACCATCGGGCGCTCACGGCAGGCTCCGGTACGTGGGCACGAGGGTCACCCGGGCATCCGAGGCGGAGGCCCGGATCAGCGAGGGCAGGTCCTCCTCCTCGACCAGGACCTGCACGGTGACCTGGTCGGATCCGCCGATCGCGGTGTCATCTCGGGTGATGCGCGCGATCTCCGATCCGGTGACCGCCCGGGCGGGATCGGGGGTGTCCTGGCCGGCCTGCGCCTGATCGGTCACCCACACATCCACGCTCTGCCCGACCTCCAGACCGCCGGTCTGGTCCCGGGGCAGCGTCAGGGACATGGGTTTGCGGTGCAGGGCGTCGGCGGCACCGATGCTGCTGCGCGGGATGAGCTGGCCGGTGAAGATCGGCTGCGTGGCCACCGCCCCCTCGGCCAGCTGGGCATCCCGGGGCAGATAGCCCTCACCGGCGTCGGCGAGGCTGACGTCCACGGTGCGCAGATCCTCCGGTTTGACGGTCTCACCGACCCGGATGTCGTGCGCGGCGGCCAGATAGGCTTCGGTCCGATCCCCGGCCCGCACGATGCCGACGACCGCGATGACGGAGACGAGCACGAGCAGGATGCCCACGAGGAGGCGGGGATCCCGCCAGGTGGGTCGCTGCAGGCGCGGGGAGAGGGCGGCGGTGGGAGTCGGGTGATCGGGCACGGGATGGTCCTTCGCTCGGTCGGTGCCGGACAGGGGCGCCCGGACTCACCCGGGCGGCGCGGGGTGTGTCCCCTTGCCCGGCATCCTAGCGGGTATGTGAGACCGGACACCGTTTTCGTCCACAGGCTGGGTCGGTCCGCTCCTGGCGCCTCCGGTCTTTCCGGTCCGGCCCAGTCCAGCGCCCGGGCTGTGGATGGACGGCGACTAGACTGGGGAGCCGTGCGATGATGGGGCCCAACCCGGGCCCGACCGGAGACCGGTGAGAAAGGACTGCCAGCCGTGAGCGCTCCTCGCTTCCTGACGCTGACCGACGTCGCGGAGACCCTGAACATCTCGATGTCCCAGGCCCGCGCGATGGTGCGCTCCGGAGAGCTGCCCGCGATCCAGGTGGGCGGGCGCGGTCAGTGGCGGGTGGAGAAGTCCGTGCTGGAGGATTACATCGAGCAGGCCTACCGTCGCACCGCGGCGAGCATCCGCGAACACCAGGACACGCAGGGCTGACGCGGCAGACGACGCCGCCGGCTCGGCATCTCCTCTGCCGGGCTCAGCGCCCATCGGCCTCGGTGCCGCGAGCGGGCACCGCGAGCGCAGCGATCGCGCGGAAGGGATAGACCCGCCGACCCCGACCTGACCGGGTCGCGCCAGCGTGCTCGGCGCTGAGCCTGAGGATCAGGTGATCGGCGCCGACCCGCTCGATCACGCCCTCGCATTCGACCTCCTCGGCCCCGCGCAGGCTCAGCAGCCGCACCGGCTCCCGGTGCGCGGCCAGCGCCCGCAGCGCCGTCGTGAAGCGCAGCGTGCCACCCGAGGCGCCGCGCCGGGGCGGTGAGGCGGGCTCCCACCAGGTGATCGCGCGGGTCGGGACCAGATGCTCCTCCCCGCGCTGCAGGACCAGCACCCAGTCCGCCCCGACGCTCTCCAGCGCCCCCGCGACCGTGCGGCCGGAGGCAGTCATGAGCCGCAGCGCCGCACCCTGATGGGCGCCCAGCAGCTCCGTCATGGTGGTGCGCGCGGCGATGAGCCGGGATTCCTCCGCCGCATCCTCCTCGATGCCGCGCTGGCGCTGCGCGGCCCATCGGCTCTCGAAGTCCTCGAACAGGCGCTGCCATCTCATGCACCCATCCTAGGGCCCTCCGCCCCGTCCGGGCCGCCTCGAGACCCGACGACGGAATCGGGACAGCCGACCCCTTGACAGCCTCTCGACCCCGGGAGAGACTTCCAAACATCACCAAACGTCATCAAATGGAAGCATCGGTGATCATCATGGAACGACTTCAGGGTTCTGGGCCCCGTGGGTTCTGGCGCGTCGGGACGCTGCTGTGCCTATTCGGGGCCATAGCAGTCGCGTCCTCGGCTGGGCTGGTGAGCCTGCTGGGAAGCCTCTCCTGGGCCGAGCTGACCTCCCCCGCCGCGGATCCGGAGCGCCTTCTGGTGCGATTCCTGCTCCTGGCGGCGCTGGGCCTGGTGCTGTGGTGGTCCTGCGGCGCTGCGGTCCTGGCGGTGCGCAGCCTGCTCGCCCGGGATCCGGGAAGCCCGCGGCTGCGCCCGGCCCACCACCGCCTCCCGCGCCCCGTCGCCCTGCCGGGGCCGGTGTACCGGGTCGTGCTGCTAGCCCTGGGGATCAACGCCGCGCTGCTGCCGGCGGCCCACGCCCAGCAGAACGAGGCGAGCCCCTCACCGACCCCGCAGCCCTCCGGGGCCGCGGAGACCTCCGCGTCGGCGGACCCGGTCGAGACCCCCGACGGCGAGACCTCCGCTCCGAGCACCTCCGCCGATGCCGCCGCGCAGACCGCCGCGGATGCGCCCGCCTCGACCCCGTCCGAGGGCCCGGAGACGCAGCTGAGCCCGCTGTTCCCGGCCACCGCCGCGATCCTGCCGGCGGCTCAGGCCGAACGGCTCGCGGCCCCGAGCACGGCCTCCCCCGTCGCCGTACGCGAGGCCGCCGAGCTCACGCCCCTATTCGGCGCCGCCCGCGCCGATACACAGTCCAGCAGCACCGACGTCGAATCCCCTGCGGACCAGGCGCCCCCGAGCTCACCGGACCGGACGGCGGCCGAAGCCGCCGACGAGGCTCTTACAGTCTCCGACTCCTCGGTCTCCGGTGACGCGTCCACGTGGGTGGTGCTGCGCGGACACACGCTCTGGCAGATCGCCGCGACCTGCACCGGAGACCAGGACGATGCCCGCACGGCCCGCGCCGTGCAGCGGATCTACGCCGCCAACGAGCACATCCTCCGGGACGGACCCGACTTCCTGCTGCCCGGCCTGGTCCTCACGATTCCACCGGAGGTCGCCGGCTGAACCGCCGAACGCCCCCGCCTCCCCGCTCCCGACCGAATGCTCAGCGGAGCCGACCGCCGCCGTGACGGATCCGGTCGGGCTCCCCACCCCGACGACGACCACCCATCGAAAGGACTCCCGCCATGTCCGCCACCCAGCTGCCCGCCCCGACCATCAGCCCACGCACCACCGCCCCGATGCCGGGGGTGCCGCGCACCGGCACGGTCCTGTCCATCCGCTCCGTGCCCGGGACTCCCGGGGCACATCCTGCCGGGCCGCCCCCGTACTACCAGTGGCGGCGTCGGACCGTGGATCCCGAGGAGGAGCTGCGTCGCGTGCACGCGATCGCCGGCGCGGTCGGGGCCGCCATCGCGGAGGTCGTCGCCGGGCGGCGCCAGCTGCACCAGCTCTCCCGCTGGGTGCATCCCATGATCATGCATCGGATCAGGGAACGGCGCGACCTGGAGGCTGGGACCCCGGTGGCCCCCAGCCCCACGATCGTGGCGCTGGAGCAGGCCCCGCGCGGGTCCCGCTTCGCCTCCCCCGCCCGTCCCCAGCGGGTCCGGGCGGTGTGCGCGGCCCCCGACGAGTACGAGGCCGCCGTGGTCGTGCGGGTGGAGGATCGCTGCCGGGCCCTGGCCCTGCGCATCCACCGAGTCCGCGGTCAGTGGCAGATCGTGGCCGCGGAGATCGGCTGAGGCGCGGGGCCTCCGGCACTCACCGGCGTCGTGTGGAGCGTGCCGAACCGCGGCGGGCCCGGCGGGCCGCGCGGTTGCCGGTCGGCTGGCCCTCGCTGGCCTCCCCGTCGGCGGATCCGGCAGACCCGGAGGCATCCGCCCCGGCACCGGCGCCCTCCGACGCGGCGCGGTCGGCACCCGCAGCCTTGCCCGCCTGCTCCTCGGCAGAGCTCTCGCCGGTCGCCTCGACGCGGCTGAGCTGCTCCCCGGACTCCCCCGGGGCGGTGAAGCGCAGGAACTTCGGCTGCTGCGGCACCTCCAAGGCCTGGGAGGACATGCGCGTGCGCTGCTTGGACAGGTCCAGCTTGAACAGGTAGGCGACGGTCTCCTCGCGGATCGCGCCCATCATCTCCTGGAACATCGCGTAGCCCTCGCGCTGGTACTCCACCAGGGGGTCGCGCTGGGCCATCGCCCGCAGCCCGATGCCCTCCTTGAGGTAGTCCATCTCGTACAGGTGCTCGGGCCAGTGCCGCCCGATCACCGAGAGCACGACGCGCCGCTCGATGGTGCGCATCGCCTCCGAGCCGACCTGCTCCTCGCGCTGCTCGTAGATCACGCGGGCATCGGAGAGCACCTCGTCGATGATCATCTGCTGGGTGATCTTCCCGCGCCCACCGGCGGCCTCCTCGAGGTCCGCGACGGTGATGCTGATCGGGTAGATCCCGGCCAGCAGCTCCCACAGCTGCTCCAGATCCCAGTCCTCGGCGTGGCCATGGGAGGTCTTGTCCTCGATCGCGGAGGTCAGCACCTCGGTGACGAACTTCTGGATGTTCTCCGCGATGTCGTCGTCCTCGAGGATCCGGGCCCGATCGGCGTACATGGCCTCGCGCTGGCGGTTCAGGACGTCGTCGTACTTGAGGATGTTCTTGCGCTGTTCGGCGTTGCGCGCCTCCACCTGGTTCTGCGCCGATGCGATCACCCGGGAGACGATCCGGTGCTCCAGGGCGGTGTCGTCCGGGGCACCCGCCATCAGTCGGGCCGCCGCCGCGCCGTTGAACAGGCGCATCAGGTCATCCGAGAGGGACAGGTAGAACCGGGATTCCCCCGGGTCCCCCTGGCGCCCGGAGCGTCCGCGCAGCTGGTTGTCGATGCGCCGGGACTCGTGCCGCTCCGTGCCCAGCACGTACAGCCCCCCGAGCTCCTTGACCTCCTCGTGCTCCTTCTTCGTGGCCTCCTCGCAGGCGGCCAGGACCTCGGGCCACTTCGCCTCGTACTCCTCGGGCTTCTCGGCCGGATTCAGACCGAGCTCGGCCATCTTCTCCACGGCGTCGAACTCGGCGTTGCCGCCGAGCATGATGTCGGTGCCGCGCCCGGCCATGTTGGTCGCCACGGTCACCGCGCCCTTGCGCCCGGCCTGGGCGACGATGGCGGCCTCCCGGGCGTGGTTCTTGGCGTTGAGCACCTCGTGGCGCACGCCCTGCTTGGCCAGCAGCTTGGAGAGGTACTCGGACTTCTCCACGGAGGTGGTGCCCACCAGCACGGGCTGGCCCTTCTCGTGGCGCTTCGCGATGTCCTTGACCACTGCGGCGAACTTGGCGACCTCGTTCTTGTAGACCAGGTCCGGCTGGTCGATCCGCTGCAGCGGCTTGTTCGGGTCGATCACGGCGATGCCGAGGTCGTAGGTGTTCACGAACTCGGCCGCCTCGGTCTCGGCGGTGCCGGTCATCCCGGAGAGCTTGTCGTAGAGGCGGAAGTAGTTCTGCAGGGTCACGGTGGCCATGGTCTGGTTCTCCGCCTTGACCTCCACCTTCTCCTTGGCCTCGATGGACTGATGCACGCCCTCGTTGTAGCGGCGCCCGGGCAGGATGCGCCCGGTGTGCTCGTCGACGATGAGCACCTCGCCCTTGAGCACCACGTAGTCCTTGTTGTTCGCGAACAGCTCCTTGGCCTTGATCGCGTTGTTGAGGAACCCGATCAGGGGGGTGTTCTCCGACTCGTAGAGGTTGTCGATGCCGAGGTGGTCCTCGACCTTCTCGATGCCGGGCTCCAGCACGCCCACGGTCTTCTTCTTCTCATCGACCTCGTAGTCGCGGTCGCGCACCAGGTCGCGGGCGACCCGGGCGAACTCCCCGTACCAGCGGTTGGCCTCCCCCGCGGCAGGACCGGAGATGATCAGCGGGGTCCGGGCCTCATCGATGAGGATCGAGTCGACCTCGTCGACGATGGCGAAGTGGTGTCCGCGCTGCACCCGCTCGTCCACGGACCAGGCCATGTTGTCGCGCAGGTAGTCGAAGCCGAACTCGTTGTTGGTGCCGTAGGTGATGTCCGCGGCGTACTGCTTGCGTCGCTGCTCGGGGGTCTGCTGGGAGAGGATGACCCCCGGCTCCATGCCCAGGAAGCGGTACACCCGCCCCATCAGGTTGGCCTGGTATTCGGCGAGGTAGTCGTTGACGGTGACCACGTGCACGCCCTTGCCGGTCAGGGCGTTGAGATAGGCCGGCAACGTGGCCACCAGGGTCTTACCCTCGCCGGTCTTCATCTCGGCGATGTTGCCCAGGTGCAGGGCGGCCCCGCCCATCAGCTGCACGTCGTAGTGGCGCTGGCCGAGGGTGCGGGCGGAGGCCTCGCGCACCGCGGCGAAGGCCTCGGGCAGCAGTCGATCCAGCTGCTCGCCGTCCTCCAGACGGGCCTTGAACGCGTCGGTCTCGGCACGCAGCTCGGCGTCCGTGTAGGCCTTGAAATCCTCTTCGAGGGAGTTGATCGCCTCGGCGTAGACCCGCAGCTTCTTGAGCAGCCGCTTGTCTCCGGTGCGAAGGATCTTTTCCAGGAAGGATGCCACGAGCGATGAACTCCTAGTCACGACGGCGGATGAGGGCGCCGGGAGGCACCCGTGCGGCGGGCGCTCGCCCGCGGTCCCGGGTCCGTGCGCGGCGTCGGCCGCCGCGGGGCGGGTGTGCCGGGCGGACCCATCAGCGCAGTCTACGCGATGCGCCGCACCGCGTCCGGTTCTCGCGCATGGGAATCCGCTGGGAGCGCGCGAACGGGGCCCGGGGAGGCGCCAGCCGCACCCCGGGCCCCGCCAACACGGTGACGGGTCCTCAGGAGGCCTGGTAGACCCGAGTCTCGGTGGTGCCCTCCTCGGGCGCGTCCTCCCCGAGGGTGATGACCCCGTAGGTCCAGCCCTTGCGACGGTAGACGGCGGCCGGGCGGCCCAGCTCCTCGTCGATGAACAGGTAGAAGTCGTGGCCGACCAGCTCCATCCGGTCCACGGCCTGGTCCACGCTCAGCTGCTCCGCCGGGAAGGTCTTGCGCCGGATCTGCACCGGGGAGATCTCCGCGGTCAGCGGGTAGTCCTGGTCGAAGGCCGCCTCCTCCACGGGGACCTCCTCGGCGGAAGCCTCCTCCGCGGGCAACTCGATGCGGGCCTGCTGCTGCCCCGCCTCGATCACGGGCAGGGCGCCGGTGGCCTCGGAGACCGACTGGGGGCGGGCATGCCCGCGGCGGATCTTGCGCCGGTCACGGGCGCGGCGCAGGCGCTCCAGCAGCTTGCCGTAGGCGTCGTCGAACACGGCGAACTTGTCCGCGCCGGTGGCCTCGGCCCGCAGCACCGGGCCGGGCCCGTGCACGGTGATCTCGACGGTGATGGACTGGGGCCCGCTGCCGACCTTCGCGACCTTCACGTCGATGGATTCCACCCGGTCGTTGAGCTTCTCGAACTTCTCGACCTTCTCCTCGACGTATTCGCGCATGCGCTCGGGGACCTTGACGTTGCGGCCGTAGACGGTGAGTTCCACGATGACCTCCCTGAGGGAAGAGGCGGGGTGCGGTCGGCCTGCCAGGGGCCGTCACGCCGGACCCGACAAGGGCCGCCGCACGAGGAGCGGATCTGACCGACTCCCTGTCCCCACCCTACCCGGGCGACGTCGGGCAGGTCACACCATGACGCCGCGAGATCCACCGCCCCGAGCCGCAGGAGGCGCCTCAATCGGGCAGACGGACCGCCGCGACCACGGCCGCCCCGAGCACCACGCCCCCGGCCTCGAGGATCGCCCGGCGGGCTTCCTCCAGGCTGGCCCCGGTGGTCAGCACGTCGTCGACCAGCACGCAGCGGGCACCGTCCAGCCGCACCGAGAAGCCGCACCAGGACCACGGCGGGCTGACGGCGGCGACCATGGAGTGATGGACCCGGGCCCGACGCTGCCCGGCCCCCAGACCCTTCTGCCCGCCGCGGGCGGCACCCCATGCGAGCTTCCCCGGGGGCCGCCCCCGACGGCGCAGGCACGGGACCAGTCGCAGGCGCACCCCGTCGGGACCGCCGCCGCGCCGCAGCTCGGCCAGCGCACCCCGCGCGAGGGCCTGTGCCGGGACGAAGCCGCGGCGGCGGAACGCCGCGGCGGAGGAGGGCACGGGCACGATCAGGACCTCGCGCGTTCCCTGCGCATCCGCCAGGGCCTCGGCCAAGGTCGCGGCCAGCGCGCGGGCCAGGGCCCGGGCGAGCACCGGCTGGGCGTCCGTGCGCCCGCCGTTCTTCCACGCCAGCAGCAGCCGTGCGGCCTCGTGGCGGTAGGCCCCGGCGGCCGCACAGGGCAGCGCATCCGGCCACCGCGGGGCCCAGGCCGCGGCATCGCACGGACGGGCCGTGAACCGGTGGAACAGCGCCGAGCACACCGGACACAGTCCCCGGATCCCCACGCCGCAGCAGGCGCAGGAGCGGGGCAGCAGCGCCTCCAGCGTCTGCCCGACCCAGTCCCCCGTCCGCAGGGCCCAGGCATCCAGGCGGCGCGAGACCGCAGCGTCATCGTCCATGCACCGAGACTGTGCCGCATCGACGCACCCCGGACAAGCCCTGCCGGCTCGCCTGTGGATGACCCCGCGGATCCCACCGGGGGCGGGCTCAGCCGGGGTAGGCCAGGTCTCGCACCGCCGTCTCGACGCGGGACCACGAGGCGCCGGAGAGACGATAGACGTCGGAGGAGGTCTGGGCGTAGACGCTCTGCACCCCGTCCCCGCCGCTGATCGCCTCGATCCCGGACAGCCCGTCCAGCTGATCCGAGCGGCCGGTCAGGTGCATGACCTCCACCCCGTCTCCGGCCGTGTCGGCGATGACCGCGGCCGAATCCGAGATCCACCGGGCTTGGGCGGGGTGCACCGTCGTGGAGACCCGCAGCGGATCGAGCAGGCGGGTGGGCGCCCCATTCTCCTCTCGCACGACGCCGGCCACCCACAGCCGGGCGGCAGAACCCTCCCCTGTGACCACCAGGGCCCGGGTGCCGTCCCGGGAGATCCGCAGGGAGGAGACGCTCTGACCCCGCAGCCAGTCGGCGGTGACGGTGCGCGGCTGCTGCCCATCCCGATCCCCCAGCACCGCGTGCACGGTGCCGTCGGCGGAGGCGGTCCAGACCCACCGTCGGAAGTCGATGCTGGGGCGGGTCAGCCGCCCCGGCAGGTCCAGGTCCAGGGCAGTGCCGTTCTTGGCGCGCACCCCGAGGTGGCCGCGGTCCTCATCCAGGTAGGCGTAGACCGAGCGGCTCGGATCCGTCCCCGGCTGGCGCGGTGCGCTCAGCGGCGCCTGCAGGTCGGAGATGGCGCGGACCTGGTCCGGCGCGTAGGAGACCAGCTCGTCCTCGCGCACTCCCACCTGCTGCTCGCCGACCTGGGGATCCTTCTGGGGCTCGCGGTAGTCGGAGACCTGGCCGACGTCGATCTTCTTGTCGTCGATGCTGATCGCCGCGTCCGAGATCGCCGTGATCCCGGAGAGGGTCTGGCGCAGCTGGGAGTGCATCCGCTCCAGGGTCAGCTGCCCGGCCTTCGAGATCTCACCTCCGGTCAGCCCCACCTGGGCCACACCCCCATCGACCGGCACCGAGGCTCGCTGCAGGGAGGTCCCCGCCGGGATCGGGGAGACCACGGCCCCGGTCAGGTAGGGGGCGGGACCCTGCAGCAGAACCCGCACCAGGGAGGTCGCCACGGTGGGCCGGCTGACGAACCAGCGGATGTCGGGCACCGCGTAGGTGTAGGTGGGGTCGTAGAAGTAGAGGGAGAAGGAGCGGAACAGCCGCTCGAACTGCGTGCGCGTCAGGGCCGTGCCGTTCGGGATGCTGCTGATCCGCCACTGCCCGTCCACCCGGGTGAAGCCCACGTGCAGGGTGCGGGTGTCCGGCTCGTCATAGGAGGTCGCGATGCCGCGGTCATCCACATGGGTGGCCACCGGGATCTCGGCTCGGAGCCGGTCCTGACCGCCGTCGCCCTCCACGGTGATCCCGTCCCGATACACCCAGGTCTCGTCCTCCGGGGACCAGCTGGCCGCCAGGTCCCGGGTCAGGAAGGAGCGTGCTACGGCGTAGTCGTCCTCCACGCCGGTGCCTGCTTCGAAGAAGCCGCGCAGGATCTGCTCCGGATCGTCTCCCTCTCGGGGCCCGGCGGGACTGTAGGCCGGGGTCGGGGTGGCGCTGGAGGTCTCGCCTTCCGCGTAGTGGTAGACCTGCCCGTCCGTGGGGATGCGGCCGCAGGCGGTCAGTCCCAGGATCAGGGCCAGCAGGGCCAGCAGGATCCTCCGGACACGCGGACGGCGTCCTGTCGGGATCGGGCGGGCGGTGATCATGCTCGGTCCTCCGTTCCGGGGTCGACGGGGCTGGAGTCGACGGGGCTGGGATCGTGAGCGGCCCCGCTCGCGGCGTCGGCCTGCGCATCTGCTGGGTCCGCCGTAGCCGACGGCGCAGGGTCCGGGATCCCATCCGGGGGCAGGCCCAGCGGGGAGTCGCCGGCCGTCTCGCCCTGGTGCAGCGGCAGGGTGAGGCGGAAGCAGGCGCCCTGACCCGGCTCTCCCCAGGCTTCCAGCCGGCCGCCGTGCAGGCGCACGTCCTCGGCCGCGATGGACAGCCCCAGTCCGGTGCCGCCCAGCGTGCGCTTGCGCGAGGGGTCGGCCCGCCAGAAGCGGTCGAAGACCCGCTGGGACTGCTCCGCGGTCATTCCGATGCCGTGGTCGCGCACCGCCACGGCGGCGTCGTGGGTCCCGGCGGCCAGCCAGATGTCCAGGGGCCGGCCCTCGGAGTGCTCGATCGCGTTGACCAGGAGGTTGCGCAGCACCCGCTCGATCCGCCGGGGATCCATCTGCACCGCGCAGCGCAGCTGCTCCCCGTGCAGGCGCACCGTCAGACCGGCGCGGTCCAGGTGCGGGCGCACGGATTCGATGGTGTCCTCCACGAGATCGGCCAGGTCCACCGTGGACACGTCCAGGGTCGCGGAGCCTGCGTCGAAGCGGGAGATCTCCAGCAGATCAGCCAGGAGGGATTCGAAGCGGTCCACCTGGTGGTACATCAGCTCGGTAGAGCGCTGGAAGGACGGCTCCATCCGCTCGCGCCCGTCGTAGAGTAGCTCCGCGGCCATCTTCACGGTCGTCAGCGGGGTGCGCAGCTCGTGGGAGACGTCGGAGACGAAGCGCTGCTGCATCTTGGACAGGGTCTCCAGCTGCTCGATCTGGTGCTGGATGGAGTCGGCCATCTCGTTGAACGACGCGCCGAGCACGGCCGCCTCGTTCTCCCCGCGGATGACGACGCGATCGTCCAGGTCCCCGTCGGCCAGACGCTCGGCGGCCGCCGCGGTCTGGGAGATGGGGCGGATCACGGAGCGGGTCACCCACCAGACGATCGTGGCGACGAAGACCAGCAGGATCGCGAAGCCCACGGTGATGACGAACTGGATGTAGTCCAGGGTCTGCTGGGAGGAGGAGAGGTCGTAGACCAGGTACAGCGCATACCGATCCCCCTGGTTCAGGTGCACCGTGGACCCGACGATCAGCACCGGCACCGGGGTGCCGTGCTCATCCACCGGCAGCGAGGCGGACTTCCAGAACACCCCGTCGCCTCCGGTGACCTCCTCCTGCAGGTCCTGCGGCACGCTGGAGGGGCTCATCCACCGGTTCTGCGCCTGGGCGCCCACACCGGCCTGATCCGAGCCTGCGCCGACGGGGATGAGGATCCATTGGCGCTTGGCGTCGGCCCCGTGGGTCTCGAGGATGGTCAGGGAGCTCTGGATGAGCTTCTGGATCTCCGCCTGGCTGGAAGCGTCCGAGCTGTTGAGGATGCCCTGCACATCGGAGAAGCCCTTGGAGGACTCCTCCAGCGCCTGGCTCTGCGACTCCCGGAACAGGCTGCTGGCGATCTGCGTGGACAGGAAGGAGCCGGCGAACAGGAAGGCGAGCAGGGACAGGGAGGTGGCCACCACGACCGCGGAGAACTGCAGGGAGGTGCGCCAGCGCTGGCGCAGGGCGCGCCAGAGTGCGGGCACGACGCCGAGGACGCGGCGCAGCGGGCGGCTGAGGTGACGGGCCATGGGGCGGGCGGCGGCTAGCGGCGGACCTGGTGGGCGTTGGCTTTGTAGCCCACCCCGCGCACGGTCTGGATCAGCTCCGGATTCTCCGGGTCCTTCTCGATCTTGGCGCGCAGACGCTGGATGTGGACATTGACCAGGCGGCGGTCGGCATCGGAGTCCATGCCCCAGATCCGATCCAGGAGCGTGTCCCGGGAGAGCACCTGCCCGGGCTCCTGGGCGAGGTTGACCAGCAGGTCGAACTCCAGGGGGGTCAGGCGCACGGTCTGCCCCTCGCGGGTCACGGCGCGTCCGGCCAGGTCCACGTGCAGGTCCCCGATCTCCAGGCGGTCCGCGGACCGGGTTTCCCCGATGCGCAGCCGGGTGCGGATGCGGGCCAGCAGCTCGGCCGGTTTGAAGGGCTTGGCGATGTAGTCATCGGCGCCTGCCTCCAGCCCCCGCACCACGTCCTCGGTTTCGGACTTGGCGGTGAGCATGATGATCGGCACATCCGAGGTCTCCCGGATCTTCTCGCACACCTGGATCCCGGTCATCCCGGGCAGCATGAGATCCAGCAGGATCAGGTCCGGGTCGTAGCTTTCGAAGGCGGAGACGGCGCGGTCCCCGGTCTCGCAGAAGGTCGGCTCGAAGCCCTCGTTGGACAGCACGATCCCGACCATCTCGGCCAGAGCCTCGTCGTCGTCGACCACCAGAATCCGCGCTTTCACTCGCGCCCCTTTCCCGCTCGATGCCGCTGTCGCCTCCCGGCCGCGGCCTGGCCCGGTTCCGCGGCGCACGGGAGCACTCCAACCCTACGTGATCCGCAGGGCTGACTCGGCACGATGCCGTGCCGAGACCGCTGCGGCGACGGCGCTCAGATGACGGCATGCGATAGCGACGCGAGAACCGCTGGCTGCGGAGGGCCTACGCGGCGTCCTCGGCGGCCAGCTCCGCCAGGATCTGCGCGGTGCGCGCCCCCACGCCCAGCAGCGACGCGACCCGTTCCGGGGCCACGGGATCCAGATCCGCCCGCTCCTCCAGCGCGATCCCCCGCAGGTGCTCCTGCCCCAGGCCCAGGCTGCGCCAGGTGCGCCACAGGGCTGCGGCCTCGCGCCCCGGGTCCGGCAGCCGTCCCCGGGTGTCCGGACCGGTGAGCACCCCCAGGCGCAGACCGAGACCGGTATCGTGCGCGGCGGCCGCGGCTTCCCAGTCCCGCGGGTCGGTGCTCGCCGGACGCACGGCCACCGCATCGAATTCCGCCCGCAGGTCCGGATCGGGTATGGGCCCGCCCTGATCGAGGATCGTGCCCAGGCCCAGCGACCGGGCCGCCAGGGCCAGCTCGCTCAGGGCCGCGCGGGCCTCCCCGCGGGGCACGGCGCGCAGGGTGCGCAGACCGGAGGCGGTGGGCACCCGGCCCGCCAGCACCTGCTCGGCGCGGAGCTCGCGCACCCGCAGGACCAGGTCCTCCCCCTCCACCGCGGTGCGCAGGGCCCGGACGTACTCGGCCAGACCGGCCCGCTGGGCCTCCCGCAGATCCCGGCGCGCCCCGTGATCGGCCAGGACGGCCCGCCCCTCCCCGAGGTGCAGCTCCGCGGCCAGGCTCAGCGGCCCGATGAGGTCCACCACGGTGGTGCCGCGGTGCCCGGCGGATTCCGCGCCGATCGCGTCGGCCAGTGCCTGCACATCCGAGCTCAGCCGCGCAGCGGCGGTGCGGGCCTCCCGGCCCGGGCTCTCCCGCAGCCGCCACCCGGCAGCCTGCAGGTCAGCGGACAGGCCGCCCAGGGTGGCCACCGTGCGCGCCAGGCGGGTTCCGGCCCAGCCGGTCTCCGGCAGCACGGGCAGCGCCCCCTGGTGCGGGTCACCCAGCTCCCCGCGCAGCATCCGCAGGGACTCGGGCATGTCGGTGCCCGGCAGGGATCCCCGGGTGCCCGCGCTCAGCCGCGCCGCGCCCAGCCGAGGCAGCGGGTCGGTCTCGGTCGGACCGGGTTCAGTCATTCCGGGCGCGCTCCTTCTCGTGCTGCTCCGCGATGCGCTCGTGGTGGCGGATCACCTCGCTGACGATGAAGCTCAGGAACTTCTCGGCGAAGGCCGGGTCCAGGTGGGAGTCCTCGGCCAGGGCCCGCAGGCGCCGGATCTGGGCGGCCTCCCGGTCCGGGTCCCCCGGAGGCAGGCGATGCTCGGCCTTCAGATGCCCCACCCGCTGGGTCGCGCGGAAGCGCTCGGCGAGCAGGTGGATCAGGGCGGCGTCGATGTTGTCGATCGTGCCGCGCATGGCCAGCAGCTCCTCGAAGACCTCGGGATCGATGTCGCTCAGGGAGCTGGCCCGCTCGTCGAAGGCGGGGGCTGCGGGGGTCTCGTCCTCGGTGTGGTGCGCGTTCATGCAGGGCAGTCTACGGGGCCGGAACCACGTCGGGCCGGTCCAGGGAGTAGGCGCGGTGGATCGTCGCCTGACCCAGCACCCGGGTGCCCTGGTAGATCACCAGGGTCTGCCCGGGGGCCACCCCGCGCAGCGGGCCGCGCAGGCGCACCACCAGCTGCACGGCCGTGCGCCCGTCCACCTCGGCCTCGCGCAGCCGGGCCGTGGCCGGCACCGGATCCGCGTGGGCGCGCACCTGCGCCATGACCTCGAAGGCCTCGGAGGCCTCCGGGGCCTCCCCGCGCGCACGGGCCTGCAGGAAGGCCTGCGCCTCGGGCACGGGGCGTCCGGCCCAGCTCTGCCGGATCCCGAGGATCTCCTCCACGGCCAGCATCTCCTTCGGCCCGACGACGACCTCGTTGGTCTTCGGGTGGATCTCCAGGACGAAGCGGGGCTTCCCGTCCGGGGCGGGCCGCCCGATCGCCAGGCCCTTGCGCTGGCCCACGGTGAAGGCCCGCGCCCCACGGTGGGTGCCCAGCACCTGCCCGGAGGTGTCCTTGATCGGCCCTTCCTGCAGGTCGATGCGCTCCTCGAGCCAGCCGCGGGTGTCCCCGTCGGGGATGAAGCAGATGTCGTGGGAATCGGGCTTCTTCGCGATCGCGAAGCCGCGCTCGGCGGCCTCGGCGCGCACCTCGGCCTTGGTGGGGGTCTCGGCCAGGGGGAACATCGCGTGCTCCAGCTGGGCCTCGGTGAGCACGCCGAGCACGTAGGACTGGTCCTTGGCCCAGTCCGCGGCCCGGTGCAGCTCGGGGCGTCCGTCGGGATCGCGCACGATCCTGGCGTAGTGCCCGGTGCACACGGCGTCGAATCCCAGCGCGAGAGCCTTCTCCAGCAGGGCCGCGAACTTGATCTTCTCGTTGCAGCGCATGCAGGGGTTGGGGGTGCGTCCGGCGGCGTACTCGCCGATGAAGTCATCCACCACGTCCTGCTTGAACCGCTCGGAGAAGTCCCAGACATAGAAGGGGATGCCGAGCTTGTCGCAGATGCGCCGGGCGTCCATCGAGTCCTCGATGGTGCAGCACCCGCGCGAGCCGGTGCGCAAGGTCCCGGGCATCCGGGACAGGGCCAGGTGCACCCCGACGACGTCGTGCCCGGCATCCACCGCGCGCGCGGCCGCCACCGCGGAGTCCACTCCCCCGCTCATCGCCGCCAGGACCTTCATGCTCCGCTCCTCCTCATGCTCGTCCGTCCGTTCCGCTGCCTATCTCTCAGACCCGGCCTCACCAGGCGCCACCCGGGACATGATCGGCCATCCCGGCGGCACTGGCCTGCCGATACGCCTGGGGCAGGGCCTCCAGGAGGGCCCGCACGTCCTGCTCGGTGCTGGTGCGGCCCAGGGTGAACCGCTGGGCCCCGCGCGCCTCGGCCTCCGTCAGGCCCATGGCCAGCAGGACCTCGGAGGGGCGGGGGACCCCGGCGTTGCACGCGGAGCCCGTGGAGGTGCGCACCCCGGCCATGTCCAGCAGGAACAGCAGGGAGTCCCCCTCGCAGCCGGGGAAGGTGAACAGGGCGTTGCCGGGCAGGCGGGAGTCCGCCCCGAGGTCCGCGGGTCCGCGCAGCACGGCCTGCGGGACGCGCTCGCGCACCCCGGCCACCAGGCGATCGCGCAGGCCGCGGATCCTCGCGGCCTCGGCCTCCAGATCCGCCAGCCCGGCCGCGGCGGCCCCGAAGCCCGCGGCACCGGGGGCATCCACCGTCCCCGAGCGCACCCCGCGCTCCTGCCCGCCGCCGTGGATCAGTGCCTGCAGGGGGGCGGTGCGCACGGCCACCAGGGCGCCGACGCCGAAGGGCGCGCCGATCTTGTGCCCGGACACCGCCATGGTGGTCGCGCCCACGGCGCGGAAGTCCACGGGCAGGCTGCCGTAGGCCTGCACGGCGTCGGTGTGGAAGGGCACCTGCGCCGCGGCGGCGATCTGCGCGAGCTCGGCGACCGGCTGGATGGTGCCGACCTCGCTGTTGGCCCACATCACCGCGACCAGCGCGTGCTGTCCCGGGTGGGCGGCCAGGGCCTCGCGCAGGGTCTGCGGGTGGACCCGACCCTCGGCGTCGACCTCCAGCCAGTCCAGTGCGGCACCCTGGTGCTCGGCCAGCCATTCCACGGTCTCGCGCACCGCCTGGTGCTCCACCGCGGAGACCGCGATGCGGGTGCGGCGGGGGTCCTGCTCGCGCCGGGCCCAGTACATGCCCTTGACGGCGAGGTTGTCGGCCTCCGTGCCGCCGCCGGTGAGGATGACCTCGGCCGGATCCGCCCCGAGGCTGGCGGCGATCTGCTCCCGCGCGGTCTCCACGGCGGAGCGGGCCGATCGCCCGGCCCCGTGCAGGGCGGAGGCGTTGCCGCCGGCGCGCAGCTGGGCGAGCATGGCCTCCAGGGCGCGCGGATCCACGGGCGTGGTGGCGGCGTGGTCGAGGTAGGCCTCCCGGACCATGGCGGGCTCCTTCCCGGCGGATGCGACGGATGCTTCGGCGACGCCGGGGGCGCCGCGGCGGACACCCCATGCTACGCGCGCCGTGCGCGTCCCGGGCAAGAGCCCTGCATCACCGGGCGGGGGCCTAGACTGTGGGACCGTGTTCGACATCCTCTTCCACACCCCGGAGATCCCCGGCAACACCGGCAACGCGATCCGCCTGGCCGCGGTGACCGGGGCGCACCTGCACCTGGTGGAGCCGCTGGGCTTCGACCTCTCGGATGCGCACCTGCGCCGCGCCGGCCTGGACTACCACGACCTCGCGGTGATGACGGTGCACCCGGACCTGGATTCCGCGTGGGCGGTGCTGGCCGGGCGCCGGATCTTCGCCTTCTCCACCACGGCCCGGGTCAGCTACGCGGACATCGCCTATGAGGAGGGGGATGTGCTGATGTTCGGTCGGGAGTCCGTGGGCCTGCCGCGGCAGGTGCAGGAGGATCCGCACGTCACCGAGCGGGTGCGCATCCCCATGCTGCCCGGGCGCCGCTCCCTGAACCTGGCCAACTCCGCCTCCATCGCGATCTACGAGGCCTGGCGCCAGCACGACTTCGGCGGGGTGCTCTAGCGCACAGTCCCGCGGGCCCGCATCCCTCGGGGTGGCCCCGCAGGGTTCGGCCGCGCACGCGAGACGACGCCGCGCCGGCCCCGGAAGGATCGGGGCCGGCGCGGCGTCGTCGGGTGAGGTCAGCCGCCGGCTCAGCGGCTGGAGGAGGAGCTGTCCGAAGCGCTGCCCAGGGTGACCTCCGCGGTCTTCTCGCTGCCGTTGCGCTGGTACTTCACGGTGACCTTCTGCCCGGCCGCGGCCTCGCGCACGCTGGCGGTCAGGGATTCGGCGTCGGTGATCTGGCGCCCGTCCAGCTCGGTGATGACGTCGCCGGTGGACAGCCCCGCCTGCTGGGCCGGGCCGTCGGAGCTCAGCCGCTTGATGACGGCACCGTCGCTGAAGGTCTGGGACTTGTCCCCATCCGCGGGGCTGGAGGCCACCGAGGCCCCCAGCAGCCCGTGGGTCGCGTGCCCGTCGTCGATGATCTCCTGGGCCACCCGCTTGGCGTAGTCCACGGGGATGGAGAAGCCGACGCCGATGTTGCCGGTGGAGCCGCTGGATTCGGAGCCGCTGCTGGACCCGGCCGAGGCGATCGCCACGTTGATGCCGATGACCTCGCCGTCCTTGTTGACCAGGGCCCCGCCGGAGTTGCCGGGGTTGATCGCGGCGTCGGTCTGCAGCACCGCCAGAGAGATCGTGGAGTTGGACTGGGTCGTCTGGGTGCGCCCGTTCTTATCCGGGAACTGGAACTGGAAGGGCGAGCCCTGGGAGGAGTCCTCGGTGTCCCCGCCCTCAGGGGCCGCGGAGGAGGCCACGGAGATCGTGCGGTTGAGGTTGGAGACGATGCCGTCCGTGACGGTGCCGCTCAGGCCCAGCGGGGAGCCGATGGCCACGGCCGTGTCCCCGACGTTGAGCTTGCTGGAGTCGCCCAGGGTGGCCGGGGTGAGGTCCAGGCCGTTCGCGTCGATCTTCAGCACGGCCAGATCCGAGGTGGGATCCGTGCCCACCACCTGCGCGGAGCGCACGGAGCCGTCGGACAGCTGCACCTCGGCGGTCGCGTTCGCGGTGGCCCCGTCCAGGGTGGCCACGTGGGTGTTGGTGAGGATGTGGCCCTGTTTGTCCAGGATCACCCCGGAGCCGGTGCCGGACTCCCCGCTGCCGGTGACGGCGATGGTCACCACGGAGGGCGAGGCCTTCTGCGCCGCGGCGGTGACCTCGTTGACCGAGCTGTGGTCGTTGACGATGGTCGTGCCGCCGCTGCCGGAGGAGGAGCTCGTGGAGGCGGAGTTCGCCTCGATCAGCCCCGTGGTCCCTGCAGCAGCACCCCCGCCGATCAGCGCGGCCACCGCCATCCCGGCGATCAGGGTGCCGGCGCCGAACCGGCGGCGATCCCGCCGCGGTGAGGCGGGCTGGTAGATGGGCTGGCCCGCGGTGCCCCAGCCGCCGTCGCCGCCGCCGTATCCGCCCTCGCCGTAGCCGTATCCGTAGGCCGCGGTCTGGGTGGCCTGGGTGGGCTGCTCGGCGGTGGCGGCCGCCTGATCCTGGGTCCTCGCCCCGGAGGCCTGCCCGGCCCAGGTGGGGTAGGCCGCGGTGCTCTCCTGCGCAGTGCCCTCCTGCCCGGAGCCTGCCGGGCGGGTGCCTTCCTGTGCGGTGCCTGCGGGGCGGGTGCCCTCGATGCGCTGGGCGCCGGCGTCGGCGCCGATCGGGCGGGTGGACGGCTCCTGTTCGGCCCACGGGTGGGGCCGGGTCCGGTCCTCGTGACCGTCGGGCTGGTGGGGGTCCTGGGGCGGGGTGGTCATCCTCGAGCCTTTCATGCCGGGTCCTGCTGATGGGGGGGCGGTGCGACCGCGCCGGTGCGCACGGCGCCCCGATGCTCGCTTCCACTGTGCTCCGCTCGGCTGTGCCCCCTGTGTGCGGATTCTGGACGTTTCCTGATCGTCACCTTGCCGCGTCGGCCTCGTCTGCGCCGACGGTGGATAACCCGTGATCCCCGCGCCGCCGTGGCCTAGTCTGGTGCCATGGAGCATCCAACCCGCCCCACCGCCGAGAGCCGAGGACGCCACCGGTCCGCCCTGCTGGTGCTGGCCGCCGTCGGCGCGAGCACCGCGCTCGGCGCCGCGCCCGCTCTGGCGCAGGCCCCGATGGATGTCTCCCCCGGACAGCGCGTGGTCGACGAAGCCGGGGTCCTGGGCTCGACCCAGACGCTGGATTCATCGATCGACCGGCTGGCCGAGGACCAGCACCTGACCCTCTACGTCATCACGGTGGATGAGTTCACCGACCCCTCCGGTGCCGATGCCTGGGTGAGCCGCTTCTCCGAGCTGAACGACCTCGGCGCCACCGACGCCGTGCTGGTCATCGCCACCCAGGCCCGCCAGGCCAAGTTCGAGGCCAGCTCCTCGGGCCCGATCACCCAGGAGCAGCAGCAGCGGATCTACCAGGATCGGATCTTCCCGAAGCTGCGCGACACCGACTGGACGGGTGCCGCCGAAGCCGCGGTGGACGGGATGCGCGAAGCCGCGCAGTCCTCGCGCGCCTCCAGCGGCGGGGGCGGCGGCAGCCAGGGACTGATCAGCGGCGGCTGGCTGCTGGCCGCCGGCGGCGCGGGGGCCGTGGGTGTGTGGGCGTGGCGGCGGCGTCGTCGGCGCGCCAACGGAACGAGCGCCGGCACCCCCGGCACGCCGTCTCAGGCCGCGGGTGCCCCCGGTGCCGCCCGGGTCCCGGGCGCTGCCCCCGCGGATCCGCTGGACGCGATGGACCTCGCGCAGCTGCGCGCCGAGGCCGGACCCCTGCTGGTGGCCGCGGACGACGCCGTCGCCCGCAGCGCCGAGGAGCTGGAGTTCGCCCGCGCCCAGTACGGCGACGAGGCTGTGCGACCCTTCGAGACCGCCCTCGCCCAGGCCCGGGAGAGCCTGACCCGCAGCTTCCAGCTGCAGCAGCAGCTGGACGACGACATCCCCGACACAGAGCAGCAGCAGCGCTCCTGGCTCACCGAGATCATCCGCGGGTGCCGCGCCGCCCAGGCGAGCCTGACGGCCAAGCAGGAGGGGTTCGCCCGGCTGCGCCGACTGGAGGACTCCCCCGCCGAGGCGATCTCCGCGGCCGGGAGCGGCGTCGAGCAGGAGCGCGCCCGGCTGGAGCGCACCCGCCCGAGGATCCGCGAGCTGACCGGACGGTTCGCCGTCGGCGCGGTGGAGCCGATCCTGGACTCCCTGGACGAGGCCGAGCGGCGGCTGGAGCTGGCCGCGGAGTCCGTGGGTCAGGCCCGCACCCACCTGGAGGCCGGGGAGGTCTCCGCCGCCGCGCTCGCGGTGCGCGGCGCGGAGGAGGCCACCGGGCAGGTCCGCTCCGTGATCGCCGCGGCCGAGCGCTCGGCCGGCGAGCTGGAGCAGGCCCGGGCCTCCCTGGAGGAGGCGCTGGAGCAGGCCGAGGCCGACGTCGCCGAGGCGCAGGCCCTGCTGGGCCGGGGCGGCTACGCGGATCTGAGCGGGGCGGCGGCCCGCGTGCGCCAGGCGGTCTCCGCGATCCGCGCTGAGCTGGCCGCAGGCCCCGTGGATCCGCAGGCCCAGGCCCGGCGCCTGCGCGAGGCCCGCGTGCAGCTGGATGAGGGCCTGGCCAGCGTGCGCGATGCCCACGCCCGGGATCGCTCGGCCCGCCAGACCCTCGCCCACACCCTGATCTCCGCGCAGACGGCCGTCGCTGCGGCCACCGACTACGTGGCGGCCCGCCGCGGCGGCGTCGGCCAGCAGGCCCGCACCGCCCTGCACGAGGCGCAGCGGCACCTGGCCGAAGCGCAGCGGCTGCGCGACGCCGAACCCACCGCGGCCCTCACCGAGGCCAACCAGGCGCTGCTGCGGGCCCAGCAGGCCCAGTCCGGGGCTGATGCGGACGTGCGCAGCTTCCGCACCGGCCCCGGGGCCGGCGGATCGAACCGGAACTCCGCCCTGCTGGGCGGGCTGCTGCTGGGCACCCTGCTCGGCGGCGGGAACCACGGCGGCTTCGGCGGCGGTGGCTCGGGGGGCTTCGGCGGCGGCAGCTTCGGCGGCGGCGGGGGCGGCTTCGGCTCCGGCGGGGCCGGAGGAAACTTCTGACACCAGCTCCTGAGCCGAGCTCCGGACCCGAAGGGACTCTCGACCGAGGACCCGCCGCGGAAAGCACCGGGGTTCCGCCCCACAGACCAGCACACAGAACACAGCCACCCACCACGACCAGGAGGAACATCCCATGGTGAAGCAGTCCATCTTCGGCCGGATCGCGCAGCTGGCGAAGGCCAACGTGAACGCGATGATCGACGCGGCCGAGGACCCGCAGAAGATGCTGGACCAGATGGTCCGGGACTACCGGAACAACATCGCCGAGGCGGAGCAGGCGGTGGCCCAGACCATCGGCAACCTGCGCCTGCTGGAGGAGGACCACGCCGAGGACCTGAAGGAGGCCCAGGAGTGGGGCCGCAAGGCCCTGGCCGCCTCCCAGACGGCGGACCGGCACCGGGAGCAGGGCGATGCCGCGAGCGCGGACAAGTTCGACGGCCTGGCGAAGATCGCGCTGCAGCGCCAGCTGGCCGCGGAGCAGGAGGCTCAGGCCGCCGAGCCGCAGATCGCCGCGCAGACGGAGGCGGTGGACAAGCTCAAGGACGGGCTGAACCGGATGCGCTCCAAGCTGGATGAGCTGACCCGCAAGAGGGATGAGCTCTCGGCCCGGCAGAAGTCCGCGGCCGCGCAGAACCAGGTCAACGACGCCCTCAAGGCCTTCGACGTCATGGACCCGACCAGCGAGGTCAGCCGCTTCGAGGAGAAGGTGCGCCGGGAGGAGGCCCGGGTGCGCGGGGCGCAGGAGCTGTCCGCTTCCTCCCTGGACGCGCAGTTCGAGTCCCTGGAGGATCTGTCCCGGGAGTCCGAGGTGGAGGCGCGCCTGGCCGCGCTGAAGAAGTCCCAGGGCTGAGCGGCGGGGCCGGCGTCGCGGCCGACGGCCTCCAGCGCGTGCCTCCGGGCGGGTGACGCCGGGATCATGGTCGGCTATGATGTGGATCATGCCTGCCCCCGCCCCTGCCGCCGTCGCCTCCGGTCTGACCAAGGCCTTCGGGCGGTTCACGGCGGTGGACGGCATCGACTTCCGGATCGAGGCCGGGGAGGCCTTCGGGCTGCTGGGCCCCAACGGGGCGGGCAAGTCCACGACCATGAAGATGCTCGGGGCCACCTCCCGGCGCACGGGCGGGCACCTGGAGGTGCTCGGCGCGGACCCGGACGTTCAGGGGCCCAGCATCCGGGCGCGCATCGGCGTCGTCCCGCAGGAGGACCGGCTGGACCTGGACCTGACGGTGGCCAAGAACATGGCCGTGTACGGCCGGTACTTCGGTCTGCCCCGCTGGTATCTGCGGGAGAAGATCCCCGAGCTGCTGGACTTCGCGCAGCTGACCGACAAGCGCGACGTGCGCGCCGATGACCTCTCCGGCGGGATGAAGCGGCGCCTGACCATCGCCCGGGCGCTGATCAACGAGCCCCGGCTGCTGATGCTGGATGAGCCGACCACGGGCCTGGATCCGCAGGCCCGGCACCTGCTGTGGGAGAAGCTGTTCCGACTGCGCGAGAGCGGGACCACCCTGCTGCTGACCACGCACTACATGGACGAGGCCGAGCAGCTGTGCGATCGGATCGTGGTGATCGACCACGGCCGGATCATGGCCGAAGGCTCCCCCGCCGCCCTGATCCGGGAGCACGTGAGCCGGGAGGTGCTGGAGCTGCGCCTGGATCGAATGGTCCTGGACGAGCAGGCCGCGCTGCTGCGCGAGCGCGGCGGGTTCCGGCGGGTCGAGCGGCTGCCGGACCGGCTGCTGATCCACGCCGAGGACGCCGATGCGGCCCTGACCCGCAGCCACGACCTCGGGGTCCCCGTGCGCTCCAGCCTGGTCCGGCGCGCCTCCCTGGAGGATGTGTTCCTGACCCTGACCGGACGGAGCCTGATCGAATGAAGGACGCCGTCGCGGATCCGCAGCCCACCGCGCAGTCGTACTCCCCGGCGGCCCGACGAGCCGGCCTGGACGATCCGCAGGTCGCGGCCCGACGCCGCCGCACCGCCTTCTGGGGGGTGACCGAGCACATGCTGTGGGTGTACTGGCGCTACCGGCTGACCCTGCTGACCTCCGCGCTGGGTGAGCCGGTCCTGTACCTGCTGGGCATGGGGCTGGGACTGGGCGCCCTGATCAGCCACGGCACGGGGGCGGACACCTACGGGGTGTCCTACGTGGTGTTCGTCGCCCCGGCCTTGCTGGTCTCGGCGGCCGTGATGGTGGGCGTGGAGGAATCCACCTACCAGGTGCTCGGCGGCACGCAGTGGGACGCCAAGACCTACTACACGATCTACCAGGCCGCCGTCTCCCCCGGGCAGCTGACCCTCGGGGTGCTGCTGGCGATCCAGGTGAGGGTCGCCGCGGTGGCGGGGCTGTACTGGATCGCGATGCTCGTCTTCGGGGTGCTCCCGCAGCCGGGCACGGGGCTGGCGATCCCGCTGGTCGCGATGCTCGGGGCCCTGGCCTTCGGGGCGCCGGTGGCCGGGTACTTCGCCGGTCTGGACCGGGAGGGCGGCAGATCCACCATGGTGCGCCGCTTCGTGCTGATGCCGCTGGTGCTGTTCTCCGGGGTGTACTACCCGCTGAGCGTGCTGCCGTGGGGCATCCAGTGGATCGGATGGATCTCCCCCGTGTGGCACGCCGCCGAGCTCTCCCGCGGACTGGCCTTCGGCCATGCCGAGCCGGCGTGGCTGGTGGCCGCGCACCTGCTGGTGCTCCTCGGACTGTCGGTCCTGGGGATCCTGTGGCTGCGCCGGTCCCTGACCCGGAAGCTGGAGGACCGATGAGCCGCCCGCCCGCCCACATCCCCGGCATACGCTCCCGCGCCGGTTCCCGCTCCCACGGTGCGACGTCGGCCCCCGCCCGGCCCGCAGCGGGGGCCCAGACGCTGCTGGCCCACCGGCGCCCGGCGCCCTTCGCCCAGACCGTCTACTCCGGCAACGCCCGCTCGGTCTTCGAGCACGGGCTGGCCACCTCCTACGGGTCCAACTGGCTGATCATGGTCTCCGGCGTGCTCGAGCCGATGCTGTACCTGCTGTCCATGGGCATCGGCGTCGGCGCCCTGGTGGGGGCGGTGCAGTACCAGGGGCAGGACCTGCCGTACCCGGCGTACATCGCCCCAGCCCTGCTGGCCACCTCCGCGATGAACGGGGCGATCTACGACTCCACGTGGAACGTGTTCTTCAAGCTGCGCTTCTCCAAGGTGTACCAGTCCATGCTGGCCACGCCGCTGGGGCCGCTGGACGTGGCCCTGGGCGAGATCTCCTCGGCCCTGTTCCGCGGGATGCTCTACTCCTGCGCCTTCATGGCGCTGATGAGCGTGCTGGGCTACAGCCTGGCCTGGACGGCGGTGCTGGCGATCCCGGCGTGCCTGCTGATCGCCTTCGGCTTCGCGGCCCTGGGCATGGCCGTGACCTCGTACTGTCGCACCTTCGTGCACATGGACTGGATCATGGTGGTGCTGCTGCCGATGTTCCTGCTTTCCGCGACCTTCTTCCCGATCACGGTGTACCCGCCGGCCCTGCAGTGGGTCATCATGGCGTTCCCGCTGTGGCATGCGGTGGAGATGGTGCGGATGCTCAGCACCGGGCTGCTCACCCCGGTCTTCGCGGTGCACGTCGGCTACTTCGCGGTGCTGGCCGGCGTCGGCATCGTGCTGGTGACCCGGCGGCTGAGTGCCCTGTTCCTGCGCTGACCCGGCCCGTCCCTCGGCCGCGGCCAGCCGCGGCACGGCCGGCTTTGGGAGGGGTTTCGGTGTGTGGGTGTGTCTTCGGGGCTCCCAAACGCCGAAACCCCTCCCAAACCGGCCGGGGGCGGGGCGAGGCCGCACATGCGACGAGGCCCGGTTCCTGGTGATCCAGGAACCGGGCCTCGTGCTTCTCGTTGCGGGGGCAAGATTTGAACTTGCGACCTCCGGGTTATGAGCCCGGCGAGCTACCGAACTGCTCCACCCCGCGGCGACCTGTTCAACTATACGGACCCGCCCCACCCTGCGCAACTCCGATCGGGCATCTGTGGCGCAGAACATAGAATGACGCCGCGGCCGCCCCTCCGCGAGGGAGGGTGCGTCCGCGGCGTCGGCCAATCACGCGGCCCGGACGATCAGCGCCCTGGCCGGCTCACCGGTCCGCCGAGGCGCTGGCGGACGGCGACGGGCTGGCCGAAGCCGTCGCGCCCTCGGCTTCCATGGCCTCGTCCAGGGCCTTCTGCAGGCGGTCCTGGGCCTCGCCGTACTTGGCCCAGTCGCCGTCCTTGCGGGCCTGGTCCGCGTCCTTCATGGCCTGGCTGGCCTTCTCCAGCGCGGAGCCCAGATCCCCGGAGGCGCTGCTCCCGGAGCCCTGCTGGCCGCTCTCGCCGTCCTGGGCGTCGGCCTCCTGGGCGTCCACCCCGGCGTCCTGGGTGGTCTGCGCTCCGGAATCGCCGCCGAACACCTGGTTCAGCGCCTCGTCGAGGGTCGGGGCGTAGCCGACCTTCTCGCCGAAGCCCACGAGCACGCGGCGCAGGGTCGGGTAGGCGGAATCCCCGCTGGACTGCACGTAGACGGGCTGGACGTAGAGGATGCCGTCACCAACGGGCAGGGTCAGCAGGTTGCCCTTGACCACCCGGGAGCCGCCCTGGCTGAGCAGGTTCAGCTCGGAGGAGACCTCGGTGTCCGAGTTGAAGTTGTTCTGCGCCTGACCGGGACCGGGCACCACGGAGGAGCGCGGCAGCTCCAGCAGCCGCAGCTTCCCGTAGTCCGGAGAGCGCTCCCCGTCCTTGCCGGTGCCGGCATCCCCGTTGGCCGCCAGATACCCGTACATCACGTTGCGGGTCGAGCTGTCCGACTGCTGCGGGATGAAGGAGCTGGTCAGGGAGAAGGAGGCCTTGTCCTCCCCCGGCATCTGCAGGGAGAGGTAGTACGGGGGCAGCTCCGTGTCCGAATCCGTCGTGGGGTCGTTCGGGACCTTCCAGACGTCGTCCCCGGCGTAGAAGCTGTTGGCATCCGTCACGTGGTAGCGGTTCAGCAGCTCCCGCTGCACCTTGAACAGGTCCTCCGGGTAGCGCACGTGCGCCATCAGGGCCGCGGACATGTCCTTGTAGGACTTCACGGTGTTCGGGAAGACCTTCTGCCAGGACTTCAGCACCGGGTCGTCCTCGTCCCACGCGTACAGCTGCACCGAGCCGTCGTAGGCGTTCACGGTGGCCTTGACCGAGTTGCGGATGTAGTTGACCTTCTCATCCGGCAGGGCCTGGGCCTGCCCGTTCTGGGTGCGCGAGTCCTGCGTGGCGCTGCCCAGGGAGGTGGGCGCGGAGTACGGGTAGGAGGACGACGTCGTGTACGCGTCCACGATCCACTGCACCTTGCCGTCGATGATCGCCGGGTACGGGTTGCCGTCCACCGTCAGGTACGGGGCGACCTTGCGCACCCGCTCGGCCGGGTCCCGGTCGTAGAGGATCTGGGACTCCGGGCGCACCCCGTCGGAGAGCAGCAGATCGGAGGACTGGTACTTGATGGAGTAGGCCAGGCGGTTGAACCAGTTGCCGACGTTGGGCCCGCCGTTCCCGCTGAAGGTGGTCTTGGCGTCGTTGGAGTCGGAGTCGTCCGTGGTCTGCGGGCGGTCCAGCTCCAGGTGCTCGTCGCCTTCCGAGCCGCCGACGATCGAGTACTCGGGGGAGGACTGGCCGAAGTAGATCCGCGGCTCGTAGTTCTCCGAGATCTCGCCGGTGGCGTTGATGCCGGACTGCATGAACTTGGGCTTGCCGTCGGCCTCCACCTGGTTGCCGTAGGCGGCGACGACGCCGTAGCCGTGGGTGTAGACCACGTGCTGGTTGTACCAGCCCTGGTCCTGGTTCTGCCCCGGGTTCAGCTCGCGCGCGGAGATCACGGTGTCCTGGGTGGTGCCGTCGATGTCGTAGCGGTCCACGGACAGGGTCTTGCCGAACTGGTAGTAGGGACGGAACTGCTGCAGCTGGGCGAAGGCGGAGGAGACCACGTTCGGGTCTAGCAGGCGGATGTTGGAGATGGACTGCGAGTCGTTGCGCAGCGCGCCCTTCGCGGAGTCCACCGTGGCGTCGTAGTTGGTGGATTCCAGGTCCGAGAGCCCGTAGGCGTCCCGGGTCATGTCGATGTTGCGCTGGATGTACGGGTTCTCCATGGACTGCTCGGTGGGCTGGACCTGGAACCGCTGCACGATCCACGGGTACAGCCCGCCGGCCACGAGGGAGACCACCAGCAGCATCGCGGTGCCGATCATCGGCAGGCGCCACCGGCCCACCACCGCGCCTACGATGCACATCACCGCGACCAGCACGGCCGCGATGGCCAGGATCGCCTTGGTGGGGATCACGGCGTTGACGTCGGTGTACATCGCTCCGGTCCAGTCCCCGGAGTCGTTCTGCAGCGTCGCGTAGCGGCCCAGCCAGAAGTTCGCGCCCACGACCAGGAGGATCGCGGCGGCTGTGATGCCCATCTGCACGGTGAAGGCGCGCGAGACCCGCAGGCCCCGCTCCCCCACCGAGATCCCGCCGTACAGGTAGTGCACGACCAGCGCGGCCAGGCCCGCGAAGATCAGGGTGGTCAGCACGAAGCCGGTGACCAGGCGCAGGAACGGCAGGGTGAACATGAAGAAGGACAGATCCAGGCCGAACTGCGGATCGGTGCGCCCGGCGGGCTCCTGGGCGAAGAACAGCACGACGGTGTCCCAGCGGGTGAGGAACGTGGCCGCGCCGAACAGCCCGATGACCAGGGGCACCGTGATCAGCAGCACCCGGCGCATCGGCTCCAGGGCCTGCTGGTAGCGGGCCATGTTCTGTTCGAAGGCCGCGCGCAGATCCGCCATCGGATCCTGTCCGGCCCCCTCCCGGCGGGCCTGCTCCCGGGCGGCGTCGCGCCCGGCCCGCGAGCGCCCGGCGGCCGGACGCGCGGGACGGTGGCGCCAGGCCAGGCGCATGCTCAGCCACACGACGAAGGCCATGAGCACCGCGGCGGCGAGGAAGACCCCGACCTTGATGCCGTTCTCCCGCAGGAACACGGTGAGGTAGCCGACCTGGTCGTACCAGAGCACCTCGGTGTACACCTGGGTCGCGGCCACGAAGGCGATGATCAGGGCGATGACGATGATCGCGGTGATGATCAGGGGACGACGCCGCGAGGAGGCGGGGCCGCGCGCGGCACGGTCGGGGCGGGAGGATCCTCCCGCATCGGGCTGGTGGGGTCCTTGGCTCACGGATGTCCTCGAGGTCGCAGGCGGTGGATGCGGGCCCCGCGCCGCCCCGGGGTCGCTCGCCCGCGCTGCCGAGGCGGCTGCGCGGGTGCTCCCGGTGCGGGTCAGGGGCCGTGGACGCCGCGCGAGCAAGCCCGGCCCGGCGTCGTGCCTCCCATTGTGCCCGGAAAGGGGTGCCGCGGACCATTCCGGTCAGGGATGCGAAGCGCCTGAGGCCCCCGGACCCGGAGACCTCAGGAGCCGCACTGCGGGTAGGAGGCGGGGTCCTTGCCCTCGCCGACACCGCGCACGGCCTCCACGGCCTCGTCCAGCGTGGAGACCTTGACCACCGACAGCCCGTCAGGGATGTGCCCGGTGACCTCGTCGCAGTTGTCCGCCGGGGCCAGGAAGAGGGTGGCCCCGGCCTGCCGGGCCCCGATCATCTTCTGCCGGATCCCGCCGATGGCCCCGACCTTCCCCTGGGCGTCGATCGTGCCGGTGCCGGCCACGTGCCTGCCGCCGGTCAGGGAGCCGGGGGTCAGCTCGTCGATGATCCCCAGGGCGAACATCGTGCCCGCGCTCGGCCCGCCGACGTCCTGCAGCCCGTAGTCCACGGTGAACGGGAAGTGGTAGTCCGGCTTCAGGTACAGCCCCAGCACCCACCGACCCGAGGCGTCGTCGCGCCGCGGGGTCAGCCGCACGGTGCGCTGCTCGTCCTTGCCCCCGGGGCGGTAGACGACGTCGACGGCCTTGCCCTCGGTGCGCTGCAGGGCGTCGGTGAGGTCCTGGTAGGTCTTCAGCCGGGTGCCGCCCACGGCCACCAGCACGTCGCCCTCCGCCAGGGGACCGGCCGCGCTCTGCGGGGCCCGCCCGGCGACCCGCAGGGTCACGGAGTAGTCGATGCCCAGGTGCTCGGCGGCCGCGGCCTGGGCGGCGGACTGGGAGTCGGTCATGTCCGCGCTGTTGCGCGCGGCGACCTGCGCCGAGCTGGTGCCGGGGGCGTAGAGGGCGTCCGCGGGCAGCGCCGTGCGCCCGGGGTCCAGGAACGCGCCGAGCACGGCCAGCGGGTTGGTCTGGGAGTTGGGTCCGCCTGCGACGGAGACGGTGGTCATGTCCAGGCTGCCGCTGACGGGATAGGTCTTCGCGCCGTCGATGCGGATCAGCTGGTGCCCGTTCCACTCGCCGATCGTGTTGAAGGTGGGGCCGGGCGCCTCGGTGACGAACGGCGGGGCCAGCAGCGCCCCGGCGGCCAGGATCCCGACGGTGGCCGCACCGCACAGGCCGGTCAGGCGGGCCCGACGCCGCTGGGCGCGGCGAGGCCGCAGCGTGAGGGTGCGCGGGGCGGACCCGGTCTGCCCCGCGGAGTCGGGGTCGTGCTGCTGCGGGGTCTCGGGCATCCTGGGGCTTCCTGCTCGGGCGTGGCCCGCGCGGGGCTGCTGGCGACGCGCGGGGGCGGGGGCAGCCGGGCCGGGACGGCTCACGGGCGTGGCCCATCCTAGCCCACAGCGGCCTGGGCGGATCCGGCGCTGATCCGGCGTCGGTCCGGCGTCGGCCCGGCGGGTGGGACTGTGCCAGGAGCGGACACGGGCTGACGGGCGGGCCTGGGCTGGCCTTTAATGGGGGCTGAGCCCGCGCGGCGGATCGCACCGTCGCCTCCGACCGACCCTTCGAGGTGCCATGAACTCCCAGAACCCCGACGACCGCGAGTCCCACGGCGAGGGGGACGGCAACCCCTTCGAGGAGCTGTTCCGCCGCCTGTCCTCCGGGCAGGGGCTGAACCCCGAGGACCTGCGGGGGATGTCCGTGCCCATGGACCCGGCGATGATGTCCGGGCTGTTCTCCCAGATCCAGGCCATGATGTCCGGGATGAGCCGGGACGGCTCCGTGAACTGGGAGGCGGCCCGGGATCACGCCCGCCAGCTGGCCGCCGCCGAATCCGACCCCTCCCTGACCGGCAGCCGCAAGGCCGCCGTGCGCGATGCGATGCAGCTGGCCGGGCTGTGGCTGGACGCGCAGACCCAGTTCTCGCGTCCGGCCGTGCCGGAGGATGCCTGGGTGCGCGTGGAGTGGGTGGACCACTGCTTCGACACGTTCCGCCAGATCGCCGAGCCCGTGGCGGCGTCGGTCTCGGAGGCCATGGGCCAGGCGATGACCCAGCAGATCCCGCAGGAGCTGCAGGCCATCCTGGGGCAGGGCGCGTCCATGCTCAGCGGGATCAGCGGGATGATGTTCGCGATGCAGCTGGGTCAGGCCGTCGGGCAGCTGTCCCGCGAGGCCGTCTCCTCCACGGACATCGGCATCCCCCTGGCCCCGGAGCGCTGCGCCCTGGTACCCACCAACATCGCCGCCTTCGGTGAGGGCCTGGACCTGCCGGAGCAGGAGATCATGCTGTTCCTGGCCCTGCGCGAGGCCGCCCACCAGCGGCTGTTCCACGCCACCCCGTGGCTGCGTCAGGACATCCTGGAGCTGATCCGCCGCTACTCCCGCGGCATCCACGTGGACATGGACCGGATCGAGGAGGCCACCCGCAGCCTGGATCCCACCGACCCCGAGTCGATGCGCACCATTCTGTCCGGGGATCTGTTCACCCCGCAGCTGACGGAGGACCAGGAGGTCACCCTGCGGCGCCTGGAGACCCTGCTGGCCCTGGTGGAGGGCTGGGTGGACGACGTCTGCGCACGGGCCGCCGGCAACCTGCCTTCCGCACCCGCGCTGACCGAGACCCTGCGGCGTCGTCGCGCCGCGGGCGGACCTGCGGAGAAGACCTTCGGGTCGCTGATCGGCCTGGAGCTGCGGCCGCGGCGCCTGCGCGAGGCCTCCGAGTTCTGGCGCGCCTACGGCGAGCAGCACGGGGCCGAGGCCAGGGACGCCCTGTGGGAGGCCCCGGAGAACCTGCCCACGGACGAGGACCTGGATCACCCGGAGCAGTTCGAGTCCACCCACGACCTGCTCCACGCCACGGATGAGGAGATGGACGCCGCCCTGGAGAAGCTGCTCTCCGGCGGCTACGAGGACGGGGCGGACTCGGAGGATCCGTCCTCCGGGGAGGACGGGGAGGATTCCTCCGGGGAGTCCTCGAACGGCTCCTCCGGGTCCTGACCCCTGCCGTGGGCGTACCCGGCCAGGTACGCCCGGGCCGTCTCGGCGTGGGGGTAGCGGGCCTCCAGGCGCCGGAAGCGGGGGCCGTGGGAGGCCTCGATGAGGTGGCACAGCTCGTGATGGATCACGTAGTCCAGCACGTAGTCCGGCACCTCCCACAGCTGGTGTGAGATCCGCACGCTGCCGCGGGCGGGGGTGGTGGATCCCCAGCGGGTGCGCTGGTTGGTGACCCAGCGGATCGAGACGGGCCGCACCCGGTCCCCCAGCAGCTCCCGGGCCAGGCGTCGGGCCCGCTCGGCGAGGAACCCATCCGAGCGGCGCCGGGAGGTCGGGTCCCCCTCCCCCGCCCCCTGGCGGGCCCGGGCCCGCAGCAGGCGCGGCAGGAGCTCCTCGGCGTGGCGCAGCGCCCGATCCGTGCCCATGCTCGCCGGGATCTGCAGCAGCACCCGGTCCCCGTCCCAGCGGGCGGAGACGGTCTTGCGGCGACGCGCCGAGCGGCGGATCACCAGCGCGGGCCGATCCCCCTCGACGCGCAGATGCTCATCGGGGAAGGACGGGGCGGGGCCGGGACGGGGCATGAGAGGATCCTAGCCCGACGACGCCGCGCCGGGGCGCCTGCCCGCCGCACGAACCAGCGCGCCGCACGATCCTCCCCGCCGTCGCTCGCGTCGAGGACCTGCCTGCACCGTCCGGGACGAGGGGCCTGTGGATGAGCGGGGATCCGCGCCCACGCATCTGCCAGGGTGGGTGGCATGGACCACTCCTCCGCCGTCGCCCCGCCCATCGTCTCCGTCGAGCACGTGCTCGCCGGCATCCCCCGCGGCGCCCGGGTGCTGTGCCTGGGGCTGGCCGGTCCCGCCGCCCTGATCTGCCGCGGGCTGACCGAGCGGACCGGGGACGAGCTGCCGTGGCTGCTGGACCGGCACCCGGTGACCTCCCGGGATGTCGAGCAGCGGG
>ERZ1023261.48-NODE-48-length-67128-cov-6.125923_pt1 | contig 67128 bp, 63 predicted proteins | sample MGYA00521234_ERZ1023261 | MGnify/ENA primary metagenome ERZ1023261 (study PRJEB32759, sample SAMN07749871) | skin metagenome | biome: transportation; feature: city; material: polyester macromolecule | host: Homo sapiens | place: Hong Kong:TC line | collected...
GGGCGCTCGTCGGTGATCGCACCGAGGGCGGTGCGCACCGTGTCCACGCCGGTGAGCACCAGGGCGGTCGCGAAGCCGGCGCGATTGCCGCCCAGGATGTCGGTGTCCAGCCGGTCGCCGACCACGAGCGGGCGGCGGGCGCCGATCCGGGTCGCGGCGACGGTGAACATGCCCGGCTCGGGCTTGCCGGCGACCTCGGGCTCGGCGCCGGCGGCTTCCCCGACGCCTGGGTCACGTTCGCGAGCCGTCGCAAGGGGTGGGCGTACACGCAGGACCAGATGCCGACGACGCATCCGATCGTCGCCGACATCCCCGATGTCGAGGCGGCGAAGCTCAACTTCGACGGCATCACGTACGCCAAGGGCGCGTCCGCGCTCAAGCAGCTCGTCGCATGGGTGGGCCGCGAGGCCTTCGTCGAGGGTCTGCGCTCGTACTTCCGCGCCCACGCGTGGCGCAACACGACCCTCGACGACCTCCTCGACGAGATCGAGAAGTTCTCCGACCGCGACCTGCGGGCGTGGAGCGCAGCGTGGCTCGAGACCGCCGGGGTCAACACGCTCCGCCCGGTCGTCGAGGTCGACGAGCAGGGTCGGTACTCCTCCGTCGTCGTCGAGCAGACGCACGCGCCCGACTTCCCCACGCTGCGACCGCACCGGATCGCCGTCGGCGCCTACCGCCTGCGCGACGGCCGTCTCGAGCGGACGGAGCGGGTCGAGATCGACGTCGTCGGCGAGCGGACGGAGGTGCCCGGGCTCGTCGGGGTCGAGCAGCCCGACCTGCTCCTCGTCAACGACGACGACCTGTCCTACGCCAAGGTCCGCCTGGACGCGCGCTCCCTGACGACGGCCACCGAGCACGTCGCGGCGTTCACCGAGTCGCTCCCGGCCTCGCTCGTCCTCGCCAGCGCGTGGGACATGACGCGCGACGCCGAGCTCCCCGGCCGCCAGTTCGTCGACCTCGTCCTCGGCGCGCTGCCGACCGTGACCGACAGCACCCTGCTGCGCACCCTCCTGCAGCAGCTGTCGACGACGGTCCTCACGTACTCCGACCCCGCGTCCCGGGACGACCTGCGGGCCCGCGTCCGCGACGCGCTCGAGGCCCTCGCCCGCACCGCCGAGCCGGGCAACGACGCGCAGCTCCAGCTCGTCGGCGCCTGGGCCGGCCTCCTCGAGCCGGGTGACGAGACCGCACTGGCCGCGGGCCTGCTCGACGGCTCGGCGCAGCTGCCCGGGCTCGTGGTCGACACCGACATGCGCTGGCGTCTGCTCGCCGCCCTCGCCGCCGCGGGCGCTGCGGACGAGGACCGGATCGCGCAGGAGGCCGACGGCGACCGGACCGCGACGGGTCAGGAGTGGGCGGCGCTGTGCCGCGCGGCCCGGCCGACCGCCGAGGCGAAGACCACGGCGTGGGAGTCGGTCGCCGCTGCTGGCGCGTCCGTGTCCAACTCCGTCGTCATGCAGACCGGCCTCGGGCTCACCCGTACCCGTGACGAGGCCCTCCTGCGGCCGTTCGCCGAGCGCTACCTCGCCGAGATCTCCGGGGTGTGGGGCTCGCGCACGCACGCCATCGCGGAGGCGGTCGTCGAGTACTTCTACCCGATGGCCCTCGCCGACGCCCGCCTGCTCGACGACACGCAGTCGTGGCTCGACACGCACCCCGATGCGCCCGCCGGCCTGCGACGGCTCGTCGCGGAGAAGCGTGACGCGGTGACCCGAGCCCTGCGCGCGCAGGAGCGGGACGCGACGACGTGATCGGGGCCGTCAGCCTCGGCGCCACCCTGGAGGAGCTCCAGCGGTGGGGCGGATCGACGCCTGCGCGGATCGTCGTCGTGGCCGTCGTCGCCCTCGTCGCCCGGGCCTTCGCCGTCGGTGCCATCCGCCGGGTCGTCGACCAGGCCGTGCGCCGGAGCACCGAGCACCGGAGCGACGGGGGCGGACGCGGCACGCTGGGCCTCGAGGTCTCGGAGCGAGCCCGTCAGCGGACCCTGACGACGGGCTCCCTCCTGCGGAGCATCGTCACGTTCGTCATCGGATCGATCGCGATCCTCACGATCCTCGACCTGCTCGGGGTGCCGCTGCGCCCCCTGCTCGCCTCCGCGGGCGTGGCGGGCGTGGCTCTCGGATTCGGCGCCCAGTCCCTCGTCAAGGACTTCCTCGCCGGGGTGTTCATGATCCTCGAGGACCAGTACGGGGTCGGCGACGTCATCGACACCGGCGAGGCGATCGGCACCGTCGAGGAGGTGTCGCTGCGGGTGACGCGACTGCGGGACGCCAACGGGGTCATCTGGTACGTCCGCAACGGCGAGATCGTCCGGATCGCCAACCGCAGCCAGGGGTGGTCCACCGCCCTCGTCGACGTCCCCGTCTCGTACCAGGCCGACATCGACGAGGCGATCGACGTCGTCGGCGCCGTGGTCCACGACCTGGCCACCGACGGTACCTGGGGGGAGCTGCTCATCGAGGAGCCCGAGGTGCTCGGGGTCGAGGCCGTCGGCGGCGGCACGGTGACGATCCGGGTGCTGGCCAAGTGCCTCCCCGACAAGCACTGGGGCGTCCAGCGCGCGATCCGCCGACGGTGCAAGGAGGCTCTCGACGCCGCCGGCATCGCCGGGCCCCCGGCCTTCGCCCCACCGACCACGTCCACGTCCACCGGAGGACCCGCATGAGCCAGGCACCCGACCCTCGGGAGCTCTACGACCGTGTCGGCGGCCACGAGACCTTCGTCGCCCTCGTCCGCGGGTTCTACGAGGGCGTCGCCACGGACGAGCCGCTCCGGGCGCTGTACCCCGAGGAGGACCTCGCCCCCGCGCAGGAGCGGCTGCTGCTCTTCCTCGAGCAGTACTTCGGCGGACCGCGGACCTACTCCGAGCGACGGGGCCACCCGCGGCTGCGCCTGCGGCACATGCCGTTCGCCGTGTCCCCCGACATGCGACGCCGGTGGATGGCGCACATGCTCGCCTCGCTCGACCGGCTCGACATCGGCGCCGAGGACAAGGCGCTCATGGCCGAGTACTTCGACCGGGCGGCGACGATGCTCGTCAACACGACCGACGACGGGCCGGCGCCGGGCCTGCCCGAGGGGGTGCAGCTGTGAGCGACTGGTGGCGGGACGCGGTCATCTATCAGGTGTACCCGCGGTCCTGGGCGGACGCCGACGGGGACGGGATAGGCGACCTGCGAGGCATCGCGGCCCGGCTGCCCCACCTCGTCGAGCTGGGCGTCGACGCCGTGTGGTTCTCGCCGTTCTACCGCTCGCCGCAGCACGACGCGGGGTACGACGTCGCCGACTACCGCGACGTCGACCCGGTCTTCGGAACGCTGGCGGACGTCGACGCCGTGCTGCGCGAGGCCGCGGAGCTGGGGATCAAGGTCATCGTCGACCTCGTCCCGAACCACACCTCCTCCGAGCACCCGTGGTTCCGCGAGGCGCTCGCCAGCCCGCCCGGCAGCCCGGCGCGCGAGCGATACGTCTTCCGCGACGGGAAGGGCCCCGACGGGGCCCAGCCACCGAACGACTGGCGCTCGGTCTTCGGCGGGCAGGCGTGGACCCGACTCACGGGTCCCGACGGCGCGCCGGAGCAGTGGTACCTCCACCTCTTCGACACGACGCAGCCCGACCTCAACTGGGAGCATCCGCAGGTCCGGGCGGAGTTCGAGTCGATCATCGACTTCTGGCTCGACCGCGGCGTCGCCGGCTTCCGGGTCGACGTCGCGCACTCGCTCGTCAAGGCCGAGGGCCTGCCCGACTTCCCCGACGCCCCGGCCGTCGTCGCGGGGTCGGTCGAGCAGGCTCCGTACTTCGACCAGGACGGGGTCCACGAGATCTACCGTCGGTGGCGGGCGCTCCTGGACGCCCGTGGCGAGCCGGCCAGGATCATGTGCGCCGAGGCGTGGGTGACGCCCGCCGAGCGGGCCGCCCGGTACATCCGCCCGGACGAGTTCCACCAGGCCTTCAACTTCGACATCCTCGAGTGCCCGTGGCGGGCGGAGCACCTGCGGACGACGATCGCCGACTCGCTCGCAGCCACGTCGTCGGTGGGGGCGTCGGCGACGTGGGTGCTGAGCAACCACGACGTGGTCCGGCACGCCTCGCGGCTCGGCCTGCCCCCGGGCACGCCCCGGCCGCAGGGGATCGGTCCTGGCGACCCGAGGCCCGACCCGGTCGCGGGGCTCGCCCGGGCACGCGCGGCGACCCTGCTCGTCCTGTCCCTGCCCGGGGCGGCCTACCTCTACCAGGGCGAGGAGCTTGGTCTCCCCGAGGCGATGGACCTGCCCCCCGAGGTCCGGCAGGACCCGATCTTCGAGCGCAGCGGAGGGACGGACGCCGGTCGGGACGGCTGCCGGGTCCCCATGGCCTGGGAGGCGGACGCGCCGGCTCTGGGGTTCAGCCCGAGCGGGGCGTCGTGGCTGCCCCAGCCGCACGAGTACCGCGACCTCGCCGTCGACCGGCAGCGCGGGGTCGCTGGGACGACGTACGAGATGTACCGGGCCGCGCTGCGGATCCGGCGGGAGACCGGGCTCGGCTCGGCGGCGATCACGCCGCTCGATCTCGGCCCGGACGTCGTCGCCTACGAGCACGCCTGCCCGGACGGGGTCGTCCTCGGCGTGACGAACCTGGGCGCCGAACCCGTGGACCTGCCCGACGGCGAGGTGCTCCTGCGCTCGGACACCGGGACGGCCCAGGGCCCGGCGCACGTCGGCACCGACGTCACGGTCTGGGTCCGGCGGGAATGAGCCGACCGGCGACGTCGTACCCCCGGCGGGCGGAGGACCACCCGTGGTTCGAGACCGCCGGTCCGATCGGGCTGGCGCACCGCGGGGGCGCGCTCCATCCGGCCAACGCCGGACGGGAGAACACCCTCGCGGCCTTCCGGACGGCGGTCGACCTCGGCTACCGGTACCTCGAGACGGACGTCCACGCGACGGCCGACGGGACGCTCGTCGCCTTCCACGACACCGTCCTCGACCGGGTCACCGATCGCGCCGGCGCGATCGCGGACCTGCCGTGGTCGCGGGTGCGCGAGGCATCCGTCGGCGGCGAACCCGTGCCGACCATGGACGCCGTGCTCGAGGAGCTCCCCGACGCCCGCTTCAACGTCGATGTCAAGGACGACCGCGCCGTCGACCCGCTCGTGGACTGCCTCCGGCGTCACGACGCGCTCGACCGGGTGTGCGTCGCCTCGTTCTCCGACCGCCGGCTGCGGCGGGTGCGCGCCGCCCTCGGGCCGCGGGTCGCGACCTCGGCCGGGCCGATCGGGGTCGGCGTCACGCGGCTGACGCCCCGGCTGCTCGACCGGTGGCTGCGCTCCCCCGCGCTCGCCCTGCAGATCCCGACCCACCAGCGGATCCCGCTGCGCGGCGGGCGGCCGCTGACGATCGAGCTGGTGACGGACCGCCTCGTGCGCCGGGCCCACGCGGCGGGGCGGCACGTCCACGTGTGGACCATCGACGACCGCGACGAGATGCACCGCCTGCTGGACCTCGGTGTCGACGGGATCGTCAGCGACCGGATCGAGGTCCTCGCGGACGTGCTCGCCGAGCGCGGCGCACCGTTGCGCTGAGGATCAGCCGGCCTCGAGGGCGCGCCGGAGGTCGGCGACGGCGCTGGGGGTGCCCGCCAGGTGCCACGGATGACCTGCGACGTCGACGACGTCGGTCGATCCCCCGGCACCCTCGACGAGCGCCTTGCCGGGCAGCCAGTCCCACTCGAGCACGTCCGGCTGCGCCCAGGCACCGATCCGCCCGGCCGCGACGGCGGCGAGCTCGCACGACCCCGAGCCGAGCATCCGCATCGTCGCCGCTCCGCGGGTCGCTGCGAGCCACGGCTCCCGGATCGACGGGTCGGCGATCCGTGCCGGATGGAGGTAGGTCGCGAGGCACACTGCGGACAGGGGTGCGTCCTCGAGCGGGGGCACCGCGACGCCCCTCTCGAAGGTCCCCGCGCCCCGGACGGCGAGCCAGGACTCCCCTGCACCGCGGTGCTCCACCGCCCCGACGAGCACCCCGTCGGCGTCCCGCAGGGCGAGCGCGCTGCACCAGTAGAGGGTGCCGGTGGCGAAGTTGTAGGTTCCGTCGACCGGGTCGATCACCCACGTCCGTCCGCTGCGGGACGGACGCGTGGTCCCTTCTTCGCCGACGACCCCGTCCTCGGGCCGCAGCCGGGTGAGGGCGTCGACGACGAGCCGCTCGGCGGCCACGTCCGCCTCGGTGACGAGGTCCGCGAGGTTCTCCTTCGTGCGCGCGGAGACCCCCTCGGCGCGCATCCGGGCGGCACGCGCCGCAGCCTGGCCGACGAGCGCCGCGGCGAGCGCGGCGTCGTCGAGCCCCACGAGGTCCGGGGCGCTGCGGGTCGGGTCGTCGGCCACGGCTCGAGGGTACGGATCAGCGGGTGAGGACGTGGCCGGTGCGGGTCGAGACGCGGTGCCAGACCCCCGCCGAGGCGAGGACGACCTCGTCGTCGGCAGCGGCGAACCCCAGGGCGCGCACGGCGCCCGCGATGTCGTCCCCCAGCGCCCCGAGCCGTGCGGCGCCCTCGAGCGTCCATCCGCCGCGCGGCGGGGTGATCGCTGCCCACGGCGGCGACACGGGCGCGGGCGGCATCGGCAGCCGGGTGCCGTTCTCGGGGCGGGCGAGCCGGTCGAGGAGCGCGCCGATCGGGTGGCACTCGTCGACCGGGGCCGCGGGGGCGTCCGCGAGCGGCAGGACCCGAAGCCCGAGGACGACGCCCTCGCCGAGCAGGCCGGAGCCCGGCCGGGCGCAGGTCCACACCGCGAGCGCCGTCGGGGTGCTCTGGAGCCGCGCCGCGCCCTCGGGGTCGAACCGGCGGGCACGCTCGAGGTAGGTGCGCAGGTCGGCCGCCGCCTCGGCATCCGCGAGCTCGACCGCCACCTCCGTCAGCCGCGCTTCCGGAACGGGACCTCGGGACCGAGGTGACGCTCGAGGACCTCGCGCTGCCCCTCGTCGAACGCCTTCGGCCGGCTCGTCCGCAGGTCCACCTGCACCATCGTCGTCGCGGCGAGGGCGTGCACGGCTCGCTCGCCACCGGTCGTCGCACCGTTGTCGTGGAGGACGTACCCGAGGTCGACGCTGCTGCCACCCACGCGCGTGACCCACACGTCGACGACGACCGGCTCCCGGCGCAGCACGACCGGCTCGCGGTACTCGATCTCCTGCCGGGCGACGAGGATCCCCGTGTCGAGGATGGACGTCGAGCTGCTCTCCCCGAACCAGCGGCCGATGGCCTCGATGCGGGTGTCCTCGAGGAACCGGAGGTACTGGACGTTGTTCACGTGGCCGTAGGCGTCCATGTCGCTCCAGCGGAGCGAGATGTCGACGCTCGTCACGGCACCGGTGGGGGTCGCATCGTCGGTCATGGTGCCCAGTCTCCCCTGTCGGGTGGGGGCGATGTCGGTGGGGCTCCGTAGGTTGGCGGTCGTGACCGAGACCGAGACCCTGCCCACCGCCGAGCGCGCGACGGCCGTCCTGCGTCGCCTCGTCGGCCGGGGGGACGCGACCTTCCGCGACGGCCAGCTCGACGCGATCACGGCCCTCGTCGACGACCGCTCCCGCGTGCTCGTCGTCCAGCGGACGGGATGGGGCAAGTCGGCGGTGTACTTCGTGGCCGCCCGGCTGCGCCGCCAGGCGGGGTCCGGGCCGGCGCTCATCGTCTCTCCGCTGCTCGCCCTCATGCGCGACCAGGTCGCGGCGGCGGAGCGGGCCGGCGTGCGGGCGGTCTCGATCAGCTCGGCGAACGCGCAGGCATGGGGCGAGATCCGCACCGCGCTCGACCGGGACGAGGTCGACGTCCTCCTCGTCAGCCCCGAACGGCTCAACAACCCGGCGTTCCGGGACGAGCAGCTGCCCGCGCTCGTCGAGCGGTGCGGGCTCGTCGTCGTCGACGAGGCGCACTGCATCAGCGACTGGGGGCACGACTTCCGGCCGGACTACCGCCGCATCCGGGACCTCCTGACGCGGCTGCCCGAGGGGACCCCGGTGCTGGCGACGACGGCGACGGCGAACGCCCGCGTCGTGGCGGACGTCGAGGAGCAGCTCGGCGCGGGCGGCGAGCGCGTGCGGACGATCCGGGGATCCCTCGCGCGCGACAGCCTCCGGCTCGGCGTGGCCCGTCGCGCGGGTGCCGAGGAACACATCGCCTGGTTGCGCACCCACCTGGCGGACCTGCCCGGGAGCGGGATCGTCTACACCCTCACCGTGCAGGCCGCGGACGACACGGCCGCTGCGCTCGCCGAGACAGGCCTGCCCGTCTTCGCGTACACGGGGCGGACCGCGCCGGAGGACCGGGAGCGGCTCGAGGACGACCTGCGGGAGAACCGGGTCAAGGCGCTCGTCGCCACGAGCGCGCTCGGGATGGGCTTCGACAAGCCCGACCTCGGGTTCGTCGTCCATCTCGGCGCACCGTCGTCGGCGGTCGCCTACTACCAGCAGGTCGGCCGCGCCGGACGGGCCACGGACCGGGCTGACGTCGTTCTCCTGCCGACGACCGACGAGGAGCGCATCTGGGCGCACTTCGCCTCCGCCTCGATGCCCCGGCAGGAGCAGGCCGACGCGGTCCTCACCGCCCTGGCCTCCGCCTCCGGAGCGCTGTCAGTGCCGCGGCTCGAGACCGTCGTCGACATCCGTCGCACCCGCGTCGAGCTCCTGCTCAAGGTGCTCGACGTGGACGGTGCCGTGACGAGGGTCCAGGGCGGGTGGACCGCCACGGGCCGTCCCTGGACGTACGACGCGGAGCGGTACGCACGGGTCGCCCGAGCGCGCACGGACGAGGCCGAGGCGATGCTCGCCTACGAGCGGGGTGGCCGCTGCCGGATGGCCTTCCTCCAGGAATGCCTCGACGACCCCGACCCGCGGGACTGCGGCCGGTGCGACGTGTGCGCGGGGACGTGGTTCCCCACGGACGTCGACGCAGCGGCCCTCGAGGGGGTGCGGGCGCGGATCGACCGGCCCGGGGTGGAGATCGACCCGCGAACGACCTGGCCCACCGGCATGGACCGGCTCGGCGTCCCCGTGAAGGGGTCGATCGCCCCGGCGGAACGGTGCGAGCCGGGGCGGGTGCTCGCCCGGACCTCCGACATCGGCTGGGGCGGGCCCGTGCGCGAGCTCGTCCAGGGCGACGACGGCCCGGTTCCCGACCGTCTCGTGCGCGCGTGCGTGGAGGTGCTGGCGACCTGGGGCTGGACGGAGCGACCGACGGGGGTCGTCGCGATGCCCTCGCGCCGGCACCCCGTCCTCGTCGACCACCTCGCGCGGTCGATCGCCGAGATCGGTCGGCTGCCATTCCACGGGGCCCTCGATCTCGTCGACGGCGGTCCCGTCGGTGAGCGGGGCGGCAACAGCGCCTACCGCCTTGCCGGGGTCTGGGACCGGTTCGCCGTGGGACCGGAGCTGGCGTCCGCGGTGGCCGGCAACGGTCCGGTCCTCCTCGTCGACGACCTCGTCGACTCGCGATGGAGCATCACCGTCGCGGGCCGGGCGCTGCGACGCGCCGGTGCCGACGCCGTGCTACCCCTCGCCCTGGGGGTCGTCGGCTGATCCGGGACGCACGGGAAGCTGCACCGTCGTCCACGGCAGGAACGCCTGGATGACCGGACCGATCGTCACGGCGTACAGCAGCGTCCCGATCCCGACCGTCCCGCCGAGCGCCGCACCGATGGCCAGCACCGTCAGCTCCAGCCCCGTCCGCACGAGGCGGAGGCTCGCGCCCGTCCGTGCGGCGAGCCCGGTCATCAACCCGTCCCGTGGTCCCGGACCGAGCTGGGTGCCGATGTACACGGCCCCGGCGAACCCGTTGAGGACGATCCCCCCGACGAGCAGCGCGACGCGGTCGAGGAGCCCGGTCGCGTCGGGCAGGGCCGCGAGCGTGGCATCCGTCGCGATCCCGATGACGAGGACGTTGGCGATCGTCCCGGCGCCCGGCCACTGGCGCAGCGGCCACCACAGGAGGAGCACGACGGCACCGGTGAGGATGACGACCGTCCCGAACGAGAGCGGAACCCGGTGGGCGACGCCCTCGTGGAGCACGTCCCACGGGTCGAGCCCGGTGTGCGAGCGGACGAGCATCCCCATGGCCGTGCCGTAGAGCCAGAGGCCGATGAACAGCTGGGTGAGCCGGCGTGGCAGTCGTCCGGCGCGCAGCTGATCGAGCGGGCTCACCCGACCTCGACGACGGCGACGCCCGCGCCGTCGATGAGCACCCGGCCGGTCGCGGCGTCGACCGAGCGCTCACCCCAGCCGGTGAGCTCGTGGCGCACCCCGGCGACGTCCACCTCCTGCCGTCCCTCACCGAACCCGCAGACGACGTGGACCGACCCGCGCCGCATGACGAACCAGCCGGCGTCCTCGTCGAACACGCAGCTCGTCGCCGCGAGATCCCCGTCGGCCGCGTCGGGGTGCGAGCGGCGCAGGGCGATGAGCACGCGGTGCCAGGCCAGCAGCGAACGGTGCGGCTCCTGCTCGATCTCCTCCCACCGCAGGGTCGAGGCGTCGCGGGTGACCGGGTCCTGGGGGTCCGGCACGTCCTCGGCGGCCCACCCGTGCGAGGCGAACTCGGCCCGGCGCCCGGTGCGGACCGCCTCGGCGAGCTCCGGGTCGTCGAAGTCGGTGAAGAACTGGAACGGTGTGCTCGCGCCCCACTCCTCGCCCATGAAGACCATCGGGGTGAACGGCGAGAGGACGTAGAGCGCCGTCACCGCCGCCAGGCGCCCGGTGTCTCCGTGGTGCCCGATGCGGTCCCCCGTCGCCCGGTTGCCGACCTGGTCGTGGGTCTGGGCGTACGCGACGAAGCGGTGGCCCGACGTCGCGCTGCGATCGACCGGATGCCCCCACCGGGCGCCGCGGAAGGACGACCACCGGTCGTCGTGGAGGAAGACCTCGGTCAGCACCTTCGCCAGGACCGACAGCGACCCGCCCTCGGGCCACGTGTCGTTCCGACCGGCGAAGTCGCCGTAGTAGCCCTGCGTCTCCCCCGTCGCGACGACGTGGAGAGCGTGGTGGACGTCGTCGGCCCACTGCGCCGACATCCCGAGCCCGCCGAAGGTCGTGGGCATCACGGTGCGCGGGTCGTTCACGTCCGACTCGGCGATGAGGTCGAGCGGACGGCCCAGCTCCTCCGAGAGCTCCGCGACGGCGTCGGCCATCTCGGCGAGGACGTGCCGCTCCGAGTCGTCCCGCAGCTCGTGGACGGCATCGAGCCGCAACCCGTCGACGTGGAAGTCGCGGAACCAGCGCAGGACGCTGCCGATGACGAACGCCCGCACCTCCGCAGAGCCGGGCTGGTCGAGGTTGACCGCCGGGCCCCACGGCGTGACGTGCGCGTCGGTGAAGTACGGCCCGAACTCCCCGAGCCGGTTGCCGCTCGGGCCGAGGTGGTTGTGGACGACGTCGAGGATGACCCCCAGACCCCTGGCGTGACATGCGTCGACGAACCGCTGCAGCGCCGCGGGACCGCCGTACTGGGCGTGCACGGCCCAGAGCGCGACCCCGTCGTAGCCCCAGTTCCACCGGCCGGGGACGCCGGCCACCGGCATGAGCTCCACCGCGTCGACGCCGAGGGCGACGAGGTGGTCGAGCCGCCCGATCGCCGCGTCCAGCGTCCCCTCGGGGGTGAAGGTCCCGACGTGGAGCTCGTAGATCACGCCCCCGGGGATGCCGCGCCCGTCCCGCGGACCGGCCCACCCGCTGTCCTGCCACGCGTGGCGGGCGACGTCGAACGTCCGGCTCGGCCCGGCGACCCCGGCGGGCTGCCAGGCGCTGCGCGGGTCGGCCAGGGCCTCGCCACCGTCGAGGGAGAACGCATAGTCGACCTCACCGTCGGACCGCGGCGCCTCGGGCGGGATCTCGAGCGCCCACCACCCGCCCGTCTCGCGCTCCATCGGCAGGCGCAGCTCGCCGTGCGGACCGAGGAGGGCCTCGACGGTCGAGCTGTCGGGAGCCCACACGCGCAGCGTCACGGCGCGGCCTCCCGGACCAGGAGCGCGACGGGCCCGTCGGCGAGCACCCGCGCGAGCGGGACCCGCCCCCCGGCGTGCGTGACCCCCGGGCGGAGCACGTCGGTCCAGCCACCCTCGGGCAGCTCCACCGCGGCGTCGGCGGACCCTCCGTCGGCGGCGAGCGCCGTCGTGAGGCGTCGCACGAGGGCGACCACCTCGACGCGGTCGTGCGCACCGCGGGCGAGGGCGACCGCGTGCCCGCCGTCGCACGTCGGGTGCACGGTGATCGCGTCCGGCCCGACGAACCAGTCGGGGTGGGCCCGGCGCAGCCGCAGCGCCGCCGCGGCGAGACGGAGCTTCTCGTCGTCGAGATCGGCCGGTCCGGCCCCACGATCGAGCCGCTCGAGCCGCGCCCCGATCGCGTCGTGGTCGACGTCCCGACGGTTGTCCGGGTCCACGAGCGTGAGGGAGACGATCTCGGTGCCCTGGTAGACGTCCGGCACACCCGGGCCGATGAGCTGGAGGAGCTTCTGCCCCAGGATCACCGCCCGCGTGCCCTCGGCGTGGGCGTCGACCCACGACCGGACGTGATCCCGCGCGGCGTCGTCGTCGAGCAGCCCGTCGACGAACGCCGCGACCTGCGACTCGTACTCCTCGTCGACGTCGATCCACGTCGAGTGCCGCCCGGACTCGCGCACGGCCTTGCGGAGGTAGTCGTGCATCCGCGGGGCGTCGATCGGCCATGCCCCCACGAGCGTCTGCCAGACGAGGTACTCCGTCGGCGCGTCGAGCCGCTCCCCGCGGTACGCCGCACCGAGGTCCCGGGCGCGCGCCACCCACTCGGCCCAGCCGGCCGGGTCCTCGGTCATGGACACCAGGCGTGCCCGGACGTCCTCGCTGCGCTTGGTGTCGTGGGTCGTCAGCGCCGTCATCGTCCTCGGCCAGCGCGCGGCGATCCGGTCGAGGTACGCGGCGAACCGCGGCGGGGCCATCCCGATCGTCCCCGGGTCGCCACCGACCTCGTTGAGCCCGGTGGCCCGCAGGTAGCGGTAGAACGTCGTGTCCTCGACGCCCTTGGCCATGACGGGGCCGCAGGTCTGCTGGAAGCGGATGACGCAGTCGGCTGCGGCGTCCGCATCGGCACCCGGGGCCGACCCGGACAGGACCTCGACGACGGCGGCGACGAGATCGGCGTCGGCCGGGTGGTCCGAGCGCTGGAGTCGGTCGATCGCCCGCTGCGCGGCGGCCTCGAGCTCGCCCCGCGCGTCCGCCGACATCGACCCGTCGGCGGTGACATAGGCCCGGTACCGGTGGACGTTGACGAGGAGCTCGACGACGACCCGCTCCAGGGCGTCACGGTCGTGCTCGGGCAGGACCTCGGCGAGCCGCCGGGAGAGACGACGACGCTCCGCCAGGAGGACGCCGTCGACGACCTCCCGCTTGGCCTCGTCCACCCACGCGTCGATCGGCCGCACGTCGCCGGCGATGGCGCGCCACAGGTCGCTGAGGTCGGGCTCGGCCGCCGGGTCGCAGAACAGCTGCCCGAGGCGGGTCATCGTGTCGTAGCCCGTGGTGCCCTCGCAGGCCCAGGCCTGCGGCAGCTCCTCCTCACCCTCGAGGATCTTCTCCACGACGACCCACACGCCGCCGGTCGCCTCGGCGAGCCGGTCGAGGTAGGCCTGCGGGTCCGCGAGCCCGTCCGGGTGGTCGATCCGCAGACCGTCGACGGCGCCCGAGCGCACGAGCTCGACGACGAGCGCGTGGGTGGCGTCGAAGACCTCCGGGTCCTCGACGCGCACGCCGACGAGATCGGTGACGTTGAAGAACCGGCGGACGTTGAGGTCCGCGTCGCCGGTGCGCCAGAACGCCAGGCGGTAGGGCTGCGCCTCGACGAGCTCCGGCAGGGGCAGGTCGAGCGTCTCGGGCCGCACGGGGAGCACGTGCTCGTGGTAGCGCAGGACGGGCGTCCCCCCGGGACCGCCCTCGCGGTCGATGACGAGCTCGCCGTTGTCGATGGCCTCCTGCGGGGTCCCGCCGAGGATCGGTACGAGGACCCGGCCGTCGTGCGCGTCGTGGTCGACGTCGAACCACGACGCGTACTCCGACTCCTCCCCGTCCGACAGCAGCCCCCACCACGACGGGTTGAGGTGTGCCGGCACGGGCGTCGCGACGTGGTTGGGGACGATGTCGAGGACGATGCCGAGCCCCGCACCCCGGCAGGCCGCGACGAACCTCTCGAACCCCTCGCGCCCGCCCATCTCCTCGTCGATCCGCGTCGGGTCGACGACGTCGTACCCGTGCGTCGAGCCCGGCGCCGAGGCGAGGATCGGCGAGAGGTAGACGTGGCTCACGCCGAGAGCCGCGAGCCGGGGCGCCACGGCAGCCGCCTCGTCGAACGTGAGCTGCGGCCCCATCTGCAACCGGTAGGTGCTGACCGGGCAGGGCTGGCCGGGCGCGGGGCGGCTCATGGCGCCGTGTGCTCCGCAGCGTGCTGGGCAGCCCCGGCCGGCGGTCGGACGTCGTCCTCGCGCGGTGCGCGCAGGAGGACGAACGACCGAGGCTGGGCGACGATCTCCTCCCCGGGCGCGAGCTCGTCGCCGGCGACGACGTCGGCCGCGGTGTCGATCTCGACGACCCACCGCGCGCCGTATCCCTCGCTGGGCAGCGTGAACGTCGTCGCCTCGTGGCCGGCGTTGAAGACGAGCAGGAAGCTGTCGTCCCGGATGGCGTTGCCGCGCGGGTCCGGCTCGGGGATCGCCTCGCCGTAGAGGAAGACCATGAGAGCGCGGGCGTAGCCGTTCGACCAGTCGTCGTCCGTCATGTGCTCGCACGAGGGGGTGAACCACTCGATGTCTCGGACCTCGCTCTCCCCGCCGTGGTCCGCGGCCCCGGCGAAGAAGCGGCGTCGGCGGAAGACGGGGTGGTCGCGGCGCAGCTCGAGGACCCGGCGGGTGAACGCGAGCAGCTCGGTCTGCTCCTCGTCCAGCTCCCAGTCCATCCACGAGATCTCGTTGTCCTGGCAGTAGACGTTGTTGTTCCCGCACTGGGTGCGGCCGACCTCGTCGCCGTGCAGGAGCATCGGGACGCCCTGGGAGAAGAACAGGGTCGCGAGAATGTTCCGCTGCTGACGCAGCCGGAGCGCGCGGACCTCGGGGTCGTCGGTCTCCCCCTCCGCGCCGCAGTTCCACGAGCGGTTGTGGGACTCCCCGTCGTTGTTGTCCTCGCCGTTGGCCTCGTTGTGCTTCTCGTTGTACGACACGAGGTCCCGGAGGGTGAAGCCGTCGTGAGCGGTGACGAAGTTGATCGAGGCGATCGGCTTGCGGCCGTTGTGCTCGTAGAGGTCGCTCGAGCCCGTGAGGCGGCTGGCGAACCCGCCGAGGGTGGCGCCCTCCCCGCGCCAGAAGTCGCGGACCGTGTCGCGGTACTTCCCGTTCCACTCGGTCCACAGGGGCGGGAAGTTGCCGACCTGGTAGCCGCCCTCGCCGACGTCCCACGGCTCGGCGATGAGCTTGACCTGGCTGACGATCGGGTCCTGCTGGACGAGGTCGAAGAAGGCCGAGAGACGGTCGACCTCGTGGAACTGGCGGGCGAGCGTCGCCGCGAGGTCGAAGCGGAAGCCGTCGACGTGCATCTCGGTCACCCAGTACCGCAGCGAGTCCATGATGAGCTGCAGGACGTGCGGGTGGCGCATGAGGAGGCTGTTGCCCGTCCCCGTCGTGTCGTAGTAGTGCGTCTTGTCGTCGGTGAGGCGGTAGTAGGCGGCGTTGTCGATGCCCCGGAAGCACAGCGTCGGCCCCAGGTGGTTGCCCTCGGCCGTGTGGTTGTAGACGACGTCGAGGATGACCTCGATGCCGGCCTCGTGCAGGGCCTTGACCATGCCCTTGAACTCGAGGACCTGCTCGCCGCGGGTGCCGAAGGCGGCGTAGCCGTTGTGCGGGGCGAAGAAGCCGATCGTGTTGTAGCCCCAGTAGTTGCTCAGGCCCTTGTCCTGGAGCGTGAAGTCGTTGACGAACTGGTGGACGGGCATGAGCTCGATCGCCGTGACACCGAGCGCCGTGAGGTGGTCGATGATCGCCGGGTGGGCGATGCCGGCGTACGTCCCCCGCAGGTCCGGCGGCACGTCGGGGTGGTTCATCGTCATCGCGCGCACGTGCGCCTCGTAGATGACGCTGTTGTGGTACTCGTGCCGGGGGTGGCGGTCCTGGCCCCAGTCGAAGAACGGGTTGGTGACGACCGACATGAGGGTGTGCCCCAGGCTGTCGCGCGGGGTCTCGGCCAGCGACAGACCGGCCGCCTCCCCTGGTGCGTCGGGGTCGTAGGAGAAGAGCGACGGGTGGTACGGCATCTCCCCGTCGATCGCCTTCGCGTACGGGTCCAGCAGGAGCTTGCTGGGGTCGCAGCGGTGGCCGGCGCCGGGGTCGAACGGACCGTGGACACGGAAGCCGTACCGCTGGCCCGGGAGGATGCCCGGGATGTAGCCGTGGTGGACGAAGCCGTCGACCTCGGGCAGCGTCACCCGCGTCTCGTCGCCGCGGCGCCCCACGAGGCACAGCTCGACGCGCTCGGCAACCTCGGTGAACAGCGCGAAGTTCACCCCGGTGCCGTCGTAGGTCGCCCCGAGGGGGTAGGGGTTGCCGGGCCAGATCTCCACGTGGGTGGTCCTCCTTGTGCGGGAGGGTCCATCCTCGCGACAGGCAGCCGGGGCAGGCAAACCGACAACCCCTAGGATCGTGGATCGAGCGCCCCGCCGCGCGGCGGGCGGCGCAGGACCACCGAGAGGACACCCAGGATGAGCACCCAGCGTGTGGCGATCGTCACCGGAGCAGCCCGCGGGATCGGCGCGGCCACGGCGCAGCGACTGGCCGCCGACGGGCATGCCGTCGCCGTTCTCGATCTCGACGAGAGCGCCTGCGCCGGCGCCGTCGACGCCGTACGAGCCGCCGGCGGGCGGGCGATCGCCGTCGGCTGCGACGTCTCGGACGCGGAGCAGGTCGAGCAGGCCGTCGCCCGCGTCGCCGAGGAGCTCGGCGCGCCCACGATCCTCGTCAACAACGCCGGGATCATCCGCGACAACCTCCTGTTCAAGATGACCGAGGACGACTGGGACGCCGTGATGAACGTCCACCTCAAGGGCGCCTTCCTCATGACGAAGGCCGTCCAGGCGTTCCAGACGAAGGAGAAGTACGGCCGCATCGTCAACCTCTCCTCGTCCTCGGCCCAGGGCAACCGCGGCCAAGCGAACTACTCCGCGGCCAAGGCGGGCATGCAGGGCTTCACGAAGACGCTCGCGCTCGAGCTCGGCAAGTTCGGGATCACCGCGAACGCCGTCGCCCCCGGCTTCATCCAGACCGACATGACGGCCGCCACCGCCGAGCGGATCGGCATGTCCTTCGAGGACTTCATCGAGGCGAGCGCCAAGGCGATCCCGGTGCAGCGCGTCGGCCAGCCGGAGGACATCGCCGCGACGATCTCGTTCCTCTGCTCGCAGGAGGCCGGCTTCGTCTCCGGCCAGGTCATCTACGTCGCTGGTGGCCCGCTCGACTGACCCATCCACGCACGCAGAAGGGCCCCGCTCCTTCCGGAGCGGGGCCCTTCTGCGCTACAGCCGGCGGCTCGTACCTCGCCGCCAACCTCCGCTGCGCCGTTCGTCAGAGGCCGAGGTCGCGGCCGATGAGCTCCTTCATGATCTCGTTCGAGCCGGCCCAGATACGGGTGACGCGGGCGTCGCGCCAGGCGCGGGCGACCCGGTACTCGTTCATGAAGCCGTAGCCGCCGTAGAGCTGGACGCAGTGGTCGAGGATCTCGCCCTGCGTGTCCGAGCTGTACCACTTGGCCTTCGCGGCGTCGATCGGCGTGAGCTTGCCGTTGGCGTGCGCCTCGACGCAGTCGTCGATGTACGCCTCGGCGACCTCGATCTTCGTCACGAGCTCGGCGATCTTGAACTTGTTGTGCTGGAAGCTGCCGATCGGCTGACCGAAGGCCTTGCGCTCCTTCGTGTAGTCGATCGTCTCGGCGAGGATCTGCTTGGCGTGCGCGACGTTCGCGACCGCACAGCCGATGCGCTCCTGGGCCAGGCGCTGCATCATCGCGATGAAGCCCATGCCCTCCTCCCCGATGAGGTTCTCGACCGGGACCTTGACGTTGTCGAAGAAGAGCTCGGAGGTGTCCGACTCCTCCTGGCCGACCTTGTCCAGCTTCTGGCCCTTGCTGAAGCCCTCCATGCCGTCCTCGAACATGAGCAGGCTGATGCCCTTGGCGCCCTTGCTCGGGTCGGTGCGGACGGCGACGATCGCGAGGTCGCACTGGTAGCCGTTCGTGATGAACGTCTTGCTGCCGTTGACGATGTAGTGGTCACCGTCCTTGACGGCGGTCGTCTTCAGCGCGGCGAGGTCCGACCCGCCCGACGGCTCGGTCATCGCGATGGCGCAGATGAGCTCGCCGGAGGCGATGCCGGGCAGCCACTTCTCCTTCTGCTCCTGCGTGCCGAGGTCGACGAGGTACGGGGGGCAGACGTCCGCGTGGATGCCGAAGCAGGTGGCCGTCGCGGCGGTGAACTTCGCGTACTCCTCGGCCGCGATGGCGTTGAAGCGGTAGTCCTCGGCGCCGGCGCCGCCGAACTCCTCGGGGATGTCGAGGCCGAACAGGCCCATGTCGCCCGCGGCCTTCCAGATCTCCCGCGGGATCGTCTTGTCGCGGATCATCTCCTCCGCACGGGGGCGCATGTGACGGTCGATGAACTCGCGGACGGACGAACGGAAGGCCTCGTGGTCCTCCGTGTAGACGTTGCGGGGCATGTGAGCATCCTCCAGGCGGGGAACGGGTAAGCGCTTGCTTAGTGTCCGGCGACGGTTGCATGCTGTCAACCGTGTCCCGGTCTCCCGTCGCCCCCACCGTCTCGCGCCTCTTCGAGGCCGCGGCGTCCGCCTTCGCCGACAAGGGCTTCCACGCGACGACCACCCGTGACATCGCCTCGCGCGCCGGTCTGTCCCCGGCCGGGGTGTACGTCCACTTCACGAGCAAGGAGGACCTCCTCTTCCAGCTCAGCCGCGAGGGGCACACGGTCGTCCTCGAGCACCTCGAGGGCGCGGTCGCTCGCGCCGACAGTCCGTCGAGAGCCCTGTCCGACGTCGTCGAGACCTTCGCGCGCTGGCACGCCGAGCAGTACAAGGTCGCCCGGATCGTCCAGTACGAGTTCGTCCACCTCACCCCCGAGCACCGGCGCGAGGTCATCGGCCTGCGGCGCCGGATCGACGCCCTCGTCTCGCAGGTCGTCGCCGACGGCGTCGCGTCCGGGGAGTTCGACCTCGGCGAGGCGGCCGACCCGGCGATCACCGCGCTCGCCGTCCTCTCCATGGCCATCGACGTCGCCCGCTGGTACCACCCGGGCGTCGCGCAGACCCCCGAGGAGATCGGCGCGACCTACTCGGCACTGGCCCTGCGGCTCGTCGGGACGCGCTAGCCCCGTCGTCAGCCCAGCTGGACGGGCAGCAGCCCGCGCGGGGTGTCCGAGGCGATGGCGGCGAGGGCGTCGCCGATCGTGGGGTGGCGGAACTCGTAACCGGTGCGCAGCAGGACCGCAGGGTGGACCCACCGGCTCTTGAGGACGAGCTCGGCCTCGGTCCGGATGATCCGGGCACCCGCCTCGAGGGACCAGGCCGGCAGCGGAACGCCCACCCGTCGTCCGAGATGGCGGCGGACCGCAGCCATGAGCGCGGCGTTGGTGACCGGGTTCGGCGAGGCGAGGTTGACCGGGCCGTTGATCTCGTCGTGCGCCATGAGGTGTCGGATCGCCCCGTACACGTCGTCGAGGTGCACCCAGCTGAACATCTGCCCACCGTCACCCTGGGCCCCGCCGAACCCGATCCGCGCCAGGTTGATCAGCGGGTTGAGCGCCCCGCCCCCGGCGCCGAGCACGATGCTCGTGCGCAGCGCGATCTTCCGCACCTCGGTGGGCGCGACGTCCAGCTCGTGCTCCCAGGCGCGGGCGACCGCGACGGAGAACCCGGTGCCGAGCTCCCCCGAGTCCTCGTCCTGGGGGCGGTCGCGGGCGTCCCGGTAGATCGTGCCCGTGCTGGAGTTCACCCAGACCGGGGGCGGCGCCGCGCAGTCGGCGATGGCCCGGCCGAGCGCCTCGGTCGTCTCGGTGCGGGAGGTGAAGATCGCATCCGCGGTGCGCTTGGTGTACCGGCAGCTCACCGACCTGCCGGCCAAGTTGACGAGCGCGTCGCTGCCGTCGAGGACGCGGCGCAGGTCCTCACCCCAGCGGGCATCACCGGCACCGCGGCCGATGGTGCGCACCTCGACCCCATCGGCGTCGAAGGAGTCGCGAAGGTGCTGGCCGATGAAGCCGGTGGCACCGGCGATGACGACGGTGGTGGTCATGACGTGCTCCTGTGATCGATAGGTGGTGCGATGCGGTCGACGAGCGCGAACACGTCGGCCGCGAACCGGCGGCCGACCGGCAGCCGGCTGAGGGCGATCGTGCGCGCGATGATCGGGGCGACGCCGTCGACGAGCTCGCGGGTACGCCGTTGCCCGGGTGAGTCGTCCGTGACCCAGAACAGCGTGACTCCGAGGTACGCGAGCCACAGCAAGTCGGGCAGCCGTGCAGGGATGGTCGACGTGCGGGTCCCGCGGGAGGCCCGCAGCGCCCGACCCATGAGGGCGGCGGCCGCGGCGCGGGCTGCCCCGGACTCGTCGGAGAACGGGCTGACGGTCGACGAGCGGGAGAGCGCGGCGTGCAGCATGGTCGAGCCGAACGAGTGGTACGGGTCCATCGTGTCGAGGCCCGCGTGCAGGACGGCGCGGAGGTTGGTCGCGAGCGAGGCGCCGTCGTCCAGCAACGGTTCCGCCCGCTGGCGGTGCTCGTCCTGGATCCGCACGTAGAGCTCGTGGACGAGCGCCTCCTTGCCCGAGAAGTAGTAGTAGGCGCTCCCCTGGCACACGCCCGCCTCCGCGGCGATGAGGCGCATCGTCGTCTCCTCGTACCCGCGCTCCCGGAAGAGGCGGAGGGCGGTGTCGACCACCAGCTGCCTCGTGCGTTCCGACTTCGTGGTCATGACGCGAGGGTACTCCCGTTTTTGAACGCATTCGAAACTTGGGACGAGTGCGCTCATCTGAAGTCGCGCGAGCGGGTGGGTGCCCGCAGCGGGAGTGCCTCGATCCGGTCGGCGAGCACGTTGAGCGCCCCGTCACGCTGCTCGACGATCCCGCGCACGACCATCGCCGCAGCCGTCCGGGACACCGGCCGGTACCGGTCGTAGACCCCGACCGAGCAGATGACGTTGGTCATCCCCGTCTCGTCCTCGAGGTTGAGGAAGGTCACGCCGCCGGCCGTCGCCGGGCGCTGGCGGTGGGTGACCACCCCCGCGACCTCGATACGGGTGCCGTTCGGCACGTCCGCCAGCCCGACCGCCGGCACGACCCCGCGCCGCGCCAGTCGCGGTCGCTCGTGGGCGATCGGGTGCTCGCCCGTCGCGACCCCCGTCGACCACAGGTCGGCCACCGTCTGCTCCGCCGGGGACATCGCGGGCAGCGACGGCGGGGCGAGGTCCGGCAGCTCCAGCTCGAGCTGCCCGGGCCGCTCGAGCGCCGCGCGCCCGGCCCCCCACAGGGCCTCCCGCCGGCCGAGACCGAAGACGTCGAACGCGCCCGCGGTGGCGAGCGCCTCGACCTGCGGCGCGCTCAGCGCCACCCGCCGCGTGAGGTCGACCAGGCTCGTGAAGTCCCCGCCCTCCTCGCGCGCGGCGACGATCCGCTCGGCGGTCGCGACGTCGAGGGAGGTCACCGACGCCAGCCCGAGCCGCACGGCGAGGTTCCCGTCCCGTCGGTGCCGCGCCAGGTCCGGCAGCCTCCCGGCAGGCCCCGCCCGGTCGAACGCGGGGACCGGGGGCTGCTGCTCCAGCGTGCACGTCGGCTCCCCCGTCGGAGCGACGAAGCCCCATGCCCCCGCGCCGGCCTCGATGTCGACCTCCGGCTCGCCCGCCCACCGCGGGGCGCCGTCCAGCGGTTCGAGGTCGGCGTGGACGCCGGAGCGGTTGATGCACGGGGACCGGACCTCGACCCCGTGGCGGCGGGCGTCGGCGACGAGCGTCTGGGGCGAGTAGAACCCCATCGGCTGGCTGCGCAGCAGGCCGGCGAGGAACGCGGCGGGCACGTGGAGCTTGAGCCAGCTGCTCGCGTAGACGAGCAGGCCGAAGCTGAGGGCGTGGCTCTCGGCGAACCCGAAGTTCGCGAACGCCTCGATCTTGGCGTACAGCTCGTCGGCGAGCTCCCCGGTGATCCCGTTCTCGGCCATGCCGGCGAACAGCTGCTCGCGCAGGGTCGCGATCTTCTCGATCCCGCGCTTGGACCCCATCGCACGGCGCAGCAGGTCGGCGTCGTCGGCCGAGCAGTTGCCGACGGCGATCGCCATCTGCATGAGCTGCTCCTGGAACAGCGGCACCCCCAGGGTCCGCTCGAGGACCGGCACGAGCGAGGGGTGGAGGTAGGTGATCGGCTCCTCCCCCGTCCGGCGGCGGATGTACGGGTGGATCGCCCCGCCCTGGATCGGGCCGGGACGGATGAGCGCGATCTCGACGACGAGGTCGTAGAAGCACCTCGGCAGCAACCGGGTCAGGGTGCCGATCTGGGCCCGGCTCTCGACCTGGAAGACGCCGATCGAGTCGGCCCGGCACAGCATGTCGTAGACCCCGGCCTCCTCCTTCGGGATCCGCTGGAGGGTCCACGCCTCGCCCAGGTGCCGCGCGAGGTGGTCGAAGGTGTGCTGGATGCACCCGAGCATCCCCAGCCCGAGCAGGTCGAACTTCACCAGGCCCATCCAGGCGCAGTCGTCCTTGTCCCACTGCAGGATCGTCCGGTCCTCCATCCGCGCCGGCTCGATGGGGCAGACCTCGCTCACGGGACGGTCGGTGAGGACCATCCCGCCGGAGTGGATCCCCAGGTGACGCGGGGCGCCGAGGAGCTGCTCGGCGAGGTCGACGACGGGCGCGGGGATCTCGACCTCGCCCGCGACGACCCCGGTCCACGCGTCGATGGTCTTGCTCCACGCGTCCTGCTGGCCCGTGGAGTGGCCGAGCGCCTTGGCCACGTCCCGCACCGCCGAGCGGGGCCGGTAGGTGATGACGTTCGCGACCTGCGCGGCATTGAGCCGGCCGTAGCGCCCGTACACCCACTGGATGACCTCCTCGCGGCGGTCGGAGTCGATGTCGATGTCGATGTCCGGCTCCTCCTCCCGGGTCGTCGCGAGGAAGCGCTCGAAGGGCAGGTCGTAGTAGATCGAATCGACGGCGGTGATGCCCAGGGCGTAGCAGACGGCCGAGTTGGCGGCCGATCCCCGGCCCTGGTGGAGGATGCCGCGCGAGCGGGCGAACGCCGCGATGTCGTGGACGATGATGAAGTAGCCGGGGAAGTCCTTCTCCTCGATGACGGCCAGCTCCCGTTCGATCCGGGCATGGTGCTCGGGCGTCGCGTGCGGGTAGCGGACCGGCATGCCGCGCCGGACGAGCTCCCGCAGCCAGTCCATCGGGGTCCACCCCGGGGGGACGTGGTGGCGCGGCAGCCGCGGGGAGACCTTGCGCAGGGCGAAGGCGCACTCCTGGGCCACCTCGACGCTGCGCGCGAGCGCACCGGGCACGTGCCCGAAACGGGCGTGCATCTCCTCCCCCGAGCGCAGGTGAGCCGCGCCGAGGCCGGCGATCCAGCCGTCGAGCTCGTCGAGGCTGCGGCGGGCCCGGACGGCGGCGACGACCTGGGCCAGCCGCGTCCGGTCCGGGCGGGCGGCGTGCGCGGCCGTCGTCGCGACGACGGGCACCCCGACCCGGTCGGCGATCACCACGAGGGCGTCGTTGCGGGCGTCGTCGAGCGGCATCCCGTGGTGGGTCAGCTCGACGAGGACGTGCTCGCGACCCCAGCGGTCGACGAGCTCGTGGAGCGCCCGGGCCCCGGCATCGAGGTCGAGGGTGCCGTGCAGACCGTCCCCGAGCGCCCGTCGCACCGCACCCTTGCGGCACCCGGTGAGGACGACGACGTGCCCGGCGAGGGTGTCGACCAGCGCGTCGCGGTCGTAGCGGGGGCAGCCCTTCTCCCCCGCGAGCTGTGCGGTGGTGATCGCGGAGGACAACCGGTGGTAGCCCTCGGCGCCACGGGCCAGGAGGAGCAGGTGCTCCCCGACGGGATCGGCCTCCCCGTTCTGCGGGGCGGGCAGGTCGAGGGAGAGCTCGGAGCCGAAGACGGTCGGCAGGTCGTGGGCGGCCGCGGCCTCGGCGAAGCGGACTGCCCCCTGGAAGCCGTCGTGATCGGTGATCGCCAACGCGTGCAGACCGAGGGCGACGGCCTCCTCGACGAGCTCCTCCGGGCTGCTCGCGCCGTCGAGGAAGGAGAACGAGGAGTGGGCGTGCAGCTCGGCGTAGGGGTGTCCCGGGATGTGCCGGGAGAGCGAGGGGGGTCGGTAGGCGTCCCGCTTGCGTGACCACGCGGGACTGTCACCGCCGTCGCCGCGCGCGGTGGCCAGTCGCCCGACCACCGAGGCGTGCCCCGAGGTGCCGTCCGCGGCGTCTCTCGTCGGGCGTGTCGGCGAGGCGTCGGACAGGACCCGCTCGAGATCCGCCCACCGCTTCGGCGGGTTGGAGAACCCCATCAGATGACCAGGTCAGTCATAGCGTGCCTCGCCCCACCACCGGCCGCCGTCATGGACGAGCAGCCACGCGTCCCCGTCGACGCCGACGACCTGGAGCCGGGCGGCCCGCCGCGCCTCGCCGGGGGCCCACCAGCGTTCGTCGACCTCCCACGGCCCGGCCCACGACTGCAGCGGCCGGAGCGGGTGGGGGTCCACCTCCCACGACACCGGCGAGGCCGACAGGGCGCCCCGGTCGGTGACGGTGACAAGCCGGCCGCCGCGGTCGAGCACGCGCGCCGGGACCGGGTCGGTGAACACGGTCGCGGGCGCCGGTGGCGGGATGCGACCGGGCCACGGACCGGGCCGCTCGGCCGTCGGCAGCGCATCTCCCCACGGCAGGAGTCGCTGGCGCTCCGAGGGCGTCCGTCCGCCGCCCAGGACCGGCAGGCCGATGGCGTCGTGGCCGAGCATCCCTTGGATCCGGGCGGCGGCCCGGCGGACGTGGTGGTCGTCCCGGTCTCCCCACAGCCCGTCGGCGACGTCGCTCGTCGCCACGACCTCGTCGGGCACGAACCGGACACCGACGACGGGAGCACCCGGAGGCTGCTCCTCGAGCTGCCAGGCGAGCCGGTCGAGGACGTCCCGAGGCTCGAAGAAGCGGGGGTGGGCCCAGCGCTGCTCGACCGGCGGCCCGTCCTCGACGGCGACCTCGATCCACATCGCGGTGCAGACCTGCTCCAGGTGCGCCAGGTCGGCGACGAACCGCTCGGCGGCCTCCTCGCACGAGGCGACGACCTGCTCGGCCCGGCGCAGCGGGGTGTCGAAAAAGGTGGAGACCTCGTGCGGCACGGGCTCGGCCCGCGGGGTGAAGGCACGATCCTCGATGCCCCGCGCGCGGCGGTGGCAGGCGACGCCGAGCGCACCGAAGCGTTCGCGGACGGCCGGCTCGGGCAGGAGCGCGAGGTCGCCGAGGGTCCACAGCCCGAGCCGGCGCAGGAGGTGGGCAAGCTCGGGCTCGTCAAGGACGTCGATGGGCAGCGGTGCGAGGAACTGCGCGGTCGTCTCCGACGGGACGACGAGAGTGTCCTGCGCGGGGGCGCGGCGGGCGGCCTGCTCCGCGGCGAAGACCGTGTCCGCGACCCCGACGCGCACGTCGTCGACCCCGTGCCCGACGACTCGCTCGGCGAGGATCGCCCCGACCGCAGCCTCGCTCCCGTGGACCCGGACCGCGCCGTCGACCCCGACGGTCGCCGTGCCCGGACGGGGGACGTGGACGTGCGGGACGACGTCGGCGACGAGGTCGACGAGCGGCCCGAAGACCCGGGCGTCGAGCTCGGGGTCGTGGGCGAGGGTGAGCAGGTCCGGGCAGCGGGACTGCGCCTCCCGGACGCGCAGCCCCCGGCGGACTCCCTGGGCGCGGGCCGCGGTCGAGCACGCGTGGACGACCCCCGCGGCGACGAGCGCCACCGGGGTCGACTCCCCCACCGGGATCCCGGAGGAGGCGACCGCCCGGACCGGCCAGTCGGGGCACCACACGACGAGCCGGCGCCGGGCGTGGGCGACCGCCGCCGTGAGCCGGGACGGTTCAGCTGGCGAGCGCACCCGTCACCTCCTGCTCCCGGGGCAGGAGGAGCCCACCCGTCGGGCCCTGCGCGATCTCCACCCGCACCGGCCGCGCCGATCGGGGGGCGACGTGGACGTCGAGGGTGCGCGAGGACAGGCGCCCGCGACCGGTGTCGATGCCGTGCCAGCGGGTCGTCGACGCCGTGAGGGTCGCTTCGAGGCCGGGCCACCGGAGCGGTGTCGGGGAGCTGATGACGAGCGCGGCGCCGGAGGTGCGCAGGCGGGCGTCGATCCGGGCGATCGCCGCCGGTGCGGGCACGGCGGGCGGTGCCAGGAGGAGGATCTGCACCGACTCGACGAGGGTCGCGACGACCTCGGGCCACCCCTGCCCGCCGAGGTCGGGCACCCACACCGTCCGCCCCGGGTCGACGCCGAGCGCGGCCGCGGCCTCGACCCCGAAGGTCGGCATCCCGGCGACGGCGCACCAGCCGCCGTCACGGCCGACCCCGCCGAGCAGCGCGGCGGCGAGCGTCCCCGAGCCGACGACGAGGTACGTCGACCCCGCCAGGAGCCCGGTGGGCAGGAGCGCCCGGACGACGGGGTCCGTGGGCAGCGCGGACCGGGCCGGGCGGGTGCCCTCCATGGCCTGCACCCGCGCCCGCAGCGCCGCCGTCACATCTGCCCGATCCACGACATCATTCGAACACTCGTTCGAACAGGTCGTCAAGGCGGTGGGCGTCGTCCCCGGCTCGCCCTCGTCGACACCCCTCCCGCACACCGAATCTGCTCGTGGTCACCGGATCCGGTGACCACGAGCAGATTCACGAGGCGCGAGCGCCGAGGGTCGTCGCCCCCACCCTCCGCTGCGCGGGCGTCAGTCGCGGGTCAGCTTGCGGTGGGTGACCCGGTGCGGGCGCGCGGCGTCCTCGCCGAGCCGCTCGACCTTGTTCGCCTCGTAGGCCTCGAAGTTGCCCTCGAACCAGTACCACTTCGCCGGGTTCTCCTCGTCGCCCTCGTAGGCGAGGATGTGCGTCGCGACCCGGTCGAGGAACCACCGGTCGTGGGAGATGACCACGGCGCAGCCGGGGAAGTCGAGCAGCGCGTTCTCCAAGCTGCCGAGCGTCTCGACGTCGAGGTCGTTCGTCGGCTCGTCGAGCAGGAGCAGGTTGCCGCCCTGCTTGAGCGTGAGCGCGAGGTTGAGACGGTTGCGCTCACCGCCGGAGAGGACCCCGGCCTTCTTCTGCTGGTCCGGTCCCTTGAACCCGAACTGGCTGACGTACGCCCTCGACGGGATCTCGACGTTGCCGACCTGGATGTGGTCGTGCCCGCCGGAGACGACCTCCCACAGCGTCTTCTCAGGGTCGATGCCACCACGGGACTGGTCGACGTAGGAGATCGAGACGGTCTCGCCGATGTCGACGGTCCCGGCGTCCGGCTCCTCGAGCCCGACGATCGTCTTGAACAGCGTCGTCTTGCCGACACCGTTCGGGCCGATGACACCGACGATCCCGTTGCGCGGCAGCGTGAACGAGAGGTCGTCGATGAGGACCCGGTCCCCGAACCCCTTGCGGAGGTCCTTCACCTCGATGACCTTCGACCCCAGGCGCGGGCCCGGCGGGATCTGGATCTCCTCGAAGTCGAGCTTGCGCGTCCGCTCGGCCTCGGCCGCCATCTCATCGTACCGCGCCAGACGCGCCTTGCTCTTCGTCTGTCGGGCCTTGGCGTTCGAGCGGACCCACTCGAGCTCGGACTGCAGTCGCTTGGCGAGCTTGGCGTCCTTCTTGCCCTGGATCTGCAGTCGCTCCTGCTTCTTCTCCAGGTAGGTCGAGTAGTTGCCCTCGTACGGGTAGAGCCGGCCGCGGTCGACCTCGGCGATCCACTGCGCGACGTTGTCCATGAAGTACCGGTCGTGGGTGACCGCGACGACGGCGCCCGGGTAGCTGGCCAGGTGCTGCTCGAGCCACAGGACCGACTCGGCGTCGAGGTGGTTGGTCGGCTCGTCGAGCAGGAGCAGGTCCGGCTTCTGCAGCAGGAGCTTGCACAGCGCGACGCGGCGCCGCTCACCACCGGACAGGACCGTGACGTCCGCGTCCGGCGGCGGGCAGCGCAGCGCGTCCATCGCCTGCTCGAGCTGGTTGTCGAGGTCCCACGCGTCGGCGTGGTCGATCTCCTCCTGGAGCTTGCCCATCTCCTCCATGAGCGCGTCGAAGTCCGCGTCGGGGTCGGACATCTGCTCGGAGATCTCGTTGTACCGGTCGAGCTTCTGCTTGATCTCGCCCGCGCCCTCCTGGACGTTGCCCAGGACGTCCTTCTCCTCGTTGAGCGGCGGCTCCTGCAGGAGGATGCCGACGGTCGCCCCCGGGGCCAGCCACGCCTCGCCGTTGCTGGGCTGGTCGATCCCGGCCATGATCTTGAGGATCGTCGACTTCCCGGCGCCGTTGGGGCCGACCATGCCGATCTTCGCGCCCGGGAAGAAGGACATCGTCACGTCATCGAGGATGACCTTCTCGTTGTGCGCCTTGCGCGCCTTGACCATGGAGTAGATGAACTCAGGCATGGCGGCAGGCTACCGAGAAGCACGGCCGGCCCCGAACCGGCTGCGGCGTCAGGCGACCGGCACGAGCGGGCCGCGGTCGGGCTCCAGCGCCTCGTCCGCGATCGTCTCCGTCGCGGCCTCGTCGACGTCCGGTCCGCCGTGGAGCTCCCCGTTCTCGTCGACGAGCTCGTACCCCTCCTTCATCAGCGCCTTCGAGGTCTCGTCGAGCGCCTCGTGCACCTCGCGCACCGCAGCGTCCCCCATCCGGTCGCCCTCGGGAACGGTGCTCGCCCGCGTCGACTTCGTGAACTCGCTCGTGCCCCGGCACAGGTCGTGCCCGACGGCGGTCGCCTCGATCTCGACCGAGGTCCCCCACGACTGGTCCTCGCGCTGCCAGGTGCTCACCCGCTGGCGGCCCTGGACGATGACCGGGTCGCCCTTGCGCAGCGACGCGGCCAGGTTCGTGGCGAGGCTGCGGAAGGCGGTGACGCTGTAGTAGCTCGTCTGGCCGTCCTCGTAGAGCCCCTCGCGGTTGCGGAACCGCGGCGTGGAGGCGATGCGGAAGGCGGTGAAGGGGATGCCGCCCTTGGTCTGGCGGGACTGCGGCTCGGCGACGAGGTTGCCGAGGATGGTCACGTGCGTCTCGAACACGGTCTGCTCCGTCCGTCGTGGCGACCCCGGTGGTCGCCGTCAGGACGAGGCAACCGGAGACGCCACGGCCACCGCACCGGGTGGTGCGGCGGCTGTGGACGGAAGGAGCGGGCACGCGCCCGCTGTGGACGGCCGGATCGGTCAGCGGCGGCCGACGGCGACGTCGAGCCGCTCCCGGGTCGAGGCGTGCCGCTCGAGGACCTGCGTGACGGGCTCGACGATCCGCTCGTCGCTGACCCCGGAGACGGCCGAGCGCAGCCGGCGGTCGACGGCCTTGGGGCCTGACCCCGGTTCTTGGACACTCTGAATCCAGCATCTGCTGGGGAAGCGAGATGATTCAGGGATCATGGCCAAGAAGAACTACTCCGAGGAGTTCCGTCGTCAGGCCGTCGACTTGTACGAGTCCACCCCGGGCGCCACGGTCCGCGGCATCGCCGAGGATCTCGGCATCGTGCGCGGCACGCTGCGGCACTGGCTCGAGGTGCACGGGACCGGCAAGAAGACCGCCGCCGACGGGACGTTGACCTCCAGCCCGCTGCAGTCCAAGCCGCCGACGAAGGGGTCCCCGGCGCCGGCTGATGAGACGCCCGAGCAGAAGATCGCCCGGCTCGAGGCTCGCGTGAACGAGCTCGAGGTCGAGACCACCAAGCTCACCACTGAGCGAGAGATCCTGCAGCGGGCGGCCAAGTATTTCGCCGGGGAGACGCACTGGTGAGTCGCTTCCAGTTCGTCGCCGACAACTCCGCCAGTCGGGGCCGACCGTCTGCCTTCTAGCCGCGGCTGCGGCTGGAGTGGACAGTCAGTCGGTGGCCGTGTGAGCCTCGATCCACGCTTGAAGGCCCTGGTCGAACTCGATGCGGATAGGCAGAATCTCGATCTCGAAGGACCAGTGGACGTCGATCCCGGCTGCGCGGCACGTTGTGAGGAGTTCGTCCCACTCTCGCTCGATGTCCTCGAGGTCAGCCCGACACGGCAGGGTGTAGTCGAGCGCGCTTTCCCTCAACTGGTTGATGAACCGATCTCGCGGTTGAGGACCGCTGCTCAAGGATTGCCCGACGCCTCGGTCGTCGGCGATGAGGACACGACCGCCGTCGGCACTCTCCACATACAGGCCAGCGGCGAGGTGGAACCCGTCATCGGTGGCCCAGTTGATGCTGAGCACGACGCCTACAGCGGCAGGGTGAGGTGACGTCGGGCGGCTCCACCCCTCGGCCATCGCTCGAATCGCGTCTCGGCCTGATTGGGGCATCGGTTCGGCGGATGAGGACCATTCACCATCGAGGGCGTTGCAGCTGTCGTGCGTCATGACGGGCTGCACGGCAGGTTGATGGGACCGACCCGGGTGATGTTGGGAGGATCGATCCGCCCCGGGATGTCCACGTCGACGTACACGCGCCATCCCACGGGCTTGCGCCGGGCGCACGCGGTGTACCTGACGGCCACGCGGCGCCCGCTCCCTGAACCTGGGCCAGTTCGCCGGGTCACCTTCTTCACGGGCACCCACACGCAGGTGCCGCTCTTGTAGCAGAAGTACGCTTCCAGGACGCCAGAGACATCTGCCTTAGCGGGGCAATCGCCGGACAGGCTGATCCACGACGCATGTGCGGAAACGTCGTCCCCCGACATGCGCAGCGCGTCGATCGCCTGCTCGAACTCGCAACGCCACGCACGGATCTTGCCGCTCTTCCTCCCTCTGGCGATCGGCCCCACGCCGTAACCCGGCGTCGTTGGCGGAGCCGGGGCGAACGATCCCTCGGACGGCTTGGGGAGGGGAACGTCCGGGGCGGTCGGATCGACACCGAACGTCGGCCCGGCATCCTCGACATCGGGCATGTCGAGGATGCCGGAGTCCTCGCTGGCCTGGCTGGAAGCGGTGGCGTCGTCTGATCCTCCGTCGAGGGCCAAGGACGAAGGCTGCGCTGTTGGCCCCAGCAGGAGCAGGGCGGCGGTAGTGACGGATAGAACTCGTGTTCTCCCCATGTAACGGATGGTAGCGGAGGAGGCACACCCAAGGGCGATTGGCAATCAATGTCATTCGGAGCCCTGAGCCACTCGGAAACAGACGCAGGCCGCCCCGTCTCAACCCACGGGGGTCGAATGCCTTGTGCTTGCCGAGGATGGTCACGTGCGTCTCGAACAGGGTCTGCTCCGTCCGTCGTGGCGAACCCGGTGGTCGCCGTCAGGACGAGCGAACCCGAGACGCCGCAGCCGCCGCACCGGGTGGCGCGGCGGCTGTGGACGGAAGGGGCGGGGACGAGCCCGCTGTGGACGGCCGGATCGGTCAGCCGCGACCGGCGGCGACGTCGAGCCGCTCGCGGGTCGAGGCATGGCGCTCGAGGACCTGCGCGACGGGCTCGACGATTCGCTCGTCGCTCACCCCGGCGACGGCGGACCGCAACCGGCGGTCGACAGCCTTGGCCCGCCGGCGAGCACCGGAGGCTGCGAGCCACCGCCCGATCGCCGCGAGCAGCAGTCCGCCGATCAGCCCGCCGACGAGCATGATCGCAGGCGTCGCGAACACCCCGAGGACGTCGAACGTCGGGATCGCGGGCAGCTGGAGCCACGCCGCGCCCGCCACGGCGACGAGCCACAGGAAGCCCGCGACCGCGATCACAGCGAGCAGGACCTGCAGCGCGCCGAAGACCGACCACCACATCGGCTTCCGACCCCGCAGCGGGGTCCGCAGCACGGCCTGGTCGAGCGCATCGGCGACGTCGGCGCTCGGCGGTGCGGCCGCGTCACCGACGGCGTCGGCCCAGCGCTGCGGCAGACCCTCCCCGGCTGCGTGGCCCAGCCGCCGGGTCGCGAGCTCGACGGCCGAGCGCGCCGCGGGCGTGGGCGGCGGGATCGAGCTGCGACCCAGGACGGAACGGACGTCGGCGTCCGTGATGTCCGGGGCACCCTCCGCCGTGCGGTCCAGCCGCAGGCGCTTCAGGGGCTGGGGCTTGAACGCGCGGACCCACCGGGTGAACGGCCAGCCCGTGTGACCCCATGCCTCCATGCGGAAGTCGCGGGCGACGGCGTCGACGACCGTCGGGATCCCCGCGGAGCGGGCCAGCGCGTCGACGAGCTCACGTCGCGGCAGGTCCTCCACGGAGCGCTCGCTGTCGGCGACACCCGTGCGCAGACGGGTCGCTGCCGTCGCGACGTCGGTCGACAGGCGCACCCGAGCGGCCTGGGCCCCGGACACGGCGTTCGCCAGCCGGTCCTTCAGCTCCTCGACGCCGAGGCCGGTCGTTGCCGACGTCGCGACGATCCGCGCATCCGGCACACCGTCGGCCTCGAGCAACCGCTGGAGGTCGGCGATGCACTGCTCGCGCTGCTCGGGGGTGAGCCGGTCGGCCTGGTTGAGGACGACGACCATCACGGCGCCGTAGTCCCGCAACGCCTTGACGTAGTCGTCGTGCAGCCGAGCGTCCGCGTACTTCTGCGGGTCGGTCACCCAGACGAAGACGTCCGAGAGCTTGATGACCCGCTCGGCCTCCTCGCGGTTGCGGCTCTCGCGGGAGTCGAAGTCGGGCAGGTCGAGCAGGACGAGGCCGTCGAGGTTGCGCTCGCCGTGGTCCTGGCTCTGCGGGACCATGTGGCGCTTGCCCACCCCGAGCCACGTGAGCAGCTCCCCGGCCGGCTCCATGCCCCACACCGCCGCGGTCGGGGTCGAGGTCGTCGGCCGGCGGACGCCCGGCTGGGCGACCTCCGCCCCGACGACGGCGTTGAACAGGCTCGACTTGCCGCTGCCCGTCGCCCCGGCGAGGGCGACGACGGTGTGGCTGCCGACGATGGCCGTCCGCTCGTCGACCTTGCGGACGATGCGCTCGGCGTCCTCCACCGCAGCCGCGTCGAGCTGGCCGTTGCCCAGCTCGATCGCGTCCGCCAGGGCGCGGGAGCGCGCCTCGAGCCGGCTCGGGTCGAGGGTGGTGTCGGTGGTGGTCCGGGGGGTCACGAGGCCTCCTTGACCGCGGCGACGGCGTTCTCGAGCTTGCGGACCTGACGGTCGTTGACGGCGACCTCGTCGATCGCCTTGCCGTACCGGGCCTGCTCGGCGTCGTAGAGGTCGGCGACGTGCTCCAGGAGCAGCCGGCGCCCCTTGGCGGCCATCTCGCGGACGGCTTGGTCGCCGAAGACGGCCTCGAGGACCTTCTGCGCGAGGACGGTCGTGCCCCCGGCGATGCCGATCTCCGCGCCGGTGAGGCCGGCGGTGTGGGAGAAGACGATGAGCATGAGGAACAGCCCGATCCCGTTGACGCCGTACGCGGCGATCCGGGCGTTGGTCCGGCGGTTGCCGCCCTCGGCTCGGATGAGGTCGAGCAGCTCGCCCTGCCACTCGCGGATCATCCGGTCGACCCGCGGGGGGAGCTCGGTCGAGGAACGGGTGAGGTCCGGGTGGCGGGCGATGACGGCCTCGCCGGCCTCGGTGCCCCGCCACGTGCGGGCCGTCGTCGCGGCCGCGTCGTCCGCGTGGGCGAGGATGAGCTCGGCGACACCGGAGTGGAGCGCCTCGTCGAGGTTCTGCTGGGCGGCGGGCTGGCCCTTCACCGCCGACGTGAGCCGGTCGCGCAGCTTGGCAACGCCGGACTCGATCTTCTTGAGGAACTCGCCGGTGCCGACGTACTCCTGCCAGCGCGCGAGCACCTCCCCGCGCAGCAGCTGACCGTCGGCGACGCCCTTGCGGACCCCCTCCTCCGCGGCGGCGTACGCCGTGTCGGCGGTGCTGCGCAGCGTCTCCGCCTCGGTCTGCTGGAGGCGCGCGGCGGCGACGAGCTCGTCGACCCGGACGTCGAGGGAGCTGAGCGCACCGCTGAGGGTCTGACGGATGACGATCGACCGGGCCCGGGTGTCGCTCGCCAGGGCGCTCAGCCAGCCGCGCAGGCGCGCGATCGCCTCGTCGGGCAGGAGCCCGTTCTCCTCGAGCTCGCTCTCGGGGACGGTGAAGACGGGCGAGGTGCCCAGGCCCTGCTCGCGCAGCATGTCGGTGAGGTGCTCGCGGATGTCGCCCATCGCCTCGCGCGGGACGCGGTCGAGGACGATCGCCACGGCCGTGCCGCGGTCGGCAGCCTGCCGCAGCAGGTCCCACGGGACGGCGTCGGCGTACCGCGCCGCGGTCGTGACGAAGAGCCACAGGTCGGCGGCGCTCAGCAGCTGGCGGGCCAGACCACGGTTTGCGGAGACGACGGAGTCGATGTCCGGTGCGTCGAGCAGGGCCATGCCCGCGGGCAGCTCGCTGGACTCGACGAGGCGGACAGTGTTCGGCTGGCCCTCCTCGGTCTCCCGACCGCTCACCCGGCCGAGCTCGGGGAGGATCCGTTCGTTGCGGAACCACCGCAGGTCCTCGGGGTGGTGGATGAGGACGGGGCTCGTCGTCGTCGGCCGGAGGACGCCGGCGCGGCTGACCTCACGACGCAGGATGCTGTTGACGAGGGTCGACTTGCCCGCACCCGTCGAGCCACCGATGACGGCCAGCAGCGGGGCATCGATCGACTCGAGACGGGGGATGACGTAGTCGTCGAGCTGACGAAGGAGCTCCGCGCGGTTCGCCTTCGCCTCGGCGGTGCTCGGCAGGTCCAGCGGCAGCTGCGTCCGATCGACCTCGTCGCGAAGCGTCTGGACGCTCGCGAGGAGGCGACTGGTATCGGGAGCGGCAGCGGTCATGAGGGGGATTCTATGGCCCGACCGATTCGCACCCACCGATCGTCACGGCGCGCCGTTGCCTGTTGCGACGCTGCGCCCCCGACAGGACTCGAACCTGCACCCGTAGGACGGTGGCGTGGCGCTGACCGATCTTCGACAGGCTCTCCCCGTCGGCGTGCATCCGCTGCGCCTGCAATCCGGGCACCCCACCCACTGCGGGCGGTCGGCACGGCGCGAGGACTGGACTCTCCCGCCAGAGACCTCACGACGGGAGCCGCCCGCGGACACCTCCCGAGCTGCGCTGAACGCACGGATCAAGGTCCTGCGCCAGTCGCGGCACGCCCCGCGTACAGCCCCAAACGCCGCCGGTGGTATCCATCTCTGACGCCATAGACGTGAGTGCCGTGAGGTCGGAGAGACCGCACCGGCTGCGGCCGAGCGAGGATCCGCTCAGCCCGGGGATGAGACCGTTATAGCCCGTCACCGACCGTTCATCGCGCCGGCGAACCCGAGTCACCCGTCCGCTGTGCAGTAGGAACAAAATGAGGGTCAAGCTGAAAAACTGTTGCGGTATCCGCAAGCAGAGCACCACGTTCGACTTTGCGACGAGCGGGGCTGTCGCCATCTACGCACCCAACGGCACGATGAAAGCGCCCTTCGCGCGCACATTCGCTTTTTCGACTAACGCCTCATGAACCTACCGAAACACTGCCCAGGATATACTCGCTTCGGACGCCGCCGATCCCCGACTTGCGAGCCAAGTCCCTTGAATTATCAGGTAGGTAGCGTCGGTTCTTGTTGCGAGACGTGCCTCGCCGTCAATCCAGGTAAGCGCACACTTGGAGGCGGTCTCCGGCTTGTCGGCTTCCTCGCATGGGTACGGATCTCTACCGATCCCCTCCCCTTCGTGCTCTACGATATCCCGAGACCCGTACTCGAACACGTCGACTCGGTCAGGTTGAACCTCGGTCCTTATGGCTAGTGGACTTGAGGCGCCCGTCCAGCACGGGCCGCCCGCCCCGCTAACGTCGCGGCCAACTCCCGCCTGCTGCCACCCCGTGGCGCGTGAAACGGGAAGGGGCGCCTGCCCGGCCGACGAAAGGCCGCCGCCATGGATTCTCTCAACGACGCACTGCTGGTCACGGATGCGGAACAGCAGACAAGCCAGATCGAAAGGCGGGGTCCCGGCCGAGCCCGGTAACTCCTAGCCCCTTCCAACGCCAGCAGCCCTGTCTCGGAAATGAGCGCGCGCGCCCCCCTAGTTCGCGCGAGACGATACGACAGGTCTCCGCCAGCAGGCCCGTTCGCTGCGCCCGTCCCCTCCGCGCCGGTAGGTGATGGCCCGACGACCCTTCGAGACCCGCCCCCGGGGTCCACGTTGCCGATTCTCTGGCCTTCCGCCATAATCACTTGAATGTCACCGACCACTTTTCGGCGCGAGCCGCCAATTGACGTCGAAGTATGGGCCCTCGATCTTCTCGTCGAGGACGATCTACCCATTGCGGGCTCGGAGGTTGCATGGGCCCTCTTCATCGATCTGGAACGCTCAGGCTCATGCAACACTCACACGGCTGCACAGACGCGCGGAGGCGACGCGCTGCTACGCGCCATAGATTGGGAAGTTGACGCGGCCATCTATGACTGGGACGGCGTCCGCCTCCACCTGCCAATATATTGGCAGGTGGAGGCGAGACTCGGAGCGGCGAGGGAAAAGGTGCCGTTGAGCGTCAGACAGCCGTTCGTGTACCCGGGCCTAACTTTGGAGGATTACACGGTCGCCTACCGTATAAGGATCCAAACCGTAGATAAGGTCCGCCTCGGCCCCAGCCAGTACTATCGGTTCAGTGGTGCGGTCCTGGATTCTTTGCCCACCACGGACACACCTTCGGGATCGACCCATCGGGACGGGGGTCATTCTGACAGTAGGACGTGATTACACCGAGCTGATAGTGATCGGGCAAGTACCACTTGTTTGCCTTGACGACCACGGTCCGCACGCCGATTCGGTCAACTCGGAAACAGCCCACGATCCTGTAACACTTCCATTTGTTGACCGCGGATTGGTAGACGACGGTCACTGGACCGCTGTTCTCCCGCGCATATGCGCGCTCAACCGAATTCCTGACAGCGTTGAGGGTCCGGCCGTGCGTGTAGAAGAACTTTCGCCAGCCGAAGGGGTGTTTTCCCACGTGACACCCGCGCCGTACTCGCACCCCCCCTTTGTCGAAAGCGATATACGCGCCCATTGTCGAACCTGATTTGGGGCATGAAGGCAAGGCCGCGTACGTGCCTGTACTTGCGTCGCTATTCGTTGCTGCATCGTTCACGTCCGCCTCCACAAGGGAGTCGGCGACCTCTCCTTCCTCCGACCAGCCTCGCTCGAAACTGTCAGTTGACCCTGCGGTGGCCCACCCCGCCTCCTCCGGGAGGAGACTCTCTGATCCGCCTTCAGTTGCGTCGGAGATCATCCCCGTCGCGACAGCGTCACCCCAGGACATTGATGACGGCCCCTCATCAGCTCCGGCCACGACGCCAAACTCGATCGGGTCAGAGGACTCCTGCGCAGAGACCGAATCAGACGCCGACGGACCGGGTGCCGCATCTGCGGCCGGCAACGATGGAGAGAGAGCGATCGTTGAAATAGCGAGAAGCGTCGACGCTCTCAAAGCCCAACGACTCGTAAGATTCATGGCATCTGCCTCATCTTCTCGCGGTCATCTGGACCTACTCAGACGAACCGAGCGTAGCGCACCCTACGCCCCCCGCCGGGGGGACAACGCATGCACCTCCCGCCGTCCGACGCGTGTATCTAGACCGCTATCGCCATCGGCGCCAGGCACTTTCTAACCGCGATGCTCCTGTACCTCGACCGCTGCGAGAAGCCCGTCGGCTGAGGCCCGAGGGCGATTCGGAGCCTGACCCGCTCTCCCGGACACCTGAGCTGAGGCGATGATCCTCTCGGGGAGGAGTCCAGGAGATGCCTGAACCGAAGTAGCCGGAGCTTGAGCCGTGCCGTGGCGCGGGCCCATCTCAGGGAGTCGTGGGATGGGGAAAGGGAGGTGCGCCCCCGGCAGGACTCGAACCTGCGACCGTGGGATTAGAAGGCCCATGCTCTTCCAGCTGAGCTACGGAGGCTGGACCGCGTGTCGAGGCGACATCGGCCAGCCCCGAGTCTAGGGACCGGCCTACCTGTAATGATCGAACGGTGACCATCGAGGTGGCGGTGAGCGAGGCGGTCGTCGGGGACGACCCCTCCTTCGTCCGTCGTCTGGCACCGGAGGAGCTCGAGCGGGCGAGCCGACGCGAGGACTCCGGCGCCTTTCTCACCGCCCGCGCGTTGCAGCGCACGACGATCGGCCAGGTCCTCGGGGTCGAGCCGAGCGAGCTCGTCTTCGAGCGCCGGTGCACCACGTGCGGGAGCACCCGGCACGGCAAGCCTCGGATCGGCGGGCACCCGGAGTGGAGCTTCTCCCTCTCCTACACACACTCGATGGCCGTCCTCGCCCTGGCCCGGGCCCCGGAGGTCGGCATCGACGTCGAGCACCTCGACGACGCGGGCTTCGCGGCCTTCGACGACCTGACCCTCGCCGAGGACGAGCGGCCCGCCCTCACCGGCCTGGACGGTCAGGAGCAGCTGGCCGCCCGCGCGGTCGTCCGGGCACGCAAGGAGGCCATCCTCAAGGCGACCGGCCACGGGCTCGTCGTCGACCCGTCGTCCATCGTCGTCACCGCTCCCGACGCCGAGCCGGCCCTCGTCGACTGGCGCGCGGCCGAGACCGCTCCCGCCGCCGTGCGTCTTCTCGACGTCCCGCTCGCGGACGCCCGGCACCGCGCCGCGGTCGCCGTCCTGTCCGACGACGACGTGACCCTCACGCGGCTCGGCGACGTCCTGCGCTGAGACCGGCGTCGGTCACCACTGGTGGCCGGCGAAGACCGCCCGCTCCCGACCGAGCGCCTCGAGCATGCGGCCCTCCTTGAGCTGCGCGTCTACCGGAGCGCTGCCGTGATACATCCGGCGTCGGATGCACGACAGGTCCACCGCGGTGTCCTGGAAGGCCCGCATCGACCGCAGACCCATCGGCCCGCGGTTCTGCTTGGCCCAGCGTCGGGCCGCGCGACGCGCGCTGAGAGAGGAGAGCATCTGCAGCTCGCTCCGGTCCAACCAGCCGTACTCGACGTACGGCCCGAGGTGCTCGGCGACGAGCTTCCCCTCCCGTTGGCGCGCCCAGACGATCATCCCCAGCCACGCGAGGAAGATCGGCAGCAGGATCACCAGGTGGGCCAAGATCTGGTACCCGGCATTGGGCACCATCGTCGCGAGCGCGTTCCACCCGGCGTGCGCGAGGACGGCGCAGACCCACCCGGCGAACGGAGCGAAGATCCGCACCCCGATGTTCGAGGACAGCGCCGCGATGCCGACGCCGATGCCCGTGAGGCAGGTGAACATCGGGTGGGCGAACGGACTGGCGATGCACCGCATGATGACGGTGATGATGAACCCCGCCGGTCCTGCCTCGGTCGTGCTCATCCCCAGGTACATGATGTTCTCGGTGAAGGCGAAGCCCGCGGCGACGAGCCCGGCATACACCATCCCGTCGGTGATCCCGTCGAAGGTGTGCCTGCGGAAGACGAGGAAGAGCAGGAGCAGGACGCCCTTGAAGGTCTCCTCGACCGGCGGCGCGACCAGCACGGCCGTGAGCGCCGAGGCCGTGCCCTCGTCCGTCGCCCCCGTCGCGCCGATGACGAGCACCCCGCCGACGGTGTTGAAGATCAGCGACACCAGCGTCGAGACGAGCGCGCCCCAGAAGAAGGCGAAGGCGAGGTACCGGACGGGCTCGGAGGCATAGCTGTCGAGCCACAGGAACGTCGGGATGACGATGAAGAGGGGGATGAGCGCGCCGATGAGCGCGATCGCGGTCACCGGCACGCCGAAGCCGATGAGGAAGTACAGCGCCCACAGCACAGCGATGAGGGCGAACACGGTGACGATGGACCCGATGAGGACCCACCGCAGGACGGGTCGCTGCGTCGGGTTCGGGGCGTAGCTCGGCAGCTGCCCCGCCTGGGCCTGGGCCGGGAAGCCCGCCTGCGCCGCGCGTCCTTCCTCGGCGAGCCGCTGAAGCGTCTCGGCGCGGAACGGGGTCGGGGTGTGCGGGTGGTTCGGGTGCAGCGGGCCGTTCGCGGCGCTCGCGGCGCCCGGCGCGCGGCGACGGACGGTCCGGTCGGGGTCGTCCTGCGGACGTGGCGGTTGCTGCGGCTGGCCCGGCGGCCCCTGCTGCGGCTGGCGCGGCGGACCGGGCTGCGGCTGGTGCGGCGGACCGGGCTGCGGCTGGTGCGGCGGCGGGGGTCCCTGCGAGTAGCCCTGGGGCGGGTGGTGCGGGCGGGCGGGACCCCCGGTCTGCGGCTGCCCGGGCCCCCCTGGATACGGCTGCCAGCTCATGGCGCGCACAGTAGCCGAGCGGCCGTGCGGACGCGCCGCAGTACCGTGATCACCGTGTCCTCCTCCCCCACCGACCGCGCGCACACCGACCGGATCGTCTGGATCGACTGCGAGATGACCGGACTCTCCCTGACCGACGACGCCCTTGTCGAGGTCGCGGCGCTCGTCACCGACTACGACCTCAACCAGCTCGGCGACGGGGTCGACCTCGTCATCCGACCGCCGGAGGCCGCGCTCGCCCAGATGGGGGACTTCGTCCGGGAGATGCACACGGCCTCGGGGCTGCTCGACGAGCTCGCCGAGGGGTGCACCCTCGCCGAGGCGCAGGAGGCCGTGCTCGCAGAGGTCCGCCGCTGGGCCCCGGAGGCGGGCAAGGCCCCCCTCGGCGGGAACAGCGTCGCGACCGACCGGGGCTTCCTCGCGCGCGACATGCCTGCGCTCGAGTCCCACCTGCACTACCGGATCATCGACGTCTCGACGATCAAGGAGCTGGCGCGCCGGTGGTACCCCCGGGCGTACTTCCAGGCGCCGCAGAAGTCCGGCGGCCACCGCGCGCTGGCGGACATCCGCGAGTCGATCGCCGAGCTGCGGTACTACCGCGAGGCGGTCTTCGTCGCCCCGCCGGGGCACGAGAGCGACGCCCTCAAGGAGATCGCCGCCCGCCACGTCGTCGACCACGGCCGGGACGCCTGAGCCGCGGGTAGCACGAAGGCCCCCGAGGATCTCGGGGGCCTTCGTCATCTGGGGTGAGTGACGGGACTTGAACCCGCGACACCCGCGACCACAACGCGGTGCTCTACCAGCTGAGCTACACCCACCACGAACGACGACCGGCATTCCAGCGGTGCTGGGCGTGCCGGTCGCGAGCGCAGCGACGATCATACCTCCCACGGCGCGCCGGTGTGACACGTGGTGCCCATGGGGCACGATGGACGGGTGACCACGACGCCCGTGTCCCCCGTCCGCTCCACGCCGATCCGCGTCCTCCTCGTGCTGTGCGCCATGCTCCCGATGCTCCTGGCCGGGGTCCTGCCCGCGCAGGCCCACGCGAAGCTCGTCCGCACGAGCCCGTCGGACGGCGCCACGTTGTCGGCCTCCCCGCCGGAGGTGGCGCTCGTCTTCAACGAGCCGATCGACCCGAAGTTCGTGACGATCCGGGTGACCTCCGACGGCGGGGAGGACGTGACCAAGGGTGCGGCGGAGGCCGAGGGGTCCGCCGTCTACCAGCCGGTGAGGAGCCCGCTCGACGAGGGCCGGTACAGCGTCGCCTACAAGGTGACGAGCAAGGACGGGCACCCGGTGAGCGGCTCCTTCTCCTTCCAGGTCGGCGACGGCAAGGGTGACGGGGTGGAGCCGTCCGCCTCGAAGACCCACGCGACGAAGCCTCCGACGACGACCTCCACCCCCGCCCCGACCTCGACCACGAGCACCCCGCCGGCGACCACGAGCAGCCCGACCGCGGCCGGGAGCACGTCGACGACGAGCGAGCCGACGACGAGCGAGGCCACGCCGACCACGACCGAGTCCACGCCGACCGCTTCCTCGGACACGCCGAGCTCGTCCAGCACCTCGACCGACCAGGTCGTCCCGGCATCGACCGACGACGACGGGAACGACGGCCTGAGGAACTGGCTGCTGCCTGCGCTCGGGGTGCTCGCCCTCCTCCTCGCCGGCGCGCTGTTCTGGATCATGCGCCGCCGGGATCGCGACGCCGAGATCGACCTGTCCCGCGGCGGCCGGGCGGACGGTGGCGACGGGTACGACCCGCGGTACGACAGGCGCGGCTGAGCGCACGACGAAGGGCCCAGGCATGATGCCGGGGCCCTTCGTCGTCGGTGGTGCGCCATCAGGGACTCGAACCCCGAACCCGCTGATTAAGAGTCAGCTGCTCTGCCAATTGAGCTAATGGCGCGCGAAGGAAGAAGGTACACGGGCCCGGTCGGCGGACCAAATCGAGCCGGCACCCTCCCCCTCGGTCAGGAGCGGGAGCGGCGAACGAGCCCGATGACGATCAGCGCGATGCCCAGAGCGGCGACCGCGCCGATGATCTCGTCCCGGACCTGGCCCGCCTCGTCCGTGGTGGCGGAGGCGAAGCGCGCCTTCGCGTCGGCCTTCTGCCGCGCGACGATCGCCTTCGGCGTCGCCCGCTCCGACAGCTCGTCGATCGTGCGGGCCAGGCGGTCGCGGCTCGCTGCGATGTCCGCTTCGATGTCGTTGAGCGAGGAGTTGTTCCCCATGGTCGTCTCCTTCAGTCCAGTCCGAGGTCTCGGCGCAACTTTGCCACGTGCCCGCTGGCGCGCACGTTGTACCAGGCGTGGGTGACCGTCCCCTCCTCGTCGATGACGAAGGTGGAGCGGATGACACCCTCGACGGTCTTGCCGTACAGCTTCTTCTCCCCGAAGGCCCCCCAGCGCCGCAGCACCGCCTTGTCGGGGTCGGACAGCAGGCGCACCGTCAGCGACTCCTTCTCGCGGAACCGGGCGAGCTTCGCCGGGGCGTCCGGCGAGATGCCGAGGACCTCGTAACCGTGGCCCGCGAGGTCGTCGAGGTTGTCGGTGAAGTCGCACGCCTGCGTGGTGCAACCCGGCGTCAGGGCCGCCGGGTAGACGTAGACGATCACCTTGCGCCCGCGCAGGTCCGAGAGGGTGACCTCGTCGCCCGTGTCGTCCTGGAGCGTGAAGTCGGGGGCGGTGTCGCCGGGGGCGAGCCGGTCTGCCACGGAGTCCTCCTCGGTCCGGACCCAGATGCAAACGATGTGCAACTGAGGGTCTAGCATCGGTGACGGGCCGGAGACCCGGCCGCTGCGCCAACCTAACGGACCAAGGAGCTGGGGCCACCGTGCACGTGCCCGATGGATTCCTCGACGCGCCAGCCTCGGCCGCGACGGCGGTCGTCGCTGCGGGGGCCGTCGCGCTGTCCCTGCGGGGCGCCCGACGTGAGCTGGACGAGAAGACCGCGCCGCTGGCCGGCCTCGTCGCCGTGTTCGTCTTCGCCGCGCAGATGATCAACTTCCCCGTCGGCGCCGGGACCTCCGGCCACCTGCTCGGCGGGGTCCTCGCGATGGTTCTCGTCGGCCCGTGGACGGCGACCCTGTGCCTCACCGCGGTCCTCCTCGTCCAGGCGCTGCTCTTCGCCGACGGCGGGATCACCGCCCTGGGCACGAACGTCACTCTCATGGGTGTCGCGGCGGTGTGGGCCGGCTGGGCCGTCCTCCACGTCCTCGCCGCGGCGCTCCCCCGTCGGATCGGTGTCCTGCCCGTCGTCGCCGGCGTCGCTGCCTGGGCGTCGGTCGTCACCACGTCGGTCGTCTTCACCGCCCTCTTCGCGGTCGGCGGGACCGCGCCGGTCGACCCGGCCGCGGTCCTCGCGGCGATGGTCGGCTGGCACGCCGTCATCGGGATCGGCGAGGGCGCGATCACGGCGCTCGTCGTCTCCGCCGTGCTCGCGACCCGACCGGACCTCGTCCACGCCGCCCGCTCCTACCTCCCCGAGCGCACCCTCGAGATCCGTGACCGCTCCACCGCGGGAGCCCCGGCATGACCGGCCGGCGAGTGTCGACCCGGACCTTCGTCCTCGTGGGGTTCGCCCTCTCGGCCCTCGTCGCCGGGGTGCTCTCCCTGTGGGCCTCGAGCCACCCCGACGGGCTCGAGTACGTCGCCGAGCGCACCGGCTTCGGCGGCACCGCGACCGATTCGCCGACCGCGGGCTCGCCGCTGGCCGACTACGGGCTCAGGGGGCTCGACGGACCGCTCGGCACGAGCATCGCCGGGCTCGTCGGCATCGTCGTCGTGGGCGTCCTCATGACGGTGCTCGCGCGGGCGCTCGCCCGACGGGGGTGAGCGGCCCCCACGGCAGGGGCGGGCGCCGCGCCGCGGACTCGCCCGTCCACCGCCTCCCGGCTCGCACGAAGCTCGTCGCCCTCGTCGTCTTCGTCGTCGCGGTGGTGGCCGCACCCCCCGGCGCGTGGTGGGTCTACGGGGTCGCTGCCACGGCCCTCGCGCTGGCCGTGATCCTCGCCCGCCTAGACGTCACGACCGTCGTCCGAGGGCTGGCGATCGAGATCCCGTTCGTCGTCTTCGCGCTCGCCCTGCCGTTCGTCGCGACCGGCCCGCGGGTGGCCGTGCCCGGGCTTCCCGACGTCACCGTGTCCACCCACGGCCTCTCCGCCGCCGCGACCTTCCTCGCTCGAGCGACGCTCGGCACCCTCGCCGCCGTCGTCCTGGCGAGCACGACCTCCCCCGCCCACCTCGTCGGCGGGCTGCGGCTGCTGCGGCTGCCGGGCGCGCTCGTCGACATCCTCTCGTTCATGGTGCGCTACCTCGACGTGGTCACCGGTCAGTGGCGTCGGATGGCCGTCGCGCGCGCGGCCCGCGGCTTCGACGCCCGTGACGTCCGCTCGTGGCCGGTCCTGGCGACGAGCGCCGGGGGTCTGTTCGTCCGGTCCTACGAGCGCGGCGAGCGCGTCCACCTCGCGATGCTCTCCCGAGGCGGCGGTGAGCGCCTCCCGGCCGACCCCGACGGCGCCACCACTCGCGGGTGGGCCGCGGCGCTTGCCCTGCCTGCGGTGGTCGTGCTCGCGAGCCTCACCGCGCGGGTGGCCGCATGAGCACCCCCGTCCTGGAGGTGCGTCGGCTCGCGCACGCCTACCCCGACGGCCACCAGAGCCTCTTCGGGGTCGACCTGCGGATCGAGCGCGGGGAACGGGTGGCGCTCCTGGGGCCGAACGGCGCAGGGAAGACGACCCTCGTCCTGCACCTCAACGGGATCCTCGAGGCGGGCGCGGGCGAGGTCGTCGTCTCGGGGAGGACCGTCTCCCGACGCACGGCGCGCGAGGTCCGCCGACGCGTCGGGATCGTCTTCCAGGACCCCGACGACCAGCTCTTCATGCCGACCGTGCGCGAGGACGTCGCCTTCGGCCCCCGCAACCTCGGGCTGCGCGGCGCCGCGCTCGACGCGCGCGTCCGCCGGGCGCTCGAGCTCGTCGGCATGCTCGACGCGCTCGACCGCGCCCCGAACCACCTGTCGTTCGGCCAGAAGCGTCGGGTGGCGGTGGCGACGGTGCTCGCGATGGAGCCCGACCTCCTCGTGCTCGACGAGCCGACGAGCAACCTCGACCCCGCGGCCAGGCGGGAGCTCGCCGACGTCCTCGACGGGCTCGACACGACGATCCTCATGGTCACCCACGACCTGCCGTACGCCCTCGAGCTGTGCGAGCGCGCCGCCGTCCTCGACGGCGGTGTCGTCGTCGCAGACGGGCCGACCGCCGAGGTCCTCGCCGACGCCGCGCTCATGCGGGCCCACCGGCTCGAGCTGCCCTACGGCTTCGACCCCCGGTCGGTCAGTCCGCGCAGCCGAGGATCGTCGGCTCGAGCGTGATCTGCGACGTGAGCGACCGCGCGATGAAGCACTCGCGGTGCGCGACCTCGACGAGCCGCTCGACCTTCGCCCGCGGCGGCGCGCCCGTGACCGTGATCCGTGGGCGCAGGGTGATCGCCGCGACCCGCAGGGGCGGCTCGTCCTCGGGCATGACGGCGCTCGCGTGGTCGGTGTAGTCGACGACGTCCACCCGCGCCCGGGCGGCGACGGCGAGGAAGCTGAGGAGCTGGCACGAGCTCGCCGCCGCGAGGAGGAGCTGCTCGGGGTTGACCCGCGCGGGGTCGCCGAGGAAGGCGTGGTCGGCCGAGGCCGCGAGCGCCTCCGGGCCGACGACGAGGTGGTGCTGGCGGGAGTACCCCTCGTACCCGACCGCCGTCGAGCCCGACCACCGCAGCGCCGTCGAGTACCGGTGGGTCGTCACGGCCCTAGACTCCCACCCCGGACGCCGAAGTGGTGGAACTGGCAGACACGCCAGATTTAGGTTCTGGTGCCTTCGGGTGTGCGGGTTCGAGTCCCGCCTTCGGCACTCCTCAGCCCAGCAGCTCCCGCAGGTGCGGCACCATCGCCCGGAAGGCCGCCCCGCGGTGGCTGATGGCGTTCTTCTCCTCGTCCGAGTGCTGGGCGAGGGTGCGCTGGTCACCGTCCGGGCGAAAGATCGGGTCGTAGCCGAACCCGTTGTCGCCGACGGGCTCGCGGACGACCGTCCCCGTGACGTGTCCCTCGGCGACGGCGCTGCGCCCGTCGGGCAGCGCCAGGACGGCGGCGCAGCGGAAGCGGGCCGCGCGGTGCTCGTCGGGGACGTCCCCGAGCTGGGCGAGCAGCAGTCGGACGTTGGCGCGGTCCCGCTCGGTCCCGTCGAGGTCGGTGCCCGCCCAGCGCGCGGAGAAGATCCCCGGGCTGCCGCCCAGGACGTCGACGCACAGACCGGAGTCGTCCGCGAGCGCGGGGAGCCCGGTCGCCGACGCCACCGCCTCGGCCTTCAGCCAGCTGTTGCCCTCGAAGGTCACGGCGGTCTCCGCCACCTCGGGGACGCCGTCGAGGTCGGCGACGGAGACGATCTCGAGGTCGAGGTCGGCCGCGTGCTCGGCGAGGATCTGCCGCAGCTCGTGGACCTTGCCCGCGTTGCGCGTGGCGAGGACGACGCGGGTGGCCATCAGCGCACCCGCTCCCGCGGCGTGCCGGCCCGTGCCTCGGCCTGGATCTCGGTCAGGCGCGCGCAGCCAGCGGTCGCGAGGTCGAGCAGCTGGCCCAGAAGGTCCCGGTCGAACGGGGCGCCCTCGGCCGTCCCCTGCACCTCGACGAACTCCCCCGTGCCGGTCATGACGACGTTCATGTCGGTCCCGGCGGCGACGTCCTCGGGGTAGTCGAGGTCGCACACCGGTCGGCCGTCGACGATGCCCACGCTCACCGCGGCGACCGACCCCGTGAGCGGCATGGCCTTCGGCCCGAGGAGGCCGCGAGCGCGGGCGTCGTCGATCGCGTCGGCGAGCGCCACGTACGCACCGGTGATGGCCGCGGTGCGGGTGCCGCCGTCGGCCTGGAGGACGTCGCAGTCGAGGACGATCGTGTTCTCGCCGAGCTGCGCGGTGTCGATGATGGCGCGCAGGCTCCGCCCCACGAGCCGCGAGATCTCGTGGGTGCGCCCGCCGACCTTGCCCTTGCGGGACTCACGGTCGGAGCGGGTGTTCGTCGAGCGCGGCAGCATCTCGTACTCCGCGGTGACCCACCCGGTGCCCTTGCCCTTGAGCCAGCGGGGGACACCCTCCTGGAAGGTCGCCGCGCACAGCACCCTCGTCCGGCCGAACTCGACGAGGACGCTGCCCTCGGCGTGGTCGAGCCAGTTGCGGGTGATGCGGACCTCGCGGAGGTCCTCGGGAGCGCGGCCGTCGTGGCGGGTGTCGGTCATGCGGCCACGCTATCGCCGCGGGTCACCCACTCCCGTCCGCCCACCCGACATGCAGAAGCGACCAGAACGGGCCCGGACGACGCCCTTGCCACCCTTCTGCATGTTTGGGAGGCGCCGGGCCCGCCTGTGGAGAACTCGACGACCCGCACCGCGGACTTCGCGACGATCCCGGCGTGACCGATCTCGCCGTGATGGCCGTCGCTCAGCACGGCGGGTCCGCCACGGCGTCGGAGATCGTGGCGCTGGCCGGTCGCCACCGGCTGCGGACCGCCGTCGCAGCCGGGCGGCTCGTCCGCACCCGGCGTGGGACCTACGTGCTCGACGGGTCGGGCGACGACGTCATCGCGGCCAGCACGGCGGGCGGTGTCGTGGCGGGCCCGAGCGCCGCGGTTCGGCACGGCTGGCCCCTCCTGCGGCAACCGCGCGAGGTGACCGTGCTCGTCCCCCGCAACCGCGGGCTGCGCCGGGTGCCGCCAAGCGTCCGCATCCTCTGGGCAGATCTCGCGGCCGACGAGCACTCGGACGGTCTCACCAGCCCGGTTCGTACCGTCCTCGACTGCGCGCGGTTGCTGCCGTTCCGCGAGGCGCTTGCCGTCGCCGACGCCGCCGTGCGGCTGGGCGGGATCACCCGCACCGACCTCGTCGCCGCCGCGGCGAGCCTGCGCGGACCGGGTGCGCCCGGCATCCGCAGGGTCGCCCGGTCAGCGACGCCGCTGGCAGCCAATCCCCCGGAGTCAGCCCTGCGCGCCGATGCCCTGGACGCCGCGCCCGGTTTCGTCGCGCAGCCTGACCTCCTCCTGCGGGACGGCGCTCGCCGCCACCCGGACGTCGGCCACCCCGGGCTGCGGATCGCGCTGGAGTGCGACAGCTTCGCCCACCACGGTCATCGCGACGCCCTGACCGCGGACTGCTGGCGGTACACGGAGTTCGCGCTCGCCGGTTGGCACGTGCAGCGGTACGCGTGGGAGCACCTCATGCGCCATCCCGGGTGGGTGCGGGAGACCATCGCCGAGGCCGTGGCCATGCGCTCCGGCCTCCCGCCCGACATGCAGAAGCGGAACACCTGAGTGCGAGGAGGGCCCCAGCGGCCCTTCTGCATGCTCGGCGGGCGGTCAGAGGTCGAGGACGGCCAAGGGCTGGGCCAGCTCGACCTCGCCCGGCCACACGGCGGCGGCGTCCGCCCGGCACACCTCCGGGTCGTTCCACGCCGGGATGTGGGTGAGCAGCAGGCGACGGGCACCCGCGTCGAGCGCCGCCTGGGCGCACTGCCGGCCGGTCATGTGGATCCCCCTGGCGGTGTCCCGGCCCTCCACGAAGGCCGAGTCCGCGAGGACGAGGTCCGCGTCGGCGCACAGCGACCTCAGTGCGTCGCAGGCGTCGGTGTCGCCGCTGTACGCGAGGACCTTCCCCTCGTGCTCGACCCGGAAGCCGTAGGCCTCCACCGGGTGGTTGACGAGCCGGGGCGTCACGGTGAACGGGCCGATGTGGATCGGCACCCCGTCCATCAGCCGCCGGAAGTCGAACTCGCGGGTCATGCCGTGCTCGTCGATGCCCTCGTACGCGGCCGCGAGCCGGTCGGCCGTGCCCGCCGGCCCGTAGACCGGCAGCCGCCCGGAGGGCAGGCCGCGCGGGTCGTACCGGCGGGTGACGAACAGGCCCGTGCAGTCGAGGCAGTGGTCGGGGTGGAGGTGGGTGAGCATGACGGCGTCGAGATCGCGCGGGTCGATCACCCGCTGCAGCGCGCCGAGCGCCCCGGGCCCCAGGTCGAGGACGATCGAGAAGGTGCGGCCCTCGTACGGCGCCTGGATCAGGTAGCAGGACGCGGGCGAGTCCGGGCCGGGGAAGGACCCGGAGCAGCCGATCACGGTCAGCCTCACGCGGCACCTCCCATGTTTCCGAAGACGTGGTCGACCTCGGGACCGAGGAACCTGCGCGCCAGCCTACGGAAGGTGTCGGGGTCGCCGGTCGTCGTGAAGCCGTGCGAGGGATCACCCAGGGAGTCGGCGCGAAGCGTCCCGCTGTCCGCGAGCGTGCGGTAGATGTCCTTGGCCGTCTCGTCGGCGGAGGACACGAGCGTCACGCCCTCGCCCATGACGTACGAGATGACCCCCGTCAGCAGCGGGTAGTGCGTGCAGCCGAGGATGAGCGTGTCGACGTCCCGCTCCTGCAACGGCGCGAGGTACTCCCGCGCGACCGACAGCAGCTCCTCCCCTCCGGTGACTCCCGCCTCCACGAACTCGACGAACCGCGGGCACGGTCGGCTCGTGACATCGATCGCCGGGGCAGCGGCGAAGGCGTCGACATAAGCCCCCGACTGGTGCGTGCCCGTCGTCGAGATGACCCCGACGCGCCCGTTGCGGGTGGCCGCCGCCGCGCGCCGGACGGCCGGGCGGATGACCTCGACGACCGGCACGGAGTACCGCTCGCGGGCGTCGTGGAGGACCGCGGCGCTCGCGGTGTTGCACGCGATGACGAGGATCTTCACGCCGTGGTCGACGAGCCGGTCCAGGCACTCGAGCGCGAAGGTGCGGGTCTGCGCGATCGGGCGCGGGCCGTAGGGGGCGCGTGCCGTGTCACCCAGGTAGGCCACGGACTCGTGCGGGAGCTGGTCGAGCACGGCGCGGGCGACGGTGAGCCCCCCGTACCCGGAGTCGAAGATCCCGATGGGTGCGTCCACTCAGCCGACCTCGGTGAGGGTCTGGACGAGCGACTCCTGGAACCAGCCGAGGAAGTCGTACACGGCCACGAGGAAGGTGCGCGGGTCGTCGGGGTCGGCGTCGCGCATCTCGACGACGAGCCGGTCGGCGTCGTCGTCCGTGCGCAGCCCGAGGCGCTCGGCGAGGACCAGGCGCAGGTCCGTCAGGGCCACGAGCAGCGCCGAGCCCTGGGTGGCGTCGAGCACCAGGGGGCGGACGTCGTCGAGGTCGACGTCGAGGTCGGGGTAGGCGCGGTGCACCCGCCCGGGGTCGATCTCCGGTGCGGCCGTCAGCGCGTCGAGCGCCCGGGCGATCGTCGCCCGCTTGCCGCGCACGAGCCCCGCCTCGGTCATCCGGCGGTACTCGCGGGCAGCCTCCTCGTCGTCGCGGTGGCCGGCGGGCAGGAGCCGACGCAGGGCCGGGTCGCGCTCCTCGAGATCGGCGTCGTCCGCCCCGGACCGCCCGGCCTCGCCGGTCACGTGGGCCTCGAGCTGCGCAAGCATCGACTCGAGGCCGTCGTCCCCGTCACCGTCGGCGGTCGCCAGCAGCGCGTCGACCTGCCGCAGCCCGTCGACGACGACGCCCCGCTCGTCTGCGTCGAGCAGGCCGAGGATCTCGCCCTCGCTCTCGACGAAGCCGTACGCCATCAGGTGTCCTGCCGGAACGTCGCCCACAGGCCGTACCCCTGCATGGCCTCGGTGTCGACCTCCATGCGCTCGCGCGGGCCCGTGGACACGACGGCGCGCCCCTTCTCGTGGACGTCCATCATGAGCCGCTCCGCGGTCGCCCGGTCGTAGCCGAAGTAGGTCTGGAACACGTAGGTGACGTACGACATGAGGTTGACCGGGTCGTTCCAGACGAGGGTCACCCACGGTGCGTCCGGCTCGAGGCGGGAGTCGGCGTCGCTGACCGGGGCTTCGACGGGGGCGATGGACACGCGCCCCACCCTAGAACGCCGCGCGTAGGGTGAGCCGGTGGCCACGACGCACCTCGACCCGACGCGCCCGTCCACGGCGCTGCTCACCGACCACTACGAGCTGACGATGCTCCAGGGCGCGCTCGCCTCGGGTGCCGCCCGGCGGCGCTGCGTCTTCGAGACGTTCGCCCGTCGTCTGCCCGACGGACGACGGTACGGCGTCGTCGCCGGGACGGGCCGGGTCCTCGACGCGATCGAGGCGTTCCGCTTCACCGACGCCGAGCTCTCCTACCTGCGCGAGCGGAAGGTCGTCGACGACGCGACGCTGGACTTCCTCGCCGACTACCGGTTCGACGGGGACGTGTGGGGCTACGCCGAGGGCGAGTGCTACTTCCCCTACTCCCCCGTCCTCGTCGTCGAGGCCGACTTCGCGCACGGCGTCATCCTCGAGACGGTCATCCTCTCGATCCTCAACCACGACAGCGCCGTCGCCAGCGCCGCGAGCCGCATGACGGGGGCGGCCGGCACGCGACCGTGCATCGAGATGGGCTCGCGCCGCACCCACGACGAGGCCGCCGTCGCCTCGGCCCGGGCGGCGTACATCGCCGGCTTCGCCTCGACGAGCAACCTCGAGGCCGGTCGCCGGTACGGCATCCCCACGCAGGGCACCGCCGCGCACGCGTTCACGCTCCTGCACGACGACGAGCGCGAGGCCTTCGAGGCACAGGTCGCCGCCTTCGGTCCGGGCACGACGCTCCTGGTCGACACCTACGACGTCGAGCAGGGGGTCCGGACCGCCGTCGAGGTCGCGGGCCCGCAGCTCGGCGGCGTGCGGATCGACTCCGGCGACCTCGTCGTCCTCGCCGGGGAGGTCCGCGAGCAGCTGGACTCGCTCGGCGCGACGGACACGAAGATCGTCGTCACCTCGGACCTGGACGAGTACGCGATCGCCGCGCTGGCGGCCGCTCCGGTCGACGGGTACGGAGTCGGGACGCGGGTCGTCACCGGGTCGGGGGCGCCGACGGCGGGCATGGTCTACAAGCTCGTCGCGCGCGCCGACGACGAGGGCCGGATGATCGGCGTCGCGAAGAAGAGCAAGGACAAGCAGTCGATCGGTGGCCGCAAGTACGCGCTGCGTCGGATGAACGCCAACGGGGTCGCCGAGCAGGAGCTGCTCGGGATCGGCGAGCTGCCGCACAACGACGGCAACGACGTCGAGCTGCTCGTCGAGCTCGTGCGGGACGGCGAGGTCGTCGGGCGTGACCGCTGCACCGCGGAGGCGGCGCGCGCCCACCACGAGAGGTCGGTCGGTCAGCTCCCCCGGTCCGCGCACCAGCTGTCCCGGGGCACGCCCGCGGTCGAGACGATCTTCCTCACCGAGACGCCGTGACATGCTCGGGTCCATGACCCGCGCACTCATCGTCGTCGACGTCCAGAACGACTTCTGCGAGGGCGGTTCGCTCGCCGTGACCGGTGGCGCCGAGGTGGCACGCCGGGTGGCCGAGCTCGTCCGCACCCGCCGTGGGGACTACGCCGCCGTCGTCGCGACCGCGGACTGGCACCTCGACCCCGGTCACCACTGGGCACCCGAGGGCCAGGAGCCGGACTTCGGCGAGACCTGGCCCGTGCACTGCCGGGCGGGGAGCGCCGGCGCGGCCTTCCACCCCGCGTTCGCCCCGGCCGTCCCCCACGTGGACGAGATCTTCCGGAAGGGGCAGCACGCCGCCGCGTTCAGCGGGTTCGAGGGCATCACCGATGGCGGCATCGGCCTCGCGGCGTGGCTGCGCGACCGCGGGATCGACGCGGTCGACGTCTGCGGCATCGCCACGGACCACTGCGTGCGCGCGACCGTCCTCGACGCGGTGCGCAACGGGTTCGCCACGACCGTCCTGCTCGACCTCACCGCCGGCGTCGCCCCGGGCACGACCGCCACCGCGATCGACGCGATGCGGGCGGCCGGGGCGACGACGACCGGCGAGGTCGTCACCGGCTGAGGCCGGGTGTGAGCGGCTTGGTGTCAGCCGCTCGGTGTCAGCGACGCGGCGCGCCCTTGACGACGACGGTGCCACCGATCTTGTCGTGGAGCGCCTGCCGCTTCTGGTCCCACAGCGGGAACAACAGGTCGATGATCGTCACGAGGCCGCCGAGGCTGCCGACCACGGGGATGAGCCCGAGGACGCCGGTGACGATGACGAGGAGGTAGCGCTTGATCGCCGTCGCGACCCCCGGCGCGCCGGGCCGGTCGGCCCGTCGCACGCTGATCCCCAGGGCCATCTTCCCCGGGGTCTGGCCACGCAGCCCGATGAAGAGGACGTGGTACAGCGTGCCGATGATGAGGGAGAGGGCGAAGGCGACGGCGTACCAGACCGGGTCGACCATGCCCCACACGCCGAGCAGCGGGTTCGGCTGGTCCACCGTCTCGCCATCGAGCGTCCTCTCGATGAAGTCGACGTACGGCTGCATCGCGCGCCACATCGGGTAGCCCGCGACGACGGCGACGATGAGGCCGTTGAGGAGCCCGTCGAGCAGGTACGCCCCGACGCGCTGGAGGTAGCTCGCGTACTCGTCGCCGTCGGCCGTGCGAGCGACCGGGCCGGTCCACGCCTGCTGCGTGTCCGGCTGCTGCGGGTAGGCCGGTTGGCCGTAGCTCTGCGCCGGGTACGGCCCCGGCGCGACGCCCTCACCGGCCCCGAGGGCGTGATCGGGAGCCGTCTGGGCCGGGGCGCTCGGCGGGACGAGGGAGTCGACCCCGGTGCGCACCGTCTTGGCCATCGTGCGCTCGGTCCACACGAGGCCGTCGAAGTACCGCAGCCTCGTCACGTCGTCGGGATCGTCGTACCAGCCGGGAGTTGCCGAGTTGTCCATCCGGCCACCCTCCCACGGTCGTCCGACGAGGCGGTGAACGACCGGTGACGCCACGCGGACCGGAGCAGCGCGGACCGGGGTGCTTGAATCGCGGCATGGCCCACTTCTGGATCCGCGCCGAGCACCGTCCGACCGAGCGCCGCACGCCGGTGGTGGCCGAGGACGCCGCCGCGCTCGTCGAGGCCGGGCACACCGTCACGGTCGAGCGGTCGGGCCGTCGGTGCGTCCCCGACGAGGCGTACGCCGCGGCGGGCTGCACGCTCGCCGAGCCCGGTTCGTGGGTCGACGCCCCGGCCGAGGCCGTCGTCGTCGGGCTCAAGGAGCTGCCGGGGCAGCCCGAGGCCCTCCGCCACACCCACGTGTTCTTCGGCCACGCGTTCAAGGGCCAGCACGACGCCGCAGACCTGCTCGCACGGTTCCGCCGCGGCGGTGGCCGTCTCCTCGACGTCGAGTACCTCACCGGCGCGGACGGCCGACGCCTGGTCGCCTTCGGTTACTGGGCCGGGTACGCCGGGGCCTCGCTCGGGCTGCTCGCGGCTCGCGGTGCGATCGAGGCCCCGCTCTCACCGATGTCGAAGGACGCGCTCGACGACCGCCTGCGCTCGAGCACCCCGGCGGCCGACGAGGCGGCCCTCGTCGTCGGCGCCCGGGGGCGCAGCGGCCGAGGCGCGGTCGACGCGCTCGCCGTCGGCGGTATCACGGCGACCACGTGGGACCGCGCGGAGACCGACCCGATCGACCGGGACCGGCTGCGCGCGCACACGCTGCTCGTCAACTGCGTCGCGGTGAGCACCCCGCGCGAGCCCTTCGTCACGGCCGCCGACCTCGATGCGCCGGGATCGCGCCTGGCGGTCCTCACGGACGTCACCTGCGACGTCACGAGCGACCTCAACCTGCTGCCGGTGAACACCTCGACAACGTCGTGGGAGGAGCCGGTACGCACGCTCCGGGACGGGGAGCGCACCGTCCAGGTCGTGGCGATCGACAACCTGCCCTCCCTCCTCCCCGCGGAGGCGAGCGCGACGTTCAGCCACGACCTGCTCCCGCAGCTGCTCGGGCTCGATGCGATGACGGCACCGTGGCAGCACGCGCTCGAGGTCTTCGACACGACGAGCGCGGCCGTGCTCGGCCCGGCCTGAGACCCGGCCGCCCGTCCCCGGTCAGCGTCGTCCGACGAACCAGTTGCGGATCTTCTCGATCCGTGCGGCGACCTGCTCGCTCGTCGCCGTGGCGAGCTCCGGCCCACCGCACGCCCGCCGCAGCTCCATGTGGATGTTCGCGTGGGGGGTGCCCGTCTTCTTCGCGTAGGCGGCGACGAGCGTGTTCAGCTCCTTGCGCTGCGCCGCGAGCGCCCGGTGCGCCGAGACCGGCGCCGGGCCGGTGGACGCCTTCGGCGGCCGCCGCGACGACTGCTTCGCCTGGCGCTCGCGCAGCAGGTCGCTCACCTGGTCGGGCTCGAGGAGGCCCGGCAGGCCGAGGTAGTCCTGCTCGTCCTCGCTGCCGACCTCGGCGTGAAGACCGAACTGCTGGGCGTCGAAGAGAACGTGGTCGAAGTGGGCGTCCGACTCCAGCGCCTCGAACGACCCGGTGAGGTCGTCCGACACCGACTCCGAGCGGTTCGCCTCGGCGAGCAGGCCCTCCTCCTCCGCCCACAGCGGCGCCTCGCCGTCGGCCTGCTCCGGCCGGTCGAGCGCGTGGTCCCGCTCGACCTCGAGCGCCGCGGCCAGCGCGAGGACGGGGGTGACCGTCGGCAGGAACACCGAGGCCACCTCGCCGCGACGCCGGGCGCGCACGAACCGGCCGACGGCCTGGGCGAAGTAGAGCGGGGTCGACGTCGACGTCGCGTACACCCCGACGCACAGCCGGGGCACGTCGACGCCCTCGGACACCATGCGCACGGCGACCATCCACCGTGCGTCGGACGCCGCGAACTCCTCGATCCTGGACGAGGCGCCGGCATCGTCCGAGACGACGAGGGTGGGCTTCTCCCCCGTCACCTGCGCGAGGATCCGGGCGTAGGCCCGGGCTGCGGTCTGGTTGGAGGCGATGACGAGGCCGCCCGCATCGGGCACGTGGCGCCGCACCTCCGTGAGCCGGCGGTCCGCGGCGGCGAGCACGGACGGGATCCACTCGCCCTTCGGGTCGAGCGCCGTGCGCCACGCCTGCGCGGTGACGTCCTTCGTCATCGGCTCCCCGAGGCGTGCGGCGATCTCGTCGCCGGCCTTCGTCCGCCAGCGCATCGCCCCGCCGTACGCGAGGAACATCACGGGTCGGACGACGTGGTCGGCCAGGGCGCGCTCGTAGCCGTAGGCGTAGTCCGAGGACGACCGGAGGATGCCGTCCTCCCCGAGCTCGTACCGGACGAACGGGATGGGGTTGGTGTCCGAGCGGAACGGGGTCCCGGTGAGGGCCAGGCGGCGGGCCGCCGGCTCGAAGGCCTCCCGCATCGCGTCGCCCCACGACTTCGCATCACCACCGTGGTGGATCTCGTCGAGGATGACGAGGGTGGGCACGGCCGTCGTCCGGTCGCGGTGGACCGACGGACGCGCCGCGACCTGCGCGTAGGTGACCGCGACGCCGTCGTAGTCGCTCGAGGTCTCGCCGACCGTGTTGCTGAACCGCGGGTCGAGGTGGATGCCGACCCGCCCGGCGGCGTCCGCCCACTGGGTCTTCAGGTGCTCGGTCGGGGCGACCACGGTGACCGCCTGCACCGTCCCCGCGTGCAGCAGCTCGGCGGCGACCCGCAGCGCGAAGGTCGTCTTGCCCGCGCCCGGCGTCGCGACGGCGAGGAAGTCCGTCGCGTCGGACCCGAGGTACTGCTCGAGCGCCTCGGCCTGCCACGCCCGGAGCTTCCCGGCGGTTCCCCACGCCGCCCGCTCCGGGAAGGCGGGTGAGAGGTGGGATGCGGCCGAGGTGCTCATGGGTGGCCCACGATAACGACCGCCGGTGACAGCCTCGTCAACGCCGGCGGACCGGGCAGGACCCGCCCGCGGTCACTCGTCGCCGCCGTCCTCCGGAGGCCGGAGGCCGTCGTAGATCTCCTGGCAGATCGGGCAGACCGGGAACTTCTTCGGGTCGCGGCCCGGCACCCAGATCTTCCCGCACAGGGCGGTCACCGGCTCGCCGGAGAGCGCCGACTCGAGGATCTTCTCCTTGCGCACGTAGTGCGAGAACCGCTCGTGGTCGCCGGGCTCCTGCAGCTGCGGGACGGTCTCGGTCCGTTCGAGGGTCGCGGTGGAGGTGCCGGGCGAGGACTCCGGGCCGGCCGGGGCCCCGGGGGCGCCGAACGGGTCGTCGGGGCTGAGGCTCATGCCCGCGAGTGTAGAGAGCCGTTCGGTGTGGCGACCGGTCGGCCGGTCAGTTCATCGTCGGGTCGTCGGGCAGCGTCGCGGCGAGGCACAGCGGGGGCGGCTGACGCCGCAGGACGCGGGTCCACAGGGTGGGCGGGTCCGCGGTGAAGGCGTCGCCGACCCGGGCGGGGACGACGAACCACCCTCCCTCGTCGATCTCCGACTCGAGCTGGCCGGCGCCCCAGCCCGCGTAGCCGACGAAGACCCGCAGGCCCGCGACCTCGGGGCTGATGAGGACCGGCGGCGCGTCGAGGTCGACGAGGCCCACTCCGCCGAAGAGCCGCTTCGTGCCGAGCACGGGGTCGTCGTCCCCCGGCAGCGCGACGAGGCCGACCGCGGAGTCGAGCTTGACCGGGCCGCCCTGGAAGATGCCGCCCGGGCAGCTGGTGTGCTCGTCCCAGCCGGGCAGGACCTCGTCGAGGTCCGCGTCCACGTACTTGTTGAGGACGACCCCCTGCGCGCCGCCCTCGTCGTGGTGCAGGACGAGGACGACCGCGCGGTGGAAGACCCCGGCGCTGATCTCGGGAGTCGCGACGAGCAGCTGACCGGTGAGGGTCGAGCCGTCCGGCACGGGGTCCCGCAGGATGTCAGCGCTGTCCATGCCCTCCATCATGCCGTCCGCCACGTCGGCCCGTCCCCCCGTGGCCGCCCGACCGGCGCGGCCCGCCCCGGCCACCACGGCCGGGCTGGCCGCCGCGGCCACGCTCTCCGCCGCGACCGCCGCGACCGCGCCCCGCATCCGCGGGGCGGAGCAGCTCGGCGAAGTCGGTCTCGGAGAGCGCCTCGCCGCTCGGCTCACGCGCTCCGATCGACTCGAGCAGCTCCGACCCCGGGGCCGTCCGGACGGGGGCCGCGTCGACACCGGCGGCCTCGAGCATGCGCTCGACGCCCTTGCGCTGGTGGGGCAGCGCAAGGGTGACGACGGCTCCCCGCTCGCCGGCGCGGGCCGTCCGGCCGGCGCGGTGGAGGTAGTCCTTGTGGTCGGCCGGCGGGTCCTGCTGGAGGACGAGGGAGACCTCGTCGACGTGGATGCCACGCGCCGCGACGTCCGTCGCGACGAGGACCGGGACGCGGCCCTCGCGGAACGCCCCGAGCACCTTGTTGCGCGCGCCCTGGGCGAGCCCGCCGTGGAGCGCCGCGGCGACGACCCCCGACTCCCGCAGCTGGCGGGCGATCCGGTCCGCGCCCAGCTTCGTCCGCGCGAAGACGACCGTGCGGCCCTCGCGGTTGGCGACGAGGGCGGTGATCTGCTTCTTGTGCTGGGGGTCGATGAGCAGGACGTGGTGGTCCATCGTCGAGACGCTCGCCGTCGCGTCGTTCGTCGAGTGCGTCACCGGGTCGGTGAGGTAGCGCTCGACGAGCCCGTCGACGCCGCGGTCGAGGGTGGCCGAGAACAGCAGCCGCTGGGCGTCCTCCGGCATCGCGTCGAGGATCGCCGTGACCTCGGGGAGGAACCCCATGTCGGCCATGTGGTCGGCCTCGTCGAGGACCGCCACGCGCACCGCCGAGAGGTCGGCGGCGCCGCGCTCCATGAGGTCGGCGAGACGTCCCGGGGTCGCGACGAGCACGTCGACGCCCCGCTCGAGCGAGCTGATCTGGTTCGTGTACGACAGACCACCGGCGACGAGCCGGTGCCGCAGCCCGAGGACGTGGACGAGCGGCTCGAGGGCGTCGCTCACCTGCATCGCGAGCTCGCGGGTGGGGACGAGGACGACCGCGTGGGGGCGCTTCGCGCGGGCCCGGTCCCCGTCCGCGAGGCGCGCGAGGAGCGGCAGGCCGAACGCGAGCGTCTTGCCCGAGCCGGTCTGCCCTCGACCGAGGACGTCCCGCCCGGCGAGCGCGTCCGGGATGGCCGCCTCCTGGATCGGGAACGGGGTGGTGATGCCGTCGCGGGCGAGTCGTTCGACGATCCGCTCGGGCAGGCCGAGCGCGGCGAAGCCGTTGTCGGCGGCGACGTCGACGGGGCCGGTCGTCCCGGCTCGGGTCGCCTTGGTCCAGGTGTCGGCCTCGAGACGCTCGGCCTCCGGGTCGATCCCTTGCTCGACGCGGTCGGTGCGCTCGGGACGGTCGCGTCGGTCGAACCGGTCCCGCTGCTCGAACCGGCCCGGGCCCCCGGCGCGGGAGCCGTCGAACCGGCGGTGGCCGGGGTGGTCGCGGTGCGGCCGACGCGGGGCGCGCTCGTCGCGGTCGCCTCGTCGGTCCTCCCGCGCCGGTCGGCGGGCGCCGTCCCGGTCCTCCCGGCGCGGGCCGCGTCGCTCGTCGCGATCGTCCCGCTCCCACCGGCGCGGCTCACGCGCGGGCCGGCCGTCGCGGTCGACCTTGGCCGGGCGCCGGTCACGGTCACGGTCACCGCGGGAACCGTGGCTCGGGCGGTCGTCGCGGGCGGGTCGCTCGTCCCGGCCACGTCGGTCCTGACGTTCCGGGCGCTCGTCGCGCGCGGGGCGGTACTCGTCGCGGTCCGTACGGCGCGCCGGACGGGGCTTCTTCTTCGCGGCGGCCTTCTTCGAGGCACTCCAGCGGGCCTTCTTGCCGGTCTTCTTCTCTGCGGGCATGGCGATGCTTCCTTCGCTGATCTGGCAGACGCGTCTGCGGATCACCTGGCGAAGGGTGGTGCGACGGGTCTCACGCGCTCGGGGGCGCTGCGGGCCGGAAGGGACGGGTGCGTCGACCGGCAGGATCCGGAGGGGTCGGGGGTCAGGGCGGCGGGATCGCCGCGGCGCGGCCAGCGCGCTCCGGATGAAGGGACAATCGTACCAGCGGTACGGGCCACAGCGTGATGGGTGCTGACGGTGGTGGAGGTGGCGGGAATCGAACCCGCGTCCACTGACGGACGAGCAGGACTTCTCCGGGTGCAGTGCGCTGTGGATTTTCTCGGCCCCAGGGCTCGCACGCACACGTTCCCTGACAGGCCCAGCCACGAAGGAGTCCCGCGCGGCCTCGTGGCACGACCGCGCAGCAAGTTCCCTAGCTGACGCCAGGCTCTGAGACGGGAACTAGCTCAGGCTGACGGACTTCGAGGCTCGCTCAGGCGGCGAGGGCGAAGTCGGTGCGCTTGGAATCGGCACCTATTGGTGTGCAGAGAGCGTTCGCGAGATGACTCTGCATCCTCGACCCGCTTCCCCTGCTGGACCGGCCAATGTCGAAACCGATCACCCCCGTGGGGGCACCCATCACGCTGTGGAGTTCTCAACCGTGCTCGGACGCCGCGGCCTCCGAGTTGTTCAGTATCCATGACAACACCCCGGTCCGACAACGTCATTCCGTCGACGGGGCCGAAGGGTGGACAACCCTCCATCAGGTGGGGTTGTATCGACGGACCAGTCCGCGACGCAAGGAGAGCCCCATGGGTATGGACGACAAGCTCGAGAACCTCAAGGACCAGGCCGTCGGCTCGGCCAAGGAGTCCGTCGGTGAGATGCGCGGCGACGACCAGCAGCAGGCCGAGGGCCAGCTCCAGGAGTCGAAGGGCGACCTCAAGCAGGCCGGCGAGAAGATCAAGGACGCCCTCAGCTGATCCTTCGATCGACCTCGAGGGCCCGGCAGCCGCGTGCTGCCGGGCCCTCGCGCGTCCGGCCCGAGGGCAACGGGTTCAGCGGCGCTTGACGCCCATCTCCCGCTCGGCCTCCCGCCGGTCCTGCTTCTCCCGCAACGCCTGGCGCTTGTCGTGGTGCTTCTTGCCGGTCGCCAGCGCGATCTCGACCTTGGCCCGCCCGTCCTTGAAGTAGAGACGCAACGGGACGACCGTCTTGCCGCTCTCGTTGATCTTCGAGTGGATCTTGTCCAGCTCGTGCCGGTGCAGGAGGAGCTTCCGTCGGCGTCGCGGGGTGTGGTTGGTCCACGTGCCCTGGACGTACTCGGGGATGTGGACGCCCTCGAGCCACAGCTCGTGACCCTGGAAGGCGGCGTACCCGTCGACGAGCGAGGCCCGCCCCATCCGCAGCGCCTTGACCTCCGTGCCCATGAGAGCGAGACCGGCCTCCCACGTGTCCTCGATGAGGTAGTCGTGGCGCGCCTTGCGGTTGCTCGCGACCGTCTGCGTCCCGTCCGCCGCCTTCTTCCCCGCAGCCTTGCCGGACTTCGCCATCGTCCACCTCCTCCTCGCTCACGGGCGCGGGAGGTGCGCCCGGGTCAGAACCAGTCGCGCGGATCGACGGGGGTGCCGTTCTCGCGGGTCTCGAAGTGTAGGTGACAGCCGGTCGAGACCCCCGTCGTGCCCTCGTAGCCGATGAGCTGCCCCCGGCTGACCCGACCGCTCCGGACGGCGAAGGACTGCAGGTGGTTGTACGTCGTCACGAGGTTCACGCCGTCCTGGACGCCGTGGTCGATGACGAGCTGGTTGCCGTACCCGCCGGACGCGCCGACGCCGTTCGCGGCGACGACCGTGCCGCTCGCCGCGGCACGGACCGGCGCCCCGCACGCGCCCCCGAAGTCGCGCCCGGCGTGCAGCCGCCAGTAGTGAAGGATCGGGTGGTACCGCGGGCCGAACTCGCTCGTCACCGGGGCGTTCATCGGCAATGACAGGAACCCGCTCCCACCGGCAGGGGGCGCCGGGGCAGGAGCCGGGGCCGACCCGGCCGAGGGCGCACGGCGACGTGCCCGGGCGATCGCTGCCGCCTGCTCCCGCTCCCGGCGCTCACGCGCCGCGGCGATCTTCTCCCGGCGGATCCGGGCCCGCTCGGCGCGCGCCTCGAGGATGCCCTGGAGGTGGTCGGACCACCGCTGCATCCCGTCCAGCCGTCGCCGCTCGCTCCGCTGCTGGCGACGCAGCTCCGCTGCCAGCCTCGTCTGACGCCCTTCGAGGCTGACGAGCCGGTGCTTGGCGGCCTTCGCCTCGTCGCGGGTCCGCGTCGCTCGGTCGAGCGCCTTCTTCGCCCGGGCCTCCTTGTCGGCGACCTCGTCCTCGAGCGCGGAGAGGTTGTCCTCCTTCGCGACGAGGTCGGCCTTCGTCGTCGACAGCTCCCCCACCGTTGCGCTGCGGACGTCACCGACCGTGTCCGCCATCGCCATCTGGTCGACGGCCTGCTGCGGCGTCTGCGCACCGAGAGCGACGTCGAGGTCGACGCCCACGCCCTGCGTCTCGTACATCTGTGCCGCGTACCCGGCGACATCTTCGCGGGCGTCCTTGACCTTCTGGGAGGTCCGCCGCAGGTCCCGGCGGGATCGGTCGAGCCGCTCACGAGCGACGGCCAGCTCCTCGCGGGCCTCGTCGTGCTTCTGGGCGGCGGAGTCCCGGGCCCGTTCGGAGGTGGCGAGCGCGTCCTTCGCGCCGGGGATCTTGCTCCGGGTGCTCCGCAGGCGGAAGTACGTTGCCGTCAGCTGGGTCGAGGTGTCGTGGAGCTGGGAGTCGAGCGTGTCGATCTTCTCGTCGACGCGCTCCTTGCGCTCCTGCACGCCCGGCTCCTTGTCGTCGGCCAGGGCGACCGAACCGCCGGCGAGCAGACCGAGCGCGGCGCAGGCCGAGACGACACCGCGCAGGCGGGCGCGTACGGGTGAGGGCATCGCAGGCATGACGGCTCCGGGTCGTGGACACGGTCATCATCAAGGTACGCGCGCGGCCGGGAGGCCGGGGGGAGGTCGGGGAGGTGTGTCCGGGAACCGGTCAGACCCGCAGCGATCGCCACAGGGTGACCGACCCGGTGACGACGGAGAGCAGGATCACGCCGAGGATCAGCCACGGCGAGATGATGAGGACGTCGCTGGCGGAGATGAGCGCGTTCGAGCTGCGCGAGAGGACACCGTCGAAGAAGTACCGGACGAGGCCCCAGAGGATCCCGATGCCCAGGACCGTCCCCACGAGTCCCGCGGCGACGACCTCGATGAGGAAGGGCGTACGGATCGCTGAGCTCGACGCGCCGACGAGTCGCATGATCCCGATCTCGCGGCGGCGGGTGAAGGCGGCCTGCCGGATCGTCGTCGCCATGAGGAGGACGGCCGAGACGAGGGTGAACGCCGCCATGAGCAGCGCGGCCCACGTGATCCCGTCGAGCACCTTGAAGATCCGCCCGAAGATCTTGTCCTGGTCCTGGACGCTCGAGACGCCCGGCGCGTTCTCGAAGGAGGACGTGATCGTCTGGTACTTCGAGGGGTCCGAGAGGCGCACGCGGTAGGACTGCGGGATGTCCCCGACCTTGATGTCCTCGCTGTAGCTCGACTTCTGGAACTGCTGGCGGAAGCGGTCGTAGGCCTCCTGCTCGGACTCGTAGTACACCTCCTCGACGAGGGGGCGGAGCTGGTCGAGCTGGGACTCGATCGTCTTCTTCTGGGCCTCGGTGACCCCTCCTGAGGCACAGTTCGGCGAGGTCGAGGTGTCCGTGCACAGGTAGATCGACACCTGGACCTTGTCGTACCAGTAGCCACGCATGAGGTCGGCCTGCCGCTGAGCGAGCATGCCCATGCCCAGCAGGACGACGGAGATCATCGTCACCAGGACGACGGAGACGGCCATCGACATGTTGCGACGCAGGCCGTCCCACGCGTCGGCGAACAGCTGCCCGACGTTCATCGCGCACCCTCCTCGTCGTCCGCCGGGTCCCAGTCGGCGTCGTCCCAGTCGGTCTCGCCGGGGTCGGCCAGCGCGGTCGCGCCCGCGGGCCGGTCCTTGATCGTCCGCCCCCGAGGGACGTACGTGCCCTCCTCCTCGTCGCGGATGATCTCGCCCGCGTCGAGCTCGACGACCCGCTTGCGCAGCGCGTCGACGATCGTGTCGTCGTGGGTGGCCATGAGGATCGTCGTCCCGTTCTGGTGGATGCGCTCCAGGAGGGTGACGATCTCCAGCGAGGTCACCGGGTCGAGGTTTCCGGTGGGCTCGTCGGCCAGGAGGACCGGCGGGCGGTTGACGACGGCGCGGGCGAGGGCGACCCGCTGCTGCTCGCCCCCGGACAGCTCGTGCGGGAGACGCTTCTCCTTGCCCTCGAGGCCGACGAGCTCGAGGGTCTCGGGGACGAGGGTGCGGACCTGCCGACCGGACTTGCCGATGACCTGGAGGGCGAACGCGACGTTCTGGTAGACGGTCTTGTTCGGCAGGAGACGGAAGTCCTGGAACACGGTGCCGATCTGCCGTCGCAGCTGCGGGACGCGCCGGTTCGGCAGCCGGCCCAGGTCGTGCCCGCCGATGAGGATCCGGCCCTTGGTCGCCTGCTCCTCGCGCAGCGCCAGTCGCAGGAGGGTCGACTTGCCCGACCCGGACTGCCCGACGACGAAGCAGAACTCGCCGCGGCCGATCTCGAGATCGACGTCGTTCAGCGCCGGCCGCTGGGACCGGGCATAGGTCTTGCTGACGTTCTCGTAGCGGATCATGCGTGCGCGCTGGCCTCGTTCGCCGGAGTCGGTGGGTGCCCGCACCTCCGCGTGCCGGGCACCCCCGAGGATAGGCGCGCCGCCTCCAGCGCCCGCGGTCCGGGCGAACCTCGGCGCGCCCTCAGGGGGTGTTGTCCTCGGTCACCCACCGCACGAGCACGTCGTACCGTCCGAAGGACCACGCGCAGTGCCGGACCGCGGCGTCCTCCGACTCGCGCACCACCGCGTGGATCTCCATCCCGGAGGAGAAGGTCCGAAGCGCCACCCGACCGTCCGGCAGCCGCTCGAACCGGTACGAGACGTTGTCCGGGCTGAGCGGCCGATCACCCAACCACGCCACATCCCGCTCGATCGGACCCGTGCCTGCCAGCGCCCGCTGCAGATCCTCCACCGTCCGCGGCCGCTGCGGTGCGGTCCCCCGCAGCGGGGACTCCTCCGCAGCCCACGGCACGCACACCTCGGGATACCTCTCGGCCACCGCCCGCACCGCAGCGTCCTCGCTCGGGTAGCGACGGGTCTGTCCTGCCTCCCCTCGCGACCAGATCGACACCCCCACCTCGCCGCCCGGCAGCCGCTCGAAGTACACCGTGCCGTCGGTGTCCGCCACCCGACGGTCGCCGAGCCACCCGAGGTCGTCATGATCTCGACCGGCCCGGCGCAACGCCTCCACCAGGCCCTCGACGGTCCGCTCAACCACCGGTGCCGACCTGCACGAGCTCGACCAGATATCCACGGTCGAGGTACCACCGGATCGGCTTGCCGAGCACGACCATCGCCCCCCCGCCGGGCTGGTTGAACCACGGCGCGACGAGACCTTCCCGGGCCGAGTCCAGGGGTTGGCGGACGCGGTACTGGTGGTACTCCCGCCCGATGTCGCTCGGCGGCTGGCTCCGCATCGAGAACGGCGTCCCGAGCGCGAACAGGTGGTGCCCCGTCTCGGAGCCGATGCAGTCGAGAAGCTCGTCGGCCACCAGCGCTGCCGGGTGAGCCGCGCCGCCGGCAGCCCGGGTGCGCTCGGCGATCCCGGCGGCGGTTCGTTCCCCGTACGGGATCAGCGCCTCCGTGGCCGCCTCGATGCGCTGCCGCGGCGAGGATCGGGGTCGCCTCGAAGGCACCGACTCCCGCGCCGACCCCGAGGAGCCCGAGCGCCCGCATCGGCGCCGCCGTCGCGCGCACGCCGCCCCCGGTCGCGCCCGCACCGCTGGCACCGACCCCACCCGACGACGAGGTCTCCTCCTGCGCGTCGGCCTGGCGGTGGAGCAGGTCGGCGATCCGCTCGAGCCCCGTGGCGGCGTCCGTCACCTGCTGCGCCCGGGTGTTCCAGTCCCTCGAGAACGCCTCGAGGTCGGCGCCGAGCCAGACCTGCGACAGCTGGCCCGCGACCGTCGTCCCGTCGTCCCGGACCGCGTGGGTCCGCCTGCCGAGATCGGCGAGCGCGGTCGCCACCTCGCGGACCCGGGCCGGGTCCATCCCCTGCTGGAGCGTGCTGGCCATCGGTCGATTCCCCGTCGGTCGTGGTCGGTCACACCTACGGGTGATGAGCGTAGGAGCGGCCGCGGCCGCGATCCATGGGGAGAACTCCCCGGCACGCGCCGGTACGCGCGGGTCGTGCCGGCCGGGTCAGTCCTCGGCCCGCGCCTGCTCGATCCGCCAGCGGATCCCGGACTCGATGAAGGCGTCGATGTCCCCGTCGAAGATCGCCGTCGGGTTGCCCGACTCGTGGTTCGTCCGCAGGTCCTTGACCATCTGGTACGGGTTCAGGACGTAGGAGCGCATCTGGTCGCCCCAGCTCGCCTTGATGTCCCCCGCGAGCTCCTTGCGCTCGGCGGCCTCCTCGGCCTTCTTCTGGAGCAGGAGGCGGGACTGCAGGACGCGCAGCGCGGCGGCGCGGTTCTGGATCTGCGACTTCTCGTTCTGCATCGAGACGACGATCCCGGTCGGGATGTGGGTCATCCGGACGGCCGAGTCGGTCGTGTTGACGCTCTGGCCACCGGGTCCGGAGGAGCGGAAGACGTCCACCTTGATCTCGTTCTCGGGGATCTCGATCGAGTCCGTGCCCTCGATGAGGGGGATGACCTCGACGGCCGCGAAGCTCGTCTGGCGGCGGCCCTGGTTGTCGAACGGGCTGATCCGCACGAGCCGGTGGGTGCCGCCCTCGACGGACAGGTTGCCGTAGGCGTAGGGGACGTTGACCTCGAAGGTCACCGACTTCAGGCCCGCCTCCTCCGCGTACGAGGTGTCCATGACCTTCGTCGGGTAGCCGTGCCGCTCGGCCCAGCGCAGGTACATCCGCATGAGCATCTCGGCGAAGTCGGCGGCGTCGACGCCACCGGCGCCGGCGCGGA
>ERZ1023261.49-NODE-49-length-62929-cov-7.042180_pt1 | contig 62929 bp, 55 predicted proteins | sample MGYA00521234_ERZ1023261 | MGnify/ENA primary metagenome ERZ1023261 (study PRJEB32759, sample SAMN07749871) | skin metagenome | biome: transportation; feature: city; material: polyester macromolecule | host: Homo sapiens | place: Hong Kong:TC line | collected...
TCGCCAACGGCGGCGACAACATCGGCGTCTACGTCCCGGTCTTCCTCAGCGTCGGCCCGGGGGCTGTGGCTGCCTACTGCATCGTGTTCCTGGCCCTGGTCGCGGTGCTGGTGGGCCTGGCCAAGTTCGTCGCCACCCGCAGACCGATCGCTGAGGTCCTGGAGCGCTGGGAACACATCCTGTTCCCCATCGTGCTGATCGGCCTGGGTTTCTTCATCCTGGTCAGCGGCGGGGCCTTCGGTTTCTAACCACGCTTCCTGATCGGCAGCCTCCACCACAAAGAGATCTCCGGCCATTGTCGATGCCGACGTCCTGGCGATCGTTGCTGGCCCCAGCTTGCGGACAGTGTCGTTCCTGGATGGACGGCCCTTGCCGCCACGTATCTCAGCAAGAATGCCGCCACATACCTGCAACAGTCACAGCCAGACGGCCGAAGACTGACGTCAATCAGTGCGCCACAACACCGGCCCCAGCAGGGTTTGTAGCAGACGCCTTTCAGCCTGCCCACGTTGCGCAGGGAACACGGGGCCAGCACCCAGGACGCACAGGGGTCCTCAGCCCTGGAAGGGATAGGCGTCTCCGATGGCCTGGAGGATCAGCTCAGACCCCTCGACCTGGCGCACCGGTCAGTGCATCAGGTGCGCGCGGACCAAGGCCTCGATGACTGCTGCTTGGCCGGGCGTTGCCGGGTTCGTTGCGGCCTTTCGACGCACCACGTCGCGGATCGCTTCGGGCACCCGCACGTTCAGCGCCACGGTCGGCGCCCCACGCCGGGCCAGGGGCGCATACCCGCCGGCCGGGTCCGAGGCTGTTGCCGGCTCTGCGGGGATCACCGCTCCGGGAGCCGGGGTCTGGGGGGCCGGGGTGGGCTTGCGTCGCTGTGCTCGCAGACTCAGGTCGGGCTCAAGCTGCTTCTCGTTCATGCGGTGATCCTTTCGAAGATGAGGCCGGCCAGGTCGGCGTAGGCGGAGGCGACGGGTTCGCGCTTCTCATAGTGGCCCAGCCAGTCGCAGGCCAGACGTGCACCGGGGACGATGGAGCGGGCCGGCACCAGGGGGGTGAGCAGCAGCCCGGTCTCGCGCAGCTCCCAGCAGGGCCATGGACTGTTTGAACGCGGCCACGCTGCGGCAGGCTCCGTGCACCCCGACGCAGTCGTCCGAGGCGGGGCGGGCCGCATAGATCACCCGTCTGCGGCGGTGAACGCGTTGGGGGTCAACGGCCCGCCCTGACGGTCGGGGCAGTGGACGACGAGCTGTGGATGCCGCGAGCGAGACGAAGGGCGGGGGCTTCGCGTCTCCGCCTCTATCGTCGGGTCCCCGCGCCCTCCGGCCGACCCCATCCATGACGGCGCGGGGCTGCCGGCGTTCCGGACGGGCCCGGTTGACCGGCCTGCGATCACCCCACCGGCCCCGGGGACAGGGTCCACGTCGAGAGCAGCCGACCCAGCAGGCAGCCCCGCCCGGCCACCCTCAGTCCCGTGGCGTGACCGAGCGCAGCGCGAGCTCGGTGAGGACGGCCGCCTCGAGGGCCTCGCGTCCCTTGTCCTCTCGGGATCCGGGCAGGCCCGCCCGGTCGCGGGCCTGCTGCTCGGTGTCCACGGTGAGCACGCCGAAGCCCACGGGAACGCCGGTGCGCACCGAGACCTCCGTCACGCCCTGGGTCACGGACTGGCACACGTAGTCGAAGTGCGGGGTGTCCCCGCGCACCACGACGCCGAGGACCACGACGACGTCGAAGCGCTCCGCCAGCCGCGCCGCAGCGACGGTGAGCTCGACGGTGCCGGGCACGCGCACGAGCACGGGCTCCAGGCCCAGGTCGGCCGCGGCGGCCTGCGCCCCGGCGATCAGCCCGTCCATGATCTCCGTGTGCCACTGGGCGGCGACGATCGCCACGTTCAGGCCGCTCGCAGCGGCGGGGTCGGGGGTGAAGGTCGGGGCTCCGGCGCCGCTCATGGGGTGTCCTCCTGGTGGGTGGGGTGGGTCGGGTCGGTGGTCGGGTCATCGGCCGGCGTGGCGGGGCCGCCGGTGGCCGTCGGCGGTTCGAGCACGCGGTCCGCCAGGGCGTGGGCCATGCGGTCCCGCTTGGTGCGCAGGTAGACGACGTTGTGCTCGGTGACGGGCGTGGGGGCCGGGACACGCTCGACGACGTCGATGCCGGCCGCCCGCAGCCCCGCGACCTTCGCGGGGTTGTTGGTGACCAGGCGGATGCGCCGATGGCCGGCGGCCGTGAGGACGGCGGCGGCCCCGGCCCAGTCGCGCGCCTCGGCGGGCAGACCGAGGGCGAGGTTGGCCTCGACGGTGTCCATCCCCTCCTCCTGGAGCCGGTAGGCGCGGATCTTGTTGGCCAGGCCGATGCCGCGTCCTTCGTGGCCCCGGAGGTAGAGGACGGCGCCGCCCTCGGTCGCCGCGCGGGCCAGGGCGTCCTCGAGCTGGGGGCCGCAGTCGCAGCGCAGGGAGCCGAGGACGTCGCCGGTGAGGCACTCCGAGTGCACGCGGACGGTGAGGGGACGCTCCGGGTCGGTCTCCCCCGCCACGAGCAGCAGGTGCTCGGCCCCGGTCTCGGCGTCCACGTGCACGCTCACGCGGAACAGGCCGTGCCGGGTCGGCAGGGTGGCCTCGGCGGGGACGGCGGTCAGGGCCGGCGTCGTCTCCTCCAGGTGGGCCACGAGGTCCTCGATGGAGATCAGCACGAGGCCGTGCTCGTCGGAGAACTCCCGCAGGGCGGGCAGGCGCATCATGGTGCCGTCGTCGTGGACGAGCTCGGCGATGGCGGCCACGGGCGCGACGCCGGCCAGGCGGCACAGCTCGACGCCGGCCTCGGTGTGGCCGCGGCGGGCCCGGACGCCGCCGGGGACGGCGCGCAGGGGGAACACGTGACCGGGCCGGGTCAGGTCGCCGGGGGCGGCACCGGGGTCGGCGAGCAGGCGGAGGGTGCGGGTGCGGTCGGCGGCGGAGATGCCGGTGGTGACGCCGGCGGCGGCGTCCACGCTCACGGTGTAGGCGGTGCCCTTGGGGTCCTCGTTGACGGTGGTCATGGGCGGCAGGGCCAGGCGGTCGGCCAGGCCGGCCGGCAGGGGCGCGCAGATGACGCCCGAGGTGTGGCGGACGGTGAAGGCGGTGACCTCGTCGGTGGCCAGGGCGGCCGCGTAGATCAGGTCGCCCTCGTTCTCGCGGTCGGCGTCGTCCACGACGACGACGGGCCGGCCGGCGGCGATCGCGGCGATCGCCGCGGGGACGGGGTCCAGACGGATGTGCTCGCTCACGGGCGGGCCTCCTCGGTGGGTGCGGCGGGGGCGGACGGGATGAGCGCGAGACGCTCGGCGTACCGGGCGAGCACGTCGGTCTCGAGGTTGACGCGGTCGCCCGGCCGCAGGGCGCCCAGGGTGGTGGCCTCGAGCGTGGCCGGGATGATGCCGACCTCGAACCAGTGCGCGGCCGCGCCCGGGTCGGAGACGGCGGTGACGGTGAGGGAGACGCCCTGCAGGGCGATGGCCCCCTGCGCGGGGACGTAGCGGGCCAGGCGGGCGGGCAGGCCGATGCGCAGGGTGGTCCAGGCCCCGTGCGGGGTGACCGCGAGGACCTCGCCGGTCCCGTCCACGTGGCCCTGGACCACGTGCCCGTCCAGGTGGTCGGTGGGGCGCAGGCAGCGCTCGAGGTTGACCCGGTCCCCCGGGGCGCGGTCGCCGAGGCTGGTCATGCGCAGCGTCTGGCCCATGAGGTCGGCACGGAACACGCCGGGGCGCTCCGTGGGCTCGTCGAGGGCCGTGAGGCACACGCCGTCGACGGCGAGCGAGCCGCCGGCGGGCAGCCCGTCGAGGGCGCCGCCGGCGTCGAGGGTCAGCAGGGCGGTGTCGGCGGCCGCGTCGTGCTCGAGGGCGACGACGGTGCCGAGATGGGTGACGATGCCGGTGAACACTCAGTCCTCCTGGAAACGGGTCGGGGCGGGGGCGGTGGGCAGGCGCGGGGCCGGCACCGGGCTCAGGTGGGTCCAGACGTCGTCGCCGAGGGCACGGACGGGGCCGCCCTCCGCGGGGTCGGGGTGCCAGCGCAGTCCCTCGGACAGCGTGGCGACGTCCAGGCCGGCGACGGCGGCGCGGCCCGGGCCGAGCAGCAGGGGCGCGGTGTAGACCATGAGCTCGTCCACGAGGCCGGCGCGCAGCCACGCGCCGAGCACGCGGGGCCCGCCCTCGATGAGCACGTGCTCGGCACGGCGGCCGTGGGGCCAGGGCCCGGGATGGGCGGCGAGCGCGGCGAGGACGGCGTGCGGGTCGTGGTCGAGGACCTCCAGCACCACCGGGTGGGTGCGCAGGGCGGCGCCGTCGGGCACGGGCCGGTGACCCTGGACGACGGGCACGGGCTGGTGCGCGAGTTCGGCGCCGGCGGCGTCACGGGCGGTGAGGCGGGGGTCGTCGGCCAGGACGGTCCCCGTGCCGACGACGATGGCGTCGACGCGGGAGCGCACCTCGTGGGCGTGGACGCGGGAGTCCGGGCCGGTGATCCACTGGCTCGTGCCGTCGGCGGCCGCGGCGTGGCCGTCGAGGGACTGAGCGAGGTGCCCGGTCACCCACGGACGGCCTGCGTCGCGGACCTCGCGCCAGCGGGCGGTGAGCGTGAGGGCGGCCGCCTCGCCGGTGGGGCCGGTGACGTGCACCCCGTGCGCGGCGAGGCGGGCCGCGCCGCCGCCGTCGTGACCGGTGGGGTCCGCGACGGCGTAGCGCAGTGCGCCGATCCCCGCGTCCAGGACGGCCTGCGAGCAGGGGCCGGTGCTGCCGGTGTGGTCGCAGGGCTCGAGGGTGACGTGCAGCGTCAGGCCGGCGGGGTCGAGGGCGGCCAGGGCCGGATCCGCGGCGCGGGCGGCCCGCCAGCGGGTCAGGGCGTCGACCTCGGCGTGGGCGGTCCCCCGTCCGCGGTGGTGGCCGACGGCCAGGACGCGGCCGGCCTCGTCGGTCAGGACGGCCCCGACGAGGGGGTTGGCGCCGCGCACGCCGCGCAGCGCGGCGCGGACGGCGAGGTCCATGGGGTCGGCGGACGGGGTCTCGGCGGCGCTCATCGGGCGACGTCCCCCTCGGGGCCGTCGGGCAGCAGCGTCTCCACGGCGGGCTTGTCCCGGTCTGTGGCGCGCAGCCACACGAAGAAGCCGATCAGGGTGAAGGCGCCGTAGAAGGCGTACATCACGGCCGAGGCGTAGTAGCCGGTGCTCCACAGCAGGGGCACGCCGACGACGTCCACGGCCACCCAGATCAGCCAGAACTCCACCCAGCCGCGCGCCATGCCGTAGGTCGCCAGCAGCGATCCCACGAACGTCCAGGCGTCCGCCCACACCGGCTCCCACGAACCCAGCGCGCGGAACACGGGGGTGAGGGCGACGGTGCCGACCGCCATGGCCGTCACGAGGAACACGCGCCCGCGCCAGCCGGCCCACTCCGGGGTGATGGCGGGAGCGTCCTCGGCGTGGCCCCGGCGGGCCTGACGCCAGCGCGCCCAGCCGTAGACGGAGACGGCGATGAACATGACCTGTCGGCCGGCCTGGCCGAGCAGGGTGGCGTGATCGGCCCCCGTGAACAGGGAGGCGAGGAAGACCGTCAGCAGGATGAGGTTGCCGAGGATGCCCACGGGCCAGGCCCAGACCCTGCGCGCCATGCCGCCCAGGGCGGAGGCGAGGCCGAAGACGTTGCCCAGCACCTCGCGCATGAGCAGGCCGCCGCCGGCGACCGGGATGGTCCAGTTGAACGCGTCCACCAGCCAGTCCATGACCGTGACGCCACCTCCTCGGATCGGGACTCCGAGGGGTGCGCTCCGCAGCCCTCCCGCGCAGGGCGCGGAACGGCTCCGCCGCGTGCCTCTCCCATCCCGACTGTACGGTCGGCACCGGAATTCCACCGGTCAGGCCGCTCGGCACCGCCTCGGATGAGGACGGGCCGCGCGGTTAGCGGGCTGTCACCGCCGGTGCGGACTTCCACCGCATCTCGGAGCACGTTGCTGTCCAGCAGTATCGCACGCCCGGCCGGCCGCGCATGCCGGACGTCGCCGGGCGACGTCCGGCGCGGCGGCCGGGCGACCGCGTCGCCGGGCTCAGTGGCAGGCGCGGGCGGCGGCGGTGCGCAGGCCGACGAGCGCGGCGTCGGGGTCCTCGGCGCCGAACACCGCGGAGCCGGCCACGAACACGTCGGCCCCGGCCTCGGCCGCGCGTTCGATGGTCTCGCGGTTCACGCCGCCGTCGACCTGGAGGGCCAGCGGGGCGGGCCCGCCGTCGAGGGCGCGGCGGGCCCGGCGGATCTTCGGCAGCACGACGTCGAGGAACGCCTGCCCCCCGAAGCCGGGCTCCACGGTCATCAGCAGGAGCATGTCCAGCTCCGGGAGCATGTCCAGGTAGGGCTCGACCGCGGTCGCCGGCCGCAGCGCCATGCCGGCCTTCGCTCCGGCCGCGCGCAGCTCGCGGGCCAGTCGGACGGGCGCCGCCGAGGCCTCGGCGTGGAAGGTGACGGACTCGGCCCCCGCCTCCGCGTAGCCGGGCGCCCAGCGGTCGGCGTCCTCGATCATCAGGTGGAGGTCCAGCGGCAGGTCCGTGGCGCGTCGGATCGCCTCGACCACGGGCAGGCCGAGGGTGAGGTTCGGGACGAAGTGGTTGTCCATGACGTCCACGTGCACCGCGTCCGCGCTGGGGATGCGGGCCAGCTCGTCGGCGAGGCGGGCGAAGTCCGCGGACAGGATCGAGGGGTGCAGGCGCGGGGCGCGGGCGGTCATGGGCGGGTCCTCTCGGTCAGGCGCCGGGGGCGCGCAGCAGGGCCAGGAACATGGCGTCGGTGCCGTGCCGGTGCGGCCAGAGCTGGGCCGTGTGGGCGACCACGTCTCCCGGCTCCGGCGCGCCGGCGGGTTCGGCCTCGTCCAGGCGCAGGTCGTCGAGCGCGACGGTGTCGAGGGCGGTGCGGGCGTCGAGCAGCTCCAGCTCGGGGTGGCGGCGCACGAGGTCCTGGACCTGGACGACGGTCTCCGCGACGTGCGGGGAGCAGGTCACGTAGGCGAGCACCCCGCCGGGGGCCAGGACGGTGACCGCCGCGTCGAGCAGCTCGGCCTGCAGGCCGGTGAGCTCGGCGAGGTCGGCCGGGGTGCGGCGCCAGCGCGACTCGGGGCGACGGCGCAGCGCACCGAGGCCGGTGCAGGGGGCGTCCACGAGGACGCGGTCGAACGCCGGGGCCGCCTCGGGGGCGTCGGCGATCGTGCGGCCGTCCCCGGCCCGGACGGTCCAGGCGTCGGCGGGCACGGCGGCGAGTGCCTGCCGGACGAGGTCGGCGCGGTGCGGGGCGACCTCGTTGGCCACGAGCGTCGCCCCCCGCTCGGCGGCGAGGGCGGCCAGCAGGGCCGCCTTGCCGCCGGGGCCGGCGCACAGGTCGAGCCAGCGCTCGGCCCGCCCCTCGGCCGCGGGGACGGGTGCCTGGGCCAGGGCGCGGGCGGTGAGCTGGGAGCCGGCGTCCTGGACGCGGAGCACGCCCTCGCGCACCCCGGGCAGGCGGCCGGCGTCGCCGCCGGAGTGCAGGGCGGAGTCCGGGGCCAGCGGCCCGGGTTCGGCGCCGTCGTCGAGGGCCGCGGCGAGCGCCTCGGCCCCACCGGCCACGGGCAGGGCGACGAGGTTGACCACGGGCGGGGCGTTGTCCGCCTCGAGCAGGGCGGCCAGCTCGGCGTCGCGGTCGGCGATGTGGCGGGTGCCGCGGTGGGCGGCCAGGGCCTGGCGCAGCGCGCGGACGATCCACACCGGGTGCGAGGCGCGGACGGCCAGGGCGGCGTCGCCGCCGTCGGCGGGGGCGACGTCGGCCAGCCACTCCTCGAGGGGGCGTTCGGCGACCCGACGCAGCACCGCGTTCACGAACCCGGAGGCGCCGGCCCCGATCTCGGCGCGCACGAGGGAGACGGTGGCGTCGAGGGCGGCGTGGGCGGGCACGCGCATGCCCAGCAGCTGGTGGGCGCCGAGCCGCAGGGCGTCGAGCACGGGTGGGTCGATCTTCTCGAGCGGGCGGTCCACGCAGCGGGTCAGGATCGCGTCGTACAGGCCGAGCCCGCGCAGGGTGCCGTAGGCGAGTTCGGTGGCGAAGCCGGCGTCGCGCCGGTCGAGGCGGGCCTGGCGGATGCGCGCCGGGAGGACCAGGTTCGCGTACGCGTCCTCGGCGTGGACGGAGCGGACCACCCCGAACGCGACGCGGCGCGCCGGGTCGGCGGTGCGGGAGCGCTGCGACGGCGCCTGCGCCGAGTACTTCCGTCCGGCGCCGGAGCGACCCCGGTTGCGGGTGCGCCCCTGCGCGTCGCGGCGGTCCTGGGCGTCCGGCCGGGGTGCGCGGCCGCGTTCTCCGCGGGCCCCTCGCTCGCCCCGGCCCTGTCCTGCCTGTCCTTCGCGGCTCATGCGCGTGCCTCCTCGTCCTGTGCCGCGGCGTTCCGCGCGGCCTCGCGTGCCGCCGCCCGGGCGGCGGCCTCCTGGCGGGCCTGTTCTTCGTGGTGGGCGAGCGCCTCCCCGGCCAGCAGCGCGGCCCCGGCGGCGGCGCCGCGCGCCCAGTCGGCGGCCGGCATCAGCTTCCTGCCCGCCGGCTGGACGCGGGAGAGCCGGACGGCCCCCCCGGCGGTGCGCAGCCAGGCGGCCTTCGCGGCCACCAGGATCTGCCCGGGAGCCGCGGCGTCGAGTACGGAGGGCCAGCCGTCGTCGCCGGCGCGGACCGGGGCGACGCCGTCGAGCTTGAAACGGGCCGGGGCGGCGCCGTCGTCCGCGGTCAGCCAGCCCCAGGCGCCGGGCTCGGGGGTGACGCCGTTGATCCGGGCGGCCACCTCGGCCGCCGGGCGGGCGGGGTCCACCAGGCCGTCTGCGGCCGTGAGCTTCGGCGCGTGGGTGGGTGCGCCGCGCTGGGGCGTGGCCGTCGCGGTGCCGTCCGCCAGGCGGTCGAGCACGTCGATCACGAGCGGGCCGCCGCGCTCGGCGAGGTCGGTGAGCACGGCCCCGGCGGTCTCGTCGGCCGCGACGGGGCGGGTGAGCCGGGCGAAGACGGGTCCGGTGTCCAGGCCCTCTTCGAGCTGGAACACGTCGGCGGCGATCTCGGTCTCCCCGGCCATCACGGCGCGCTGGACGGGGGCGGCGCCGCGGTAGGCCGGCAGCGCGGAGAAGTGCAGGTTGAGCCAGCCGTGGCGGGGGATCTGCAGGGCCTCGGCGGGCACGAGCGCCCCGTAGGCGACGACGACGGCCACGTCCGCCTCGAGCGCCCGGATCGCCTGGAGGGCATCGGCGCCCTCGGGTCCGCGGAGTCGGTCGGCCTTGAGCACGGGCAGGCCGGCCTCCTCGGCCACGACCGCGACCGGCGACGGGGTCAGCACCCGCCGGCGCCCGACCGGGGCGTCCGGCCGGGTGAGCACGCCGACGACCTCGTGGGGCGAGTCGAGCAGGGCGCGCAGCACGGGCACGGCGGTCTCGGGCGTGCCGGCGTAGAGCACGCGCAGGGGCGTCGGGGCGGTCATCGGGCGGCTCCTGTTCCGGCGGCGGGGACGGCGGGGGCGCCGAAGACCGAGCTGACGGCGGCCGCGCGCGCGGCCCCGATGCGGCGAGCGGCGCGGTCCACCTCGCCGGCGCGCATGCGGCGGCGGGCCTCACGGCGTTCCTCGCCGTCGAGGCGGTCGACGTAGAGGATCCCGTCGAGGTGGTCGGTCTCGTGCTGGAGGCAGCGGGCGAGCAGGCCGGTCCCCCGGTGCTCCACCGGGTTCCCGTCCACGTCGGTGCCGCGGACGACGGCCTCGGCGGCGCGCGCCGGGTGGTAGCGCAGCCCGGGCACGGACAGACACCCCTCGCCCGGCTCCCGCAGCGCCTGCCCGGCGGTCTCGAGCACGGGATTGACCACGTGCCCGGCGACGCCGGCGACGTCGAACACGAAGACCCGCAGACCCACGCCCACCTGGGGCGCGGCCAGGCCCACGCCCCCGACGGCGTGCATCGTCTCGATCATGTCCGCCACGAGGGCGCGCACATCCGCGCCCGGGGGCACGGGCGACGCGGCGGTGCGCAGGACGGGGTCGGGGACGGTGCGGACGGGCAGGACGGTCACGCCGTCACCCTATCGCCGCCCTCGGCAGACGCCGGGCGCGACGACGACCCGTCGGGCGCCACGTCCGGGGCGGCGTGGGAGCCGCCGCCGAACGCCGCGGCGCGCACGGCCTGCAGACCGGTGGCCGCCGACGCCGGGACCGACGGCGGAGGCGGGCCGATGACGCGGAGCGCGGGGCCGGCGTCGTCCACGGCCTGCGCGTGCTTCCAGACCTGGCGCAGGGCCCAGAACTTGTGCCAGTGGCGGGGCAGCACGCCCGGGTTGGCCTGGTGCACGGCGACCTCGGTCTCCCCCAGGGCGACGCCGAGCAGCATCTCGGCCTGCCCGTGCCGCCACTCCTCCCAGGTGCCGGCCTCGGGGTCCACCAGGGACTCCTCCGCCTTCAGGCCGGCGGTCAGCTGCATGACCACCTTGGGATCGAGCGCCTTGACCCGTCCGTCCCGCCCCGTGCCCTTCGTCTTGTAGTCGATCAGGCACAGCCGGCCGCCGATCCGGGCGACGAGGTCCAGCGTGCCCGCGTAGCCCACCGTGTGGTTCCAGACGGTGATCTCGGCCGCGATCGGCCGGACGTCGTAGAGGTCCCACCACTCGTCGAAGCGGTCCGCGTAGGCGCCCTCGCCGTGCTCGATCAGCCGGGCCCGGGCCTCCGCCATGGTGTGGGGGCGGCCGAGGGCGCGCTGGGCGACCTGCTCGGCGTAGTCGTGCACGCGGTCCCCGCGCTCGGCCGCGGCGTCCCGGTAGCGGGCGGCGGCGTCGGCGGACTGCCGGGCCACCTGCTTCAGGCGCGCCGCGGAGCCCACGGATTCCGCCAGGCGCGGATCCTGGGTCACGGACTGGGCCGCCATCCACCCGACCCAGCCGTCCAGGTCCGTCTTCTCCATGCCGATCACGGTGGTGATGGACGGGACCTCGGGCAGGCCCGAGAGGGAGCGCGCGTACATGCGTCCGTGGGGGGTCTGATGCGCGAGGCGTGGCTGGGTCATGGTCAGCCATTCTGGCAGGGTCCCCGGACCCCCGACGGGGTGGCCCGACACGCCTCCGGACGCCGATTTTGCATCCGGGCGGAGATGGCCTAGAGTTCTTTCTCGTTGGAAAACGCAGGTGAGCGGCTCGGACGAGCGGATCCCGGCGGCACCGACACGCGGATGTAGCTCAGTTGGCTAGAGCGCCACCTTGCCAAGGTGGAGGTCGCGAGTTCGAATCTCGTCATCCGCTCGCTCAACCTTCACCCCTGGTCGGGTGGCCGAGAGGCGAGGCAGCGGCCTGCAAAGCCGTATACGCGGGTTCGAATCCCGTCCCGACCTCGCAGGCTTCTCCGACCGGGAGTGGCGGCATGTTCACCACCTCCTCGGAGGTGGACGAGCGCGATTGGCGCAGCGGTAGCGCGCTTCCCTGACACGGAAGAGGTCACTGGTTCGAACCCAGTATCGCGCACGGAGACGATCCGTGAGGATCGACTCAGGCGGATGTAGCTCAGTTGGCTAGAGCGCCACCTTGCCAAGGTGGAGGTCGCGAGTTCGAATCTCGTCATCCGCTCCCCACACGAAGGGCCCCTCCTGACGGAGGGGCCCTTCGTCGTTCCGGGGCGTGCGGTCGGCCTCGTGCTCGGAGCACGGACGCCGACCGTCGGACGGGATCAGAGCCGCGGGCCGTCCACCCGCCAGTAGCCGCTGAACATGATCGCGCGCTTCGGTGCGATGCCGCGGCGGACGATCACCCGCCGCGCCGCCGTCGCGAGCGACTGCTCGCCGCACGCCCACACGTGGTCGCGGGGCGCGGCGGGGAGGTCCTCGAGGTGCGGCGTGAGCAGGGCGCCCGGCACGGCGTCTCCGCGGTGCAGGACCGTGAGCGTGGCGCCCTCCGGGACCTCGAGGGCGGGGACGTGGTCACGGCCGGGCACCTCCAGGACGACGTCCATCCGGCCCCCGCGCGGCGTGCGACGCTGCGCGGCGAGGGCGGCGGCGATGCTCGGGACTGCGGTCTCGTCCCCCACCACGAGGTGCGACTCCCCCGCCGCCGGCAGACGATAGGCGCCCGTCCCGGTGCGGAAGCCGGCGACGTCGCCCGGACGTGCGGTGCGCGCCCACGTGCCGGCGGGGCCCGCATGGTCGTGCACGACGACGTCGACGTCGATCTCACCGACGGAGGGCCGGTGCTCGGCGACCGTGTACCACCGCAGATCCGGCCGCACGTCCTCGGGGATCCGCCCGACCGCTCGCCGCGCATTGAGCGCCGCGGGATCGGGCATCACGAGCGCCCGCCCCGGGGGCGGGGTGAGCAGCCCGAAGTACTCGTCGCAGCCCTGCGGGGTGAACGTGCGGAACTCCTCCGCGGCGAACGTGAGACGACGCAGCCGGGGGGCGAGCAGCCACGTGGCGCGGACCGTCATGGTCCACTGCGGATACTCGTCGCGGTCAACGGGCATCGCCTGGCCGAGGGCCGCGAGCCCGCGGTAGGCCTTCATCTGCAGGGCCTCGACACGCGAGGGACGGGCGGCAGGCGGGGGGAGGACGGAGGAGCTCGTCATCCGGTCAGCATAGGTGAGCCTCACCTTTGCTGGAGTCCTCCCTTTGAATACGTCACGTCATTGTTGCGTATTTGCTTTCTTAGGTAAGGCTTCCCTACTGTGCGGGACGTCCGTGGCGCACGCCGCCCGGAGCCGACGACCCCCTCACGGAAGGCCCTCCCATGCTCCCTCGCCTGTTCGGACTCGGCGATCCCGCCGCCTACCTCGACGCCACCGGCAGGGCGGCCCGGGTGGCCGTCGACACCGCCTACGACCGCGCGGGGGTCCACCCGGACACCCCGTCGACGCACCTGGCCGACGCCGTCGGCGCCGTCGACTTCTCGCAGCCGACGGGCAGCCTCGACGACGCCCTCGCCGAGGTCGCGGAGCTCTACGCCCACCAGACCACCGCCTACCACCACCCGCGCTATGCCGCTCACCTCAACTGCCCGGTCCTGCTCTCCAGCACCGCAGCGGACACCGTGCTCGGGGCGCTCAACACGGCGGTCGAGTCCTGGGACCAGGCCCGCTCCGCGGCGCTCATGGAGCAGCGGCTCCTGGCCGAGGTCGGACGCTGGTGCGGGTTCGCCGCGGGCGACGGCGTCTTCACCTCCGGAGGGTCGGCCTCCAACCTGCAGGCCATGACGCTGGCCCGCGGCCGCGCCGTGCAGCGCCTCACCGGCCACGCCGGGCTCGCCGACCTGCCCGCCGAGGTGCTCGGCTCGCTGCGCGTCTTCGTCAGCGCCGCCACGCACTACAGCATCGCCAAGGCAGCCGGCCTGCTCGGGCTGGGTCGCCACGCCGTGGTCGTCGTCCCCACCGACGCCGCCGGGCGTCTGGACCCCGGGGCCCTGGCCGAGGCGGTCGAACGTGAGGTGGCCGCCGGTGCCGTGCCGATGGCCGTCGTCGCGACGCTGGGGACCACCGACCGCGGCGCCATCGACCCGCTGCCGGCCATCGCCGACGTCGCCGAACGCCACGGGATGTGGGTCCATGCGGACGCGGCCGTGGGCGGGATCCTCGCCGCGAGCGCGGCGACGCGCCACGAGCTGCCGGGGCTGCACCGTGCGGACTCGGTGACGATGGACTTCCACAAGACGTTCTACGTGGGGCTGGCCTGCAGCGCGCTGGTGGTGCGGGACGCCGAGAGCCTGCGCCATGTGACGGTGCATGCGGACTACCTGAACCCGGAGGACAGCGTCCATCCGAACCTGGCGGATCGGTCCTTGCAGACGAGCCGCCGGTTCGACTCGCTCAAGCTGTGGCTGACGCTGCGTGAGCATGGGGCCGAGGCGGTGGTGTCCCTGTTCGCGGGGGCGCGCGAACGCACGCGGCAGGCGTGCGGGATCCTGCGGGCCCGGCCGACGTTCGCGGTGCTGGAGGATCCGACGCTGGTGACAGTGCTGTTCCGGGTGCGGGCCGAGGGACTGTCGGAGGAGGAGTGCACGGCGGTGCAGGCGGCGACGCACCGGGAGCTGGTGGCCGGCGGGCGCGCGCTGATCGCGACGACGGTGGTGGACGGGGTGCCCCATCTGAAGTTCACGATCCTGAACCCCGCGGTCACCTCGGGCGAGCTGGAGGAGCTGGTCGACGTCGTGGAGGAGGCGGCGCTGCGGCACGTCGACGCGGTGCGGGCGAGCCGTCATCGGTGGCGCGGGGTGGCGCGGACCCGTCCGCATGGCCCGTCGGTCGCCGTGTCCTGCACGCTCCCCGCTTCGGCGGGGCCACGTCCGTCCGCGGCGCGCGTGGACGAGCACGGAGAGCAGGTGTGCGCATGAGCCCGGCGTCCACGTCCCCCCGCCGCGTGCTCGCGATCGGGCTGGGCCCGTTCAACCTGAGCCTGGCCGCGCTGGCCCACCCGCTGCCCGACGTCGAGGTGGAGGTGGTGGAGAGCCGCGACGCGTTCGTGTGGCACCCGGGCATGATGCTGCCGGGCGCGCAGATCCAGGTGCCGTTCCTCGCGGACCTGGTGACGTTCGCGGACCCGACCTCCCCGTACTCGTTCCTGGCGTATCTCAAGGCGATGGGCCGGCTGCACCGCTTCTACATCCGGGGTTCCTGGTACCCGCTGCGGCGGGAGTTCTCGGACTACTGCGCGTGGGTGGCAGCCCAGCTGCCCGGCATCGCCTACGCGACCACGGTGACGGCGGTGCGGTGGGACGATCAGGCGGACGAGTTCGTGGTGGAGGCGGCCTCCGCGGCCGGGACCAGCACGCACCGGGCCGACCACGTGGTGGTGGGCACGGGCACGGTGCCGTCCCTGCCCGCGCCGCTCGCGCGCGTCGCGGAGGAGTCGGCCCGGGTCGGCGCGTCCCCCGTGGTGCACACGGGTGAGTACATGGGCCGTCGCGAGGACATCGCCGGGGCCGGGTCGGTCCTGGTGGTGGGCAGCGGCCAGTCGGCGGCGGAGTGCGCCCTGGACCTGCTGAACGCGGGCCACCCGGACCTCACGTGGGTCACGCGCTCACCCCGGTTCTTCGGCATGGAGGTCGGCCAGCTCACGCTCGAGCTGACCTCGCTGGACTATGAGCGGCACTTCGCCACTCTGCCCCGGGCGCGGCGGGATGAGATCAACGCATCCCACCGGTCCCTGTACAAGGGGATCAGCGAGTACACGATCGAGGACGTCTACCACGCGCTGTACGAGCGCCAGGTGGGTCCGCTGGACCCGGCCCGGCTGTGGCCGGGCACGTCGGTGGCGGACGCCCGCCTGGTCGCGGGCCCGGGTGCGCCCCGGGTGGAGGTCACCCTGCGCGATGAGGAGACCGGGGTGACCGCGCGGCACGTGGTGGACCGCGTCGTCGCGGGCACGGGCTACCGCCACCCGGACCATCCGTTCCTGGAGCCGGTGCGGCACCTGCTGCGCGCGGAGGACGGTCGGACGACGGCGAACGCGGACCACGCGATCGACGTGAGCGGCCGCCGGATCTTCGTGCACAACACCGCCGAACAGCCCCTGGGGCTCACCGGCCCGGACCTGGGCATGGCGGCGGAGCACAGCGGCCGCATCCTCAGCACGATCGCCGGCCGCGAGGTCTACGCGCAGGCCGAGTCGATCGCGTTCCAGGACTTCGGTGCCGTCGCGGCGGGCGTCCGGTGAGCGCCGTGACGCCGCCGCAGACCACCGTGGACGGTGCGGCCGCGAGCGCGGCCCGTCGTGTGGAGCTCCGTCCCGTGGGCGCGCAGGACCATCCGCTGCTGCACCGGTGGGTGACGTCCCCGCACGCCGTGTACTGGGAGATGACGGAGGCGGGCCTGGCCGACGTCGTGGCCGAGTACGAGGCGATCGCCGCGCACCCGCACCACCACGCGCACGTGGGGCTCGTGGACGGGACCGCGACCTTCCTGGTGGAGGTCTACGACCCGGCCCACTCGGAGCTGGCCGGACGGTATGCGGGCGCGCCCGGCGACGTCGGCCTGCACGTGCTCGTCGCCCCGACGGACACCCCGGTGCCCGGGACCACGGACCTGGTGATGGCCGCGGTGGTGCGCTGGTGCCTGGCCCAGCCGGGGGCGCGGCGCGTCGTCGTCGAGCCGGACGAGCGCAACGCCGCCATCCGGGCGAAGAACCTGGCCGCCGGGTTCACGGAGCTCGGTCCCGTGGCGCTGGGATCCAAGACGGCGATGCTCTCGATCGCCACGCCCGAGTCCTTCACTGCCAGCCGGATCGGCGTCCTCGCCGCCGGGCTGGACCTCACCCTCCCCGAGCCCCCGCTCCTCCTCACCCCCGACAGGCAGGTGTCCGCATGACCCCCGTCCCCCCGTCCTCCCCGTCCCGCCTGGACGCGCTGACGGCGCCGACCGCCCGGCACGCCCACCGGCTGCTCGTCGCCAAGGCGATCCGCGAGTTCACCCATGAGCGGCTCCTGACGCCGGTGCGCGGCGAGCGGGTCGACGACGCCGGCCGCCACGCCTACACGCTCACCCTGGGCGGGGTGCGGTGGACGTTCACCGCGCGTGCCCTCCCGCTCGAGCACCTCGGCGTGGATCCGGACTCGGTGTGCCGTGCCGGGGATCCGGACGCGGTGGCCGTCGACCGCTTCGTCCTCGACGCGGCCGAGGTGCTCGGGCTGGCCGGCGAGGCGCTGGACGTCTATCTCGAGGAGCTCGCCTCCACCTTCGCCGCCCGGTGCCACACCCTGGCCGGCGAGCGCCCGTCCGCCGCCGACCTGGTGGACGCGGACTACACGGCGGTGGAGGCCGCCATGAGCGAGGGACACCCGGGCTTCGTGGCCACCAACGGCCGCATCGGCTGGGGGGCCACGGAGTACGCGATGTTCGCCCCCGAGGGCGGGCGGGCGCTGCACCCGGTGTGGCTCGCGTTCCCCTCCGAGCTCGGGGGACGGTGGACCTGGCCCAAGACCGCGAGCGCGGGCGCCGCCGTGCCGGCGCCGCCCCCGCCGATCACCGAGGCGGTGGCGGGCCTGTGGGCGGAGCGGGCGGCGGCGCTCGACGTCGATCCGGAGGCGTACACGCTGATCCCGGTGCACCCGTGGCAGTGGGAGCACCGGATCCAGGTGGCGTTCGCCCCCGACCTCGCCGCGGGGCGGCTGGTGCACGTGGGCGAAGACCCGGACGCGTTCACGGCCATGCAGGCGGTGCGCACCCTGTTCAACGCGAGCGACCCGCACGCCCCGCAGCTGAAGACGGCGTTGTCCGTGCAGAACATGGGGTTCGTGCGCGGCCTCTCCCCCGCGTACATGTCCGTCACCCCGGCGATCAACGCGGTGGTGGCCGACCTCGTGGACTCCGACCCCCTGCTCGCGAGGTGGGGCTTCGGGGTGCTGCGGGAGTACGCCTCGGCCGGGTACACCGGGGACGCCTTCCATGCCGTGGGCTCGAAGGGTCCTCACACGAAGATGCTCGCCGCCCTGTGGCGGGAGAGTCCGCTGCCGCGCCTGGCGGAGGGCGAGCGGGTCATGACCATGGCGGCGCTGCTGCACCGGGACGGCGGGGGCCGCTCCGTGGCGGGGGCGCTCGTGGAGCGCTCGGGGCTGACGGCGGCGCAGTGGCTGCACGGGGTGGTGACGGCCTACGTGACCCCGCTGGTGCATCTGGCCGCCGCCTACTCGACCGTGTTCATGCCCCACGGGGAGAACATCGTGCTCCGCCTGCGGGAGGGACGGGTCACCGGCGCCTTCCTCAAGGACATCGGGGAGGAGGTGGTGGTCGGCGCGGACGGCGTCCCGCTCACGGAGCAGACCCGGCGCATCCGCATCGACCTCACCGACGAGGACCTCTCCCTCTCCTTCTTCACGGACATGCTGGACGGCGTGCTGCGCCATCTGGCCGACGTGATGGACGCGGACGCCCTGCTGCCGGCGGAGGAGTTCTACGCCGTGGTGGGGCGGGTCCTCGCCGAGTACACGGCCCTGGGGGTCGCGGATGTGGAGCGCCTCGGCCTGGACGCGGAGGACTTCGCGCACTCGTGCCTGAACCGGTTGCAGCTGCGGAACGCCACGCAGATGGTGGACCTGACGGACCCGTCGGGCTCGCTGCTCTACGCCGGTCGCCTGGCCAACCCGGTGGCCGCGCCGCTGCGCCGCGCGCTGGCGGAGCTCCGGCAGGACGCCGCGGCATGAGCGCGGACGCGTGGACCGGGACGGCGACGGGTGACGTGGCGGGCCGTTGCCACCGGGACGCGCACGGCGTGCCGACGCTCGTGGCCGCGTCCCTGCCCGAGCTGGCCTACCTCCAGGGGTGGCACGTGGCGACGGAGCGGGCCTGGCAGGTCGACTGCGAGCACCGCCGGGTCACCGGCATGGGCGCCGAGGTGTTCGGCCCGCCGGCGGTGGCGAACGACGTCGCCGCCCGGCAGATGGACCTGGACGGCGCGGCCCGCCGGGCGTTCGACGCCCTCGACGACGCGGAGGACCGGGCCTGGTTCACCCGGTTCGCCGACGGCGTGAACGCGGGGCTGGACGCCGGGGCCCGGCGCGCGCCCGAGTTCGCCGCCCACGGGGTGAAGCCGCTGCCGTTCGACCCGCACACGGCGCTCGCCCTGCACCTGGGCTACAACGTCTGGCTGACCAACGCGCCGGCCGCCCTGTTCCGCACCCTGCTGGCCGAGCGCTTCCCCGCGCTCGCCGCGGCGCTGATCTCGCCGCGCCCCGACGCGGACGGCTCGAACGCCTGGGCGGTGCGCGTCGGCGCCGAGGGCGCTCCGCTCGTGGCCGCCGACCCGCACCGGCTGCTCGAGCTGCCCGGCGTCTACCAGCAGGTGCGCCTCGTGGTGGAGGCCGAGCGTCCCCGGGACCGCGTCGACGTCGTCGGCCTGGCCTTCCCCGGTGTGCCGGGCGTCCCGCATGTGGGGCAGTCCGAGCACGTCGCGTGGGTGACGACCTCGGCGATGGTGTCCTCGCTCGAGATGGTCCTCGAGGACGCCCCCGAGGGGCCGGAGGTCCTCGACGCCCGGACCGAGCGGGTGCACGTGCGCGGCGGCGACCCCGTGGACGTGCGGGTGGCCCACACCCCGCGCGGGCGGCTCGTGGACGTGCCCGGCGCCGGCCCGGTGAGCATGCGGTTCCCCGCCTGGGACCGCGCCGACACCGGCCTGCCGAGCGCGCGCCGGCTGCTCACGGCCGCGAGCGCCGCGGAGGCCTGCGCGGTGCTGGACGGGCACGTCGAGCCGGTCAATCGCGTGATCGTCGCGGACCGGCGGACGGTGCTCACCCGGCACGCCGGGGCCGTGCGGCGCCGGGATCGACGCTCGGCCTGGGGTGCGGCGCGGGCCTCCGCGCTGGGCCGGGGCTCCGCCGACGGGTCCCTCGATCAGCGCTGGGTGCGCTGGCCCGCGCCGGCCGCGGCGGACGACGTCGTGGTGGCGGCCAACGAGCCCCACCCGGACACCGCCTGCCTCACCGTGGACGCGTGCGCGCCGTGGCGGTCCCGCCGCATCCGGGAAGCCCTCGAGGCGCTGGCACCGCAGGAGCGGACCGTGGACGCGATGGCCGCCCTGCAGACGGACACCCGGACCCCGGGCGCGCCGCGGGCCTGGCTCGCCGACGCCGTCGACGCGCTCGTCGCGGACGGCGTGCTGGCCGCGGAGTCCGTCCCGGCGTGGGCCGGCGACGCCGCCGCCGGATCGGCCGCGGCCCGCTGGTGGCTCCTCGTGGAGCACGAGGTGGCCGCCGCCCTGATCGCGCACCTGCCGCCCGCCTCGCGGGCCCTGCTCGGCGGCCCGTGGGCACCGTGGGGCGACGCCGCCGCATGGGTCGGCGCGGCGCTCGCCGAGCGCGGGCCGGAGCCGCTGCGCGCGGCCCTGGGGGTCGCAGCGTCGACGAGGGACCTCGTGCGGGCCGCCGTCGCCGCCGTCGACGACGCCGCCGAGCCGCCGGGCCCCGACGGCGCGGCCCGGACCTGGGGCGAGGCGCATGCCCTGACCCCGTTCCTGTTCACGCACGAGCATCCCGGCGGGCCGGACGAGCCGGGGCTCGCCGACGTGCTCGACACGATCGGGTCCGTCCGGGTGGGCGGCACCGCGGACGCGGTCTGCGCCACCTCGCACGCCCCCGGCCTGGCCGTCGGCACCCACCGCGGGCCGGTGGCCCGGGTCGTGTTCGACCTCGGCGACCGCACCCGCAGCCGGTGGGTCGTCCCGTTCGGCGCCTCCGGTCTCGGAGGCGGGCACGTGACGGATCAGCTGGACGCGTGGGCCGCCGGCCGCCTGCTGCCCGTGCCGTCCGGTCCCGTCCCCCCGTCCGCCGGCAGCGGCGTCGCACCCGCCCGCTCCGTCCCCGGCGGGGCCCCTCCGGGACGCATCGTGGCCGAGGTCGGCGTCGGGGCGTTGGGCCTGACCATGACGCGCGTCCGCCCGGCCCTGGACGCCCCGCTGATCCACGCACTCGTCACGGAGCCGCGGGCGGAGTTCTACGGGATGCGCGGGCACAGCGTGCAGGACGTCGAGGAGGTCTACGACTTCCTCGAGTTCCAGCCCACCCACGCGAACCACCTCGTGTGGCACGGCGGGACCCTCGTGGCCCTCGTGCAGACCTACGACCCTCGCGCGGAGGAGGTCGGCGGCGCCTACGAGGTGCGGGACGGGGACCTCGGATTCCATTTCATCACCGCCCCCGGCGGCCTGCAGGGGCGCGCCCGCGCCACGGCCTACCGGAGCATTGTGGACTGGTTGGGCGCACGCCCCGGCACGCGTCGGCTCGTGATCGAGCCGGACGTCCGCAACACGCGGGCCGTGAAGACCGCCCGGGCTCTGGGCTTCACGGTGGACCGGGAGGTCGAGCTGCCGGGCAAGCGGGCGGCGCTGTGCTTCCGCGACGTGCGCTGACCCGGCCCCGCACACGGCGACGGCGCGCACCCGCCTCGGTGCGCGCCGTCGTCGTGCCGGTCAGGGGCGGTGGCTCACTTGTGCTCGGCCACGCCCGTCTGGCCCTCCCGGACCAGGGCGGTCATGCGGGAGACCGTGCGGAAGTACTTCTTCATGTAGCCGCCGTGCATCATCTCCTGCGTGAACAGGGCGTCGAAGGGCACGCCGGAGGCGAGGACGGGCACGTCCTTGTCGTACAGGCGGTCCGCGAACACCACGAAGCGCAGGGCCGTGGCCTGCTCCGTGATGGTGTGCACGTCGTGGAGGGCGAGCACGTCCACGTCCTTGACGAGCTCGCGGTAGCGGGAGGGATGCACGCGGGAGAGCATCGCGGTGAGGTCCGCGAAGTCGTCCACGGCGAGCACGCCCGCGTCGGGGAAGTTCTCCTGGGCGGTGGCCTCGACGGCGGCGTCGTCCAGCGGCGACGGGGCGGCGGAGAGGCCGCGGTGGCGGTAGTCCTCGCCGTCCACGCGGATGACCTCGAACTGGTCGGCCAGGACCTGGATCTCGCGCTTGAAGTCCTGCGCCGCGAAGCGCCCCTCGCCGAGCGAGCCCGGCAGGGTGTTGGAGGTCGCCACCAGGCGCACGCCGGCGTCGGCCAGCTCGCGCATGAGGCGGGACATCAGCACGGTGTCCCCCGGGTCGTCGAGCTCGAACTCGTCGATGCACACGAGGGTGTACTCCTTGAGCTCGTCCACCGCCTTGCGGAAGGACAGGGCGCCCACGAGGTTGGTGTACTCCACGAACGTGCCGAACGCCTTGGGCCCGGGGGCCGCGTGCCACGTCGAGGCCAGCAGGTGGGTCTTGCCGACGCCGAAGCCGCCGTCGAGGTAGATGCCGGCCGGCCCCGCCGCCCGCTTCTTCCCGCCGAACAGGCCGCCGAGGAACCCGCCGCCCGAGCCGCCCCGGCCGAGGTCTGCCGCGAACCGGCGCAGCCGCTCCACGGCCTGTGCCTGCGAGGGGTGCGCGGGGTCCGGGATGTAGGTGTCGAAGGACACCGTGCCGAAGCGGTACGACGGGTGGAAGCCGGCCAGCAGCTGGTCCGGGGTGACCTGCGGCGAACGGTCGGCGAGGTGGACGATCTGAGCCACGGGACACTCCCAGGGTCGACGACGGGGATTCCGGGCCATGCTATCGGGCCGCGGACCCGACCCATGTGACCTCGCGTGTCCCGGACTGAGGGGCCCCTACCCTCTTACGTGACACCGATGTGCCGTAATCTGTCGCGCAGGGCACGGACACGGAACCCGCCGTCGTCGTGCCGCCCGCCCCGGGCCCGTGCGGGCCCGCCCCGACGCGAAGGAAGGCAGTGCCATGACCGATACCGCCGCGAAGTTCTCCGAGTACGCCCACCCCGAGAAGCTGGTGTCCACGCAGTGGGTCGCCGACCATGTCGGCGACGAGGACGTCGTGGTCCTCGAGTCCAACGAGGACGCTCTCCTCTACTCCACCGGCCACATCCCCGGCGCCCAGCGCGTCGACTGGCACACCGAGCTCAACGACCCCGTCACCCGCGACTTCGTCGGCCCCGAGGCCTTCGCCGAGTTCGCCGCCTCCAAGGGGATCTCCCGGGACACCACCGTGGTGTTCTACGGCGACAAGTCCAACTGGTGGGCCGCCTACGCCCTGTGGGTGTTCACCCTCTACGGCCATGAGGACCTGCGCCTGATGGACGGCGGCCGTGACAAGTGGATCGCGGAGGGACGCGAGACCACCCGCGAGGTCCCGACCGTGGCCCGCGCCGAGTACCCGGTGATCGAGCGCGACGACCACACCGAGCGCGCCGCCCGCGAGGACGTCCTCAAGGCCATCGGGACCACCCCGCTGATCGACGTCCGCTCCCGTCCCGAGTACACGGGCGAGACCACGCACATGGCCGGCTACCCGCAGGAGGGCACCCTGCGCGGCGGCCACATCCCCACGGCGGCGTCCGTGCCGTGGGCGTCCGCGGCCAACGAGGACGGCACCTTCAAGTCCCGCGCCGAGCTGGAGCAGGTCTATCGCGCCGGCGCCGGGCTGCAGGAGGGTGACGACGTGATCGCCTACTGCCGCATCGGCGAGCGGTCCTCCCACACCTGGTTCGTGCTCAAGTACCTGCTCGGCCACGAGGACGTCCGCAACTACGACGGCTCCTGGACCGAGTGGGGCAACGCCGTGCGCCTGCCGATCGCCGTCGGCGAAGAGCCGGGCGAGGCCCCCGCGCGCTGAGCCCCCGGCACGGCGTGGATCACTAGACTGGGACACCATGACCGAGAACCACGCCGTGCCCGCCGCCCTGGCCGAGATCATCGACGACTTCGCCGGGGTGCCCGATCCCGAGAAGCTCGAGCTGCTGCTGGAGTTCTCGGACGAGCTGCCGGCGCTGCCGGAGCGCTACGACGGCCACGAGGCCGAGATGGAGCAGGTCGTGGAGTGTCAGACCCCGCTGTTCCTGGCCGTCGAACTCGAGGGTGAGCCCGGCCCGCAGGCCCCGGTCCGCCTCTTCATCACCGCTCCCCCGGAGGCGCCCACCACGCGCGGCTTCGCCTCCGTGCTCACCCAGGGCCTGGACGGGCTGAGCGCCCTCGAGGTCGTGGACGTGCCCGAGGACATCCCCACCCGCCTCGGTCTGGCCAAGGCCCTCACCCCCCTGCGCCTGCGCGGCATGTCCGCCATGCTCGGCCGCATCAAGCGCAACGTGCGCGAGCAGGCCGGGATCGCCTGAGTCCGCCGTGGGCCAGCGCAAGAAGGATCGCGGCGCCCGGCACGGGGCGGCCACGCCGGCCGTCGCCGCCCTCGAGGCCGCCGGGGTCCCGTACCGGCTGCACACCTTCGACGTGGCCCTCGACGCCGGCGGCGAGCGGTTCGGCGTCCAGGTCGCCCGGGCGCTCAGCGTGCCCGCCGACCGACTGTTCAAGACGCTGATGGTGGCGGACCCCGACGGCGCGCTCGCCGCATGCGTGGTGCCCGTGTCCGGTCAGCTGGACCTGCGGGCCGCCGCCGCGGTGCTGGGCGTCAAGCGACTCGCCCTGGCCGATCTGGCCGTCGTCGAACGCCGGACCGGCTACGTGCGGGGCGGCGTCTCGCCCCTGGGCCAGCGCCGGCCCCACCCCGTCGTCCTGGACTCCTCCGCTCTCGACGCGGAGCTCATGTACGTCTCCGGCGGGCAACGCGGCCTGGATGTGGAGATCGCGCCCGCCGACCTCGTGCAGGTGACGGGCGCCGTCGTCGCGGAGATCGCGGCGGACTGACGGGCGGGTCCTGCGGCCGGGCCGGTCAGACGTCGTCGCGCGCCTGGCGGCGCACCACAGCCATGCGCTGGCCGACGGTGACCAGGGAGGCTGCGGCGAGCAGCCCCAAGGTGACGGCCAGGACGACCGGGGGCAGACCGAGGCCGGTGAGACCGGCGACCACGAGGGTGGCCACGAGCCGTTCGGCGCGCTCGGCGATGCCCACGTGCGCGTCCCAGCCGAGGGCCTCCGCCTTGGCACGCACGTAGGAGACGAGCATGCCCAGGGCGAGGCAGGCCCCGGAGAGCGCGCCGACCGCGGGTGCGGCGCCGACGCCGAAGCCCCACAGGCACAGCCCGAGGAACACGGCCGCGTCCTGCACGCGGTCCAGGGTGGAGTCGAGGAACGCGCCCCAGCGGCCGGTGGACCCGGCCTCGCGCGCCATGATCCCGTCCACCAGGTCCGAGAACACGAACGCGGTGATGAAGAGCGTGCCCCAGAACAGGTGCCCCAGGGGGAAGAGCACGAGCGCGCCCAGGCTCACGCCGAGCGTGCCGACGACCGTCACGGTGTCCGGACTGACCCCGGCCCGCAGGAGCGTACGGGCCACCGGGGTGAACAGGCGGGTGGTGACGCCGCGCGCGTGACGGTCCAGCATCAGGCGGGGTCTCCGGCCCCCGGGCGAGGATGCTCGGCCGCGGCACGGGCGTTGGCCGCCTGGCGCGCGGCGTGGTCCCGGGCGGCCCGGTCCCAGACGTCCGCGAGGATCTGCCGGGTCTCCCCCAGGGTCTGCGACATGTTCTTGGTCCGGGCGATGATCGGCAGGAAGTTGCCGTCGCCGGTCCACCGCGGCACCACGTGCTGGTGCAGATGGGCCGCGATCCCGGCGCCGGCCACCGCCCCCTGGTTCATGCCGAGGTTGTAGCCGGACGCGTCGGCGGCCTGGCCGAGGGCGAGCATCGCCGTCTGGGTCAGCTCCGCCATCTCGGCGGCCTCCTCCGTGGTGGTGTCCGTGTACAGGGGCACGTGGCGGTAGGGGCAGACGAGCAGGTGACCGGGGTTGTACGGGTACAGGTTCAGCACCACGTAGGCGGTGCGGCCGCGGTGGACGATGAGGGAGTCCTCATCGTCGCGCTGCGGGGCCGCGCAGAACGGGCAGGTGTGCTCGTCCTTGACCTGGCCCGTCCCCTTGGACACGTACGCCATGCGGTGGGCGTTCCAGAACCGCTCGAAGGCGTCCGGGGCGCCGGGCAGCTCGAAGCCGTCCGTGGCGGCGGCGTCCGCCGACGCGCGGGCCTGCGCCCGCGCGTCGGATCCGCCGGTGCCGGGGCTGGTCATGGGGTGACCTCGCGCTCGCGCACCGCCTTCACGATGCGTTCGATCGCCTCCTCCACCGGCACGCCGTTGTCCTGGGTGCCGTCGCGGAAGCGGAAGGACACGGCGTTCGCCTCCCTGTCCTCGCCGCCGGCGATCAGCACGAACGGCGCCTTCTCCTTGGCCGCGGTGCGGATCTTCTTCGGGAAGCGGTCCGAGGAGTCGTCCAGGCGCGCCCGGATCCCCTCGGCGCGCAGCTTCGCGACGACGTCGTCCAGGTAGTCGTTGAATGCCTCGGCCACCGGGATGGCCACGACCTGCTCCGGGGCAAGCCAGGCCGGGAACGCGCCGGCGTAGTGCTCGGTGAGGACGCCCAGGAAGCGCTCGATGGAGCCGAAGAGGGCGCGGTGGATCATCACGGGGCGCTGACGGGTGCCGTCGGCGGCCTGGTACTCGAGGTCGAAGCGCTCGGGCAGGTTGAAGTCCAGCTGGATGGTGGACATCTGCCACGTGCGGCCGATGGCGTCCCGGGCCTGGACCGAGATCTTCGGGCCGTAGAACGCGGCGCCGCCCGGATCCGGGACGAGCTGCAGACCGGAGGCCTCCGCGACCTCGGCGAGGGTGCGGGTGGCCTCCTCCCAGATCTCGTCGGAGCCGACGAACTTCTCCGGGTCCTTGGTGGAGAGCTCGAGGTAGAAGTCGTTGAGGCCGTAGTCCTTGAGCAGGTCGAGGACGAAGTTGAGCGTGGTGGTCAGCTCCTCCTTCATCTGCTCGCGGGTGCAGTAGATGTGGGCGTCGTCCTGGGTCATGCCGCGCACGCGCGTGAGCCCGTGGACCACGCCGGACTTCTCGTACCGGTACACGGAGCCGAACTCGAACAGCCGCAGCGGCAGCTCACGGTAGGACCGGCCGCGGGAGCGGTAGATCAGGTTGTGCATGGGGCAGTTCATCGGCTTGAGGTAGTAGTTCTGCCCCTGGCGCGTGATCTCGCCGGTCTCGGGATCACGGACCTCGTCGATGTGCATGGGCGGGAACATGCCGTCCGCGTACCAGTCGAGGTGGCCGGACACCTCGTAGAGGTGCTGCTTGGTGATGTGCGGGGTGTAGACGAACTCGTAGCCGGCCTCGGTGTGGCGCCGACGGGAGTAGTCCTCCATCTCCTTGCGGATGATGCCGCCGCGCGGGTGGAACACGGGCAGGCCGGAGCCGAGCTCGTCCGGGAAGGAGAAGAGATCCAGCTCGGCGCCGAGCTTGCGGTGGTCGCGGCGCTCGGCCTCGGCGAGGCGCTCCTGGTAGGCCTTGAGGTCGTCCTTGCTGGCCCAGGCGGTGCCGTAGATGCGCTGCAGCTGCTTGTTCTTCTCGTTGCCGAGCCAGTAGGCGGCGGCGGAGCGGGTGAGCGCGAAGCCGTTGCCGATGAGCTTGGTGGAGGGCAGGTGCGGGCCGCGGCAGAGGTCGCACCACACGGCGTCGCCGGTCTTGCGGTCCACGTTGTCGTAGATGGTGATCTCCCCGGCCCCGACCTCCACGGAGGCGCCCTCGCCGGCGGTGTCCGCGGCGTCCTTCTTGCCGAGCAGCTCGAGCTTGTAGGGCTCGTCCGCCATCTCGGCGCGGGCGGTCTCCTCGTCCACGACGCGGCGGCGGAAGGTCTGGCCGGACTTCACGATCTTCTGCATGAGCGAGGAGATCTGCTTGAGGTCCTCGGGGGTGAAGGGCTCGTCGACGTCGAAGTCGAAGTAGAAGCCGTCCGTGATGTACGGGCCGATGCCGAGCTTGGCGCCCGGGCGCAGCTGCTGCACGGCCTGGGCCATCACGTGGGCGGTGGAGTGCCGCAGCACCTCGAGGCCCTCGGGCTCCGTGATGTCCACCGACTCGACGGACGCGCCGGCGGGGATCTCGCGGGCCAGGTCCCAGAGCAGGCCGTCCACCCGCATGACGGCGGTGGTCGGCTTCTCGCGGAAGAGGTCGAGGCCGGTGGTGCCGTGCGTCACCTCCCGCAGCTCTCCGTCCACGGTCAGCAGGATGTTCTTCGGCTCCGACACGGTGCTCCTTCGAGGTCTGGCTTCGGGATCGGTGGCGTACGGGGGCCACCGTCGGCCGCGTCCCATTCTAGGGGCGCGGCCGGACGGCGGGGCACGGAGGCGGACGGTCTCATCTGTCCGGGGTGGGCAGCAGCTCCCACGTCTCCGGGTGGGGCACCGGGATCGGGGTGTGCTCCGGCGCGGGCCGATCGGGTGCCGTGCGGCCGGGGCGGGCCCCGCCGGCCGGCCCGACGTCGGTGCGCACCTTCACGGGCCAGCCGCCCGTGCCGTGGTGCGGGATGTCCGGCAGGGGCTGCGCCCCGGTGCCCGCCCGGCCGCTGCGGCGCGCGGCGGCGGCACGGCGGTCCGCCGCGAGCCAGTCCCGCCACTGCTGCCGAGTGGCGTCCAGGTAGTCGGGGTCCGGGAGCGTCTCGGGCCGGTGCAGGTCCCAGGCGCGCACGGCCTGGACGGACACGGCCCGGTCGCCGGTGCGCCGGACGGTGCCCTCGATCAGCAGGAGGCGGGCGGAGAAGAGCATCTCCCCGGAGGCGTGCTGGGCCTCGGTGAAGAAGGAGGCGTCCACGCAGCCGGTGCCGTCGTCCACGGAGAGGAACACCACCCGCTTGCCGCTGCGCATGGGCGGGGTCTGGGTGGCCACGCGCACCCCGGCCACGAGCACCCGGGACTGCGTGCGCAGCCCGAGCAGGTCCTTCGCCCGGGTGACGCCGAGCGCGTCCAGGTACGGGGCGTGGGAGTCCATGAGGTGGGCGGTGACGTCCAGGGCGGTGAGCTCCAGCTCGGTGCGGACCCGGGCGGCCGGGCCCGGGTCCGGGAAGAGCGGGGCGAGGGCGGTGAGCTCGGTGTCCGGCAGGTCCAGGGCCAGCTGGCCCTCCACCTGCCGTGGACGGGCGGACCGCGAGCGCGGGGCGGTGCGGCCGGGGGCGGTGCCGCGGGTGGTGGAGTGCTGGAGTTCGAGGTGGTGGACGAGGTCGGTGCGGGAGGCGCCGCCGGGTGGGAGGAGGCAGTCGAGGGCGCCGAGCTGGGCGAGGCGTTCGAGGTTGCGGGCGGTGGGGCGGGCGCGGTCGCGGACGTCGGCGAGGGAGCGGTAGGGGCGGCCGGCGTCGAGGCGGTCGGTCTCGGCTTCGCTGAGTCCGGAGAGGCTGGTGAGGGGCAGGCGGATGCCCCAGCGGCCGGGGGCGCCGTCGTCGACCTCGGGGTGGGCGGGGACCCATTCGACGTGGACGTGGCGGGAGGAGGCGTTGACGTCCACGGGGAGGACGGGGATGCCCATGCGGCGGGCCTCGGCGACCATGAGGCGGGCGGGGTACATGCCGGGGTCGTGTTCGAGGATGGCGGCCATGAAGGCGGCGGGGTGGTGGGTCTTGAGCCAGGCGGAGTGGTAGGTGGGGACGGCGAAGGCGGCGCCGTGGGCCTTGCAGAAGCCGAAGGAGCCGAAGGCGGAGAGGGTGGCCCAGACCTCGTCGATGACTTCGAGGGAGTAGCCGCGGGCGAGGGCGCCGGTGCGGAAGGCCTCTTCGACGAGGTGTTCCTGCGGGCCGCCGAGGAGGCGGCGGTGCTCGTCGGCGCGGGCCAGTCCGCAGCCGGTCATGACGTCCATGGTGCGCAGGACCTGTTCGTGGAAGACGGTGACCCCGTGGGTCTCGGCGAGGACGGGCCGCAGGTCGGGGTGCGGGTAGTGGGCGGGTGCCCAGCCGTGCCGCTGTTCGAGGAAGGGCCGGACCATGTCGGACTGCATGGGGCCGGGGCGGAAGAGGGAGATGTCCACGGTGAGGTCGTTGAACTCGCGGGGGGCGAGTTTGCCGACGAGTTCGCGCTGGCCCGGGGACTCGATCTGGAAGCAGCCGAGGGTGTGGGTGGTGCGGATCATCGCGTAGGTGGCGGGGTCGTCGAGGGGCACCTGTTCGAGGTCGATGCGCTCGCCCGTGGTGCGTTCGACCTCGGCGATCGTGTAGGCGATGGCGGACTGCATGCGCACGCCGAGGATGTCGAGCTTGAGGAAGCCCATGGGGTCCATGTCGTGCTTGTCGAACTGGCTCATGGGCAGGCCCATGCCGGAGGGCTGGACGGGGGTGCGGTGCAGCAGGGTGGCGTCGCCGAGGATGACGCCGCAGGGGTGCATGGAGATGTGGCGGGGCAGGCGGTCGAGGCGTTCGGTGAGGTCGACGAGCAGGTCCAGCTGGCGGTCGCCCTCGGCGCGGCCGGACTCGATGCGGCGGGAGAGGCCGCCGAGTTCGGGCATGCGCTGGAGGGCCTCGCGGAAGTTCGAGGCGGAGAAGCGCCAGAGCTGCTTGGCGATGGCGTCCACCTCGGGTTCGGGCATGCCGAGGGCGAGGCCGGCGTCGCGGACGGCGCCGCGGGCCCGGTAGGCGTTCTGCATGCTCATGAGGGTGGTGCGCTCGGCGCCGAAGCGCTCGACGACGGCGTGGTAGATCTCGTGGCGGCGGGCGGACTCCACGTCGATGTCGATGTCCGGGAGGGTGGAGCGGTCGGTGGAGAGGAAGCGCTCCATGATCAGGCCGTTGGCCATGGGGTCGACATGGGAGATGCGCAGGGCGTGGTTGACGAGGGAGGAGGCGCCGGAGCCGCGGGCGGCCACGCGGATGCCCATGCCCTCGATGAGGTCGACGACGGCGGCCACGGTGAGGAAGTAGGAGGAGAAGCCGAGTCGGGTGATGATGCCGAGCTCGTGTTCGGCGCGGTCCTGCAGGTCCCGGGCCGCCTGGCTGGTGCCGGGGAGGCCTCCCCCGGTGTGGAGGTGGGGGTAGCGGGCGAGGAGGCCGGTGCGGGTGCGCTCGCGCAGCACGTGCTCCGGGGGGCCGTCGATGCCGATGACGGCGGCCTCGGGGACGCGGGGCACGCCCCAGCCGAGGTCGGTCTCGGGGTCGAGCGCGCAGGCCTCGGCGAGGCGGCGGGTGGCCTCGAGCAGGGGGGCGGGGCGGTCGTCGGCGGCGAAGGCGACCTCGTGGGCGATGCGGTGCATGGCGGCGGTGGACTTGAGCCAGCCCTGTCCGTTGGGCTGCAGGTCGTGGAGGGCGTCGAGGGAGCTGAGGGCGCGGACGGCGTCGAGGACGTCCGCGGTGGCGGCACCGTCCGGGGCCGCGTAGCGCACGGCGTTGGTCAGGACGGCGGGGATGCGGGCCTGGCGGGCGGCGCGGAGGGTCTTCACGGCGTGCCCGGTGTCGAGGCGGCGGCCGGGGGCGGAGAGGTGGGTGACGACGTCGGCGTGGGGGCTGCCTGCGGGCAGGGCCGCCTTCCAGCGGCGCAGGGCGGCGAGGCCGGCCGCGTACCGGCGGCGGGCCAGGTGGCGGCCGACGTCCGAGTCCGGGCCGAGGAGGACGAACAGCTCGGGGGTGGGCGGGTTGTCCCGGTTGGCGGCGGTGGGGACACGGCCGGCCGCCGCGGCGGCGAGCTCGGCGACGCTGGCCCACGGGCTGCCGCCTGCCGCTCCCCCGGTGGTGCGGGCGTGGGCGGCGGAGACGAGCTCGCACAGGGAGCGGTAGCCGGAGCCATGACAGCCTCCTCGGGCGAGCACGACCACGCGGCCGGCGTCCTCGTCCTCGCTCCACCGGACGGCCAGGTCCACGCCCACGATCGGGGTGATGCCGTGGCGCAGGCAGGCGCCCACGTGCTTGGCCATGCCGTAGAGCCCGTCCCGGTCGGTGCAGGCCAGCAGGTCCATGTCCGCGGCCGCGGCGGCGGCCACGAGGTCCTCGGGCCAGCTGACCCCATAGTGGGCGCTGAACGCGGAGGCGACGTGCAGGTGGGCGAAGGGTGCGGCGGTGCGTCCGGCCGCGGCGGCCCGGCTCATGCCGACCGCCTCAGGTCCTGGGCGTGCTCGTGGACGCGCACGAGCCGCCACCGGCCGGAGTCCAGGTGGTGGGCGACGTCGAGGGTCTGCAGGGGCGCGGCGCCGGCCCGGGCCAGGCGGACCTGCAGCCGCCACATCTCGTGGTCGACGAGACCGGCGCCGCGGCCCTTCTCCGCGCGGACCTCCTCCGCCCACCAGCGGCGCCGCTCGAACCAGCGCACGGGGCGCTCTGCGAGGACGTAGTCCCGCCCGTTCCAGCGCAGCCCCTGCGGGGTGCCGTCTGCCCCGCACTCCACCGCCACCGACTGTGTGAGGACTCCCATTCTGCTTCTCTCCCTGTGCACTGCTGACCGGACCGACGACGGGGTGCCGTCGGGCGATGGGAGCGCGGCCCGTCCGGCGGACCGGACGCGGGGAAGAAGTGGGAAGGTGGGGCCGCACCCCCGATCGTACTCGAACATGTGTTCGAATGCGATGGGTGCGAACGTAGGGCAGCCGCCGGACACGTTAAGGACGAACCGGCCCCGAGACAGGAGGGGCCGAGTCCTGGCCGTGGGCCTTGAACCCGACCCTGGGGCGCACATGCACGAGAAAATCGTCTCTTGGGCCGGAAGAAGTGCGCCGGCACGGTCCTGTGGACAATGCGAGCAGGACCACAATCCGTCTGCGTATACTCCGAACCAACCGGGCCTCGCATGCCACGGGCACCGCGCTGCGGGATCAGCGCGGGAGGCGCGGACACACGACGGACGTCCAGTTGGAGGGGAAATGTCTCTCACCGCACCCGGGCGCGCCCTGCGCCGCCACCGATTCGCCCAGGCCGGCACGCTCAGCGTGGCCTTGGCGCTCGCACTGACCGCCTGCGGCGGGCAGTCCGAGCCCGCCGAGTCGTCGACGACGTCACCCTCGTCCGCCAAGCCCGCCGTCGAGACGTCCGCGCCCGCGAGCACGAGCGAGACCGCGGGCGTCAGCTCATCCCCCACGGCCACGGAGAGCGGGTCCGGCGAATACGTGCCCGCGTCTGCCGACGGCCCCGCGCGGAACGTGCCCAAGCCGGAGATGCCCGCCGCCATGAAGGAAGAGACCAAGGAGGGCGCCGAGGCGGCGATTCGCTACTTCTGGGAGGCCATTTACTACACCGACCAGACCGGGGAAACTGCTGATTTTGATTCGACATACAGCGAATACTGCGAGCTTTGCCAAGCCGTATCCGACTCAACTGCCCAGCACTACAAAGAAGGTGGCTGGTCAACGGGAGAGCACACCTCGATCAAATCGTTAACTCTCACCCCGTCAGAGTTTGGCTACACCGCTACTCTTGTTCGTGACGCATCCGCTGTAGATGTCTTCGACTCACAGGGCGTTAGAGACGACTCTGCCAGTGGGGCGGAAACTCACGACGAGACCTGGCTGGCCGACGTAGTCTACGAACCCTCCAAGGGCCACTGGGTGATCGATGAAATGCAAAATCAACAGGATGCGCAATAATGCTTTCTATCTCGCGTATTCTGATTGCAATAGCAACTGCCTGCATCGCCCTAACGCTGATTCAAGCGCCATCGGCGCACGCACAGCGCGCGAATACCTGCACCGATGTTCCCATTAGCGGCAAGCGAGAAGACGTCGAATTTAGGATTCGAACGCAGTGCAAGAAACAGTCGCGAACACAGCCCCCTCAGCCGGCCTCCGAACCGGTATCCGAAGTTGCCGCTCCAGGAGCCAGAGAAAAGCCGGCAATCGAGCAGCGCACTGTAGACGCCTGTTTCCCGAATCAAGAAAACAATTCCGATTTTGGGACGTGTCGCGAACAGACCGAGGCCTTTTGCCCAGAAGGGGCATGGGTACGTGAGCAGTTCGTCGACACAACTCGCCCAGATAGGGATCCCTACTACAGCCGGCCGGAATGCGTTACTGCGGTTTCGCCAGGCCCAGCAACAGACGGCGCCCCGCCCGTCTCCATCGACGAGGTCCGCACGCTCCTCGTGCTGGAGCCTGAGATCCGGTCGGACAATGGCGGACGCGGGATCCGCAATGCGGAGACCAACTTCTACGCAGACGCCGAGACGCGCACGCTCGTCACCACCCTCAACGGGGTCGAGGTCGAACTCCGCGCCACGCCGGTGAGCTTCCACTGGGATTACGGGGACGGGTCCCCCACCAAGACCACCTCGGTCGCAGGCCAGAGCCAGCCGGAGTTCAACGTCCCCACCCCCACGAGCCACGTGTACGAGGACACCGGGCAGTACACGGTCCGCCTCACCACCGTGTACATCGGCGAATACCGGGAGGCCGGGGGCGAGTGGGTGCTCATCCCGGGCACCATCAGCCTCGACTCGGCCCCTGTCACCGCGAATATCTGGCGCACCATCACCCGCAATGTCGCCGATGACTGCAGCGTCGACTCCTCAGCCTGGGGCTGCACCGGCCCCATCGAATCCGCTCCGGCCGGCTGAGCACAGACCGCGGGGCGGCCGACGGTCTCCCGTCCACCGCCCCGCGGCCCCCTCGTCGGCCGGGTGTGTCAGACCCGGCGCACCCGCCCCCGGGCCATGAGCACGAGTCCCGCGCCGAGGGCCGCGAGCGCTCCGAGCGCGCCCGCCGGAACCTCACGCCCGGTCTCGACCGTGTCCGGGGTCGTGTGGGCGTCCTCCCCCGCCGGCACGTTCAGGGCCCGGGGCTTCTGCCCATCCGCGAGCGACTCCACGAGTGCGAAGACGTCGGACCGCTCCGCGTCCTGGGTGATGATGACGTCCTCACTCTTGGTCACCCCGTCCAGCGACCAGTCGAGGACGAGGCGGTCGTCGGTCGGGTATGTCGCGTCGGCGAGGTAGTGAAACCCGGTGAAGAAGTCCAACGTGGTGTCGCGCCAGAGGGCACCCCAGCGCGGACCCCACGAGAGTTCCGCGACCGCCGCGTCGTCGCCCAGGCCTTCGGACCGGAACGGCAGCAGCACGCCCGGCTCGGCGTGCTCCAGCGTGAGGAACCGCTCGGGGTAGTCCCCGAACACGGGGTCGGCCAGGCTGTGCTCGCCCCACGCGTAGACGAGCCCGGCAGAGGGGCCTCTGTTGCCCTCCGGAGTGCCGGCGGTCTCGTCGTAGAGAGCGGCGGCCACCGGGGTGCCGTCCACGGACAGGGTGAACAGGAGATGACCGTCTCCGGGCTCACCGTGGCACCCCTCCGAAAGATGCGGCGCTCGCGCCGGCCCGGTGACACCCACGCTACGCAGAGCCCATTCTCAGGGGGAGTTCAGAACGGTCTCGGATCCGTCTCGATCCGATCACGATGCCGCGGCACCGCGTTCCCGCGTCTCACGGGCAGGTCATCCCCGTCGCCCCGTCCTTCAGAGCAGCGTTCCCTGCTGCTCTCTCATCTCCTGGATCAGCTCCGGCCCGTTGTTCCGGACGTTCCCCACGGCGCTCCCCACGGGCCGCAGCGACCAGCCCGCCGCGACGTCGTACGCGCCGGCGCACACCTGGCCCACGAGGGCGTCGGCTTCTTCGGCGGACCCGAGCGTGTCCGGGGCGAGCCACCGGTCCATCGTCTCGGCGTCCATGGGCACGGGCAGCCGGTCGTGCAGCTGGCCGAGTGCGGCGAGCACCGGATCGTCGTCGTCCGCGTCGGGCGCGGCCATGGTGAGGATCGTCGTCGAGAGGACCCAGGCGTCCTCCCCCGCGGCCTTGGCCTCGGGGTCCTGCCACCACTCGTACAGGCCGGCGAACCAGATGACCGGCCCCTCGCCGTCCCCGGCCCCGGCCGGGTGCACGTAGTAGGGCTGCTTCTTCGCGGCCCGCCCGTCGGGACCCTTGGCGCCAGGCTCCGGCGTCTTCCACTCGTAGTAGCCCTCCACCGGCACGGCGCAGCGGCGGGCGCGGACGGCGGCCCGGAACGTCGGCTTGGAGGCCACGGTCTCCGAGCGCGCGTTGAACGCACGGGACCCCACGGACAGCTCCTTCGCCCACGGCGGCACCAGGCCCCAGCGGGCCACGTGGATCCGCCGGGTCACCCCGGCACCGCCGTCGCCCCCACGGGTGCCTCCGGCGCCGACGTCGTCCGCGTGCGCCACGAGGATCGGCACCTCGGCTGTCGGCGCCACGTTCCAGCTCTGGCGCAGCACCAGCTCCTCATTCGTCTCGGCATCGCCCAGGGCCACCAGGTCGCTCGTGGCGCGGGCCATCACGTAGCGGCCGCACACGTCAGCGGTCCCTCCCGTCCCGGCCACGCTCGACATACATCCACGCGATGCCGAGGGCGAAGCCCATCATCGCGCAGCCGAGCACAGTGCCCCAGGGCCTCTCGGTGCCCAGTCCGAACACCACCCCCAGGCCGACGCCGATCAGCAGCCCCACCAGTGGGATGCGCCACTGAGCGAGCGCCCCGGTGCCGTTCCGGGCACCGGCCGGAGCCCCGGCTGGAGCCTCCGGAGCTTCGTACGCCTCGTCCTCGTCTCTGCCCTGTCCTGCCACGGTTCGCCCCTCCGTTCACATCGGTGTTGCGGGTCAGGTTGCAGTCTCCCCCGGCCGCCGCGGCGACACCACACACCAGGCCCCCCGGCTGCTCACCGATGCGTCGCACAGGGTCCTGTGATGGGATGGGCAGAACGAGCCCGCACGCCGCGCCGCCCCACGCATGCGCGGCATCGGGCAGATCCCCACCACCAGGAGGAACAACGTGTCCCAGAAGGTCCGCGGCGTCGTCGCCATGGCGAAGGACGCCCCCGTCACCATCGAGACCATCGTCATCCCCGATCCGGGACCCGGCGAGGCCGTCGTCGACATCAAGACCTGCGGCGTCTGCCACACGGATCTGCACTACCAGCAGGGCGGGATCGGCGACGAGTACCCGTACCTGCTCGGCCACGAGGCCACGGGTGTGGTCTCCGCGATCGGCGAGGGCGTCGACCACGTCAAGGTCGGCGACACCGTGATCCTCAACTGGCGCGCCGTGTGCGGCGAGTGCCGCGCGTGCCGGAAGGGCGAGCCGAAGTACTGCTTCAACACCCACAACGCGACCCAGAAGATGACCCTCGAGGACGGCACGGAGCTGTCCCCGGCCCTGGGCATCGGGGCGTTCGCGGACAAGACGCTCGTCCACGCCAAGCAGTGCACCCAGGTCGACGGCGTCGACACGCCCGAGGAACAGGCCGCGGTCGGCCTGCTCGGCTGCGGGATCATGGCCGGCATCGGCGCGGCCATCAACACCGGCGAGGTCAAGCGCGGCGAGTCCGTGGCCGTGATCGGCTGCGGCGGCGTCGGCGTGGCCGCGATCGCCGGGGCGAAGCTCGCCGGCGCCACCACGATCATCGCGGTGGACATCGACGCCAAGAAGCTCGCGAAGGCCGAGGAGCTCGGCGCCACCCACACCGTGAACTCGAAGGACGAGGACCCCGTGGAGGCCATCCGCGCGGCGACCGGCGGCTTCGGCGCCGACGTGGTCATCGAGGCGGTCGGCCGCCCGGAGACCTACGAGCAGGCGTTCTACGCCCGGGACCTGGCCGGCCGCGTCGTCCTGGTGGGCGTGCCCACCCCCGGCATGGAGCTGAAGCTGCCCCTGCCGGAGGTGTTCGGCCGCGGCGGCGCGCTGAAGTCCTCGTGGTACGGCGACTGCCTGCCGGAGCGCGACTTCCCGATGCTCGTGGACCAGTACCGCCTGGGCCGCCTGCCGCTGGACGAGTTCGTCACGGAGACCATCGCCCTGGACGAGGTGAACGAGGCCTTCGAGACGATGAAGTCCGGCGACGTCCTGCGCTCGGTGGTGGTGCTCTGATGGCGCGCATCGATCACCTGGTCACCTCCGGCACGTTCTCCCTGGACGGGGAGACGTTCGACGTGGACAACAACGTGTGGATCGTCGGCGGCGCGGAGCAGTGCGTCGTCATCGACCCGGCCCATGACGCCTCGGCCGTCTGGAAGAAGGTGAACGGCCGCCAGGTGCTGGCCATCGTCCTCACCCACGGCCACGACGACCACATCCGCCAGGTCCAGGAGTTCCGCCAGATGGTGGACGCCCCCGTGCTGCTCCACCCCGCAGACCGCATGCTCTGGGACGACGTCTTCCCCGACGAGGAGCCCGACGGCGCGCTCGCCGAGGGCGACGTCCTGCGCGTGGCCGGCGTCGAGCTGCGGGTGCTGCACACCCCCGGGCACTCCCCCGGCTCGGTCTGCCTGTACGCCCCCGCCCTGGGCGAGGCCGGCGACGACGGCGCCCCGACCGGCGTCGTGTTCTCCGGCGACACCCTGTTCCAGGGCGGGCCCGGCGCCACCGGCCGCTCGTACTCGGACTTCGACACGATCATCGAGTCCATCCGCGAGCGCCTGCTCCCGCTGCCGGAGGCCACCGTGGTCCACACCGGCCACGGCGACTCCACCACGATCGGCACGGAGAAGCCGCACCTGCAGGAGTGGATCGACCGCGGCCACTGAGGACGCGCCGAGGTGGGGAAGAATGGTCCCCCGTGACCATCCTCCCCGCCTCGCCCCCTCCCTCCGTGATCCTGCTCGGCGGCGCGTCGGGCTCCGGCAAGTCCTACCTGGCCCGGCGGCACGGCCGGCCCCACCTCTCGCTCGATGCGTTCTACCGTCCGCAGTCCGACGACGGCGCCGCGGGCGGGCCCGGCCCCGTGTTCCCGCGCACCCCGTACGGCGAGATCGACTGGGACCACCCCGGAACGTGGGATGAGCAGGCGGCCGTGGACGCCGTCGTCGAACTGCTCGAGGAGGGCGCCACGCGCGTGCCCGACTACGACATCTCCACGTCCTCCGTCCGCGGGCACAGCACCGTCGCGCTCGAGCCGGGCGGGGTGATCGTGGCGGAGGGCATCTTCGCCGAGCGCATGCCCGCCGCCCTGGACCGGGCCGGGGTCCACTACGCGGCCTGGTACATCGACCAGGCGCGGACCACGACGGCGGCCCGCCGGTTCGTGCGCGATGTCGCCGAACGCCGCAAGCCGGTGCCGTTCCTCGTGCAGCGGGGCTGGTCCCTGTACCGGACGGACGCGGCGCGCCGGGCGGCGGCCGTGGCGGCCGGCTTCACCCCGCGACGCAAGCGGGAGATCATCGCGGATCTCACGGCCTGACGGCCCGCCCGCAGCCAGTCCGTGCCCTCAGCCGGAGGTGCGCGCGCCGAGGACGGCGAGCTGCTCGGCCACGACCTCGATCCCGGCGGCGGCCGCCCACGCCGTGTACTCCTCCCGCAGGGCCGCGGCGAACGCGGGCACGCTCACCCCGGGGCGCACGTCCTCGGCCGCGCCCGCCGTGCGCGGGTCCATCTCCAGGCCGAGCTCCCGGTAGACGTCGACGAGCACGGCCCGCAGCGGGGCGGGGTCGGACACCACCACGTGGGTGGAGAACAGGAACGCCCCCTTCACCACGCGCTGCGCGGAGCCGGCCAGCTTCACCGGGTAGGTCGGCGCAGGACCCTGCACGGAGAACTCGCCCGGGCAGTACTCCCCCGGGATCTCGCCCACGGAGGCGGGCACGTCCATGCGCGCGAACGCCCGCACGAACAGGTCGGCGAACTCGGCGAACCGGGCCTGCTGGGTGAGTGCCGCGTCCTCCTGCTGGCTCAGGTGGTCCACCACCAGGCAGCCGTGATGGTAGGCCGCCGCCCGCCCGCCGGCCCGGCGCACCACCGGCTCGAAGCCGTGGGCGCGGGCCGCCGCGGCCGCGGCCTCGAAGCCGGGCAGCCGCGCGTCGCGCTGGCCGAACGCGACCGTCGGTTCGGGCACGTAGACGCGGATCAGATCGTCGAGGGCCCTTCCCTCGGCCGCGGCGGCGCGGAAGACGGCCAGCTCGCCCATGGCCCAGTCGAGGTCTTCAGCGGCCCCGAGGGTCCGCTCCTGCACGGCCCAGCGCAGCCGGGGAGCTGCGCTCACAGGCCGCCCTCGACCGGCCAGGAGCGCAGGGTGAGGGTCTGCTCGACGTGGGCGAAGGGGCCGTCGTCGTCGTGGAGGACGGTGCTGGTCAGGCCCACGCCGTCCGGGCCCACCGTGACCTGCCCCGCGAGGCCGAGCCAGTGGCCGGTGGGCTCGCGGTACAGGTGGATCTGCAGGTCCACGTTGGGGAAGAACCACCCGCCCGGCTTCGCCGGCAGGGCGGGGGCGATCCCGTTGGCCGCATCGGTGAGGCTGATCAGGCGCACCAGGTCGCTCGTGCTCTCCCCCGCCACCATCTCGCGGTCCGTGGTGAGCCACACCCGGCCGTGGCCCGGCCCGTGGCCGGGCAGGACGACGCCGTCGAGGGAGGCGATGTACCCGCCTCCCCATCCGTGGAGCGCGTTGTGCGACTGCGCCTGCGAGCGCGGCGGGAGGGGCTCGTCCGGCAGCTGGGCGACGGCGGAGGTGTCCGAGGTGGACAGCAGCCAGGCCCGCAGGGTCAGCACGGTGCGGCCCCGGGCGTGGAGCACGGACTCGACGAGCTCGATGGTCCGGCCCGGACGCAGGGTGCGCGTGACCACCTCGAGCTCGCCCGACCAGAGCGTGCCCAGGATGTCGTAGGAGAGCCGTCCCACCCGCAGCCCGGGAGTGGTCTCGTGCGCGGCCACCTCGTGCAGCAGCAGGCCCGAGACGGCGGCCATGTGCATCTCCTCTTCCCGCCATGCGCCCTGGGCGTGCACGGTGGAGCGCACGCGGGAGGTGCGGACGCCGTCGGCGTCCACGGTGGGCTCGCCGAGGCGGACGTAGAAGGCCAGGGGATCGTCGGCGACGGAGGTCGCGGGGGTGGAGGTGATGTCGGTCATGGGCCGAAGTCTGCCAGAACGACGACGACGGCCGGTGACGTCCCCGCGGGGATGTCACCGGCCGTCACGGCGTGGGCCGAGCCGGGGTTCAGCGGCGCATGACCTTGCGGGCGATGCCGTTGCCGATCAGCTGCAGCGCCTGGACGAACACGATCACCACGATCACGGCCAGCCAGGTGACCTCCGGACGGAACCGGTTGTAGCCCTCCACGATGGCGAAGTTGCCGACGCCGCCGCCGCCGATGATGCCCGCCATCGCGGACATGTCCACGAGCGAGATGATCACGAACGTGAAGCCGAGGATCAGCGGGCCGAGGGCCTCGGGCAGCACCACGGTGCGCACGATCCGCATGCGGGAGGCGCCCATCGCGCGGGCGGCCTCGATCACGCCGGGGTCGAGGGAGACGAGGTTCTGCTCCACGATGCGGGCGATGCCGAACGTGGACGCCCAGATCATGCAGAACACCACGGCGGTGTTGCCGATGCCGGTGCCGAGCACCGCGATGGTCAGCGGCTGCAGGGCGGCGATGAGGATGACGAACGGGATGGGCCGGATGAGGTTCACGATGAAGTTCGTGACCAGGTAGACGGCACGGTTGGCGAAGATGCCGCCCGGGCGCGTGGTGTAGAGGACGAGCCCGACCAGCAGGCCGAGGATGCCGCCGAGGATGAAGGACCAGCCGACCATGTAGAGGGTGTCCCCCACGGCGGTCATCAGCTCGGGGCCGTAGTACCCCCAGTCGAGGTTCTGGAATCGGTCGATCACTGGTGCACCTCCTGCACGTCTCCGGCGCCGGCCAGGTCCGCGACAAACGCGTCCACCGCGGCGGCCTCGCCCGTGAGCGCCACGGTGAGCAGGCCGTACGCGGAGTCCTTGGTGGCGGACATGCCGCCGTGGACGATCTCGAAGCCCACGCCGCGCGTCGATGCGGTGCCGAGCACCGCCGAGACCGCGGCGGAGTCCTTGAGCGAGACCATGATCAGCCGACCCTCGGTGCGCGCCCGGATGCGGGCCACCTCCTCGGCATTCGGCCGGTCCTTGAGCGCCGTGGCCACGAAGGACGCGGCGTCGGCGGAGTGGGCGGGCCGGGAGAAGAGGTCGTAGACCTTGCCGGACTCCACCACGCGGCCGCTGTCCATCACGGCGACGCGGTCGGCGATCGAGCGGATGACCTCCATCTCGTGGGTGATGGCCACGATCGTGACCCCGAGCTCCTCGTTGACGCGGCGCAGCACGGAGAGCACCTCGTGCGTCGTCGAGGGATCCAGGGCGCTGGTGGCCTCGTCCGCGAGCAGGATCTCCGGCTCGGCGGCCAGGGCGCGGGCGATGCCGACGCGCTGCTTCTGGCCGCCCGAGAGCTGCTCCGGGTAGTGCTTGGCCTTGTCCGCCAGGCCGACGAACTCGAGCAGCTCCGCCACGCGAGCGCGGCGCGTGGAGCGCGGCCAGCCGGCCGTGTCCAGGGCGAACTCGATGTTCCCGGCCACCGTGCGGGAGGTCAGCAGGTTGAACTGCTGGAACACCATGCCGATGCGGGTGCGCAGCGGACGCAGCTTCGCTTCGGAGAGATGGGAGACCTGCTGGCCCAGCACCGTGACGGTGCCCGACGTCGGCTTCTCCAGCCCGTTGATCATGCGGATCAGGGTGGACTTGCCGGCGCCGGAGAAGCCGATGACGCCGAAGACCTCGCCGCGGTTCACGGCGAGCGAGACGTCGTCCACGGCCTTCACACCGGCACCCTTCTTGGCGGCGTAGACGCGGCTGACGTGGTCGAAGACGATGACCGGCTCCCCCGGGGCGCCCGCGGAGGGGCGCCCCGGGGTGACCGCGTCACGGTCGGACGTATGGGAACCTGCCATGGATCAGGCGCCCTGCTTCGCGATCGCGTCCTGGTACTGCTTCAGGGTCTCGTCGATCTGGGCGGTGTCGAGCTGCACCGGCACGCTCGTGCCGGAGGAGAGCTTCGCGGACTCATCCAGCACGGGCTGCTCGTGGTACAGGGCCGCGATCTTCTTGTAGGTCTCGTTGTCGCGGTCCTCGCGACGCACGGCGAAGCCGTTGACGAACGGCTTGGCGGAGTCGGCCTTGGGGTCGTCCTTGAACAGGGCGGTGTTCGTGTCGATGCCGGCGTCGGCCGAGAACGTGTTGTTGATGACCGAGCCCTGGACGGACTCGAGCGCGTTCACGGTCTGCTGCGCGGCCACGGGCTGCACCGTCACGGTGGAGGCGGCCTCGTCGATGTCGCGGACCTCCGGGCGGATGGTCTCATTGGACAGCTTCAACAGGCCGGCGGCGACGAGCACGTTGATGGCGCGAGCCTGGTTCACGGTGTCGTTCGGGATGGCGACGGTGTCGCCCTTCTTGAACTCGGAGACGTCCTTGTACTTCTTGGAGTACAGGGGCAGCGGGATGATCTCGGTGGTCCCGATCAGCGTCAGGTCCTTGCCGGAGGCCTGGTTGTAGTCGGCCAGGTAGGCGATGTGCTGGAACCAGTTCATGTCGATGTCGCCGTTGTCCAGCGCCGGGTTCGGCTGCGTGTACTCGGTGAAGTTGCGGATCTCGACGTCGATGCCGTGCTTCTCCTTGGCGAGCTTCACCAGGGCGCGGTGCGTCTCGTTCTCGGACACGACGCCGATGCGCACGGTCTGGGCGCCGTCGTCGCCCTTCTTCTCGGCCTGCGAGTTGCAGGCGGTCAGGGCGAACGCGCCGACGGCGGCCAGGGACAGGCCGGCGAAGGAGCGGCGGGAGATGTTCGAGGGGGTCGTCATGGGGTTCTCCTTGGAGGACGGTGCGACGTCGCCGGCGCGGGTGGGCACGGCGGGTGCGGAACGGTGCGGGGTGGGCCGTGCGGTGGGTGATTCCCCGCGGGGCACAGCACGGCGGGCGGGGGGCGAGAGACGCCCCGAGCCGGAGGCCGGGATCCTTTCGAACGCTGCTCTTGCCCGTCCCCCAGTCACCGCGGGCTCCCCTCGAGGGGTCTGCACGCAGCGGAGGCGGGCCGCTTCTCGGTCCGTTGCCACCCGTGAACATGGGGTTGGCGAGCGGCTCGTCGTGGGACCACGTGGACCCGCCGAGGCGGGGTCCACAGCCGCTTCTCCTGAAGCTGGGCCCAAGCGTATCGCAGCGTGTGCGCTCCATCGGGCAGGGCGGTGACGCGCAGCGTCATACTGCGGGCCCGGGTGTCGACGTGTGATGCCCCCGCGAGACGACGACGGCCGGGCGCCTCCGCGGGGAGGCGACCGGCCGTCGTCGGGACGGGGCTCAGGCGGACGGGATCAGAAGTCCCAGTCCTCGTCCTCGGTGTTCTCGGCCTTGCCGATCACGTAGGAGGAGCCGGAGCCGGAGAAGAAGTCGTGGTTCTCGTCCGAGTTCGGGGAGAGCGCGGAGAGGATGGCGGGGTTCACGTTCGTGGTCTCGGCCGGGAACATGGGCTCGTAGCCCAGGTTCATCAGCGCCTTGTTCGCGTTGTAGTGCAGGAACTTCTTCACGTCCTCGGCCAGGCCGACGGCGTCGTAGAGGTCATGGGTGTACTCGACCTCGTTCTCGTACAGCTCGAACAGCAGCTCGAAGGTGAACGCCTTGAGCTCCTCCCGCTTCTCCTCCGGCAGGGTCTCGATGCTCCGCTGGTACTTGTAGCCGATGTAGTACCCGTGCACGGCCTCGTCGCGGATGATCAGGCGGATCAGGTCGGCGGTGTTGGTGAGGCGGGCGTGCGCGGAGAGGTACATGGGCCAGTAGAAGCCCGAGTAGAAGAGGAAGGACTCGAGCAGGGTGGAGGCGATCTTCTTCTTGTACGGGTCCTGGCCGTCATAGCGCTCCACGATCAGGCCGGCCTTGGCCTGCAGGTTCCGGTTCTCACGGGACCAGCGGAACGCCTCGTCGATCTCCGGGGTGGAGGCCAGCGTGGAGAAGATCGAGGAGTACGACTTCGCGTGCACCGACTCCATGAACGCGATGTTCGTGAGGACGGCCTCCTCGTGCGGGGTCATGGCGTCCGGGATGAGGGAGACGGCGCCCACGGTGCCCTGGATCGTGTCCAGCAGCGTCAGGCCCGTGAACACGCGCATGGAGAGCAGTCGCTCCTCGTCCGTGAGGTGGGACCAGGACTGGACGTCGTTGGACAGCGGCACCTTCTCCGGCAGCCAGAAGTTGTTGACGAGGCGGTTCCACACCTCCACGTCCTTCTCGTCCTGAATGCGGTTCCAGTTGATCGCCTCGACGAGGTGGGACTGCTGGGTCTCGGTCACGGCAGGGCACATCCTTCAGAAGAATTCGTTGGGAATCCGCGGATTCCGGGGGCTCGCGAGAGCACGGTCAGCGGGGCGCGGGTCCGGGACAGTCTAGGCCCGCAGGGGCAGCGGCAGCCACTCGGGCAGGTCCGGGCTCACGACGTCGTGGGCCCGCCCCGCCCGGCCAGGCGCGCCGCTCCACTTCGCGGCGGGAAATCGAGCGCACCTGCGCTCAGAAGCGCGGAATACGCCGGATTTCCCGCCTCGAAGGGCCGGCTGTCAGAGCATGCAGCTGACGCAGCCCTCGACCTCGGTGCCCTCCAGCGCGAGCTGGCGCAGGCGGATGTAGTAGATCGTCTTGATGCCCTTCGTCCACGCGTAGATCTGCGCGCGGTTCAGGTCACGGGTGGTGGCCGTGTCCTTGAAGAACAGCGTCAGGGACAGGCCCTGGTCCACGTGCTGCGTCGCCGCGGCGTACGTGTCGATGATCTTCTCGTAGCCGATCTCGTACGCGTCCTCGTAGTACTCGAGGTTCTCGTTGGTGAGGTACGGCGCCGGGTAGTACACGCGGCCGAGCTTGCCCTCCTTGCGGATCTCGATCTTCGAGGCCACCGGGTGGATCGAGGAGGTCGAGTTGTTGATGTAGGAGATCGAGCCCGTCGGCGGGACGGCCTGCAGGTTGCGGTTGAAGATGCCGTGCTCCATGACGGAGGCCTTCAGCTCACGCCAGTCGTCCTGCGTGGGCAGGGCGATGCCGGCCTCGGCGAACAGCTCGGCGACGCGCTCGGTGGCGGGCGCCCACTCCTGGTCCGTGTACTTGTCGAAGAACTCCCCCGAGGCGTACTTCGAGTCCTCGAACCCGCCGAACCGCTGGCCGGTCTCGATGGCGATCCGGTTCGAGGCCCGCAGCGCGTGGAACAGCACCGCGTAGAAGTACATGTTCGTGAAGTCGATGCCCTCCTCCGAGCCGTAGTGGACGCGCTCGCGCGCCAGGTAGCCGTGGAGGTTCATCTGCCCCAGGCCGATGGCGTGGGAGGCCGCGTTGCCCTTGGCGATGGACGGCACCGACTGGATGTCGGACATGACCGACACGGCCGTCAGCGCACGGATCGCGGTCTCCACGGACCGGCCGAAGTCCGGCGAGTCCATGGTCTTGGCGATGTTCATCGAGCCGAGGTTGCAGGAGATGTCCTGGCCCACGTGGGCGTAGCTCAGGTCCTCGTTGTACTCGGAGGCCTCGGAGACCTGCAGGATCTCGGAGCACAGGTTGGACATGGTGATGCGGCCCTTGATCGGGTTCGCGGCGTTCACGGTGTCCTCGAACACGACGTACGGGTAGCCGGACTCGAACTGGATCTCGGCGATGGTCTGGAAGAACTCGCGCGCGTTGATCTTGGTCTTCTTGATCCGCGCGTCGTCGACCATCTCGTAGTACTTCTCGGTCACGGAGATCTCGGAGAACGGCACCCCGTAGACGCGCTCGACGTCGTACGGCGAGAACAGGTACATGTCCTCGTTCTTCTTCGCCAGCTGGAACGTGATGTCCGGGATCACGACGCCGAGGGAGAGGGTCTTGATGCGGATCTTCTCGTCCGCGTTCTCGCGCTTGGTGTCGAGGAAGCGGTGGATGTCCGGGTGGTGCGCGTTGAGGTACACCGCGCCGGCGCCCTGGCGCGCGCCGAGCTGGTTGGCGTAGGAGAAGGAGTCCTCGAGGAGCTTCATCACGGGGATGACGCCGGAGGACTGGTTCTCGATCTGCTTGATGGGCGCGCCGTGCTCGCGGATGTTGGTCAGCGAGAGGGCCACCCCGCCGCCGCGCTTGGACAGCTGCAGGGCGGAGTTGATGCCGCGGGCGATCGACTCCATGTTGTCCTCGATGCGCAGCAGGAAGCAGGAGACGAGCTCGCCGCGCTGCTTCTTGCCCGAGTTGAGGAACGTGGGGGTGGCCGGCTGGAAGCGGCCGGCGATCATCTCGTCCACCAGGTGGGTGGCCAGCTCCTGGTCGCCCCGGGCCAGGTGGAGGGCGACGACGGCGACGCGGTCCTCGTAGCGCTCGAGGTAGCGCTTGCCGTCGAAGGTCTTCAGGGCGTACGAGGTGTAGAACTTGAACGCGCCGAGGAAGGTCGGGAAGCGGAACTTGGCCTTGTAGGCACGATCGAACAGGCCCCGGATGAACTCGAAGGGGTACTGCTCGAACGTCTCGGTCTCGTAGTAGTCGTTCTTCTGCAGGTAGTCGAGCTTCTCCTCCAGGTCGTGGAAGAACACCGTGTTGGTGTTGACATGCTGCAGGAAGTACTGGCGCGCGGCCGCGTGGTCGGCCTCGAACTGGATGCGACCGTCGGCGCCGTAGAGGTTCAGCATGGCGTTGAGCTCGTGGTAGCCGAGGTTCTGCCACTCGGCGGGCATGTTCTTCGCCTGGCGGATGAGGTCCGCCTCGGTGGGTGCGGTGGTGGTCATGTCCACAGTCCTTCCAGGCCGCCGCGGACGCGTTCGACGTCGTCGGGCGTGCCCATCAGCTCGAATTTGTACATGAGGGGCACCTGGCACTTGCGGGAGATGATGTAGCCGGCCAGGCAGTAGCCCTCATGGAAGTTGGTGTTCCCGGACGCGATCACGCCCCGAATCCAGTGACGGTTCTCCGGGACGTTGAGGAACTTGATCACCTGCTTCGGGACCGCGCCCGGCCCGCTGCCCCCGCCGTAGGTGGGGGTCATCAGGACGTACGGGGCGGTGGCCCCGAGGGTGGGCTCCCGGGTGATCAACGGCAGTCGAGCCACCCGGTCCTCGGGCAGCTCGAGCTTCTCGACGAAGCGGTGCGTGTAGTTGGAGGCGGAGGAGAAGTAGATCAGTCCCGCGTCGGTGGGGACGAGCCCCTGCGCCTCGGCCGAGCGGATGTGGCTCGGGTCCGCGGCGACGGTCATGTCGACTCCGGTCAGGCCACCGATGCCGCGGCGGACTCGGCGAGCTCGGCGATCTTGTCCGGGCGGAAGCCGGACCAGGAGTCGGTCTCGGTGACGACGACGGGGGCCTGCATGAAGCCGAGGGCACGGACGCGCTCGAGGGCGGCGGGGTCCTGGGACATGTCCACGACCTCGTAGGCGATGCCCTTCTTGTCCAGTGCACGGTAGGTGGCGTTGCACTGCACGCAGGCCGGCTTGGTGTACACGGTGACGGTCATGGCGATCCCTGTTCCTTCGTGGTCTCTGGTGGTCTGCGGGTGTCGGCGCGGCGCCCGCGAGGTGAATCACGGGGCGTGCCGAACATCTGCGTCGATACTACATCTAGTGATCACGGCCGGGAACCATCCCTACATGTAGTAGTCACACCGCTGTAGTTACGTATCCCCACCCTCTGCCCATCCTGTCCACACCCTGCTGTGCGAGACGATCCGCGCGGACATGCGGGACACGCCGGGACCGAGGTCGACTGTCCACAGCCGGTGGAGATCTCGGGGCCGGGTTCCCACAGCCGGAAAGTCGAGTTCGCCACGTCCGCGGGCGGCGTGTCCGACCCCCGCGGACCACTACATGTAGAAGCCCGCCACCGTCCGGCGTCGGAATACCCCGTCACCACCGGGGGTTGCCCCGGCATGAGCACCTCCCCCACCGTCACCCGCAATGACGCCGAGTCCCGCTACGAGCTCCACGACGGCGGCACACTGCTCGCCGTCCTCGACTTCCGGGACAACGGCGCGGCCGTCTCCCTGAACCGGGCGTTCACCATCCCCGTGCACCGCGGCCAGGGCCACGCCGCCACGCTGACCGCCGGCGCAGTCGAGGACATCGAGACGAACGGCGGCCCCGCAGGGGGCCGCCGCATCGTGCCGATGTGCTGGTACGTCGCCCAGTGGTTCGACGAGCACCCGGAGAAGAGCGCGCTGCTCGCGCCCCGCTGACCGGAGCGGTCAGGCCGCGACGCGGTGCCGGCGCACCACGGCCAGGACGCCCGCGGCCAGCACCGCGACGGCGACGGGCCACGCCGCCGGACCACGCCCGGTCTCGACCGTGTCCGGCACCGTGTGCTCGCCGTCGGCCGGATCCGCAGGGGTCTCGGGCTCCGCCGGCGAGGTGGGAGTGTCGGGATCGGCCGGCTGGCCCGGAGCGTCGTCGAACGGGCCGGCCACGGGGAAGGTCACGAACCCCGGGATCCGCCCGTTCTCCCAGTCGTAGAGGTCCACGCGGGGATCGCCGAACCGCACGGTCACCGTCCGCGTCGTCGTCACGCCGTCCCTCGTGGCCCGCAGGGTGACGGTGTCGGATCCGGTGAAGCCCTCGGGCGCCTGGTACACGTAGCCGCGCGGCCCGCCGGTCTCCTCCTCCGTCACCTCGACGACCCGACCCTCGGCCGGGCCCGCGACGAGCGTCAGCGGCGCCGCCTCATCGCCCGTGTACGAGGAGATGAACACGTGTCGCTCCCCCGGCGCCGCGAGCAGGGTGGTGTCCCAGGCGGTGGGGAGCATGTGGAAGCCGAGCTCATGACGCTGGTCGGCGCGCAGCGGCTCGCCCGGGTCAGCGTCGGTGAGGTCGGCGTCCGGACCGTAGGTGAGGGCGGCCACCTCGCCGCCCAGGACGTAGAGGGTGTAGACGACGGGACCGGTCCCCGACTCGCCCAGGCTCCGCCGGGCCGCGGCGACGTCGAAGTCACCGCGCTCCAACTCGTCGTCGTACGTGAACGGGACCTCGGTCTCGGCGCCGCGGGCCTCCCCCTCCAGCACCGGAGCCACCGTCAGGCGGACGTCGGACTCGTCCACCTCGAACTCGGTGCCGAAGGAGGCACCGGTCTCACCCTCCGCGCTGGCCACGAGGAAGGATCCGCCGGGCAGGCCGTGCTCGGCGGTCCATCCAGCGGGGTGGGCGGGTGAGGCGAGGGCAGGGGTCGCCCCCAGGCCGGTGAGAAGGACGCCGGCGCCCAGGGCGGCGGCAAGGCGGGTCGGTCGGGCGGTGCGCATCGTGCTCCTCCAGGGGTGCGGTGCTGCGACGGGCCGAAGGGTTCTCCGGCTCGGACGCCCGAGGTCGACCGGATGCCGCACTCGCCGCTTCGGCACGAATCTACGCCGCGCGGACGTGAGGCGGGTCACTGTCCGGTGACGAAGCGCTATCGACTCGGTCACGGCGACGCGCGATGCGGATCGGGCCGCCCGGCCGGCCGGTGTGTCAGCGGGATGCGCTGGGCGAGGGGCTTGCCCCGGAGGAGGGGCGCGGGGTGGCCTGCGCCGTGTCGGCCGGGCTGGGCGACGGGCTCGCCGATGCGGCGTCCCGCCCCCGCTGGTCCTCGGCGTCCCGGCCGGACGCGCTGGCGGAGCCCGACGCGCTGGAGGAACTGGGCGAGCTCGACGACGGCAGCACCGGCTTCTGGGTGGCGCGGAAGCTGCGCACCCGCTGCAGCGGCTCCGGGACGAAGTCCGAGGGGACGGAGCCGCCGTCGGCGCCGGTGCCCTCGATCTTGATGGGGCCGGTGAACCCGGACGGGTCCGCCGTGCGCGCCCCGCTCGACCCGATCACGCCCATCTCCCCGAGCGTCGCGGCCAAACTCTCCAGCTCCTTGCGATGGCCCTCGACCACGCTGGAGGCCAGCTCCTTCGCCGCGTCGTCCGAGCCGTCCTCCGCCTCCGTGGCGGAGATCGTCAGCGCGCCCTGATAGAGGCGGCGCATCTGGAGCAGGTAGATCCGTCCTGCCTCCTCCGGCTCGGCGGCGGCCAGCACGTTCTTCTCCCGGTCGGACAGGAGTCCGGCGCGCAACTCGTCGCCCACGATCTGGGTCGGCTCCGCGTCCTCCGTGGACTCGGGCTGCGCAGACGGGGTCGACTCGGCACCCGCACCGCGCACGTCATCCGAGGGGACGCCCCAGCCCTCGAGCATCGACTCGAGCCGGCCCGCCCGCTCCTCGTGCTCGGACTTCATCCGTTCGGCGGTGGCCCGGATCTCCTGGTCCACGCCGTCCTTGCCCAGCACCTGATCGGACTGCTGGATCGCGTCGCGGTGGTTGCGCAGCAGCAGACCCGCGAACTGGATGTCCGCCGCGAGCGGGTCGGCGGACGTCTGGCTGGGGCTGGCCAGCACGCCCTCCAGGTAGGTGTTCCCCGCCTCCGTGCCACCGGTCTGTCCGGGCTCCTCGGCGACGCTGCAGCCGCCGGTGGCCAGGGTGATGCTCAGGAGCGCCCCTCCGACGGCCACGCTCCAGCGGCGGGGGCGCACGCGGGCGGGGGCGATGTCGGCTCGGCTCATGGGCGCAGGTCCTCTCGGCGGTCGTCACCCGGTCACGGGGTCAATGGCGGTCCGACGCGGTCGGCCGCCCCGGCCTCCCCAGGGTACCCCTCCGGCCTCCCGGCCCCGGGGTCGCCGCGGCCTCAGGCGACGCGGGTGGCCTGCACCACCCAGTTGTTGAAGGCGTTCCCGGCCATCCCGGTGCCCGGCACGAGGTCGCACGTGATCAGCGTGACCTTCGCGTCGTCGCCCCCGGGCTCCCAGGCCCAGCGGTTCGCCGGATCCTGGGTGAGCGCCTCCTTCTCCACCGAGACCGCGTCCGCGTCCGCCTCGAAGGCGGCCTGCGTGCCGTCGTCGTACGTCACCACGACGACGGCGCCCGCCCGCACGTCGCCCAGGTTCCAGAACACGTCCCGCACGCCGTAGTAGACGACGTGCCCGGCCAGGACCCCCGCGTACGGGGAGCGCTCCCCCGGCGTGGTGCCCCACTGCGGCGGGCCGTACCAGCCGACCGTCTGCGGCTCCGGGTCCAGGTCGCCGCCCTCGTCCAACTGCGTCAGGTCGATCCCCGCTCCGACGATCTGCTCGCCGTCCTGGTGGACGTCCACGTGCACGGGCGTCGCCGTGACCTCGTCCCACGGGGCGGCGGGGCCGGAGAGGTGGGCGGCCGCGGCGGGGGTCGGCTCCTCGGACGGTGCCGGCTCCTCGGACGGCGCCGGCTCCTCGGTGGGGGTCGGCTCCTCGGACGGCGTGGGTGTGCCGGCGAGCTCCTGGGTCTCGACGGGAACCGCCGCCTCCCGCGTGGGTGACGCCGAGGACGGGCTCGGCGTCGGGATCGGTGTGGCCGTCGGTGCGGGGCTGGGCGTGAAGCGTGCAGAGGACGACGACGACGGGATCGCGGACGCCGTGGCGCTGAGGGTGGGGGCAGCGCTGATCGGCACGGCGCCGACCGCCAGCACCCCGCGCAGCGCGAGGAACACGAGTCCCAGGCACAGCAGCACCAGGACCACCCACAGGGCGCGTCGGACGGTGGTGTTCATCCGGGTTCTCCCCTCGTGTGCATCGACGCGGCCCGCCCGGGGCCGCGTCCGACGACGGCATGGTCTCACGCGCTCCGGCCTCAGCGCGGCGCGTCATCCCCGGGCTCGGCATAGCGGTCCCGGACGAAGGCCTGCAGCCGACGGGCGATCGCCTCCAGCGTCTCGGCGGCGAAGTGGTCCTCCCGCCACGCCGCGTGCAGTCGCACCGCGAGCGTCCGCCCCTGCGCGATGACCCGCACCGGCGTCAGCCCGAAGGCCGGGTCCTCGGTGACGACGGCGACGCCCGCCCCCGTCGCGACCAGGGCCTGGGCCACCCGCCCGGAGTTCGCCTCGACGAGGGCCGGCGGCGTGAGGCCCGCCACGGCCACGGCGCCGTCGAGGACGCGCCGCGCCATGAAGGTGCGGGCGGGCGCGACGACGGGCTGGGCCACGAGGTCGTCGAGGGACACCCGCGTCCGGCCCGCCCAGGGGTGGCCCGGGGCGACGTACGCCCAGACCGGCAGGTCCATCAGCGGCAGCGACGCGACGGAGGGCGGCGGCACCGTCGGCATCACCACGAGGTCGTGCCGCGCGACGGCGTCGAGCAGCGAGTCGTCCAGCTGGGTCTCCGCGACGCGCGGGCGCGGGTCCTCCTCGCCGAAGGTGGCCACGAACGGCAGCACGACGTCGATGAGGGTGGTGCCCGGCGCGGCCACGGCCACGTCCGTGAGCCGACCGGAGGCGAGCGCGCGGGCCGCCTGCTCCGCCCGTCGATGGGCGACGAGGACCTCGCGCGCCACCGGGAGGAACGCCTCGCCGGCCGTCGTCAGCTCGAGCCGGCCGGCGACCCGGGCGAACAGGGGCAGGCGCAGCTCACGCTGAAGCCGCTGCAGCTGCCGACTGAGCGCGGACTGCACGAGATCCAGGCGGATCGCGGCCCCCGAGACCGTGCCGACCTCGGCCACCGTGACGAAGGCCCTGAGCAGTTTCTCCTCCATGCCGGATGAGCATAGCCGCCATGCCAGATCATCACTGGACGGCATGGACTCGACGCCCCACCATGGGAGGACGCGGCCCGACGCGTCGTCGTCGTGCCCACCCGTCGTCCCCGCTCCCCGTGAGCCGTCCCCAGGAGGCATCCCCATGACCGCCACCCCCGACCTCGAGCAGACCCGCCATCTGGCCACCGAGCTGCCCGGCCCTCGCTCCCGTGAGCTCGCCGAGCGCCAGAAGCGCGCCGTCCCGGCCGGCGTGGCCACCACCATGCCGGTGTACGCGGCCCGCGCCGCGGGCGGCATCCTCGAGGACGTGGACGGCAACCGCCTGATCGACCTGGCCTCCGGCATCGCCGTCACCTCCGTGGGCGCCTCCCACCCGCGCGTCGTGGCCGCCGTCCAGGAGCAGGTCGCGCAGTTCACCCACACCTCGTTCATGATCACGCCCTACGAGGGCTACGTGGCCGTGGCCGAGCAGCTGGACCGCACCAGCCCGATCCCCGGCGAGACCCGCACCGCCCTGTTCAACTCCGGCGCCGAGGCCGTGGAGAACGCCGTCAAGGTGGCCCGCGCCTACACCGGCAAGCAGGCCGTGGCCGCGTTCGACCACGCCTATCACGGCCGCACCACCCTGACGATGGCGCTGACCGCCAAGTCCATGCCCTACAAGCACAGCTTCGGACCGTTCGCCCCCGAGATCTACCGCGTGCCCGGCTCCTACCCGCTGCGGGACGGCCTGTCCGGCGCCGAGGCCGCGCAGCGCGCCATCTCCGCGCTGGAGAAGCAGATCGGTGCCGACAACCTGGCCGCCGTGATCATGGAGCCGATCCAGGGCGAGGGCGGCTTCATCGTCCCGGCCGAGGGCTTCCTGCCGGCCGTGGTCGAGTGGTGCAAGGCCAACGACGTCCTGTTCATCGCGGACGAGGTCCAGTCCGGCATCGCCCGCACCGGCGCCTGGTTCGCCTCCGAGACCGAGGGCATCGAGCCGGACCTGATGGCGACCGCCAAGGGCATCGCCGGCGGCATGCCGCTCTCCGGCGTCACCGGCCGCGCCGAGGTGATGGACTCCGTGCACCCGGGCGGCCTCGGGGGCACCTACGGCGGCAACCCCGTCGCCACGGCGGCGGCGCTCGCCGTGTTCGAGGCCGTCGAGGAGGACGGTCTCCTGGAGAAGGCCCGCCGGATCGAGCAGGTCATCCGCGAGCACTTCGAGCAGAACGCCGACGACCGCATCGCCGAGGTCCGCGGCCGCGGCGCGATGATGGCGATCGAGTTCGTGGACCCCGCCACCGGCGAGCCGGACGCGACGCTGACCGCCACCGTGGCCGCGGCCGTGCGCGCCACCGGCGTCATCCTGCTCACGTGCGGCACCTACGGCAACGTCGTCCGCTTCCTGCCGCCGCTGACCATCGGTGAGGACCTCCTCAAGGAGGGCCTGAGCGAGGTCACGAAGGCGCTGCAGTCCGCCTGAGCCCCCGCCACCGGCGGACCGACGACGACGGCCCCGCATCCCTGCCCGGGATGCGGGGCCGTCCGCCTGTCGGCGGAGGACTCAGATGTCGTCCTCGTACGCGGGGCCGCCTTCGTTCTCCATGGCCTCGATGCGCCGGGACTTCTCGGCGGTGAAGATCCGGCGGACCCCCGTGCCGCCGAACTCGTCCTCCGGGACCAGCCCGACGCCGTACTTCAGCAGGGCCTTCTCCAGACGCAGACGCTCGTCCACCCGCAGGTCGGCCAGCCCCTTCTCGAAGCGGCGCAGCTGCTCCTTCTCGAGGCCGGCCGCGGTGGCCAGGGTGCGGACACTGACCTGGGCGAGAGCGCGGCCGGCGCGCGCCACGTCGAAGGTAATCGGGGTGGGGTACATCAGACATTCTCGATTCTGCAGTTCTCGACGGGGATCCGGTCCATGATGGCCACGCCCCGGATGAAGGGACAAGGGCGCGCCAGCCTAGAACCCGCTGTGTGACAGGCGCGTCACTGACGGAGACGGCCCCGGCCGACGATCGGGGAGAATATGGCGGTCATCACTTCCCCACCCCCCGAGAAAGGGGGCTCCATGAGCCACGTGACCTCCTCCCCGCCCGCGACAGGGCCGGGTCTCAAGAAGACCCTCTCGTCGCTCGACGCCTACGCCATGGGCTTCGGCGCCATGATCGGCTTCGGCTGGGTCGTCCTCGTGGGCGGCTGGCTCAAGGACGCCGGCACCCTGGGCTCGATCATCGCGATCGTCTCCGGCGGCCTGATCATGACCGTCGTCGCGCTGGTGTACGCCGAGCTCGTCGCAGCGATCCCGAAGGCCGGCGGCGAGCATCACTACCTGCTGCGTGGCATGGGCGCGCGGTGGAGCTTCCTCGGTTCGTGGGGCATCACGGGCGGCTACATCTCGATCGTCGCGTTCGAGGCCGTCGCCCTCCCCCGCACCGCCGCGTACATCTGGCCCGAGATCGAGTCGATCCCGCTGTGGAACGCCTTCGGCTCGGACGTCTACCTCGTCTGGGCGCTGGTCGGCGCCGGGGCCGCCGTGGTCATCACCTGGATCAACTACATCGGCGTCAAACTGGCCGGCATCGTGCAGACGATCGTCGTCGCCACGCTGCTCGTCATCGGCGCACTCCTGGTGTTCGGGGCCGGAACGGGTGGCTCCGTCGCGAACTTCGAGCCGCTCTTCACGGACGCCCGGGGCCTCTTCACGGTGATGGTCGTCGTGCCGTTCCTCTTCGTGGGCTTCGACGTCATCCCGCAGTCGGCCGAGGAGCTCAACATGCCCCCTCGCCGCATGGGCGTGATGATCATCGTCTCGGTGGCCGCCGCGACCCTCTGGTACATCATGGTGATCCTGACGAACGCGTCCTCGATGCCCCGTGAGCAGCTCGTGAACTCCGACCTCGTGACGGCTGACGCCATGGCGGCCCTGTTCCACAGCCCGGCCATGGCCAACGTGCTGCTCGTGGGCGGCATGGCCGGCATCCTCACCTCCTGGATCGCCCTGCTCATGGGCGCGGCTCGCCTGCTCTACGCGATGGGCGTCTCGGGCATGCTGCCCCGCTGGTTCGGACACATCCACCCGAAGTACCGGACCCCGTCGAACGCGGTGCTGTTCATCGGCGTGCTCTCCATCGCGGCGCCGTTCTTCGGCGCGGGCGCCCTGGGCTGGTTCGTGGACTCCGGCTCCCCGTCCATCGTGTTCACCTACATGATGGTCTGCGTCGTGTTCCTGCTCCTGCGCCGCCGCGAGCCGGAGATGGACCGCCCCTTCCGCGCGGGCGGCGCGACCGCCGGGCGAGTGCTGGGCGTGACCGGTGTGATCCTCACTGCGGGGCTGCTCAGCCTCTACATTCCGGGGATGCCCGCCTCCATCGCCCCGATGGCCTATGCCTTCTTCGGCCTGTGGTGGCTGCTCGGCTTCGTTTTCCTGTTCCGCATCCCGCGCGGGATCACCCCGGGCGAGGACGCAGAGGAGCGTCTGCTGGAACGTCTGGCGCGTCGCTGACCCATCGCTCCCGCCACGCCGGCGGGACGCGGACGGGCCCGCCTCCGGTCACCGGAGGCGGGCCCGTCGTCGTCGTGGGGTGTCAGTCCTGGACGAAGTACATCTGCTTGTTGACGAACTCGTCCATGCCGAGCGGGCCGAGCTCGCGGCCGAAGCCGGAGCGCTTGACGCCGCCGAACGGGATCTCCGCCCCCTCGCCCGCCGGCGTGTTGACGTTGGCCATGCCGACCTCGAGCTGCCGGGCGATCCGCTCGGCCTGGGCCTCGTCCTGGGAGAACACGGCGCCGCCCAGGCCGTACTGGGAGTCGTTGGCGAGGGCGAGAGCCTCGTCCGCGGACTCCACCTTGTAGACGACGGCGACGGGGCCGAAGAGCTCCTCGCGGTAGGCGTCCATCTCGGAGGTGACGCCCGTGATCACGGCCGGGGCGAAGCGGGCGCCCGCCTCGTCCGTGACGGTCCCGCCGACGTGGACGGTCGCGCCCTGCTGACGGGCCCGCTCCACCTGCTCGGCCAGGCCCTCGGCGGCACCGCGCGAGGACAGCGGGGTGAAGACCGTCGGGTCCTCGTCGGCGGCCTCCCCGGGCTTCATGGCCTCGGCCAGGGACACCAGCTCGGCCACGAAGGCGTCATGGATGTCCGCCGAGACGATCATGCGCTTGTTGGAGTTGCAGGCCTGGCCCATGTTGTACATGCGGGTCGCCCACGCGGTGCGGGCGGCCTCGGCCGGATCCTCGGCGTCGAGCACGATGTACGGGTCCGACCCGCCGAGCTCGAGGACGGCCTTCTTGAGGTGCTGGCCCGCGAGCGCGCCGATCACGGAGCCGGCCCGCTCGGAGCCGGTCAGGGAGACGCCGGCCACGCGCGGGTCGGCGATGAACTCGGCGATCTGGTCGTGCGTGGCGAACACGTTGGTGTACACGCCGGCCGGCACGCCGGCGTCGTCCATGATCTGCTGCACGGCCAGGGCCGAGCGCGGGCAGATCTCGGCGTGCTTGAGCACGATCGCGTTGCCGAGCATGAGGTTCGGCGCGGCGAAACGGGCGATCTGGTAGTACGGGAAGTTCCACGGCATGACGCCCAGCAGCACACCCAGGGGCAGGTGGCGGATCATGGCGCGGCCGCCCCCGTAGGTCTCGATGGGGCGGTCCGCGGCGAGGGTGGGGCCCTTGTCCGCGAAGTAGCCGAAGATGGCCGAGCTGAACTCCGCCTCCTCGACGCCCTCGGTCACGCGCTTGCCCATCTCGGTGGCGATGATCTGCGCGAGCTCGTCCTTGCGCTCCTCGAAGAGGTCCGCGACCTTCTGCACGATGGTGGCGCGCTCCTCGATGGGGCGGGCGGCCCACGCACGCTGGGCGGTCTCGGCGGCGGCCAGCAGCTGGTCGACCTCACCGTCGGCGAGGGCGGGGAAGGTCTCCACGACCTGGTCGGTGCTGGGGTCCTGCACGCGATAGCCGGTGGGGGTGCTCATGAGTGGGTCCTCTCGTTGGGGTCCCGGACCACGGCAGTGCCGTCGTCGTCCGGACGGATGATCGGGATGGGTCGGGTCGAGTCCGTCTGCGGCAGGGTCTCGCCACGGAAGTAGGCCGGGTGGCGCAACCGCGTCCACATCATCAGTACCACGCCGATGGCCAGCACGCCCATGCCCAGGATGAACACGGTGCCGACACCGAACACGGAGGAGCCGGAGCCGTAGTCGGGGTCGGTGGAGTCCATCGCGGTCACGCAGAACATCACCAGCAGCACGAGGCCGCCGATCAGCGGGAACAGGAAGGTGGTGAGGGCGTTGCCCACCGAGGTGAACCACTCGCGGCGGAAGTACCAGACGCAGGCCAGGGCGGTGATGCCGTAGTAGAAGCAGATCATCAGGCCCAGGGCGGTGATGGTGTCCCACAGGGCGTTCTCGGAGAGCAGCCGCGTGACGACGTAGAAGAGGCCGGCGAAGCCCGCGCACACCCAGGTCGCGAAGGCCGGGCTGTTGAACCGGGGGCTCAGCTCGGCGAAGCGCGCGGGCACGGCCCGGTAGAAGCCCATCGCCAGCAGGGTGCGGGCCGGGGAGACCATGGTGGACTGCAGGGAGGCCAGGGAGCTGACGAGGATCGCGCTGGACATGATCACGGCAAAGGGGCCCAGGATCGGGCCGGCGAGGACCGCGAAGATCGACTCCTGGTTGTCCGGGTTGCCCGCGCCCAGGCCCTCGGAGCCGATGCCCGCCCAGGAGATCACGGCCAGGGCGGACAGGATGTAGACGGCGATGATGACGAACACGGTGACGGCGGCGGCCCGGCCGGGGGTGCGCTCGGGGTCCTTGGTCTCCTCGTTCATCGTGAGGGTCACGTCCCAGCCCCAGAACAGGAAGATGGACAGGGAGACGCCGGCCGCGACCACACTGAAGTCGCCCGCGGTGAACGGGTTGAACCAGTCCAGCTGCACCGGGGTGGGGTCGAAGCCCGCGCCACGGGAGGACTGCGTCAGGGCGGCGACCGCGAACGCACCGAGGGCCAGGATCTGGAAGGCCACCAGGATGTACTGCAGGTGCTTGGTGGTCTCCATGCCGCGGTGCGAGATCCATCCGGCCAGGGCCAGGTACACCAGGGTCAGGGGGATGTTGACCCACAGGTTGCCGGCCAGGTCCGCGATGGCCTGGCTCCCGGTGATCTGGGCGAGCAGCAGGAACGTGAAGTCGACGGCGACGGCCGCCAGGTTGGACAGCACGATCACGGAGGCGGCGATGAGCCCCCAGCCGCCCATCCACCCGACATACGGCCCGAAGGCGTGCGTGGCCCAGGTGAACGACGTGCCGGAGTCCGGCACCCGCGTGTTCAGCGCCCGGTAGCCGAGGGCCACCAGGAGCATCGGGATGAAGCCGAGCAGCAGGATCGCGGGCACGTGGGTGCCGACGGTGCTGATGGTCGGCCCGAGGCCCGAGGTCAACGTGTAGGCGGGGGCGACGACGGAGACGCCGATCACCACCGCCCCGAGCAGGCCGACCTTGCCGGCCTGGAGCCCCTTGTTGCTCACCCCGCCCGGGTTGAGCAGGTTGACCTGCTCGATGGCGGAGGTGGTCGGGTACACGTGCTCGTGTCCCTCATTGTCGACGACGCGGCGTCGTGGGGTGGATGCGCTCATGAGGATGTCCTTGTCCGTCGGGCCGGTCAGCCGGTGGGCTGCCCCGCGTCGGTGGCTTCCCGCTCGGCGATGGCCAGGGCGGCGGCCTCGCCCATGCGGATCGCGCCGTCCACGTGCTGGTAGCCCTCGGCGGCGATGTCCGAGCACGCGTAGTGGATGGGGCCGGTCGGGCGGTTCTGGAGGTGGCCCCAGCGGGAGAGCCCGCCGAGGTCGTAGCTGGTGGCGTAGGCGCCTCGGGTCCACTCCTCGGCGGCCATGTCCGAGAGGAAGAACGCGATCGGCTCGAGGGTCCGGGGGCCGAGGTACTCGGCCATGGCGCCGAGGATCGCGGCCTTGCGCTCCTCCTCCGGCAGGGCCCACATCTGCTCCGCGTACACGTCGGACACGAAGCCGACGAGGGTGCCGTGCGGGTCCTCCTCGCCCGGGGCGCCACCGGCCAGGTTCTCGCCGCGGTTGGTGTTGTCATAGATCTCCTGGACGAGACGGCCCCCACCGAAGCACGTGCCGGACAGGCCCTCCTCGCGCCAGAACGGGGTCTCGTACACGGCGTGCACCTTGATGACCAGGCCCATGGAGATGTGCTGGTGCGCGATCTGCTGCTCGCGCGGCATCGGCGGCTCGAAGGAGATGCGGCTGTAGAGGTTCGGCGGGACGGCCAGGACCGCGTAGCGGGCGTGCACCTCGTAGTCGTCGGTGAGCGCCACGACGTCCCCGGCGGCGCCGTCGTGCGCCACGCCGTTGCGCACGTCCGCGGCCACACCGTTCTTCTCGTCCGCGGTGGACGGGTCCGGCTCGGCCCAGCGCAGGGTGCGCACCGGCTGGCCGAGGACGACGTCGTCGCCCAGCTCGGCGGCCATGGCCAGGGACACGGACTGCATGCCGCCCTCGACGCGCTTGTCCAGGATGAAGTCCTCGTCCACCAGGTTGCGGAACGACCCCGCCGAGGCGGACATGAGCAGCGCCTGGAGCAGGGAGAAGGTGTGGGAGGGCTTGGTCAGCATGCCGGAGGCGATGTAGATGGAGACGTTGTCGATGGCCTCCGGGTCGTCGGACTGCTGCTCCAGCCAGTGCCGGAAGGAGATCTTGTCCAGCTCGGCGGCCCGCGGGTGCTCCCACGGGGCGGCGGCGTCGATCTCGGCGGTCAGTTCGTCGATCTTGGCGATCAGGCGATCCATCTCCCGGTCCGTCTTCTCGGCCACCGGGAAGTCGAGGCCGTCGTAGACGTGGCGTTCTCCGCGCGGGTCCACGTAGACGTTGCGACCGTCGCGGAAGCGGGAGAACGTCGGCAGGCCGAGCTCCTCCACCAGGGAGATGAGGCGGGTCTGGTCCGGGGAGATCCACTGGCCGCCGATCTCGATGAAGTGGTCCTTGCCGTCGGCGCCCTCGACCAGGCCGTTCCAGGTGCGGCCGCCGACGCGCCGGCGAGCCTCCAGGACGGTGACGGACAGGCCCTGGGCCTTCGCGGTGCGGGCGGCCATGAGGCCGGCCGGGCCGGCGCCGATCACGACGACGTCGCTCGTCCGGCGCTCGCGGCCGGCGGTGGCGGGGGCGGTGGTCATGGGGTGCTCCTCTGGCGGGGACGGGGCATCGGGCGGGGCCCGGGTGAATGCCGTTCATTTAGAGTGTCGGCGCTCACTGTACGGGCCGCGCGCCGGGAAGGGAAGGCTGGTCCGTAGCCGGCCTGACACCTCCTGCCCGTCCGACGGGTCAGAATGGCCGGATGGACGAGACCACTGAACCGCCCCGGGCGCGCCGCCGCCGCGGACGACCTCTCTCCCCCGCTCTGAGCCGCGAAGCGATCGCGGACGCGGCGCTCGCGGTCGCCCGCACCGAGGGATACGAAGGGCTCACCATGGCGGCGGTCGGCCGTCGCCTGGGCGTGGCGCCGAGCGCGCTCTACAACCACATCAGCGGCAAGCATGAGCTGCTCGTCCTGCTGCAGGACGCCGTGATGGGCGAGGTCTCGCTCGTCGAGCTGGAGGCCGCGATCCGGGGCGAGGTGCCCGTCGTCGCCGCCCTGCGGGCGTGGGCGCGCTCCTACCGCGACGTCTTCGCGGCCCATCCGCCGCTGATCCCGCTCATCGCCACCCTGCCGATCGAGGGAGCCCCGTCGACGCAGCGGGTCTACGAGACGGTGTGCGCGGTGCTGGCCCGGACCGGTCTGGCGCCGGAGCAGGTGCTGGCCCGGGTGATCGCGCTCGAGTCGTTCATCTACGGGTCTGCGTACGACGTCGACGCTCCGGCCGACATCTTCGAGGTGGCGGGGGCGCAGGAGCGCCTGCCCGCGCTTGGCGCGGCCGCCGAGGCCTTCCGGGCGGGCGGGGGCACGCGCGCGACGGGGGCGCGGAACCCCTATGCGGACGCACCCTTCGAGGAGGGACTGGACCTGCTGCTGGCGGGCCTCGGCGACTGACCCGCGGACTGCCGGCCACGTGTCAGGCCGGCACGGACGCGCCGCCCCTGTGTGTGAGAGGGGCGGCGCGTCGACGGATCTGTGCGCGGCGGGCTGTCAGTCGGTCAGGCCCAGACGACGGCGGGCCGCGACCAGCACCCCCGCGGCGGCGGCGCCGAGGCCGGCCAGCCACCAGCCGGTGGACTGCCCCGTCTCGACGGTGTCCGGGGTCGTGTGCTGCTCGTCGGCGTCGTCCTCGACCGGAGCGGGCTGCTCCTCCTCATCCTCCGGAGCCGGGGCGGCCTCGTCGCCCCGGAACGCGGCGAGCGCCGCGGCGGTGTCCGGGTCGGTCAGGTCGAGCGGCTTCCCGTTGAGGACGCCGTCCTCGGCATCGAGGAAGCCGTCGTACGCGGCGGGGATCTCCTCGCCGACGTGCACGGTGACGGTCTGGACATGGGCGACGTGATCGCTGTGGAAGTCGACGGTGAAGGTGTCCGTGCCGACGAAGCCCTCGTCGGGGATGTACCAGGCACGGAGCTCGGAGTGCTCCGAGTCACGGAACGCGAAGACCTCACCGTGGGCCGGCTCGGCCACGACCGCCGCGTAGGTGTTCTCCATCGTCGGCGCGGCGACCAGGTGGACGATCTCGGCGCCCGCCACCCCGGGTGCCAGCTGCATGGCCGAGTCCCAGGCCAGGGGCCGGTCCCCGAGGTGGGCCATCTGCGGGCCGTCGACGGAGTGCACGGCCGCCCCCTGATCGTCGGCGAGGTCGGCGTCCGCCTGGAGCGTGATGCCCATGTTCAGCATCTGCCCGTCGGCCACGACGTCGTACCGCACGAGGCCTTCACCGGCCGCGCCGAGCGCGCGGCGGGTCTCGAGGACGTCCACGGCGCCGCCGTCGATGACGTCCAGGGCGGTGAACTCGACCTCCTGGCCGCCCTCCAGGCGGGTGCCGTCCTCGGCCACCGGGGTGAGCGTGAGCGTGAGGTCCTCCGGGTCGTAGCCGTCGTAGGTCTGGAAGAAGGCGGCGGTGACGTTCTCGTGGTCGACGGCCTGGAAGTAGCCGGCCTGGGGGCCGTGGGCGTCGTCCCAGGCGGCGGCGGGGCCGGCGAGGGCGACGGTGGTGACGAGGCCGGCGGCGGCGACGGCGGCGGGCAGGTGACGGAGGGAGGGACGACGGGTACGGATGACGGACATGGCAGCTCCTCACTGAGTCGGCCGGACAGGGCCGGCGGCCCCCGCCTCTGCAGCACCGGTGTTCCGGGCTCCACGGGTGGGGACGCCTCGAGTCTGTCCGCCGAGAGCCTGCCGTGAAAGGGCTGTGCGACGTCGATGCGTGATCGACGCTGGACCGCAACCCGGCCGTGACCGGCGGGTCTCGACGGCGAGCTGGCCGTCACGACGACGAAGGCCCGGTCCGCACGGACCGGGCCTTCTGACTGGTGGAGGTAAGGGGATTCGAACCCCTGACCTTCT